>ERZ791734.174-NODE-174-length-111226-cov-17.404134_pt1 | contig 111226 bp, 82 predicted proteins | sample MGYA00509953_ERZ791734 | MGnify/ENA primary metagenome ERZ791734 (study PRJEB30046, sample SAMN00792038) | human gut metagenome | study: EMG produced TPA metagenomics assembly of the A metagenome-wide association study of gut microbiota in type 2...
GAAATGGTTCAGGTTAATAAATCTGATAATTTAATGTGTGGTTTTGAAGGAACAACAATGTTATTGACGAAGCTACCTGGATATGATATAATATAAAGGTAGCTTTTATAAATACATAGGGGATTGGTCAAATGGTATGATAGGGGTCTCCAAAACCTTTGGCGGGAGTTCGATTCTCTCATCCCCTGCTTGAGATTTAGCCTGTAAGGTCTTTAATAAAGATTTTACAGGCTTTTTTAATGTAATAGAAACGAAGTTTCCTATTACATTAAAAGGCTACGCGGGGATGCACACTGCGGTGTACAATGCAGATGTCGCAAGCGACCGCAGCAGGCGCAAGAATGTGCCAAGGCACTTACATCACTCTACAAATATTTGACAAGGGAAAAGCCATGTGGTATTATATAAAATATACGCGGAGACTTTAGATAGTCTGCGCGTTTTTGGTATAACGAATTATAAAATATCTATAAACAACAGGAGGAATTAGTATGTCCAGAGAAAAACAATCAATGGATGGAAATACCGCTGCAGCTCATGTAGCCTATGCCTACACGGAAGTAGCAGGAATATATCCGATAACTCCGTCAAGTCCTATGGCGGATATGGTTGACCAGTGGTCAGCGGCAGGAAGAAAGAACATTTTCGGAAATACAGTCAAGGTTACTGAGATGCAGTCGGAGGCAGGTGCGGCAGGAACGGTTCACGGTTCGCTTGCAGCAGGAGCACTCACGACAACGTTTACGGCATCACAGGGACTTTTACTTATGATACCTAATATGTATAAGATAGCTGCCGAGCAGCTTCCTTGTGTCTTTGATGTATCCGCAAGAACAGTTGCCACACAGGCGCTTAATATATTTGGTGACCACAGTGATGTATATGCATGCCGTCAGACCGGCTTTGCGATGCTTGCAGAGTCTAACCCACAGGAGGTTATGGATTTAAGCCCTGTAGCACATCTTGCAGCCATAGAGGGAAAGGTTCCGTTTATTAATTTCTTCGATGGCTTCAGGACTTCACATGAGATTTCAAAGATTGAGAAGTGGGATTACGAAGACCTCAAGGAAATGTGTAACATGAAGGCTGTTGAAGAGTTCAGAGCACATGCACTTAATCCTGAGCACCCTGCGATGAGAGGTTCACATGAGAACGGAGATGTATTCTTCCAGCACAGAGAAGCTTGTAATTCAGTGTACGATGAGCTTCCGGCCGTTGTTGAGAAGTACATGAAGAAGGTCAATGACAAGCTCGGAACGAACTATGACCTGTTTAACTACTACGGAGCTGAGGACGCTGACAGAGTAATTATCGCAATGGGATCCGTATGTGATGTAACAGAAGAGGTAATAGATTATCTCAATGCTATGGGTGAGAAGGTCGGTCTTATCAAGGTAAGACTTTATCGTCCTTGGTCGCCTAAGGCACTCCTTAAGGTTCTTCCAAAGAGTGTTAAGAAGATTGCTGTTCTTGACAGAACGAAGGAGCCGGGTTCACTCGGAGAACCACTTTATCTTGATGTTGCGGCAACACTCAGGGAAGCAGGCATGAACGATGTAGTTATAACAGGAGGACGTTACGGACTTGGTTCTAAGGATACACCACCTTCATCAATTTTTGCAGTATATAAGGAACTTGAGAAGGATGAGCCAAAGCCAAGATTTACCATAGGTATCGTGGATGATGTAACCAAGCTTTCACTTCCTGAAGTAAAGCCTGCTCCTATTACCGCTGCCAAGGGAACAGTTGAGTGTAAGTTCTGGGGACTTGGCGGTGACGGAACAGTCGGTGCTAACAAGAACTCTATCAAGATTATCGGTGACCACACAGATAAGTATGTTCAGGCATACTTCCAGTATGATTCTAAAAAGACGGGCGGTATAACGATAAGTCATCTTCGCTTCGGTGATAAGCCGATAAAGAGTCCTTACTATATTAATCAGGCTGACTTTGTTGCATGTCATAATCCATCATACGTTACCAAGGGCTACAAGATGGTTCAGGATGTTAAGCCGGGTGGAATTTTCCTCATCAACTGCCAGTGGACGGATGAGGAGCTTAACGAGCATATGCCTGCTGAAGCAAAGCAGTATATAGCAAAGAACAATATCAGACTCTATACAATCAACGCCATCGACAAGGCTATTGAGATTGGAATGGGTAAGAGGACCAACACTATTCTCCAGTCTGCATTTTTCAGACTTGCGAATGTTATGCCGATAGAGCAGGCGGTACAGTACATGAAGGAAGCAGCAAAGAAGTCCTACAGCAAGAAGGGTGACGCGGTTGTCGAGATGAACTACAGGGCAATCGATGCAGGTGTTGATGCTCTTCATGAGGTTAAAGTTCCTGCTTCATGGGCTGATGCGGTTATTGAGAATAAGAAGGCAGAGAGAACAGGCCGTCCTGCAACCGTTAAGATGGTAAATGAACTTCTCGACCCAATCGGTCTTATGGATGGTGACAGCCTTCCTGTATCTGCATTTAAGGATATTGCGGACGGACAGTTTGAGACAGGTGCTTCTGCGTATGAAAAGCGAGGTACAGCCGTCATGGTTCCGGAATGGAGTCCTGAGGCATGTATACAGTGTAACAGTTGTGCATTCGTATGTTCGCATGCAACTATCAGACCTTTTATTCTCAATCAGGATGAGGTTAATGCCGCACCTGAGAACATTAAGCTTTCTGATTCAAAGCATGCTGCGGCTGACGGAATGAAATTTACAATGTCGGTATCACCTCTTGACTGTATGGGATGCGGTGAGTGCGTGACAGTATGTCCGATGGCTGCAAAGGGAGCTTTAAAGATGGTTCCAAGAGAGTCACAGGATGCGGAGCAGCCTGTATTTAACTATCTTGTTGAGAATGTAGGTAAGAAGGAGCTTAAGCCTGTATTTACGGACAAGACACCTATCGGCTCACAGTACAACCAGCCGCTCCTCGAGTTCTCGGGAAGCTGCGCAGGCTGTGCTGAGACATCCTATGCAAGACTTATAACACAGCTTTTTGGTGAGCAGATGTATATATCCAATGCGACAGGCTGTTCATCAATCTGGGGCGGTCCGGCAGCGACATCGCCATATACCGTAAATAAGGATTCAAAGAAGGGACCTGCATGGGCTAACTCACTCTTTGAGGATAATGCGGAGCATGGCTTCGGTATGTACCTGGGACAGAAAGTGTTAAGAGAGCAGGCTGTTGAGAAGTTAAATGAGCTTGTTGCATCAGATGAGGTCTCGGCAGAGTTCAAGGATGCGGCAGCGCACTTTATTGAGACTAAGAATGATACCAAGCTTAATTCATCTGCGGCACAGAAGCTTATTGCAGAGCTTGAGAAGCTTGACGAAAGAAACGAGCTTGTGAAGGATATTCTTGCTAAGAAGGATTACCTTGCGAAGAAGTCAGTATGGATATTCGGCGGTGACGGCTGGGCTTATGATATAGGTTTTGGCGGACTTGACCATGTGCTTGCATCGGGAGAAAATGTCAATGTTATGGTATTTGATACAGAAATGTATTCAAATACGGGTGGACAGGCATCTAAGGCATCAAATATCGGTGAGGTATGTCAGTTTGCCGCAGCAGGTAAGGAGGTAGGAAAGAAGTCACTCGCTGAGATTGCGATGAGCTACGGTTATGTATATGTGGCTCAGATTGCGCTCGGAGCTAACCCTGCACAGGCTGTGAAGGTTATAAGCGAGGCTGAGAGCTACAATGGACCATCACTTATCATCGGTTATGCACCTTGTGAGCTTCACGGTATTGCAAAGGGTGGTATGAACCACTGTCAGGATGAGATGAAGAAGGCTGTCAAGGCGGGGTACTGGAATCTCTTCTCATTCAACCCTGCACTGAAGGCTGAGGGCAGGAATCCGTTCACACTCACATCCAAGGAGGGTGACGGAAGCTATCAGGAGTTCCTCAACAATGAGGCAAGATATACCAGACTTGTAAAGCCTTTCCCTGAGAGAGCAGAGAAACTTTTTGCTGAGTCTGAGAGAGTTGCCAAGGAGAGATATGAGCATCTGTTGAAGCTTGTCGAATTATACAAGTAGTGCTGAGCAATTTGATCATGTTTGGCGTTCATGTCTTATCCATACATTTGTTTAATCAGTTTTAATTTAATAATATGTATCCGAGGCTGACAGGTATGAAATGGTGTATCTGTCAGCCTTAAAAAATGTTAGTTATGTCAATTATTAGTCCTTATTTCCCAGTTGATAACAGCCTGAAAAGAGGTGTAAAATATTTCCATATAATAGGGTTGATGTATTTGCTTGACGGTGAAATAGAATGCAGCGATATTAATTATAGAGTGATTAAACCAAGGAGATATAAGTGTATGGAAGAAAGAAAAATGGACAAAAAAGGACTGGGGCTTATGTTTGAGCTCCTAAGTATTGTTCTTGTTCCGGTAATTTTTGTAGGTGTGTTTTGCCTATTATCGCTCAGGAATGTAGGTAACAGAACAGCAACAAGATTGATGACACATGAACTGAAGGCTATGGAATATTCGGTTGAAGCGAGCCTTAAGCTCAGGGATCAGGGTGATTATTCGATCAAGGACGGAGAATTGTATAAGGGTGAGTTTAACCTCAGCCGTAATACGCAGATTTTTGATGAGCTGACTCGTGAGACAAATGTGGATATCAGCATATATTACGGAGATACAGCAATGTATTCCACAATTGATGACGTCAGTAGGCTTAATGAGACAGCATATACTGCTGTGAAGTCGGACAATATATTTTTTATGAGTTCGGTGAAACTTGGCGGCAGAGATTATTCTGCATGGTACGCACCGCTTAAGAATTCTGATGGAAGCATTGTTGGTGCTATATGTATTGCGATTGATTCGGAAGTGGCTACATCGGCATATCGTAACATTATCAGGTATAATATAATTTTTATGGTTGTACTTCTTATTATAATTATAGTAGCTGCTGTGCTTCTGATTGCCGGAATACTCAGGGGAATTAAGTCCGCCATAAGTAATCTTGATGATGTGGCAGATGGCAATCTTGCCGTGCTTGTTCCGGAGAAACTGTTGAATCAGAAGAATGAGATAGGTAATATAGCAAGATCGGTACGTTCACTTCTTGATGGACTTACTACAATCGTTCATGGAATTAATCACTCTACTAATGAGCTGAATTCTTTTTCATCAAAATTCAAGGGCAATTTCGACACTATAAGTTCATCAATAGCTAACATTGATACAGCCATTGATGAGATTGCCAACGGTGCAACCAATCAGGCAAATGAGACGCAGAAGGTAAGCGGCCAGGTTGAGCACATGGGTAAAGCAATAGATTATATGAGTGATACGATTTCAACTCTGGCAGGCAGTGCAGAGACAATGAAGAGCAAGAATGAGGATGCTGAGAGCAATCTTGACACGCTTGTCGAGATAAGCAACAAGACAAAGGCATCTGTCGATGAAATACAGAAGCAGACCATTGAGACCAACCGGTCGGCACTTGATATCCGCAGTGCAACAGAGATGATAGCAGATATTGCCAGCCAGACTAACCTTCTTTCACTTAATGCTTCGATTGAGGCAGCGAGAGCAGGCGAGAACGGCAGGGGATTTGCTGTTGTTGCGGATGAGATAAGAGTGCTTGCCGATCAGTCTACCGAGTCGGCGGAGAAGATCAAGAGTATCATTGAGAAACTTATTGAGAACTCCAATACCAGTGTACAGACAATGAACAGCGTGGTTGATGAGATTAAGCGTCAGAATGATAAGATTGATGATACCAAGAGCGTATTCGGTGTTCTAAAGACGGAGGTAGACAGCGTGACGGCAGCTATTGAGAATCTGGCTGAGAAGGTTGAGGATATTAACGGACTCAAGAACAGTGTGACAGAGAGCGTTGAGAGCCTTGCGGCGATAGCACAGGAGAATGCTGCAGGAACTGAGGAGACCTCCGCTTCGATGGTTGAGCTTAGTCAGATTGTAAACGACTGCAATCAGGACACCTCGAAGCTTGTCGGGCTCTCACAGGAGCTGCAGGATGATATCGGAAAGTTCAAGCTGAAAGGACAGCTTGATAATATTTAATAGTAGTGTATACTTAAAGGGAGCAGGTAATTTCTGCTCCCTTTATTGTGTAATTGGAATAGGTAATTACGAAACTATATAATGAAAGCGGACGTTGTACAAATTTAACAATTCACCACAGGCACGCTTTCGCTACATGAATCACGCAACGGTACATAACGCAGTGAAATACACTGCCTAAGTATCGGCGGCTTCATAGTACCTGCTTGCGAATTTGTTAAATTTGCACAACTGTATATCGTCAAAATTGCGTTTCGCAATTGCCTATGTAATTGGAAGTTATTAAGACACATTTTTTATTCTTTCTGTTGCATATAAAAGATATACAGTTTAATATATAATATATTGGAAATGCCCGTTATAACTATTATGATGATATCATCCTATTATTCAGAAAATTGAAGAGGTGTATGTATGGAAAAAAGAAGATTTGATAAGCTTGGAATTGAGACATCGCTGCTCGGCTTTGGCTGTATGCGTTTTCCGCTCAAGGATGACGGCGGCATCGATGAGGCACTTGCGGAGAAGATGTTAGACCTCGCTATGGCATCCGGAGTTAATTATTATGACACGGCATATCCGTATCATAACGGTGACAGCGAACCGTTCCTTGGAAGAGTTCTTGACAAGTATGACAGAGCTTCATATTATCTTGCAACCAAGCTGCCTGTATGGAAGCTTGAGAAGAAGGAAGATGCAGAGAATATTTTTAACGAGCAGCTTAAGAGACTTAATAAGGATTATGTTGATTTTTATTTGCTTCATGCGCTTAATAAGGACAGATTTAGCAAAGTGTTAGAGCTTGGCGTAATTGAAGTGTGTGAAAAGCTTAAGGCGGAAGGAAAGATTAAGTATCTTGGATTCTCATTCCACGATGATTATGATGCCTTTGAGAGAATCATAACATACAGAGACTGGGATTTCTGCCAGATACAGTACAATTACATGGATACTGATGAGCAGGCAGGCGACAGAGGTTATGAGCTTGCCAAGCAGATGGACGTTCCGATGGTTATAATGGAACCTGTTAAGGGAGGTTCACTTGCAAGTCTGCCTGATGAGATAGCCGTTAACTTTAAGGAGTACAGACCTAAGCAGTCGATAGCGTCATGGGCACTGCGCTGGGTTGGAACGCATGATAATGTCAAGGTTATTTTGAGCGGTATGTCCGATATGGTTCAGGTAGAGGATAACTTAAAGACCTTTAAGAATTTCACACCTTTGAGTGCGGACGAACAGGCACTCGTAGCCGACACGGCGGCATCGCTTAAAAGCAGGATAAGGAATGGATGTACAGGGTGCCGTTACTGTATGCCTTGTCCGGCGGGAGTTAATATTCCGGGAAACTTTTCAATATGGAATCATTATAATGTGTATGGAAACAAGGAACAGTTAAAGAAAAGCTGGTGTGGGCTCGCCGACAGTGAAAAGGCACATAATTGTGTGAAATGCGGAAAATGCGAGAAGGAATGTCCTCAGAAGATATCAATTCGCGAAAATCTTGCCACACTGCAGAAGGAACTTGATGAGGCAGTGAAATAAATGTGGAGATTCTTTTCGGCAGAGTATGCGTATTGCAAAGAAGTTGTTGCTTTTTTCAATTTGAAAAAACGAATGTCAGAATCACATTTTCAGATATTTTCGGGAAAGACATCACAGGGAATTGAGCTTGAACTGGTAATAACGGGCAATACTCCGGTGAAAGCCGCGATGGCTGCAGGGTATGTTATGTCCGGTGCTGCAGTATATGAGGACGATGTGTGCGTGTGCATAGAACAAGGCGATGACGGGGAGAGCTGTGGTATATGTTCGGAGATATATGATGGCTATTCAGACAGATATTTTTATCCGGATATCTGTCCTGTACATCAGTTTGACGAGTATAGCTCATCAAATGTGATTTTTGCGGCATGGTATGAATCGCTCACTTCATTTTACATGCAGCATCAGCTTGTGTTTTTCAGATGCAGTGGTGTATGGACAGGGAAATTCTGCCGGTTTATGGATGATTTTTGGAGGGTGTATGGAACAAGACACCCTTTTCATCATGTATATGTGGAGAGAAAGCTGAAGGACGGTTATGATGTGGATGCCGTTGTAAAGAGACTTAATGGCAGCAGGCTTGTGTGGATAAATCATTATAAGGATATTTTTAACAGAAAATCACAGAGTCTTAAATATCAGAAGATGTCGCCGGCTCTTATACTTGCAAAAAAGGAAGGACAGCTTATATATGACGGTTCGAGGGAATGTCAGAATTTTGGAAACGAACATTTCTACTATACAAGCTGTATGATGAACTGCCTTTTTGACTGTGAGTACTGTTATCTTCAGGGAATGTATCCGTCGGCGGACGTGGTTATTTTTATGAACATAGAGGATATATTTGATGAGGTTGACAGACTGCTTTATGAGCATGAGGTGTATCTGTGCGTATCCTATGACACAGACCTGATTGCACTTGAAGCGATAACGGGATATTGCAGAAGATGGATTGAATATGCACGGGGAAAACAGGGACTTACAATAGAAATTCGCACAAAGGCGTCGATTCAGGACAGTTTTATCAATGACCTCACCAAAAAAGAATGTGAAAATATTATCTTTGCTTTTACTTTGTCTACGGACATGGTACAGTTGTTGTATGAGCACAATACGCCGTCTGTGTATGCGAGAATCGAATCAATCTTCAGAACAGCAGAAAGAGGGCTTAATGTGAGAGTATGCTTTGACCCGATAATGATGTTGGGAGATGCAGACGAGAACAGGAAGGCATACGATGATGTGATTGAGAAGCTGTTTGACAGGCTTGGTGACTGTGAACTGTATGATGTAAGCTTAGGTGAGTTCAGGGTGCCGTGTGATTACCTGAAGCGTATGAGGAAGCGGAGAAACGATTCAAGGCTGTTAGCTTATCCCTTTCAGATTGTTGATGGGAGTGCATGCTGCGGCGATGAAGGAATTAAACTTGCTGACTATGTGGAGCAAAGGCTTGAGAGCCATGTAACGCATGAAAAAATATATCGTTGGAGATAGCAGGTATGAAAAAGGTAATTGTTACAGGAGCGTCAAGCGGAATAGGGGAAGCAATAGCATCAGCACTTGTAAGTGCAGGGCATGAGGTGTACGGCATCGGAAGAAAATATGATAAGAGCAGCAGGCTGCTTGAGAATCCATTATTTTATCCTCATGTATGTGACTTGAAAAGGCACACCGATGTTGAAAAAGAGATTAAGCTTATAAAGGAAGAAGCGGATGGCATTGATATTCTGGTAAACTGCGCGGGTGCAGGGTACTTCGGACCTCATGAGCAGATTAATCCTGACCGCCTGCATGAGATGGTTGCAGTGAATGTTGAAGCGCCGATAATTATTGCTGGACTGCTGCTTAGGGATATGAAAAAAAAAGGTGGAATGATAATAAACATATCCTCCGTTACGGCAAAGAAGACAAACACCTACGGCTGTGCTTACGGTGCGACTAAGGCTGCGCTTACAAGCTTTGGAGAAAGCCTTTTTGATGAAACAAGAAAGTACGGGGTTAAGGTTGTGAATATTCATCCTGATATGACGGCATCGCATTTTTACAGAAATGCTGATTTTACGGCATGCGATGAGGAAGATTTCAGACTTGAGCCGGAAGAGATTGCCGATTGTGTGATGGATGTTATTAATATGCGTGAGGGTGCGGTCATAACAGACATTACCATAAAGCCTCAAAAGCATAGAATAAAAAGAGAGAAAAGATATTAAAGGAGAGTGTATGAAATGATACTTGATATGTTCAGTCTTAAAGGTAAGACGGCAATAGTGACCGGTGCTAATACCGGGTTAGGACAGGGAATGTGCGTTGCACTAGCTGAGGCGGGGGCGGATATCGCAGGAGTTGCCAGAAGAGACTGCGATGAGACGAAAAAGCTTGTTGAGGAGGCAGGAGCACGCTTTTTACAAGTCAAGGCTGATTTATCGTCAATGGAGCCAATAGATGAGATTATAAAAAGTGCGGTGGAAGAATTCGGACATATAGATATTCTTGTAAACAACGCGGGTATAATTAAGAGAAATGATGCCATTGATTATACTGAGGAGGATTGGGATTCTGTGGTATTTTTAAACCAGAAATTTACCTTCTTTTTATGTCAGGCGGCAGCAAAGCAGTTCATAGCTCAGAAGAGCGGCGGCAAGATAATAAATATTGCTTCAATGCTGTCATATCAGGGCGGAATCAGAGTTCCTTCATATACGGCAAGTAAGAGTGCTGTTCTTGGACTTACAAGGGCAATGGCAAACGAATGGGCAAAGTATGATATAAATGTGAACGGAATTGCACCTGGATATATGGCAACCAACAATACACAGGCGTTGAGAAACGATGACGATAGAAGCGATGAGATTTTATCACGTATTCCGGCGGGACGCTGGGGAACTCCGTCAGATATGGCGGGTGCTGTTGTATACCTTGCTTCTTCTGCATCTGATTATGTCAACGGATTTACGCTTGCTGTTGACGGAGGATGGCTTGCAAGATAGAAATTGTTGTAAAAATTCCATAATTGTTTGACACCTTAGATGAAAATATGGTAAAATATTCGCAAGTTTACAGCACATTAGACAAATATGTGTTTTACAGACAACAATTTTAAATTATATCCGGGGAGGATGTTATGATTAAGAGACAATTAATCGGAAAAGCAGCTATTGCTATAACTGCTGCAATGGTAATGCTTTCAGGCTGTGGCAAGGATGCCGACACTGACGCAACAGAGGGCAGCATATCAGAGAACACAACGACAGCTGAGAGTTCAACAAGTTCTGAGAATGGGACTAAGGGTGACACTAAGGGCGATGATAAGACTGATGGTGAAAAAAAACCTGTGACAGAGAAGGTTGAGAATGGCTTTCCTTCTTATACATCTGATACAAGTCTTGTTCCGACAGGAGAGACTGTGAGAAGCTTTCTCACGGGAGAGTGGATTAACGATACGGTAGGTTATCGCAGACCGCTTGCCGTGATGATTAATAATATTGATGCCGGGCTTCCGCAGAGTGGAATAAGCAAGGCTGATGTTATTTTTGAAGGACAGTGTGAAGGCGGAGTTACACGTCTTATGGCAGTATTTCAGGATTATGATGATATAGATTCAATAGGCTCCATAAGAAGCTGCCGTGATTATTTTCCGTTCCTTGCGGCAGAGTATGATGCGGCATATTATCATTTTGGACAGTCTGATTTTGCACTCGAATTTTTAAGTGACCCTGAGCTCAGAGCCTTCAATGGAATGAACGGAAAGTATAATTATGTACGACGTACCGACAGAGTGTCACCACACAATGTGTTTACGACACCTGAGAATCTTGTCACTGCAATGGTCAGCAATAAGGTAACAACTTACCTTGATGAGGATTATGTTGCTCCGATGAAGTTCAGCACATCTTCCACACCGGCTGATTGTCCGGACGGGGAGAAGTGTATAACTCTTGAGACAGGATATGCATATAATAATTCGTACTTTAAGTACAATGAGAAGGACGGATTATACTATCGCTACGAATATGGAGAACCGCAGATTGATGAGATGACAGGTGAACAGATAGCTGTTGAGAATATTCTCTTTAAAATGGTTCCGGGTGAGCAGTATTGGAACGGTTCGCCGTTATATCTTCTTACGGGAGAGGGAATAGGTCTCTATGTTACCAACGGTACTGCACAGTGGATTAAGTGGAGCAAGGAGGTTGACGGTGTCAACACCAATCTCGGATGTAATTATACCTATGGTTATGGACCTACCACATACACATATGAGGATGGAACAGAGGTTACATTTAATCAGGGCAAGACATGGGTATGTATATATGAGGAAGAGGATAAGGGCAATATAAAGATTAAGAGTAAATAATCATTGACAATCATATATTGAACAAAAAAACTTCGTGTTTACCGATTTAGCCGGCAGACACGAAGTTTTATTTTTATGTAATACGATTCAGGTGTCAGAATATGCGTTCACAGCCTTAATATGTATATCCTGTTATAATTATGCATATCACGACTTTTGGAAGAAGCTTAGTTGTTCTTAGGACTCTGTTTATCGTACAGCCACAGACGGCATGGATGCCGGCTGAGTTGCAAACAGCCATGGAGGGCTGATTTTGCAACGGTGGCGGAAACAGAAATATTTTTTTCAGAGTCGTTAGAACAACTTGCTTCGTACAACGGAGCTGATATGCATAATTATAACATGATATACACATAAAAATCAGATCCGTATATTTTGACACTTGAATCGTAATAGGAAACTTCGATCCTGTTTTACTTATAGTTGAAGCTTTCGCATCTCGTAGAATTCGCCCTTTAAAGCCATGAGTTCATCATAGCTTCCGTACTCGGTGCAGTGGCCTTCACGGAGCACGGCAATCTTGTCTGCTCCTTTGATTGTGGAAAGTCTGTGTGCAACGATGAAAGTGGTTCTGCCTTTGGTGAGATTATTCAGCGCCTCTTGTATTTCCTTTTCCGATATGCTGTCAAGAGCTGATGTTGCTTCATCTAAAATGATTATGTCCGGATCACGTATGAGAGCACGTGCTATTGAGATTCGCTGTCTCTGGCCGCCGCTCAGCTTACCGCCATGTTCACCCACAACGGTGTCAAGCCCGTCGGGAAGTCCGTCTATGAAGCTTCTTAAGTTAGCAGCATCAATAACATCATTAAGCTTCTGTGTTGAAACCTTTTCCATTCCGTAAGTGATGTTATCTTTTATCGTTCCGGAAAAAAGGATTGATGTCTGAGGTACAACGGCTATGTGCTGTCTGTAGGTGTGAAGATTTATGGTGTTCATATCTACACCGTCTAGCAGTATACGTCCGGAGTCCGGCTTGTTAAAGCCGATAACCATGTTGAGCACCGTTGATTTTCCCGCACCGGATTCTCCGACGAGGGCGATTGTCTCACCCTGTGCGACATGGAGGTTAAGATGGTTCAAGACAGGCTTACTGCTGTCGTAGGCAAAGCACAAATCCTGAAAGTCAAATTCGCCTCTGACCGATTTGATTTTTGTTTTCCCCTTATTATTTTCAATGTCATTTGCAAGAAGAACCTCTCCGACCGAGTTAACTGATTCAAGTCCTTTCGATATGATAGGAAGGAGGTTGATAAAGCTTGAAATCTGATTGACTATTGTTGAAAAATATGTCTGATAGAGAGTTATGTCACCGACTGTGGTCTGACCGTGGAAAGCAAGGTAGCCTGTAAATCCAAGGCAGAGGATCTGAAATACCTGAAATACGCACCAGCCGACAGCACCAAAGTTAGCCTGGACTATATCCAGACGATAACCGCTCTTGGCAACGGAGCTTAACTGATTCTCCATCTTGTCTATCTCTTCGTCCTCAAGGGCATGCGCTCTTGTGACCGGGATAAGCTCAACCATTTCCATTACCTTAGCTGAGGTTGTTTCCATTTCTTTACGGAAAGTGGAGTTGGTACGCTTAATCTGGTTCTTGAAAGCGACCATTGTAAGAGCAGCGACCGGTCCGCATATAACGAAGAAAATTAAAACCGTCCTGCTTCGCATACCTGTCACGGCAAAGGCAACAATAAGATTCAGAAGTATTGTAAGAATATTGGTAAAGAGCTGCTGGGAGAGTGTCTCTATAGCTTCAACATCACGCATAATCTTGGATTGGAGCCGTCCTGACTGCATCTCTTTATGATATGTAATTGAGAGCTGCTGCAATTTCCTTACCAGTGCTCCTCTGAGTCCGGCTTCCATATTGCGGATTGCAAGACTTCGGAAGTGAACATACAGGTAATTTGCAGGCATGTTAATGAGAACCAGTGCAATCTCTATAGATATATAGAAGAGAATGCCGTTAAGCCCGCCATCGTTGGTACCTGACGCAATATTGATTACGCCCGCTGTTGCGACCGGAAGATACCATACGCAGGCATGCTTCAATGCGAAGAAAATACCTGATAAGACAAGCTGCAGGTAATGCCCTTTGTAAAGGCTGAGCAGTATGCGCAGAGGCTTCTGCTCGTGTTTACCGTAACTGTCTATGAAAGTTTCCTCCGTCTCGGCGAGGCTGCCCTCTATATCAAGGGACTTTTTTGATAGAATATCTTTTTCTGACATGTTTTTCCTCACTTTGTCTAAATACTGCGTAAAATATACTATATTTCAGTAAGAATAGCTACTATTTATTTTGTTTTTTAGTGGAAAAGTACTGATTTTTTATGATTATTCAATTTGAACGCAGAATAAGCAATCCCACGCTTCAAGTGTGTAGAGCACTAAGCGGTGGGGAAGGGGATGCTTATGTCAGTGGGAGTTAAAAGCTCCCACTGACAGTTCGCAAAGCGGCTGCGTTCATGAGCAAGTAGCGAAAGCGGATTGCGAATGTCCGCTTTACGCGAAAGTTTATAAATTTTACAAATTTTTTTATAATATGTGTTGACATATAAAAAGAAGTGTGTTAATTTATTAACAGAGTTAATGTTAAATAATTAACAAAGCGACATGAGCTGTTACGTCGCACCACTTATTCATTCAGGGAGGCTCTAGTGATGGAGAAAACGTATGAGGTAGTTGATAGTGTAGAGAGCTTTGAGAAGAAGCTTGCAAGTGTAAGAGAGGCACAGAAGATTTTCGCTACTTACACACAGGAACAGGTAGATAAGATTTTCTTTGAAGCAGCTATGGCAGCTAACCAGGCAAGAATTCCTCTTGCGAAGATGGCAGTCGAAGAGACAGGCATGGGTGTTGTTGAAGATAAGGTTATAAAGAATCATTTTGCATCAGAGTATATTTACAATGCTTATAGAGATACCAAGACTTGCGGAGTTCTCGAGGAGGATAAGGCATACGGTACTAAGAAGATTGCTGAGCCGATTGGTGTTGTTGCGGCTGTTATTCCTACAACCAACCCGACCTCAACAGCTATTTTTAAGACACTTATTTCCTTAAAGACAAGAAACGGTATCATCATCAGCCCGCATCCGAGAGCTAAGGGAAGTACAATAGCAGCAGCTAAGGTTGTTCTTGAGGCAGCAGTTAAGGCGGGAGCTCCTGAGGGAATTATCGGATGGATTGATGTTCCAAGCCTTGAGCTTACCAACATTCTTATGAAGGAAGCTGATATAATTCTTGCAACAGGTGGTCCGGGAATGGTTAAGGCTGCTTATTCAAGCGGTAAGCCGGCACTCGGTGTTGGTGCAGGTAACACACCAGCAATCATTGACGATACTGCTGATATCACACTTGCAGTTAACTCAATCATTCATTCTAAGACATTCGATAACGGTATGATCTGTGCTTCCGAGCAGTCAGTTATCGTTCTTGATAAGGTATATAAGCAGGTTAAGAAGGAGTTCGCAGACAGAGGCTGCTACTTCTTAAATGCTGCTGAGACAGAGAAGGTTAGAAAGACAATCATCATCAACGGCGCACTCAACGCTAAGATTGTCGGCCAGCCGGCTTATAAGATTGCTGAGCTTGCAGGTGTCACAGTTCCTGAGACTACCAAGATTATCATCGGCGAGGTTGAGAGCGTAGAGCTTTCAGAGGAGTTCGCACACGAGAAGCTTTCACCGGTACTTGCCATGTATAAGGCTAAGGATTTCGAGGATGCAGTTTCTAAGGCAGAGCACTTAATCGCAGACGGCGGTTACGGACACACATCTTCACTCTATGTCAATGTAGGAACAGAGAAGGCTAAGATTGATGAGTTCTCAGAGAGAATGAAGACCTGTCGTATTCTCATCAATACACCTTCATCACAGGGTGGCATCGGTGACCTTTACAACTTCAAGCTCACACCATCTCTCACACTCGGATGTGGTTCATGGGGCGGTAACTCCGTATCCGAGAACGTAGGAGTTAAGCATTTAATCAACATTAAGACTGTTGCTGAGAGGAGAGAGAACATGCTTTGGTTCAGAGCACCTGAGAAGGTATATATTAAGAAGGGATGTCTTCCTGTTGCACTTCAGGAGCTTAAGACTGTAATGAATAAGAAGAAGGTATTTATCGTAACAGATAAGTTCCTCTATTCTAACGGATATACAAAGGCTATAACAGATAAGCTTGATGAGCTTGGTATCAAGCACACAACCTTCTACGATGTAGCACCGGATCCATCACTTGCCTCCGCAACAGAGGGAGCAGAGGCAATGCGTTCATTCGAGCCTGACTGTATCATAGCTGTCGGCGGTGGTTCAGCAATGGATGCAGGTAAGATTATGTGGGTAATGTATGAGCATCCTGAGGTTAACTTCCTCGATATGGCAATGCGTTTCTGTGATATCCGTAAGCGTATTTACACATTCCCTAAGATGGGTGAGAAGGCATACTTCATCGCTGTTCCTACATCAGCAGGTACAGGTTCAGAGGTTACTCCTTTCGCAGTTATCACAGACCAGAGAACAGGAGTTAAGTATCCTCTTGCTGACTACGAGCTCCTTCCTAAGATGGCAATTGTTGATGCAGACATGATGATGGATGCGCCTAAGGGACTTACATCAGCATCAGGTATCGATGCGGTAACTCATGCACTTGAGGCATACGCTTCAATGATGGCTACTGACTTTACGGATGGTCTTGCACTCCGTTCACTCAAGATGATATTCGAATATCTTCCAAGAGCTTATGACAATGGCCCTAATGACCCTGTCGCAAGAGAGAAGATGGGTAATGCAGCTACTATGGCAGGTATGGCATTCGCAAATGCATTCCTTGGTGTATGTCACTCAATGGCACATAAGCTTGGTGCTTTCCATCACCTTCCACATGGTATTGCCAACGCTCTTCTCATCACAGATGTTATGAGATTTAACGCTGCTGAGGTTCCGTCTAAGATGGGTACATTCCCTCAGTACGACCATCCTCATACACTTGCAAGATATGCAGAGGTTGCGGATTACCTTGGAGTAAAGGGCAAGAATGATCAGGAGAAGTTAGAAGGACTTATCGAGAAGATTGAAGCTCTCAAGGAAAGAGTCGGCATCAAGAAGACAATCAAGGACTACGGCGTAGATGAGAAGTATTTCCTTGACACTCTTGACAACATGGTTGAGCAGGCATTCGATGACCAGTGTACAGGTGCTAACCCAAGATATCCTCTTATGAAGGAAATTAAGGCAATGTACCTTAAGGCATATTACGGAAAGTAATAATCATGGCTGTGTAAGCAGCAATGTGTGGGCTTCCGGATTCGCAAACCGGATTCGGAAGCTTCATTTTGTCAAATTTATTCAGACAATTCTAAAATATAAATAAAGTTGTGGCAAAAATTGGCATACTATGCTATAATAAGTACAAACAATAAGCGCGAAGCTGAAGGCACAAGGTGCCTGACAGAATATCAGCGCAGGGTATTTCGTTTCTAAGGTGTTACAAATTAATGCATGGAGGTATAGACAATGAAACTTGACAATGTTATTGCAAAGCGTCCGACTAAGACAATTTACCGTGATGGGGACACAGTTATTAAGCTCTTCAATGAGGACTACAAGAAGTCAGACATTCTCAACGAGGCACTCAATCAGGCGAGAGTTGAGGAGACAGGATTACTTATCCCTAAGATTCTTGAGGTTACAAAGATTGATGGCAAGTGGGCTATCATCAGTGAGTACATAGAGGGAACAACCTTAGAGGAGCTTATGAAGAAGAATCCTGAGAAGGAAGATGAGTATCTTGAGCTCTTTGTTAATCTTCAGAGAGAGGTTCATTCCAAGAAGGCTCCTCTTCTTACAAAGCTTACAGACAAGATGATGCGTAAGATTGCAGAAGCAGATATCGACCCATCCACACGTTATGACCTTCACACAAGTCTTGAGGGTATGCACAAGCATGACAAGGTATGCCACGGAGATTTCAATCCAAGTAATATCATTATCACAAGCGACGGTAAGGCATATATCCTTGACTGGTCACATGCCACACAGGGAAATGCATCAGCAGACGCAGCAAGAACATATCTTGTATTTGCTCTTTCAGGTCAGAACAAGCTTGCTGACAAGTACCTCAACCTTTTCTGTGAGAAGAGCGGTATCGGCAAGCAGTATGTACAGAAGTGGCTTCCTATCGTAGCTGCATCACAGTCAGTTAAGGGTAAGCCTGAGGAGAGAGCACTTCTTCTTAAGTGGGCAAGTGTTGTGGATTACGAATAAAATCAGATATAGTATTTTGCATCGTGAGACAGAGGGAAGGATAAAAGCCCTCTGTCTTTTTTGTGTAATAGGAAACTTCGTTCCTATTACACAAAAACGCTCCGCGGGGATGCGCACTGCGGCGTACAATGCAGATGTCGCAAGCGACCGCCGCAGGCGCAAGAATGTGCCAAGGCACATTCTTTGTTCTATAAAAGAGGATATGCATGGGAAATAATAAGTGATAGTTCTTGCTTTTTCATGAGGTATATGTTACTATAATATAACCTGTAAGGGAGTAGTTAGCGTGAATGCGTGGTAAGTCAACAGACTGATGTGAAGCAGCGGATTATGTATTTTGGGTACATACGCGCCAATGACATCTGGCTTATCTTAAATAGCGAGACTTATGTATGGCTTAATTGTCATACATAAGTCTTATTTTTTGCTTTTGGGAAATGCAAAAGCTTGGAAGTTTTACTTAAAAACGCAAAAACTGCTTCCGATTTTACATATCTGCCCGGTATGGAAGGTTATTTACGGGAAACAATTACAAATAAGAAGAATGGAGAAGATTGTATGGGTTTATTGGAATTATTTATCCTGGCGGTCGGATTGTCAATGGACGCATTTGCGGTTTCGGTGTGTAAGGGACTTGCTATGAAACAGATTACTTTTAAGAAGGCTGCTATTGTCGGGGCGTGGTTCGGAGGCTTTCAGGCACTTATGCCTCTTATCGGATGGCTCCTCGGAAGTCAGTTTAAGTCGTATATAACGGCGATTGACCACTGGATTGCATTTGTTCTGTTGTTAATTATCGGAGCTAACATGATTAAGGAGTCATTTGACAAGAGCGAGGAGAGTGCCAATGCCTCACTCGGATTTAAGATTATGCTGATGCTTGCGATTGCGACAAGCATTGATGCACTTGCAGTAGGTGTTACATTTGCGTTTCTTGAAGTTAATATCTGGTGGGCGATAAGCTTTATAGGCTGTGTGACATTTATTCTGTCGGCTGTCGGCGTGAAGGCTGGAAGCGTGTTCGGAGTTAAGTATAAGTCAAAGGCAGAGCTTGCCGGAGGAATTATTCTTATACTTATAGGAACAAAGATATTGTTAGAGCACCTTGGAATTATAGCGTTCTAACGGAATGAAAATATAGTCGAAATATTCTGTATGATTTATAAAGAAAAATGGCGTGTGAGGTAAATCCATAATTCACACGCCATTTATTATCAGTGTATTTTTTATTATGCGGTGACTGCTCTCATAACCTTGGATTTTTCAACCGCTTTAACGATTGTGATTGCAACGGCAATTTTTACAAGGTCAGGGATAATGTATGGTGTAACGCACCATGTAAGCGCGGTTGAGATGCCGACGGCACTCTTGGTATTGGTATATACAATGATGAACCAGGCGGTACCGAAAGCATAGCATAGTATCAGACCGATTACCATTGATATTGCAAGAACAGGAATACTCTTGCCGAATTTCTTTGTTATAAGACCTACACTGAGTGCGGTGAATATAAAGCCGATTATGTAACCGCCCGTTGTCCCGAGAAGCACTCCGATACCGCCCTTCATTCCTGCGAATACAGGGAGGCCGACGATTCCGAGTAAACAGTATACGATGATTGCAGTGAGACCGTCCTTAAGACCGAGTATGCCCAGGGCTGTGAATACGGCGAAGGTCTGAAGCGTGAACGGTGCAAGCGGCGCAGGCATTGGAATCGTAATCCAGGCGCATACCGCTGTGAGTGCCACAAAAAGGGCAATAAGAGCGATTTCTTTGGTGGTGTAAAGTGATTTTTTCATGATGTCCTCCAAAAGGTAAATTGAATAATTTTGTAATTGTGTGCAACGCACGTTCTTGAGTATAAATCAGGAGAAAAGAAATGTCAACTAAAATATACTACGAGGTTGACATTTGTACAATGCATACGATATTTTTGCGAAAAGCCTTGAAATTTAAAGCATGAATGTATAGACGAAAAGGAAAAATATGTGTATACTACATAGAGTTGAATTAAAATAGGGTAATAATGTGCACATGCATTTATGCACATGATGTCATCAAACAGAAAAAGAAAAATGAGGATTTATTATGAGTATACTTAACGTTGAACACTTAAGCCATGGATTTGGCGACAGGGCGATTTTTAAGGATGTGTCTTTCAGGCTGTTAAAGGGAGAACATATAGGACTCATCGGCGCTAACGGCGAGGGAAAGTCAACATTTATGAGCATAATAACGGGAAAGCTCATGCCTGATGAGGGCAAGGTTGAATGGGCAAAGAACGTGAAGGTCGGATACCTTGACCAGCATGCGGTTCTTTCAAAGGGAATGACTATAAGGGCTGTGCTTAAGAGTGCATTTGCGGATCTCTTTGCAATGGAGGATAGAATGAACCATATCTGCGATATCATGGCAGAGGGAACAGCCGAGAATATGGATGAGATGATGGAGGAGCTTGGGGTTATTCAGGAGCTTCTCATGGCACATGATTTTTATATTATTGATTCTAAGGTGGACGAAGTCGGAAGAGCACTTGGGCTTGAGGATATCGGAATGGATAAGGATGTCACGGAGCTTTCGGGAGGTCAGAGAACGAAGGTGCTTTTAGCGAAGCTTCTTCTTGCCAAGCCGGATATTCTTCTGTTGGATGAGCCGACCAATTATCTTGATGCGGTTCATATAGAGTGGCTTAAAAGATACCTGCTTGAGTATGAGAATGCATTTATTCTTATTTCACATGACATTCCGTTCTTAAACAGTGTAGTAAACCTTATCTATCATATGGAGAATCAGGAGCTTAACCGCTATGTGGGGGACTATGACAAGTTCATGGAAGTCTATGAGATGAAGAAGGCACAGCGCGAGGCGGCATATAACAGGCAGCAGAAGGAAATTGCGGAGCTTGAAGATTTTGTAGCAAGAAATAAGGCAAGAGTTGCAACAAGAAATATGGCTATGTCACGCCAGAAGAAGCTTGACAAGATGGATATCATCGAGAAGGCAGTGGAGAAGCCGAAGCCGGAGTTTAATTTCCAGGAGGCGAGAACTCCGGGAAGATATATTATTCAGACAAAAGGGCTGGTTATCGGATACGATGAGCCGCTCTCAAGACCGCTTGATTTTACGATGGAGCGCGGTGAGAAGGTCGTTCTATTCGGTGCAAACGGAATCGGTAAGACGACGCTTTTAAAGAGTATATTAGGGCTGGTTCCCGCAATTTCAGGTGAAGTGGAGCTTGGAGATTATCTGGAAATCGGATATTTCGAGCAGGAGATGGCACCCGGCAACAGAAATACATGTATAGAGGAGATCTGGAAAGAATTTCCGGGATATACGCAGTATCAGGTGCGTTCGGCACTTGCAAAGTGCGGACTTACGACGAAGCATATCGAGAGCCAGGTTCAGGTATTGAGCGGTGGTGAGCAGGCAAAGGTAAGGCTCTGCAAGCTTATCAACCGCGCATCAAACGTGCTTCTTTTAGACGAGCCGACGAACCACCTCGATGTGGATGCAAAGGACGAGCTTAAAAGAGCATTAAAAGAATATAAGGGAAGCATACTTCTGATATGCCATGAGCCGGAGTTCTATGACGGACTTGCGACGCGAGTGGTTGACTGTTCAGAGTGGAGCTTGAGAGTGTGAAAGGAGCAGGAGGCTTATGACAGATGGGAGAAAGCTGAGAAAAATATGCCTGTTTCTCATGCTTATAAGCGTGTGTGCAATGCTTGCAGGCTGTAGGAAAGAAAATAAACCGACAGATGAAACGTTCGTGGTGAAGATAGGCGTGCTGCTTGATTTTACGGGAGATAAGACGGCGGAATCAGAGCGAATGTATGAGGCGTGCGAGCTTGCCGTGGATGAAATCAACGAGGCGGGTGGAGTTCTTACCGAGAAGCTTGAGGTTGTGCTTATAAAGAAGGACGACGGCGGAGATTACATGAACTCGGTTGCAGGCTACTACCAGCTTGTCGAGGAGGGCGTGTGCGCAGTCATTGGAACGAACAATTCTAAGGGAGTTGAGGAGCTGATAAAGGCAAGCTCCAACTCGAATGTCCCTGTAATAACTCCTTCCGTGACGGATGATTTTGTTGTGGATGCGTCGAACTTCGTGTACCAGTCGTGTATCTCGGACAAGTACATGACAGAGGCACTTGTGAACTTTGCGGACGATGAGCTTGAGTTTTCAAAGGCGGCGATACTTTATTCGGTGCAGGATGAGAGGGAGATTTCTCTCTATGAGGATTTCGCGGCGGCAGCACTAAAGCAGAGACTTGAGTTGGCTTATGCAAAGGAGCTTGCGGATTATGACACGGACAGTGTGAAAGAGGCAGTCACGGCGGTTATGAATGCAGGTGCTAAGATTATTTTTGTTGCCGGAGACTTAGAGGCACTTGACACAGTGATGAACGAGGCGCACAGCCGGGGCTATGACGGAGTGTTTCTTGTGAGGGAGGGCTGTGTGGACGGACTTGCGACGACCTACGGCTACGAGGTGTATGCTCCGGTTGAGGATGTGCGTCCCGCCTACGATGCGGTGTATTTTATAAGGGATGCGATAGAGGAGGGATACCTTGCGACGCCGACCTCGATTGCGTTAAAGCTGCCGTTCCTAGAGGGAAGCACGGTGTACGGAGAGTACACGATTGGGGCTTACGGCAATGTCGACAAATCGGTTGACATTTGGCTTGTAACGGATGACCAAAAATCTCATGCGGGTACGGTTTTTGAGTAAAAACGGAGAGGAAAGATATGAAAAAACTACTTGTATATCTTAAAAGTTACAAAAAAGAGACGGTTTTAGCACCGTTGTTCAAGATGCTTGAGGCGTCCTTTGAGCTGTTTGTGCCGCTTGTAATCGCAGCGATAATTGATACCGGAATTGAGAATAAGGATATTACTTATATTGTTAAGATGGCACTTCTTCTTATAGTGCTGGCTGTAATCGGTCTTACATGTTCTCTTACGGCACAATACTTTTCGGCGAAGGCGGCAGTAGGATTTGCCGCAAAGCTCAAATCGGCACTGTTTGCACATATAGAGAGCCTGTCCTTCAAAGAAATTGATACACTTGGTACATCTACGCTTATCACGAGAATGACGAGTGACATCAATCAGGTTCAGTCGGGAGTTAACCTTGTACTCAGACTTTTCCTTCGTTCGCCGTTTATCGTGTTCGGGGCAATGATAATGGCGTTTACGATTGATGTGAAGGCGGCACTCATATTTGTAGTAGCCATTCCTCTTCTTGCCATTGTAGTGTTTGGAATTATGCTCATAAGTATCCCGCTTTTTAAGAAGGTACAGGGGGCACTTGACAATGTGCTCGGTATCACAAGACAGAACCTTACGGGTGTCCGTGTAATCCGTGCATTCAACAAGGAACAGAGCGAGATAGAGAATTTTGATGACAAGAATGCCGTTCTCACCGGGCTTCAGAAGTTTGTCGGAAAGATTTCTGCACTTATGAATCCTGTGACCTTCATAATAGTAAACGGAGCCATAGCGGCGCTTATATGGGTTGGAGCAGTCCGTGTTGATGCGGGCATTCTCACGCAGGGACAGGTTGTGGCACTTGTAAACTACATGTCCCAGATTCTTGTTGAGCTTGTAAAGCTTGCCAACCTTATCATAACGGTGACAAAAGCGGTTGCCTGCGGTAATCGTATACAGTCCGTATTTGAGATTAAGCCTTCAATGCTTGAGGGAGATAAGCACTATGAGTGCGCGGAGGACGAAGCTTCGGCTGTTGAGTTCAAGAACGTAAATCTGTGCTACAACGAAGGCGCAGACAATTCACTTACCGGGATTGATTTTTCCGTAAAGAAGGGTGAGACGGTAGGCATTATCGGAGGTACGGGTTCAGGTAAGAGCTCACTTGTCGGGCTTATTCCGAGATTCTATGATGCAACGGAAGGGCAGGTGCTTGTCGACGGCGTGGATGTAAAGGAGTACGGCTTTGATGAGCTCAGAGAGCATGTAGGAATTGTAATGCAGAAAGCGGTTCTTTTTAAGGGAACAATCCGTGAGAACCTCAAGTGGGGTAAGAATGACGCAACGGACGAGGAACTGTGGAACGCACTTGACGCTGCACAGGCAAGAGAGTTCGTAGAGACAAAGGACGGCGGACTTGATTTCGAGATTGCACAGGGTGGAAAGAATCTCTCAGGCGGACAGAAACAGCGTCTCACAATTGCGAGAGCACTTGTAAGAAAGCCGGACATACTTATACTTGATGACAGTGCTTCAGCACTCGACTATGCGACAGATGCCAAGCTCAGGGCGGCGGTAGCTGCACTTCCGGGTAACATGACGGTGTTCATAGTATCACAGCGTACCGCTTCAATCATGCATGCGGATAAGATTATCGTGCTTGATGACGGACAGGTGGTCGGAATGGGAACACAGGAAGAGCTGCTTGAAAACTGTGAGGTATATAAGGAGATATACAACTCACAGTTTAAAACAACATCTGCGAAGGAGGCTTAATGCTATGGCAAAGGTCAGAAGATTAACAAGCGATGACAAAAGCACCGTTGTCAAGGTGCTCAGATATATAAAAAAATACTATGTTTTTCTTATTTTTTCAATACTGCTTGCCGCAGTGACGGTTGCATGTACATTGTATGTGCCTATTCTTACAGGTGATGCCATCGACCTTATAATTAAGCAGGGTTTTGTGGATTTTGAAGGAATAACAGCGATAATCAGGACGATGATAATTATCATTCTCATCGGTGCATTTGCACAGTGGCTTATGAATGTGTGCAACAACAAGATTACATACAATGTAATCAGAGACATTCGTACAGAGGCGATAAGAAAGATAGAAATACTTCCGCTTAAGTATATTGACGGGCATCCTTACGGTGACGTTGTGAGCCGTGTTATTGCGGATGTAGACCAGTTTGCCGATGGGCTTTTGATGGGATTTACACAGCTTTTTACGGGAGTGATTACAATACTCGGAACACTCGGATTTATGCTTACCGTGAGCGTTCCGATTACACTTGTGGTTGTGTGTGTGACACCGCTCTCGCTTTTTGTTGCGGCTTACATTGCAAAGAACACTCATACAATGTTTAAAAAGCAGTCTGAGACAAGAGGCGAGCAGACGGCAATCATCGATGAGATGGTCGGAAACCTCAAGATTGTGAAGGCATACAGCCAGGAGAACGAGGTTAAAGAGAAGTTCGATGAGGTAAATGACAGACTTGAGAAGTGCTCATTAAAGGCGATATTCTTCTCGTCAATAACGAACCCTTCAACAAGATTTGTAAACAGCATTGTGTACATGCTTGTTGCGCTCGTAGGTGCAATCTTTGCTGTAAAGGGCAGATTGAGCGTAGGTAATCTTTCATGTATGCTAAGTTACGCTAACCAGTATACCAAGCCGTTCAATGAGATTTCGGGTGTTGTGACTGAGCTTCAGAACGCACTTACTTGTGCAGGAAGAGTCATGGAGCTTATAGAGGAGGAACCGCAGGTTCCTGAACCTGAAAATGCAAAGACGGTTAATGCTGACGGACATGTGGAGCTTGAGAACGTATATTTTTCCTATGTTCCCGACCGGAAGCTTATCGAGAACTTCAATCTCTCGGTTAAGTCGGGACAGCGTATTGCCATTGTAGGTCCTACAGGCTGTGGAAAGACGACGCTCATCAATCTTCTCATGCGTTTCTACGATGTAAATTCAGGAAGCATAAAGGTTGCCGGTGATGACATCAAGGATGTTACACGAGGAAGCTTAAGAGGGTCTTATGGCATGGTGCTTCAGGATACATGGCTTAAGAACGGAACAATAAGGGACAATTTAAAGATGGGTAAGCCTGATGCGACGGATGAGGAGATGATTGCCGCTGCCAGGGCTTCACATGCACACAGCTTTATAAAGAGACTTCCACAGGGCTATGACACTGTGCTCAATGAGGACGGAGGAAGTCTTTCACAGGGACAGAAGCAGCTCCTGTGCATAGCGAGAGTAATGCTCTGTCTGCCTCCTATGCTCATACTTGATGAGGCTACATCATCAATCGATACAAGAACAGAGATTAAGATTCAGGAAGCATTTGCGAGAATGATGAAAGGCAGAACCAGCTTTATCGTTGCACACAGGCTTTCAACAATACGTGAAGCTGATGTTATACTTGTTATGAAGGACGGACATATCATCGAGCAGGGTGACCATGATACGCTTCTTGCACAGGGCGGATTCTATTCACAGCTTTACAACAGCCAGTTCTAGTAAAAAAGGCGGACAGGAGAGGCAGAACACATGACGGGAAAGAGAATTGTAGTAAAAGTAGGAACATCCACGTTGACTTACGCGACAGGACATCTCAACATAAGAAGGGTTGAGAAGATTGTCAAGACGATTGCAGACCTTCAGAATGCGGGCAATCAGATGATACTTGTGTCGAGCGGTTCGATTGCACTTGGAATGAGCAAAATCGGACTGAGAGAGCGGCCTAAGGATACGCCGGGAAAGCAGGCATGTGCTGCTGTAGGACAGTGTGAACTCATGGATATGTACGACAAGCAGTTCTCGGAATATGGCGTGACGGTTGCACAGCTTCTGCTGACAAAATATGTCCTTCTTGAGGACAGAAGAAGAAATGTTGAGAACGCGATGGCAAAGCTCATTGAACTCGGTGTCATACCGATTGTCAACGAGAATGACACGGTTGCGATAGATGAGCTGGAGCTTGAGGTAGGTGAGAATGATTCTCTTGCAGCTATAGTGGCTTCGGTCGCAAAGGCAGACACGCTTGTAATCATGTCGGACATTGATGGCCTGTATGACAAAGATCCGCATAAATATGAGGACGCGAAGCTTATTGACGAGGTTCACGGAATAACAGACGAGGTAAAGGCACTCGCAGGCGGAGCTGGCTCTAAGCTTGGAACGGGCGGAATGGCAACTAAGCTTAAGGCTGCTTCAATCGCTAACGATAACGGAATAGATATGGTGATTATCAACGGTGACAAGCCTGAGCTGTTGTACGATGTAAGTGAGAATAAAAAGGCGGGAACACGCTTCTACGCGAGGTAAAGTAAATGCTTTTTGCATCAATGGTTTTCCTGTGGGTATTTCTGCCCGTGGTTATAATCGGGAATATGCTTTTGTCACTTGTCAGTGATGAAAAGCTTTGTAGGACATTAAAAAATATATGGCTTCTTATAGCGAGCTTTGTGTTCTATGCGTGGGGAGGAATATATTATCTGCTTATAATGCTCTCATCAATAGCAGTCAATTATACGGCGGGGCGGCTTATGGAAAAGAGGAGAAGAAAGGGCACGCTTGTGTGTGCAATAGTGCTCAATCTTGCCATACTGTTCTTCTTTAAGTATTTTAATATGCTCGTCGTTGTGGTGGAGAATCTGTTTGTGTGGTTCACGGGAAAAGAAAGTGCGGGTGCAAGCCTGCGTGCAATGCTTATGATGCAGGGAACGGGACAGCTTGGAATAAAGGAGATTGTTCTTCCGATTGGAATTTCATTCTTTACATTCCAGGCAATGTCGTATGTGATTGACGTGTATAAGGGAAAAGCACGGATTCAGAAGAACATAGCTAAGTTTGCACTCTATGTGGCTTTGTTTCCACAGCTTATAGCGGGACCGATTGTAAAGTACAGTGATGTTGAAGGACAGATTGAGAACAGAAAAGAGAGCATTGCAATGTTCGCGTCAGGACAGAGACGTTTTATATGCGGGCTTGCAAAGAAGGTTCTGCTTGCAAACACATTTGCACTCACGGCAGATGCAGTATGGAAATCAGAACCGGAAATGATGGGAAGTGCCACGGCATGGCTTGGAGCACTTGCCTATACCATGCAGATTTATTATGACTTTTCAGGATATTCTGATATGGCAATAGGACTTGGAAGAATGTTCGGGTTCAGATTTAAGGAGAATTTTGCATATCCGTATACGTCTCTCTCAATACAGGAATTCTGGAGAAGATGGCACATATCGTTATCATCGTGGTTTAAGGAGTATGTGTATTTCACGCTCGGAGGCAGCAGATGCGGTAATGTAAAGACATACAGGAATGTGTTTATTGTGTTTTTGCTGACCGGAATATGGCATGGCGCTAACTTCACATTTCTTATGTGGGGGATTATGTATGCACTTCTTCAGGTGATTGAGAGATTGTTTTTAGGGAAGGTACTTGAAAAGAACCCTGTAAAACCGGTTAACCTGATATATACGATGTTGATGGTAATATTGGGATGGGTGCTGTTCAGGTCGGACAATATAGTCTATGCAATACATTACATTGGAGCGATGTTCGGTGCATACAATCATAATGTGAATGCAGTTTTAGGAGGCGGTGGCTATCAGTATCTTGGGTTTATGTCAATGGAGCTGATAATTGCGTTCGTCTTTGGAATTCTTGGAATGGGTTTTATGCAGAGAGGCTTAAAAAGATTGTATGATGGTGTCAGAACAAAGGAATGGTTCATGGTGCTTGATATGCTTGTTATGGCAGGACTGCTTATGCTGTGCATACTGAGAGTGGTGAGTGGAACATATAATCCGTTTATATATTTTCAATTCTAAAAAATACTTGACATTCTGAAAATGATTAATTATTATGTCTTTATTGTAATAAGAAAAGCAATGATGGGAAGAAGTAGATTTTCTAAGAACCTACAGAGAGCTGCCGGATGGTGAGAGGCGCACAGGTAACGGAAAATTGAATACATCCCGGAGCATCGCACCGAATGAGATGTTTCTTTAGTAGGCTGCGACGGCAGCACCCGTTATAGTGCAGGGGTATATTTGTACCTGATGAGGCATCGGATGTGAGTCCGGTGTGAAGTAAGGTGGTAACACGTTAATACGTCCTTACGGCAGTAATCACTGCTGTAAGGATTTTTTTTTCGGGAAATTCATTCCTGTAATTCTACGGCGGTGAAATAAAACACACAGAAAGGACATGTGAAAATGGGAATTTATGAAGAGCTTAAGGCGAGAGGCCTTATAGCACAGGTAACCAACGAAGAAGAAATCAGTAAGATGATTAACGAGGGAAAGGCTACATTCTATATCGGATTTGACTGTACAGCCGATTCTCTTACAGCAGGACATTTCATGGCACTTACGCTTATGAAGCGTCTTCAGATGGCTGGAAACAAGCCAATCGCACTGATTGGAGGAGGAACGACCATGATAGGCGATCCTTCCGGAAGAACAGATATGCGTAAGATGCTGACAAAGGAAGATATTGAGCACAATGCAGAGTGTTTCAAGAGACAGATGGAGAGTTTTATTGATTTCAGCGACGGAAAAGCACTCATGGTAAACAATGCCGACTGGCTTTTAAATCTCAACTACATCGAGCTTCTCCGCGAGGTAGGAGCATGCTTCAGCGTCAACAATATGCTTCGTGCCGAGTGCTACAAGCAGAGAATGGAGAAAGGACTTTCATTTTTGGAGTTCAACTACATGATTATGCAGAGCTACGACTTCTATATGTTATACCAGAAATACGGCTGTAACATGGAGTTCGGCGGCGATGATCAGTGGAGCAACATGCTCGGAGGAACAGAGCTTATCCGCCGTAAGTTAGGTAAGGATGCTCATGCGATGACAATCACGCTTCTCACCGATTCTAACGGCAAGAAGATGGGAAAAACCGCAGGAAATGCCGTATGGCTTGACCCGAACAAGACTTCTCCTTACGATTTCTTCCAGTACTGGAGAAATGTCGATGATGCCGATGTAATGAAGTGTATCAAGATGCTTACATTTATTCCGCTTGAAGAGATTGAGAAGATGGAAAGCTGGGAAGGCAGTCAGTTAAATGAGGCGAAGATGATTCTTGCTTATGAGCTTACCAAGCTTGTTCATGGCAAGGAGGAGGCCGATAAGGCTAAGACAGGTGCTCTTGCAATATTCGGCGGCTCAGGAGATTCATCCAACATGCCTACGGTTGAGATTGAGGATGCTGATTTCAGAGACGGCGTCGTTGACATTCAGACACTTCTTGTAAAGGCAGGTCTTTGCCAGTCACGCGGTGACGCAAGAAGAAATGTTGAGCAGGGCGGTGTAACAGCCAACGATGAGAAGGCTACACTTGACACTAAGTTCACAAAGGATGATTTTGGTGACGGAATTGTGCTCAGAAGAGGAAAGAAGAGCTTCAAGAAGGCAGTACTTAAGAATTAAGGCAGCAGGACATACCCGATTAACAACAGTTAATTATATTGTGGAGAGTGCACACAATCTCTCCACAATATTTTTTAAAATAGTATATTGCAATATAGAATAGCTTGTGATATGATACAATAAACCCGTTGATAGATATAGTGCGTGCTGTTTACAGACAAAGCACTATATCTAATAGGTAATTGCGAAATGTAATTTTAATGATAAACAGTTGTGCAAATTTAACAAATTCGCAAACAGGTACTTTACAGCCGTAATAGTTCGCGGAGCGAACTAATGTGTTTGACAGCCGTATTTTGGCTGTCTATGCACCGTTACGTGATGTAATGTAGCGAAAGCGTGCCTGTGGTGAATTGTTAAATTTGTACAACGTCAACTTTCAAATATATAGTTTCGCAATTACCTGGACTACAGAAAACAAAGAAGGGAGTGTTTGCATGAATACGCAGATGAAGAAGGGTGTTTTGGAACTGTGTGTTCTCTCAATGTTAAGTCAGGGCGACAGGTATGGTTATGAGCTCACGGAGAGCTTGTCGGAGGAGATGTCCATTGCGCCCGGAACCTTGTACCTGATACTTAAGAGACTTAAGGATGATGAATGTGTCGAGACATATCTGGTGGAGTCGGAGGCGGGACCCGCAAGAAAGTATTATCATCTGACCGATAAGGGGATAGAGAGTATGACACGGCAGAAGAATGACTGGCAGCAGTTTGTAAGAATTGTTGATAAATTCATAGGTTGATAAGGGAGGAGAATATCATGACAAGAGCGGAATATATGGAAAAACTCGCACAGGGACTTAAGGATTATGACGAGGATTTTGCATTAGACATTATCGGGGATTACAGGAGACATTTCGATGAGGCGGCTGCGGACGGAAGAAGTGAGGAGTCCGTGTGTGAGGAGTTAGGAAACGTTGATGATTTTTTAAGGGATATACCGGAGGAATTTAAGAAAAAGGCTAGTGAGCAGCAGGAGAGCAGTTCACAGGAAAACTCCGATTTTACTGATGATTTTGGAAAGCTTGCAGATGATTTCGGTAAGTTCGTAAACGAAGCAGGAAAGATGGCAGGCAAAGCAGGAAAGATGGCAGGCAAAGCAGGAAAGGCGGCAGGCAAGGCTGCGATTAAGGCGGCTAAGAGTGCCGACTCGGCTATAAGCAAGCTCAGCGGGGTTATCGTCGACAAAATTAATGAGGCGGTTAACAAGCAGGACGAGTATTCGGATGATTTTGATGAGGAGCAGAAGTTTGACGATGATTTTTCGGTGAACGGGGAGAGTGGTGAAAATAATTTTGAGCAGACCAAGGAGGAAAAGGAGAGCAGCACGTCCGAGGGCACTGAGAACGACGATTACGGCATGAATCCGCTCATCGTGTGCAGCTACACAGGCATCACGGGATTAAAGATGAGCGTGGTTGAGCCTAGCGTCGAGCTCAATCAGGGCGATACGCAGGCAGTGACAATCACAATGTCAAGACCGCTCACTAAGAAGGAAAAGATGTCCATGAGCCCGGTTGTGACAGTGGAGGACGGCGTGCTAAAGTTCAAGCAGGAAAACAAGAACAGGGCTTTCTCGTTTATAAGCACGGCGTCGAACGAGCCGCTTATATACTATGTGACGGTTCCGGCAGAATTTGAGAAGATAAATATCGCAACAGTCAGCGGTTATATAAATGTTCAGAGTGACATAGTGACAGAAAGCTGTAAGCTCTCGACGGTGAGCGGCTCCGTTAAGGTTGAAAACGGCATACATGCCGACAAGCTGAAAATCAGCGCAGTGAGCGGTTCAATCAAGGTTTCGGCACCGCTTGATGCAAAAAAACAGGAATTGTCGACCGTTAGCGGAAGCGTAAAGGCAGTTATCGAAGGGGACAATTTCAGCGCAGAGACCGTTAGCGGTTCGGTTAAGCTATCCGTTGGTTCGCCTTGCGACGGAAAGGTGAGCACAGTCTCAGGCTCGATTGTCATAAATCTTCTCTCTGACATCGGAATCGACATAAAGAGCTCGGGAATGAGCGGCTCGATGAAGCTCATGACGGATAAGCATGTCGACTGGAATAACGGTGAGAGCGATAATACGGTACGCTTCGGATTTTCAAAGTCCGACAGGCATGCGACCTTCGGGGACGGAATGGTGAGAGTGACCACGAGCTCCGTGAGCGGTTCCGTGAAGGTGTACGACTTCGGGAAGGCGGAGTAGGCTCCATAATTATTTGAGTTATAAAATTCGAGTGGCATAACAGTAGTTCTTGTTTGTTAAGTGTATATTCGGTTATATTTATACATCTTGGCTCCGTTTTACGAAGCTAAGATGTTCTAAGAACTCTGATAAAAGTAGTAAAAAACAGTCACCATCGCTGCAAAACAGCCATCCGTGGCTGGTTGCAGCTAAGCCGGCATCCGTGCCGGCTTTGGTTATTTTATGGACAGAGTTCTTAGAATATCTTAGATTCGTACATCTAATTATGCACACATAAATATAACATAATATATTGTTGGTTTAGCATTTTTTACGAATATTTTGCCCGCAAAAGTGAAATCTTATAAAGGTTATATTAACTTTTCATAAACTCCATTGACTTAGTGTTTTTTGGGTGTCATTATTGCTTGTAAACAGCTAAAAAAGCATAGAAAAAGAGAAACGAGGATGATTATGGGAAAATTGATTAAGTATCTGGCTGACCACAAGCTTGCGGTACTTGCCATACTGCTTCTGCTTGGTGTTCAGGCATTCTGCGACCTTTCTCTTCCGTCATACACATCGGATATTGTGGATGTAGGAATACAGCAGAGCGGTATTGAAGGTGCTGCAGCAGAGAAGTATACGCAGGAGACTTACGAGGCGTTAAAGCTTTTCATGAGCGTTGATGAGGCGGAATACCTTGATGAATGCTATGAGCTTTCGGACGGCGTGTATGTCAGAAAGAACCTGTCATCAAAGGAGCTTGAAGAGTTGAATGATTCACTTCTGACGGCTGCAAGCATGGTGTATTCTGTTGAGACATCGGGGAAGTACAGCGTGAGTGATATTGTCGCCGGTTACAATGCAGGGCTTGTGACGAGGGAAATGCTTGACAGCGTGACATCACAGGTTGAGACATCAATGGGCGATATGGCATCATCAATGAAAACTCAGATGGCAGTTGAGCTTGTACAGAGTGAGTATGCGGCTTTGGGTTACGATTTGAACTCAATTCAGAGAAGTTATCTGTTGACAACGGGAGCAAAGATGCTTGCCATGACACTTCTCATGGTTGCGGCGGCTATAGGTGTTGGCTTTATAGGTGCGAGAACGGCGGCGGCTATAGGCAGAGACCTGAGAGAAAAGCTTTTTACGAAGGTCATTGGATTTTCAAATGCGGACATAAACAAGTTTTCAACGGCATCTCTCATAACGCGGAGCACCAACGATGTGCAACAGGTGCAGCAGGTTTCGGTTATGATGTTAAGGATTGTTCTTTATGCACCTATCATAGGAATAGGCGGAATCATAAAGGTTACGGGAACTAAGACGGGAATGGGCTGGATAATCGGCGTTGCCGTTGGTGCTGTGCTCTCACTTGTGCTTGTGCTCATGGTCGTGGCTATGCCTAAGTTTAAGAAGATGCAGAGCCTTGTTGACCGTGTAAACCTCGTATCACGAGAGATACTTACAGGTACAATGGTTATAAGAGCATTCAGCAGGGAAAAACATGAGGAGGAGAGATTTGACAAGGCAAACAAGGACCTCATGTCAACACAGCTTTTTACAAACCGTGTTATGTCAATAATGATGCCTGCCATGATGCTTATTATGAATGCAATAACGGTCCTCATCGTCTGGATGGGAGCAAAAGGTATCGACCTCGGACATATGCAGGTTGGAGACATGATGGCGTTTATAACATATACAATGCAGATTGTCATGGCGTTCCTCATGATAACAATGATTTCGGTGATGCTTCCGAGGGCGGGAGTTGCAGCGGAGCGTATTGAGGAGGTGTTAAACACTGAGGAGACGATTAAGGATAAGGCTGATGCCGCTGAGACGGATAAGAAGCTTGCAGACTGCAAGGGCGTTCTTGAATTTCATGATGTGTCGTTCAGATTTGAGGGTGGAAGTGAGAATGCCATCTCGAAGCTGAGCTTTAAGGCGGAGCCGGGAAAGACTACAGCAATTATCGGAAGTACAGGATGCGGTAAGTCAACGGTTGTAAATCTTCTCGACAGATTTTATGATGTGACAGAGGGAAGTATCACGCTTGACGGTGTGGATATAAGAGACATGTCACAGAAGGAACTTAGAAGCCATATAGGACTTGTACCTCAAAAGGGCGTGCTCTTCTCAGGAACCATAGAGAGCAACATCAAGTACGGCGGAGATTTTGTGACCGACGAGGACATGAAGGAAGCGGCAGAGATTGCACAGGCGACAGAGTTTATCGAGAGTAAGAAGGATGGATATGCCGATTCGATAGCTCAGGGAGGAAACAATGTATCCGGAGGACAGAAGCAGCGCCTGTCGATAGCGAGAGCTGTTGCGGTGAAACCTAAGATATATGTGTTTGATGACAGCTTCTCGGCACTTGATTTTAAGACGGATGCGGCGCTCAGAAAGGCACTTTCGGCAAGAACCAAGGATGCTTCCGTGATTATTGTGGCTCAGAGAATTTCAACAATAATGAATGCTGATCAGATTATTCTTTTGAATGAAGGAAAAGTGGCAGGAATGGGAACCCATAAGGAGCTTTTAAAGAGCTGCCCTGAATATCTTGAAATTGCAAAATCCCAGCTTTCCGAGGCGGAGCTTGCAGGAGAGGAGGCATAAGACGGATGAGCGAAAACAGAGAATATTCCAAAAACAGAAATATGGGAAGGCGCGGTCCGGGCGGACACGGCGGAATGATGCCCGGTGAAAAGGCAAAGGACTTTAAAGGAACAAGCAGGAAAATACTTGCATATATAGGCAGATATAAGATTGCGATAGTCCTTGTCATGATATGTGCTGTCGCGGGAACGATATTTAATATTGTCGGACCGAAGGTGCTTTCTAAGGCGACAACAGAGATTTTTAACGGACTTGTCTCTAAGGTGTCTGGCGGTGCCGGCATTGATTTTCATAAAATAGGAATTATACTGTTGATACTTCTCGGACTTTACTGCGTGAGTGCGTTGTTCTCATTCATTCAGGGATTTATAATGAGTGGTATTTCTCAGAAGCTCAGCTTCAGAATGAGAAAAGAAATTTCCGAGAAGATTAACAGAATGCCGCTTGCATACTTTGAATCAAAGACGGTCGGAGATGTGCTCTCAAGAATAACAAATGATGTCGATACATTCGGAATGAGTCTTAATCAGAGTATAACAACGCTCATAACATCGGTCACAACGCTTATCGGTGTATTTATAATGATGATGACGATAAGCCCGCTCATGACACTCATTGCACTTGTGATTCTTCCTATATCGGCATTACTTATCAGTGTAGTGGTAAAACATTCACAGAAGTACTTTAAAGCACAGCAGGAGTATTTAGGAGACATCAACGGAACGATTGAGGAGTCCTACAGTGGTCATACAATTATTAAGGCATTCAATCGTGAGAAAAAGGTCAATGAGAACTTTCAGAAGACAAATGCCAAGCTGTATTCATCGGCATGGAAGTCACAGTTCTTATCGGGACTTATGCAGCCCATAATGACGTTTGTGGGAAATTTAGGATATGTGGCTGTTGCCGTATCGGGAAGTATGCTTGCCGTGTCGGGCGCAATTACGGTCGGGGACATTCAGGCATTCATACAGTATGTAAAGAGCTTTACGCAGCCTATAACTCAGATTGCACAGGTTTTCAATATGCTTCAGTCAATGGCTGCCGCAGCGGAGAGAATCTTTGATTTCCTTGATGAGGAAGAGGAGCAGGTGACAGAGAATCCTGTAAGACTTAATGATATCAAGGGTGAGGTTGATTTTGAGCATGTAAAGTTCGGTTATGATCCGGAAAAACCGGTTATACATGATTTTACCTGTCATGTTGAGCCGGGGAGCATGGTTGCCATCGTAGGACCTACGGGAGCAGGAAAGACAACAATGGTTAAGCTGCTCATGCGCTTCTACGATGTGAATTCAGGCTGCATCAAGGTCGACGGAGAGAATGTGAAGGATTTCGAGAGAAGAAACCTGAGAGAGGCATTCGGAATGGTGCTTCAGGATACATGGCTTTTTAAGGGAACCATAATGGAGAACATTCGTTACGGCAGGCTTGATGCCACGGATGAGGAGGTTATAGCGGCTGCCAAGGCGGCAAATGCCGACCACTTTATAAGGACGCTCCCAGGAGGTTATGATATGGAACTCAATGAGGAGGCAAGCAATGTATCGCAGGGACAGAAGCAGCTCCTTACAATCGCACGGGCAATTCTTGCCGACAACAGGATAATGATTCTTGATGAGGCGACAAGCTCGGTCGATACAAGAACAGAGCAGCATATTCAGGATGCGATGGCTAACCTTATGAAGGGCAGAACAAGTTTCGTGATTGCACACAGACTCTCGACAATCAGGGATGCGGATGTTATTCTTGTAATGAAGGACGGAGACATAATAGAGCAGGGAAATCACAAGGGGCTGCTTGAAAGAAACGGCTTCTATGCCCAGCTTTACAACAGTCAGTTCGAAGGATAAATCATTGATTCAATGGGGATGGAGATGAAGTATGAAGCGTCTGATTAACAACAGAAAAGACTTATTTACTATACCGAACCTGATGGGATACTTCCGAATTATGCTTATCCCGATATTCATGGCGGTATATATAGGAGCTGACGGCAGGGCTGACTATATTGCGGCGGCGGTGATACTCGGAATATCGGGGCTTACGGATTGCTTTGACGGAAAGATTGCCAGACATTTTAATATGATAACGGAGTGGGGAAAGGTGTTAGACCCGGTGGCTGATAAGCTTACACAGGCGGCGGTTTTCATAAGCCTGTCATTCCGTTATCCGACCATGCGCTATCTTGTGATATTATTTATTGTCAAGGAAATGTTCATGGGAATCATGGGTGCCATTATGCTTAAAATGGGAAGCATGATGGACGGTGCGAGGTGGTACGGAAAGCTATGTACGGCGATTCTTTATGGTGCAATGTTCTTGCTGCTTCTGGTGGTGGACATGTCATATTTTGCGGCGGGACTTATTATTTCAGTCTGCATAATTATGAACATTTTTTCTTTTGTATGTTACATTGTGTACTATGCGCGTGTGCTTATGAATAAGCCTGTTACGAGTGGGAAGATTAAAATGTGGAAGCCTGTGGTCACTATATTGGCAGTTATATTTGTATTTATTGCGGTAAATGCCGTGGCAGCAATCATAAGCAGCTCAAAGCAGCCTGACTACACGGGGGACGGTGAGGTCGCAATGTGGAACACGGGCGATGCAGAGCGGGCAGTGATTGTGGAGGACAACAGGGAGGCTTTACTTGCACGCGTGAGAATGATAAGAAATGCACAGTCGGAGATTGTTCTTTCCACATTTGATTTCATGTCGGATGAGAGCGGCCGGATAATGCTCGGGGCGCTCATGGAGGCAGCAGACAGGGGCGTGAAGATAAATGTTATTGTTGACGGCTTCGATGGTGTTCTTCACATGAAGTGGAATCCGTATTTTTATGCACTGTCATCTAAGGAAAATGTCACAGTCAAGCTCTACAATGAGATTTCACCGTTCACAATGTGGAAGGGCATGGCACGCATGCATGACAAATACATTATCGCCGACAGGCAGATATATATGCTGGGTGGAAGAAATACCTTCAATTATTTTCTCGGCGACTACAGCAGCTACAAAAATTATGACCGCGATGTGCTCGTGTGGCGCGCCGAGCCCGCCGTGTCAGGGGACAGCGCATCGGTAAATAAGCTTTTGGATTATTATGAGAGCGTATGGAACGGCGGTGAGTGCAGGCTGTTTGCAGACAGTGAACGCATTGCGGATTGGTATTGTGTGAGACGCGCGGCTGAGCGTATAGAGGAGACATATAAAAAATACTGCTCCGGACATGAGGAACTTTCAGAGGAATATTTATATCAGGATAACACCTTCCCGGTTGAGAGTATAACCTTGCTTTCAAATCCGATTAATGCGGGGGTTAAGGAGCCGGTTGTATGGTATAAGCTGATGAACCTTATAAGTAGTGCAGAGGAATCTGTTAAGCTCCACACGCCGTACATAATCTGCAATGATATGATGTATGATACTCTGACGGGTGCGGCTGCCGGAAAAGAGGTCACTGTTATGACCAACTCGGTTGCGAACAACGGAAACAGCTTCGGTGCGGCCGATCTTGAAAAGAACAGGGAAAGGATGCTTGATACAGGCATCAGCCTTCTTGAGTACGAGGGCGGTGTCTCATACCATGGAAAGAGCATAGTGATTGACGATGATATATCTGTGGTCGGTTCGTTTAACATGGATATGAGGAGCGCATATCTTGACACGGAGCTCATGCTGGTGATAAAGAGCAAAGAACTCAACGCACAGCTTAGAGGACTTATGGAAAACTATGAAGGCTCTGCGAGGATAGCTCTTCCTGACGGAGAGTATGACAATCCGTACAATGTTGTGCCGCAGGAAATCACCGCAAAGAGAAAATTCAGAAAAGATGTGATAAAGACCTTGTTTTATTGGGCTAGATTTTTATTCTGACTTAAGACGCATACATTGGGCATGAAACCTGATGTGTGCGTTTTTGTGTATGTTTTCTTAACATAAAACATTGAGACATTGTAGAAAATTTGGTATGATAATACAGACGGTGGCATCATTAATATAATCAATTTATATGAGCAGGCAGTGAAGCGGATTGCGGATATCATTGACAATATGTATACTGCTCATAAGCAAAATGAAAAGAGGTATTTATGGAAAAAATTATAAATGCAGATGAGAGCTGGATTATGAATCCTGAGGTTTTCAGGGTGAACAGGGAGGACGCCCACTCAGACCACGCTTTTTACGAGGAGAAGGTCACAGAGTACGGGCTTGACATGCCGCTAAGACAGAGCCTTAACGGGACATGGAAGTTTTCATACGCGGATGTGCCTGAGAAGAGAGTTAAGGAATTTTATGAGGAGGGCTTTGATACAAGCTCCTTTGCGGACATTAAGGTTCCGGGACATATTGAGCTTGCGGGATATGACAGATGCCAATACATCAATACAATGTATCCTTGGGAGGGACATGAGGATTTACGTCCGCCGTTTGCACCGATTAAGCATAACCCGGTGGCTTCATATGTCACATATTTCGATGTTGATGAGGCTCTGCTTGGAAAAAAGACTTACATATCGTTTCAGGGTGTCGAAAAGGCATTTTATGTGTGGATTAACGGGCAGTTCGTGGGATATTCCGAGGACAGCTTTACACCTTCCGAGTGGGATGTAACACCTTTTATCAGGGAAAAGGGCAATAAGCTTGCGGTTGAAGTTTATAAGCACAGCTCAGCAAGCTGGCTTGAGGATCAGGACTTTTTCAGATTTTCCGGTATATTCCGAGATGTGTATATCTATGCCGTGCCAAGCACGCATGTGAGAGACATTTTTGTCAAAGCGGGTTTAAAGGATGATTACGCGACGGGAACACTTGACTGTGAGCTTGATATTGAGGGAAATATCGGCGGAACAATAGGATATGAACTCATCGATAAGACGGGAAAGAGCGTTCTCATGAGAATGGGACTTGCTATAAAGGAAAACATGCATTTTAAGGCTGAGGTACCTGAGGTGTTTACATGGAGTGCTGAAGTTCCGAATCTTTATCTTCTCAATATTTCCGTATACAACGAGGACGGTGAACTCATCGAGTACATTCCGCAGCGCATCGGTTTCAGACGTTTTGAGATGAAGAACGGCGTCATGTGTATCAACGGAAAGAGAATAGTTTTCAAGGGAGTTAACCGCCATGAGTTTTCCTGCGTGAACGGAAGAGCACTCAAAAAGGAGGAACTTCTCGAGGACATCAGGATTATAAAGAGCCTCAACATAAATGCGGTGAGAACATGTCATTATCCTAATCAGAGCTACTGGTACGAACTCTGCGACGAGTTCGGAATATACCTCATAGACGAGGCGAACCTTGAGACGCACGGAACGTGGTGCATTGATACCGGAAATGAGAAGCCGTATATAACACCGGGAAGCGAGCCGATGTGGAAGGGCGCAGTGCTCGACAGAGCCATGTCCATGCTTGAGAGGGACAAAAACCATCCGAGCGTGCTTATCTGGTCATGCGGAAATGAGTCCCATGCGGGTGAGGATATTCTTGCCATGAGCAGATTTTTCCATGAGAGGAACCCTGAGAGGCTTGTACATTATGAGGGATGTGTCAACGACAGAAGTTATTCCTGCATAACGGACATGGAGAGCAGGATGTATGCGAAGCCTGACGAGATAAAGGAGTACCTTGACGGTAAGCCAAAGAAGCCGTACATAAGCTGCGAGTATATGCATGCCATGGGAAATTCATGCGGGGGTATGGAAAAGTACACGAAGCTTGCATACGAGTATGAGCAGTATCAGGGCGGCTTTATATGGGATTTTGCGGATCAGGCGATACTCACGAGAGACGGAAAGCTCATCGATGAGGACGTTATCGGAAGATACGGAAATGTGAGGACTTATGAGAAGCTTCCTAACATAAAGCCGGGAAGTCTTGAGTTCAAGGTTGGAGGAGATTTCAAGGAGAGACCGTGCGATTATTATTTTTGCGGCAACGGAATAGTGTTTGCTGACAGAAAGCTCTCGCCTAAGGCGCAGGAGGTAAAGTATCTCTACCAGAATATCAGGCTTCATATGACAAATCAGGGTGTGCTTATCGTGAATGAATCGCTTTTTGAGTCGACGGATGATTACATGTTCGAGGTTCGTCTTTTAAAGGACGGCAAGGCTGTATGGGCAGGAACCTTTGCTAGGGACGTGAAGGCGGGCGATGAGGAGTTCGTTCCGGTTACATTCCCTTCAATGGATGCCGACGGCGAGTATGTTACTGAATGCCGTGCCGTGCTTATGGGCTACAGACCTTGGGCGAATGTGGGACATATAGCGGCATGGGGACAGAGTGAGCCGATTATGGTGAAAAATGAGGCTCAGAGTGCTGATGAGGTACAGGAAGGTGAAGCTAAGTGCTTTGATGACGTGGTTATGGGAGCAACCTGTATCGGAGTAAAGGCAGGGAACATGCATGCCATATTCTCGCGTCAGGAGGGAGGTCTTATATCGCTTCGCTGCAAGGGACTTGAGATGATTGAGAAGGTTCCCGGGCTTGAGTTTTTCCGCGCGGCGACCGACAATGACAAGGGCAATCGTTTTCCGGTGACAAGTGCGGTATGGCAGGGAATAAGCCAGATGCAAAGATGCGATAATGTTAAGGTTGAGTATGAAATGAGAGACGGCAGTGTGATTGACGGCACGGTAATGCCTGAGGAGTTCATAACTGATAAGTCAGATAAGTTATACGGAACGGGGCTTAAGGGAGCTGAATACGCAAAGAATATTGCGGCGGTGAAGATAAGCTGCCATTATACATTCTACACCAATCCTCAGTCAGAGGGCGGGATTGTGTACCGTATGCTGCCTGACGGAAGTGTTGAGTGCAGGGGACATTTTGACGGTAAAGAGGGGCTTCCGGAGCCTGCCGTGTTCGGAATAGGTATCACGATGGACAAGATGTTTGACAGGATGGAATTTTACGGAAGAGGACCTGAGGAGAATTATAATGACCGCTGTGCGGGTGCAAAGCTCGGCATATATAAGGGAAGTGTTGTCGACAACGTGACACCTTATCTTGATCCGCAGGAGTGCGGCAACCGCCACGATGTGAGATATGTGAAGGTAGTTGACGAGTTCGGACATGGAATAAGAATAGATGCGGTTAATGCCCCGTTTGACATGACGGTTCTTCCATGCACACAGCAGGAGCTTCAGAGTGCGTACAAGATTAACGATATTCCCGATGCTCGTTACACGCATGTGAGAATACTTGGTGCGGCAAGAGGCGTGGGCGGTGACGACAGCTGGGGCGCACCGGTATATCCTGAATACTGTGTAAGTGCCGAAAAAGAGCAGAACGTGGACTTCGTGATAAGAGGATTATAAAGAAATTGTTAAATTTACAACAATATTTTGACAAGACCCAACTTTGCTCTTGAAATTTATGTCGAAATATGAGAAAATACAGGTAATTGCGGAGAGTGGTGCCAGACACGCCACACAGACAGCTTCGCAAATGGAATCTGATTCTGAAAGGAGTTTTACAATGATTTATTCACATGAAGTAGAAAAGATGTGTACAGTCGCTCAGGGCGTACATCATGGCGCAGCGCCGGTTCCTACAGAAGGAAAATGGGTAAGAAATAAGCAGGTTACAGATATTTCCGGTCTTACACACGGTGTAGGCTGGTGTGCACCACAGCAGGGTGCCTGCAAGCTCACCCTTAACGTTAAGGAGGGTATTATCCAGGAGGCACTTGTTGAGACTATCGGATGTTCAGGTATGACACACTCAGCAGCTATGGCAGCAGAGATTTTACCTGGTCTTACGGTATTAGAGGCTATGAACACAGACCTCGTATGTGACGCTATCAACACAGCTATGAGAGAGCTCGCATTACAGATTATCTACGGAAGAACACAGAGTGCATTCTCTGAGGAAGGTCTTCCTGTCGGAGCAGGACTTGAGGATCTTGGTAAAGGTCTTCGTTCACAGGTTGGTACAATGTACGGTACTCTTAAGAAGGGACCTCGTTACCTTGAGATGGCAGAGGGATATGTAACAGGAATCGCTCTTGATGATGAGGGTCAGATTATCGGTTATCAGTTCGTAAGCCTTGGCAAGATGACAGACTTCATCAAGAAGGGTGACGATGCTAACACAGCTTGGGAGAAGGCTAAGGGTCAGTACGGAAGAGTTGCTGATGCAGTAAAGATCATCGATCCAAGAGTAGAATAATCAGGAGGACAGTATAATGGCTTTATTTGAATCATATGAAAGAAGAATTGACAAGATCAATTCTGTTTTAAATAGCTATGGAATCGCTTCTATCGAGGAAGCTGAGAAGATTACTAAGGATGCCGGTCTTGATGTATACAACATGATCAAGGGCGTACAGCCAATTTGTTTTGAGAATGCTTGCTGGGCTTACATTGTAGGTGCCGCAATTGCTATTAAGAAGAACGCACGCAAGGCTTCAGAGGCTGCTGCTGCAATCGGTGAGGGCTTACAGGCTTTCTGTATTCCTGGCTCTGTTGCAGACCAGAGAAAGGTTGGTCTTGGTCATGGTAACCTCGGTAAGATGTTACTTGAGGAAGAGACAGACTGCTTCTGCTTCTTAGCAGGTCATGAGTCATTCGCTGCTGCTGAGGGTGCTATCGGTATCGCTAACAATGCTAACAAGGTACGTCAGAAGCCACTCCGTGTTATCCTTAACGGACTTGGCAAGGATGCTGCACAGATTATCTCAAGAATCAACGGCTTTACATACGTTGAGACAGAGATGAACTACCACACGGGAGAGGTTAAGGAAGTATTCCGTAAGTCCTACTCCAACGGTCCTAGAGCTAAGGTTAACTGCTACGGCGCTAACGATGTAACAGAAGGCGTTGCAATCATGTGGAAGGAGAATGTTGACGTATCCATCACTGGTAACTCAACTAACCCTACAAGATTCCAGCATCCTGTTGCAGGTACTTACAAGAAGGAGAGAATTGAGGCAGGCAAGAAGTATTTCTCAGTTGCTTCAGGCGGTGGTACAGGCCGTACACTTCATCCGGACAACATGGCAGCAGGTCCTGCTTCCTACGGTATGACAGATACTATGGGACGTATGCACTCTGACGCTCAGTTCGCCGGTTCTTCATCAGTTCCTGCTCACGTTGAGATGATGGGACTTATCGGTATGGGTAACAACCCAATGGTTGGAGCTACCGTGGCTGTAGCTGTTGCCATCCAGGAAGCTGCTGACAACAACAGATTCTAGTTTTTTGGAATTTTGAACGCAGAATAAGCAATTCCCCGCTTCAAGTGTGTAGAGCACTAAGCGGTGGGTAAGGTGGATGCGAACTGCGTTCATGAGCAAGTAGCGGAAGCGGATTGCGAATGTCCGCTTTACTAAGTCATAATATATGTGGACAAGTCTGAAGAACAGGTTTTGTCCACATATTGTTCACAGATTTTTAAGGCGTGGACAAGCGATGAAATAAGAATAATTAAGTAAACTAAAAGCAGATGCGGTTGCGCATCTGCTTTTATGTGTTTAGAGATTATTCAGAAACTCAACGGAGAAGGGAAATCTTGAAGAACATGAATAAACTATTGCTTAGAGTTGATAGATTGATGAGTTATTCGTCATAATATGGTTGAGCTTTATCGAGTTTGGATTTTTAAATTTAAGCTATGCTGGGGCAATGATATTAATAGCTATCTTACGATAATGGTTATATTTAGGGGGGGAATGGCAAGTATCCAATTACTAGCAAGTGATATGCGATGCAGATAATACCAGTGTGTATGTGAATTGTGGTTAGCAAAATATGATATAATATTAAGAAATATTATTGAATTGAAAAATAAGGAGCAGATAAATGGAATATAAAAATGAAATAGAGGCAGAAGAACTAGGCGGGGGAGTTTTTTCGTTGATTCCAGTTGAACATCTTGTAATTGACACAATAGATAGGTTAGGTGATTATTTACTTGTATATATTCCTTTTTTACAGTTTGATGATTATCTAACGGAGGTAGAACTAGATACGAATGAAAGGAAACTTCTTGATATTCTGTTAAGTAAAAGAGAGTTTTTGGAAAAATTGAATGGTTTAGAATACTGTACTTTATTTATATCTTCTAAAGTAGAAGATAAGGATGTAGAACAAATTGTATTTGAGGTTGAAAGAGCATGTGATTTTTTAGCAATATCGCAATATAGATATGACAAGAAAGAATGGACTATTGGTAAACCAGGGGCAATAGGCCCATATCTCATTATGTTTGATATTAATATTACTACTGGAAAGATTGAAGTAATTTATAAAGAAAAACATTTGTTTAATGAAATACCGGGAATTGGATTGGAAGTGGGCTATTATCCGTTGGGCAGAGATGAAGATTTTTATCCGATTATTTTTATGAATCGAAATGATGAAGTGTACATGACATGTAGATACTATATTACAAAGGCCTGTCGTACATTTGCTATTCCTAGCCTTCAAAGTACTTTTTCTGAATTGTTTGCAACACTTGAGGGAATAGGGATGATAGGTTGTCCGCAATTTGCTAATTTTACAAAAGAGAATAAGAGGTTGATGTCGGTTATTTGTGATAATCAAAGTGAATATGAAATAAATCTTGATACCTTTTGTTTTTATTCTGAGGTACTTAGGACTCTTGTATTACATCAAGGTCATAGTTTATTAGAATTTATGGATAGGAAGAGTGCTTTTAGACTTTTGACGGATATTTTTTGGAAAATTATCATCTTTGCGAAAAATTTGATTGATACAGGTATATGTGATTTAAATAATATTAATACATATATAGAGGGGAAGATAGATAACTTTTCAGACCATAATTCAACAGTCAGTACTTCTTTTCTGCTGACAAACGAAGAAAAAGGCACTGATGGTGATAGAGATATTTTCGCTTTTCCAATAGCGGATTTGTTGATTGCTGATCATGTTAAGTTAGGTAAATTATTGATAATACCTGCAGGCTTCTTAAACGAGTGTAGGCAAGATAGGAATAAGTGTGTGGGTTTGGAAGAGTATTTTATTGATAGAATGCTAAGCGATAATATGATTAGACAAAATAATGAGATGGCTTTTGTATTATTAAAGGGTGAGTATCAAATGAATCAGTTTGATACTACTTTAGATTCTTGGCAGTATATAGATGACATATGTGGTGAAATTCAGAACATGTTAGTGCCGTTGTTTGTTCAAGAAGATGCAATAAAAAGCAGAAATGATTGTTTTGGTGTACTAGGAGTTTACGATGGAATAAGAAACGGTTTCGTATATGATTCTGAATATGATGAGATAATAGCAATATGTGGAAGAGTTTATTCTCTGATTAATTCGACAGAAAGACCTTTTATATTTGAAAGTGGAAATATTGACACACAAATTGTTAATATCGTATGTTCTAGAGAACGTAATGATGAAGTTGCAGCTGGGTGTAAGAGTGTTTTAATAACTTTAGGAAAAGCAATGCGTGAGGATGATATAACATATATGATCATGGATATGTTTGATGCTGTTGATAAGATATATCCATGTGAATTTAATATTGCACCTAAATGGAAATGGATTGCATCTTTTGTAATGAATAATAGGTCTGAATATGACAAATATCACGAGCGTTTGAAGTTGATTGGTAAATTATATAGAACACCTATGTATCATTATGGAAAAAATGCGAATGATTTGTTTTCTAAGGAAGAGGATATATATTTACTGTTCAATGAGATGAAAGGTTATCTTATAAAATGTGTAAGAAAAATTTATAACACGGGTATTACATCTTGGAATTCTTTGAAAATATATAGAAATGGTATAATGAATCCATAAGCTGTATATTCTAATATATGAAAAGTATAAATAACGAGAAAAGGAAGTGGGTTGAATGTTTGGAACTGTTATCATAGATGCATACAGAAAAGATGAAGTAATGGAAATGGCAAATGCTATTAATGATTTATGTTCTCCGAAAGATAAGTACAGATGGGCTTCAGCAGGAATTTATTGTTTTTGGGATTATTATGCTCAGACGGTGTTATATATTGGACTTGCAGGTGATTTGGCATAAAGATTTAAGCAACACAATGGCATATTACCACTTAGGGACGGTTCGAAGCAAAAACAGATAGATGATTATTTTTCTAAAACGAGCGATTAGGTTATATGATATTTGTCAAATCGCCGTTATCACAACCGTTAGTGCATCGGAATAAAGATAAGTATGAAGCATTTGCAATGCAAAATAATGTGCTGGTTGAGGATATGTTAAGTGAACGAGGAAAAGAAGATATTAAAAGAGTAGAGGGCATTTTGATAGAGGCTTATCGTAGAAAGTATGGGCACTTTCCACCATGGAATGGCATTGGTGGTTTTATAATAGGGCAAAAAAGAGTAATGGAAAATAATATAAATATTGTGGAAAGTTTCTGCCATCCGGATAATTGAGACCGTTTCAAGTTTTGTGTAAACGTAAAAAACTGATATAAGATTTGTGAATAGTTGCAAATGGGCAGAGCCGATTTTCCGGTTTCTGCCCATATCTGCATTATACAGAAGTTTTTGGAGATGTCAATAAAACCTGCCAAAAACAGGTCTGTTTACATGTTTCGTCTGTTCAGACGTTCTTCAAAATAGATTTCCAGCTGGGAATGAATCTGCCCCCAATCCTGCCTGTGTCCTGTCGATTTTTTTGTGATATCCATAGTTGCCAAATACAGCATTTTTAAAAGACTGTCATCTGACGGAAAAACTGTCTTGCTTTTGGTCACTTTTCGGAGCTGACGGTTGAATCCCTCAATGGCGTTGGTGGTATAAATCAGCCGTCTTACTGCCTCCGGATATTTAAAATAAGTGGACAGGGTTGCCCAGTTATCATTCCAGGATTTATAGATTTTCGGGTACTTGGAATCCCATTTATCCTTGAACAATTCTAACTCATTTAAAGCTGTTTCTTCCGTTGGAGCTGCATATACAAGCTTCAGATCAGCCATCAGTTTTTTGATGTCTTTGTATGAAACAAACTTCGTTGAATTACGGATCTGATGGATGATACACTGCTGAATCTCTGTTTTTGGATAAACAGCCTCGATTGCCTGTGGAAATCCATTTAAACCATCAACGCATGCAATCAGTATATCCTCAACTCCACGGTTTCTTAATCCATTCATGATGGAAAGCCAGAACTTCGCACTTTCGTTTTCACCAACATACATTCCAAGGACATCTTTTTTCCGTTCATGTCGATACCGAGAGCGATATAGACCGCACGCTTTACAATACGTCCTTCACTGCGGACGTGATAGTGGATTGCATCCATAAATACTACAGCATACACTTCTTCCAAAGGGCGTTCCTGCCATTCTTTTACAATCGGCAGGATTTTGTCTGTGATCCGGCTGATTGTGCTGTCAGAAATATCAATATCGTATAATTCACGCATGTGGGATTCAATGTCTCCAGTTGTCATTCCCTTGGCATACATGGAAAGTATTTTTTCTTCCATGTCCTGAGTTATTGTATTTTGGTACTTTTTTATGAGCTGTGGCTCATACTCTCTGTTACGGTCCCTTGGAACAGCTATATCCATATCTCCATAGCTGGTATGCATTGTCTTGCTGGAATGTCCGTTCCGGCTGTTATCTGTTTCCTTGTTCCGGTAATCATACTTGGAATAGCCTAATTCTTCATCAAGTTCTTCATCCAAAGCACCTTCCAAAAGAACAGACATCATGTCACGCATGATGCTGTTCACATCCGTGCCGTCTTTGATGCTGATGTCATTATTTTTCAGATAATCACGCATCATTTGTCTCATTGCTGCTTTTTGTGGGCTGTCTTTTTTTCTTGCCATAAAAATAACCTCCAAACTGAGTAATTATATCTTACATCAGTTTGGAGGTTTACACAAACTTTGGGATGCTCCCAGACTTATATTCATATATTCATTAGTTATGTATGTGTTACTGCTTCATGTTTTAGATGTTTTTATAAGTAATCGATGTAATTAGTGTTCTTGTATACCATTGGAAAATTCTTCATAAATGTTACTTAATTCTGTATCTAGGCTTGTGAACCATTCTGATGATTTTGGGTTTCCATTTGATACAAGAAGTTCTTTTTTTGATAATAAATATTCAATTTTTAAATAGTATCCTATAATTTTTGTTTTTACATAACTTTCTTTCATTGCATTTTGATTGCTAATGTCTAGTTTGTCATCTTTGTGTGATTGAAGATTTTCTACAGAACTAATACATTCTGAATCTGAGAATTTAAAACTTGAAAATTTATTTTTATCTGATTTGTCATAATAGTATTGGATAGAAATAAGATATATCTTCAAATCATTTGTTAGTTCTTTACATTCATCATTTATCATAAAGTCATTTGATATAGAAATTGTTTCAAATCTATTTTTTTCTGATGGTTGTTTAGAACATGCAGTACAAAAAATGACGATTAAACAGCATATTATTATATACATTTTTTTATTTTTCATAATAATTTGAATCTCCTCGTATAAATATTATTTTAAGTATAACACATAAATTCATAAATTAAAACACATGCTCATTAAACAGTTTCGTTTTAAGAGCTTAAAATTTAATAAAATTTAATAATGCTTAGCTTATGTTGACAAAATAGAATAATGTGTTATAAAGTCTAAGAAATAAATAATAAGGAGATATAAAATGGAAACTTTTATTGAAATTATTAAAGTAGTATTACCATCCATTATTGCAGCAATATCTACATTTATTATAACTAAATATAAATATAATAAAAATGTTCCATTGGATAAAATGGAGATTGCTTATAACAGGATATATTATCCGATATATAAAATATTAAATGCAGAAAAAAATAATAGTAATAATATAGAACAAATAATTTTGAAAATTACGCCATATTTAATGAAATATAATAAATATGTTGATAGTGCAACATTAAAAGCATTTAGACTTTTAAAAAAATTTAAAGATGATAGTGCATTCGAAAATTTTAGAAATAATATATATAATAAGAATTCATTTTTACGTAGAAGACTTGGATATTTAGAACCGAATTTATTTCAAATATATACATATTCTTCAAAAAATGAGAAAAGCACATTGAGAATTCTGATAGAGTTTGTCATTATTTATATTGCATTTATGATTGGAAGTTTAACGAAGAATAAAATACAGATAATATGTGCTTATTCTGTTATAATTTTTGCTATAATTTTGATAGTGGAACTGTTTGTTCTTTTAATTAGATGGCTTAGTAAAAGAATAGGACGTATAATAAAAAAGTAATATATTATATTACAATGAGTTATTGTTGAAGTTATTTATATTTTGTAAAATTTAAGAGGATAGCATGCTTACTTTGAATAGAGTTAAAAATGGTTGACATGCCAATTATTTGGGTTGATGGAACCAAGGCGATAGAGGATAATATTGTGGTGATAAAAGGGGAGTTGGGGAAATTAATCTGTTATAGAAAATTATAAAGCAAAAAACACCCATACACATATAAATGTGTCTGAGTGTTTTTTAACCATAATCAATATGGCTGTCTCTATAGTAGTATATTACCACAGCACATAAAATATTACAAGTATATTTTTAACTAATTGATATTAATAAGTATCAAATTTATTATATTGAATCTTGACTTTAGGAAGATTTATCAATGTATCTAAAATAGATATATCTTTTATTCCCATTTGTCCCCTTACATTTGCAAACGCATTAGGTGATAGCACAGCTTGCAGATTTAATAACATATTTTTTAGTTCTAAAATCATAGGTGTGTATTCTTCTTTTGGTAAATAATACTTGAGGTAAATTAATATGTCAAATATATTTTTGTCTTGAGTGTTTCTGTATGATTGTGGAAGCTGACTAAAATATGGCTCCAAAATTCTACCGCTGGAAGAATCTTTTTTAGTCTGCAACTGCCGAATGTTATACACTCGTTCATTATGAGCACAAGAATTACGAACTTTTCTTAACCAATGAAGGCTGCCTATCAATAATTTAACATTAGGCTTAGCGTTTGCATCAAACATAGAATATAGATTACAAATAGCATGAGTAACATTTGTTTTGCTGTTTTGCAGAACGTATATGAAAGTTGAAAAATTTATGGCTTTAATCATAATCCAAGTTGGTATTTGTTCATGGTTTTCCATATAAAATTTTACATATTCAGATTGACTTTTACTTATTTCAGAATATGCGGATGAAATGGTATTCATTCTGGATTGAAGTGATGATTTGCTTGAGTACGCGTTCGTATCAAACCATGGTATTTTACCATTATCATTGCATTCATCAAATTTATAACCTGTCAAAGTACGGACTTCTTCCTCAACCTGAGTTATGTATTTTAAAAGAAAAATTCTCAATGCTTCATCGAATTTTTTTAATTTGTAAATTTGTTCCAGACTTATATCAGGAAGATAAATGTGATTTCCTGAATTATCAATTCCACATATAAAAGGGGTTTTATATCCGTTAATTAAATTAAAATACCCCGAACGAACTAATGCAATCTTGTTAGGAGAAGCATTGCAAGCTATTTTCTTATCGTTACGGAGCTTTTTCATTTGTTGGTTATAGGTTAAAAAAATTTTGTCGTTTGACATATAATCTCCTTAAAGTGTTTAATAATGATATTATATCATGTATGTTATGAAAATACCATCATTTTAGTTATTTAAGGCGGGGTGAAAATGTAAGCTGAGAAAAATACACATAATATAATTGCTTTTCCATTAAAATATGATAGTATTAAGTGAAAAGGAGGAGTATACATGAGAGAAGCACTATACCGGCTTATGGGTATCGTAGCCAAGATACATAATTACATAATGCGCCTGAACGATAGGTTCGAGTACAACTTTTCGGACAAGGCGCTGCACTTTCTTGTAATCGGTGTGCTGGGAATGGTTTTTATTTTTGTGGTGTATCCGCTTTTTAAGTGGCTTGCACAGAAGAAGCACATCATGGTCATTGCGTGGATTTATGTGTTCACGCTTATACTTGTTATCACGTTCGCGATTGAGATAGGACAGAAGATTAGCGGAACGGGCAATATGGAGTTTGATGATATCGTGTTCGGCATGCTGGGTTTCTTTACAATGTTTGCGGCGTTTGCGGTTATGAGAGGCGTATATCATGGCGTTAGGTGGCTTATAAAGCAGCGGATGGAAGCCGACGGCGCACGAGGTGAGAATGATAAGAAATAAAAAACAACCTGTACAATATCACAATTTGATATGTACAGGTTATTTTAATATAGCTTTACGCTTCTGAATCTAAGTTTCTATATTCCCGGCATTCCCTGTGCTTCCTCATCGTATTTTTTCCTGAGCTTTGAGAGCTCGTCATCGGTCTTTAGAATCTCAACCTCGCCGAGGTTGTATTTGTGTCCGTTGGACTCAAGAAAACGATATGCAATCATGAATGAAATGTCATCGAAGTTCGTCATGTAGGTGTTGTTGACGTGGCTTATATCCCATGCAGGGGTGTTATAATCCGACAGGTCAATCGAGCGGAATATCTGGTCGAAGGAGTCGAGGCAGATACGCTTCTGCTGAGCCATATCGGAGGATACGGTCTGGACATTGAAAACCTTTAAATATACACGGAGCCAGCCACCGATAGGAGCCTTGAACCACTGATGAATTGTCTGATATTCCTTCTGCATTGAGAGGATTAAGTACTCCCAGTCAGTCGAGATGTAGGATGCGTCAACTATTGTCTGAATCTGTGAGGATGTGAGATTTAAGTTGTACTTGTTGTTGAATTTCTCCACAATCCTGATTCGTTTAGGAACGGCATTGGGAAGCTGCTCTGAGCGTGGAATGGCCTCGTCACGGGCACGTCTTGCTTCTTTTGCCTCCTGTTTTTCACCTCCGGCAATTCCCTTGATTGCCTTAAATATAATATAAATAGGAAGTCCTATTGTTGCGAGTATTACAGAGAGCCCGAGAAGGGTGCTTGATGTGTTTGAAAAAACAAGACCGGCTATAATTATGCCTATCATCACCTTGTGGCGTCTGATTTTGTCAAAAAGTTTCGGGTTGTTGCGTGCGTAAGCAAAATACCATATCAGAAAAAATACTATAAATCCCATTACTTCCTCCCTCATTGCGGACTGTGCAGGATGCATCAAGCTGCATTATAACGTGGGCAAAACCCACTTATCATAAAGATTATCACTCAAAAATATATTTGTAAAGATGTTAGTTTTCAGAACGATTGTTATATTCCGATTTTATGCGCATTGCGATGTTGGCAAGGCAGGCATCATAGTAGGGAGCAACAAAAACTATGTAGGCAAGTCCCCCCGTGATTGCTGAAAAAATGAGCCAGCCGATGAAAGAGAGGTTCAGTATAAATACATTAAGCTTGTTGCCGTCCATCATCTTACGGCTGAGACGGAACACTTCATGTCGGTCGATATCGGGATTCTCGGCGAGAAGGTACGGAACCATGAAGGTTTCGTAGCTTTTTATCGCGCCGGGTACAATAAAGAGAAGGGACCATAAAAATACTTTAAGATGCCTTAAAAATTGTATGAATATTACATTGGGATAATTTTCTTTAAATCCGGTAAGCAATGTGCCATACTTCGGTTCGGTGTAGTGTGCATCCATATAGAAACGGTTAGAGCCGACTTCAAATGGATATACAATAAGAAAATTATATATAAGCCTTATAAGATATGAGACGATTGTGGCAAGTGCAAACCTTCGAAGCATCGCCATGTATGCCGTGTAGCCGGCCGACTCTGCAAGCGAGCGGAAGTTATTATAAATATTATTGATGAGCTCATCGAGGGATGTCCCCGAGATGAGTACCTGATAGAATTGCTCGGTGTCAAAAGCATTCTCAACATGCAGGGTTCCGTCGAGTACATAGTTAAATACAAGCAGGATTCCGGTGCCGGTTATAAAGCTTGCCACGGCACAGCGGAAAAAATACGAACCAAGAATGCGTCTTGCTGCTTTCTTGATGGCTGAAATCGGGTGATTCATAATTAACTCCTTAAATATTACATTTATCAAATATTATATTCCATAGTCGTGATAAATTCAAGTTAATATATGTAAAGCTTAGGAAAAGCACAGGCTGAAGAGCAGTTTGAAATAATATTTTCAAACTGCTTATTGGAGGCAGTACTGCAAGCAATGCTTGCAGTATGCATGGGGATAAGTTTGAAAGAAAAACTTTCAAACTGCTTATTGGAGGCAGTACTGCAAGCAATGCTTGCAGTATGCATGGGGATAAAAATGAGATTGACACCAAGTCTCGGTTATGATAATATAGTTTAATCCTAAATGATACGGGAATATTCCGGCTTTATGCGAATGAAAAATGGAGGAAATTATGGCTAAGAACATAGCAAATGAGGCAGCACAGTTATCTGCTGACAAGAAGACAGCTAAAAACAACAATAAGAAGCAGGTTGAGAATGTACAGCTTGAGACAAGAAAGGAACTTATAGAGCAGCTTATCCGTTACCGTAAGTCGAAGAAGATTACCCAGGCTGATATTTCAGAGATAACAGGTATTCAGAGACCTAATATCAGTCGTCTTGAGAGCGGTAAGTATAATCCTACTCTTGATATGATTGTCCGTGTTGCGGACAGTATAGGTCTTGAGGTTGAGATAACACTCAAGGAGAAGAAATAATAAGGGAGACTTGAAATGAACAGAGTGTTGGTCAGCGGTGGAGCAGGTTTTTTGGGTTCACATCTTTGTGAACGTCTGCTTAGTGAAGGTAATTACGTTATCTGTATGGATAATCTTTTTACCGGAAGTAAGAATAATATAGAACATCTGATGAGGAATCCTGATTTTGAATTTATATGTCATGATGTCACGGAACCGATTTATGTGGATGTTGACAGAATATACAATCTTGCATGTCCTGCGAGTCCTCCGCATTATCAATACGATCCGATTAAGACCGCTAAGACAAGTGTGTACGGTGCAATTAATATGTTAGGACTTGCAAAGCACTGTAATGCAAGAATTTTGCAGGCAAGTACGAGTGAGGTATATGGAGATCCGCTCGTTCATCCCCAGCCGGAGAGCTACAGAGGAAATGTCAATACGATAGGTATACGTTCCTGCTATGACGAGGGAAAGAGAATGGCGGAGACGTTGTTCTTTGATTATCACAGACAGCACGATGTCGACATCAAGGTTATCCGCATATTTAACACATACGGACCGAGAATGAATCCGCAGGACGGAAGAGTGGTGTCTAACTTTATTGTGCAGGCACTTAAGGGCGAGGATATAACCATATATGGCGACGGAACGCAGACGAGAAGCTTCTGCTATGTTGATGATCTTATCGAAGGAATGGTAAGGATGATGGATTCAAGGGACGGCTTTACAGGTCCCGTGAATCTGGGGAATCCGGGCGAGTTTACGATGAAGCAGCTTGCAGAACTTGTTCTTTCGGCAACGGGAAGCAAGTCCGGGATTGTGTATAGAGAGCTTCCTTCTGATGATCCTACACAGAGAAAGCCCGTGATTGATCTGGCAATGAAAGAACTTGGCTGGAAGCCGACAATTAAGCTGGAGGATGGTCTTAAGAGGACGATTGAGTATTTTAAGACAATTATATAAATGAAGCAGGAAAAGAGAATCTTAAGAAATATATTATATGCTTTTGCGGCTCAGGGAATATCGCTTCTGCTGAGTGTGCTGACATCCCTTATCCTGCCTAAGTTTTTTGATAAGCCGAATTATGGATATTGGTCATTATTCCTGTTCTATACGGGATATACCGGTTTTTTTCATTTCGGGCTCAATGATGGTGTATACCTGAAGATAGGCGGAACTGAGTATGCCGATATGGATAAAAAGCTTCTGGGAGCCCAGTTCAGATTCGGAGCAATGTTTCAGAGTGCAATAGGAATCGGGATAGTACTGTGGGCAGTATTGTCAGGTAATGGTGCGGACGCAGAGTTCGTTTTCATAATGACGGCTGTATATATGCTTTTATACAATCTGACTTTATATCTCGGCTGTATATTTCAGGCTGCAAATGAGACAAGACTATATTCAATGTCCGTTATGATTGACAAGATTGTTTTCATGGCAGCGATACTGGCACTTTTTGTGCTGGGCAGCAATGATTACAAGGTCTATGTATGGCTTTACATGGCGGCAAAGCTCTGCGCCATGATTTACTGCGTGTATAAGGGAAGAGAGGTTGTGTTTGCGGGAAGAATTCCTATGAGCACGACGGTTAAAGAGACCCTGGACAGCATGAAGATAGGAATAAATCTTACGATTGCCAACATTGCAAGCAATCTTATTCTCGGCGGCGGACGATTTATCATTGATAAGTATTGGGGAATAGAGGATTTCGGTGAGGTGTCGTTCTCACTTACGCTTACGAACTTTTTCTTATTGTTTGTATCACAGATTTCGATGGTTCTTTTTCCGGCACTAAGGCAGATTGATGAAAAGCGACAGAGAGAGCTTTTTGATATGTCGAAGCATGTGCTTAATCTGGTGCTGCCTGTAGTGTTTCTTGTATACATTCCTGCAAAGGAGCTGTTAAAGATATGGCTTCCTCAATATGAAGTCAGCCTCGCATATATGGCAATACTGCTTCCGATGTGCATATTTGACGGTAAAATGAATCTTGTCTGTGCGACATACTTCAAGGTACTACGCAAGGAGAGATTTCTTCTGTACGTCAACCTGTTTTCAATGGCATTGAGCATCGGGCTGTGTGCGTTTGGAGCTTACGGAATTCATAGTATAGATGCCATAATATTGTTTATGGTGTGTGCGATAGGCGTAAGATATTTTATATCGCAGATTTTCCTTGAGACAATATTTGTTGACGGTGCAGAACGGAACAGGGCGGGAATCGGAATGGCAGAGGAACTGGCTCTCGTTGTGCTTTGTGCGTATGTATGCTGGAAGCTTCCGTCAATTGCGGCTTTTGGCATATCGACAGCAGCATATGTGCTGTACCTTGTGCTTAACAGGGCGAGTGTGAGATATCTGTGCGGTATGGTTAAGTCAAAGATAAAAAAATAAATACAAATGCTGTAAAGCATGGGAGGTAATCTATGGGTATAATCAGGGAGATTTTCGGTCATGACAGCAAGGGCGAGAATATATATTCATATACAATCACAAATGAAAGCGGCATGACAATAAGAGTTATCGAGTTAGGTGCGGCACTGCAGTCGGTTGAGACGGCAGACAGAAATGGAAAATATGCTGATGTAGTGCTCGGCTATGATAATGTAAAGCAGTATGAGACCGGAAATGGTGAGAACTTCGGCGTTGTTGTAGGACGCAATGCCAACAGAATCAAGGACGCTAAGTTCATGATTAAGGGTAAAGAGTACAGGCTTGCAAAAAACGATGGAGAGAATAATCTTCACAGCGGTCCTGATGGTTACAGCAGACGCAGATGGGACAGTGAGATTGTTGAGGATGAGAGAGGACAGGCGGTAAGGTTTTCACTTGTAAGTCCGGCAGGCGACCAGGGAATGCCGGGAGAGCTTGATATCAACGTGACATACGTGCTCACGGAGGACGACAGCATAATTCTTGACTATGAAGGTGTTGCCGGTGACGACACGATTGTAAACCCTACCAATCATTCATACTTTAATCTTGCAGGTCATAATTCGGGGCCGGTATATGACCAGAAGGTATGGCTTGATGCAGATGAATTTACTCCATCGGATTCCGGACTTATACCGACAGGCGAGTACAGGAGCGTAAAGGGAACTCCTATGGATTTTACGACACCTAAAGCTATCGGACAGGATATTAATGCTGACTATGAACCGCTTATACTCGCAGGCGGATATGACCACAACTTTGTATTGAAGAACAATGGAGAGGTTGAGCTTGCGGCAAGCTTATATGACGAGAAGAGCGGCAGATATATGGAAGTATATACACAGATGCCGGGCCTGCAGATATACACGGGTAATTTTTTGTCGGGCAATTCCAGGGGAAAGGATGACTGCTATTATAAAAATCGTGACGGAGTATGCTTTGAGACGCAGTTTTTCCCTGATTCGGTTAACAATATGGCGTTTGAGTCACCGGTTGTGCAGGCAGGAGTACCTTTTGATTTTGTGACAATCTATAAGTTTTCGGTAAAGTAATTGATAAAATACGGGAAGCAGTTAAAGTAATGAAGCTCGATAAAATTAATACATCGGAGGCGTTTCGCTATCTTGGCTATGGTTCGGCTGTTCCGGATGATAATATCCTTGCTGTAGCGGACGAGTGTGAGAAAAAGCTTCTCATGGCGATAGATGCCAAGTATATATATAAATATTTTGAAATTGACAAGCACAGCGAAAGCGAGGTTACTCTTGTTGGAACCTCGCTCTTGCTGTGCGGTTCTTCAATATCGGAACATCTTGCAGGCTGTCATGGTGTTGTGCTGCTTGCGGCAACATTATCCGGAGGAGTTGACAGGCTTATAAGACAGCTCTCGGTAAGGAGCATGACGAGTGCCGTTGTGGCTGACAGTATGGCTTCAGCAGCAGTGGAGCAGGTGTGTGATGCGGCGGAGAACGAGATAATGAAGGAATTTGATGGGAAGTACATGACGTGGCGGTTCAGTCCGGGCTATGGTGATTTCCCTTTGGAAATACAGAAAAAGTTTCTGGATGTTCTGTCAGCACCGAAAAGAATCGGACTTAATATTACGGATGGAGGGCTTATGGCACCTTGCAAGTCGGTGACGGCGGTTATAGGAGTGTCAGACAGAGAGCCGGAAAGAAAAAGACGGGGATGTAGTGTATGCAGTATGAGAGAGCACTGTGCATTCAGAAAGAAAGGTGAGCATTGTGGATTTTAAGACATTATTAAAAAACAAGAATAAGTCGGATAAGAAATACATATTATTAGACGGTGCGATGGGGACAATGCTTCAGGCATCAGGTCTTAAGCTGGGGCAGATACCGGAGGTGCTTTCCTTTACCAATGAAGAGCTTCTCATAGATATTCACAGGCAGTATGTCAACAGCGGTTCGGATATTATATATACCAACACCTTCGGAGGCAACCGATATAAGCTCGATGGCTGCGGTTATACGGTTGAGCAGATTGTCAAGAAGGGAATAGAAAATGCAAGAAAAGCCTGCGAGGGCACTGATTGTATGGTTGCACTGGATATAGGACCTATTGGCAAGCTTGTAGAGCCTACGGGCGACCTTAAGTTTGAAGAAGCCTATGATATATATAAGGAGCAGATTGCAGCAGGAAGGGACGCTGATCTGGTTGTATTTGAGACGATGACGGACCTTCTTGAACTCAAGGCGGCTGTGCTTGCAGCCAAGGAGAACTCTGAGCTTCCTATCATCTGTACCATGACTTTTGAACAGAATATGAGAACCTTTACAGGTTGTCAGGTGTCGGCGATGGCGCTTACGATGGAGGGCTTGGGAGTTGATGCACTTGGCGTCAACTGCTCACTCGGACCTGACGAATTATATCCTGTTGTGGAGGAGCTTGCAAAATATACAAGACTTCCGCTTGTCGTAAAGCCGAATGCCGGTCTTCCTGACCCTGTAACAAATGAATACAATGTAGGACCTGAAGAGTTCGCTGTAAAGATGTCTAAGATGGCGTCGATAGGTGCGACAATCATGGGAGGATGCTGCGGAACAAGTCCTGAGTATATAGCGGAACTTAAAAAAGCACTTGATTGTGCCGATTTTGTAAGGAAAGAGACTGAATATGTTTCAGCCGTATGTTCAGCAAGCAATACAGTTGTCATTAATCAGCCGAGAATTATAGGAGAGCGAATCAATCCTACCGGAAAGAAGCTGTTTAAGCAGGCATTAAAAGAACATAATCTTGACTATATAATGAATCAGGCACTTGAGCAGATTGACGGAGGAGCAGAGATTCTCGATGTAAATGTCGGACTCCCCGAGATTGATGAGAAGGAAATGATGGTCGATGCCATAAGGGCGATTCAATCCGTGTGTGATGTGCCTTTGCAGATTGACAGTACAATTCCCGAGGTTTTAGAGGCGGGACTCAGAATATACTGTGGCAAGCCTATAGTGAATTCGGTCAACGGTGAGGAGAATTCGCTTAATAATGTACTTCCGCTTGTAAAGAAGTACGGAGCATGCGTGGTCGGTCTTACTCTTGATGAAAACGGTATACCTAAGACGGCAGCGGAGCGTGTTGCAATAGCCGGAAAGATTCTCGACAGAGCACTTGAAATAGGAATACCTAAGGAGAATGTATTTATAGATTGTCTTACACTGACCGCATCAGCGGAACAGGACGGCGTTATGGAGACACTCAATGCACTTCATACCGTGAGATACGAGTTAGGACTTAACACTGTACTCGGAGTATCGAACATATCGTTCGGACTTCCGTACAGAGAGCTGGTAAATCAGAACTTTTTATCAATGGCGCTCACATATGGTCTTACGCTTCCGATTATCAATCCGAACGTGGTGTCAATGACGGGAGCTGTGCGTGCATATAGGCTGCTTACGGGAGTTGACCGCAATTCAATGGATTATATTCAGGCTTATAACGGCTATACGCCGGCTAAGTCGGTGAAAGCGGAAAAATCACCTGAAGCACAGTCAGGGACGGCAAACGCCGATGCACCGGAGAAGGGAACTCTTGCGTATGCTGTGGAAAACGGACTTAAGAATGAAGGAGCCAGACTCACGGCAGAGATGCTTGAGCACATGGAGGCTCTTGATATTATTAACGGGACGCTCATCCCGGCACTTGACCGTATAGGAAAGAATTTTGAGAAGGGAAAGGTATTCCTGCCGCAGCTCATACTTGCGGCTGAGGTTACGCAGAGTTCTTTCGAGGTTATCAAGAAGAAGCTTGCCGCCGATAATAAGACGCCTGTAAGCAAGGGAAAGATTGTTATGGCTACAGTAAAGGGCGATGTTCATGACATTGGAAAGAACATTGTGAAGGTAATTCTTGAAAATTACGGATACACGGTAATTGACCTTGGAAAAGATGTAGACTATATGGCGGTTGTTAATGCGGCTATTGAGCATAAGGCAAAGCTGGTCGGTTTATCGGCACTTATGACTACAACACTTGTGAGCATGGAAAAGACAATACAGCTTTTGCGAGAGTATAAGGTCGACTGCAAGGTGGTTGTGGGAGGAGCGGTGCTCACGCCTGAGTATGCCAAGCAGATTGGTGCAGATTACTATGCCAAGGATGCGATGGATACGGTTGCGGCAGCCAGAGAAGTTTTAGGATAAAATTGAGATAGGAAGAGTATCATGAAAGAAAATCAGTTTTTTGCGATTATGGCGAGAATGAAATATATCAATCGATGGGGATTAATGAGAAACACCAGAACAGAAAATATATGTGAGCATAGTATGGATGTTGCCATGATTGCCCATGCTCTCGGTGTGATTAACAACGTATATTATGGTGGAAATCTCAATCCCGACAGGCTGGCACTTATGGGTATGTACCACGATGCCACCGAGATTATCACGGGAGATATGCCTACGCCTGTCAAGTATTACAATCCGCTTATAAGGCACGCATACAAGGAAGTTGAGAGCGTGGCTAAGGGTGAGCTGCTTGAGGGGCTTCCTGATGAGATGCGTCCATATTACGACCCGATTATGCAGGATACGGAGAAGGAAGCTGTTATGTGGCTGTATGTGAAGGCTGCGGACAAGCTCTCGGCACTTGTAAAGTGTATCGAGGAGCGCTCAATGGGAAATCAGGATTTCTGCAAGGCGGAGGAGACAACGCTTGCGTCGATCATGGATATGAAGCTTCCGGAAGTGAATTTCTTCGTGGATCATTTTATTCCGGCCTATGGTCTTACAATTGATGAGTCGAAATAGCAGAGGATAATGTATACATGGGTAAATCACTATTTATTGCGGAAAAACCAAGCGTGGCACAGGAGTTTGCCAAGGCATTAAAGTACAATACGGTGCGCCGTGACGGTTATGTCGAATCGGATGAGGCTGTTGTGACATGGTGTGTAGGGCATCTTGTCACAATGAGCTATCCGGAAGAATATGATCCGGCACTTAAAAGATGGAGTCTTGACACACTGCCATTTATTCCCAAAGACTGGAAGTATGAGGTAATTGAAGGAGTAAAGAAGCAGTTTAATGTTGTGTCAGGACTCCTTAATCGTCCTGATATAGATACAATATATGTCTGTACCGACTCGGGGCGTGAGGGAGAGTATATATACAGGCTGGTGGAGCAGGAGGCACATGTCGAGGGCAAAAACAGAAGACGTGTGTGGATAGATTCACAGACCGAGGAGGAGATTTTAAGAGGAATCAGGGAGGCAAAGGACCTTTCCGAGTATGATGCCCTTGCGGATGCGGCATATCTGCGCGCGAAGGAGGACTACCTCATGGGAATCAATTTCTCGAGAGTCCTTACATTAAAGTACGGAAATACTATTTCTAACTACTTAAAGCAGAGCAGGAATACGGTCATAGCTGTTGGACGTGTCATGACCTGTGTTCAGGGAATGATAGTAAAGAGGGAGCGGGAGATAAGGCAGTTCGTCGAGACGCCTTTTTACAGGGTGCTTGCAAAGTGCTCACTTGCCGGAAGCGGCTTTGAGGCTGAATGGAGAGCAGCAGAGGGTTCGGTGTACTACGCCTCGCCTAAGCTCTATAAGGAGAACGGCTTTAACAAGGAAGAGGACGCAAAGGCTCTCATTGAGCTTATGTCGGGACAGAAGCTTTCTGACGGTACAAGACAGCTTGTGATGCCTGAACCCGTGAGCGGAGTCATAACGGGGATTGAGAAAAAGAAGGAGAACAAGAGTGCGCCTCTTCTCTTTAACCTTGCGGAATTGCAGAATGAGTGCTCACGGCTTTTTAAGATAAGTCCGGATGAGACGCTCAGAATAACACAGGAGCTTTATGAGAAGAAGCTTGTGACGTACCCGAGAACCGATGCGAGAGTGCTGTCAACTGCCGTGGCAAAGGAAATTCATAAAAATATAGGCGGCTTAAGAAATTTTCAACCGGCGGCAGAATTCGCGGCAGAGATACTTGAGAGCGGGAGCTGCAAGGGAATTGCAAAGACAAAATACACCAACGATAAGCAGATAACGGATCATTATGCCATAATACCGACCGGACAGACAGGGACGGTAAAGGGACTTTCCGCCATGGCCGCGAAGGTCTATGAGACTATCGTGAAGAGATTTCTTGCGATATTTTACCCTCCGGCAGTATATCAGAAGGTTGCACTTGTTATTAAGAAGGATACGGAAAGTCTTTTTTCGAGCTTTAAGGTGTTAGTGTCGGAAGGCTATCTGAAGGTTGCCGGAACAGGGGCAGCCTCAGGTAAAGCATCCAAAAACGATGATGAGACCGAGGATGTCAAGTGTGATGCAGGAATGCTTGAGATGCTGCAGAAACTGAAGAAGGGTGACATTATACCGATATCGGAATTTTTTGTCAAAGAGGGAAAGACTTCGCCGCCGAAGAGATATAATTCCGGTTCAATCATTCTTGCTATGGAGAACGCGGGACAGCTTATCGAGGATGAGGAATTGAGAGCACAGATAAAGGGCAGCGGAATCGGAACAAGTGCAACAAGAGCGGAGATACTTAAGAAGCTTATTGACAAGGGCTATATAAAGCTTAACAACAAGACACAGATCATCACACCTACTCTCTTGGGAGAGATGATATATGATGTTGTTGCGGCATCAATCAAATATCTTTTAGACCCGACACTCACTGCAAGCTGGGAGAAGGGGCTTACCGGGGTTGCCGACGCGACAATCTCATGTGATGAGTACCTTGAGAAGCTGGAGGGCTTTGTCACGAGAAGAACACTTGCGGTGAAGCAGGTTAACAACCAGTATATGCTGCGGCCGTATTTTGATTATGCGGCAGCATACTATAAGTAGGGCTTGTGAAAAATATTGTGTTACGGCATCTGATGTGATAAAATAAGCTTTATAAGTTTATTCGCAAATTAATAAGGAGGCATGGTTATGTGCGGAATAGTCGGATATTGCGGATCCGGAGATGCAGCGGACGTATTGCTTGATACGCTCGGAAAGTTAGAGTACAGAGGCTATGATTCAGCAGGTATTGCTGTTTTTGAGAATAATAAAATAAAAGTTGAAAAGTCACAGGGCAAGCTTACATGTCTTTTGGAGAAGCTTAAGAAGGACGGAAAGCCGATTGGCCATTGCGGGATAGGACATACAAGATGGGCTACTCACGGTGAGCCTTCAGATATCAATTCACACCCTCATGGCAATAAGAGAGTATCAATTGTACATAACGGCATTATTGAGAACTACAAGCCTATTAAAGAATTTCTGCTTGGACAGGGATATTCGTTTGAGAGTCAGACTGATACGGAGACGGTTGCCAAGCTTCTTGACTACTATTATGAGGGAAGTCCTTTTGATACGATTACAAGAGTGCTTGGAGAGATTGAAGGCTCCTATGCGCTTGGAATCATGTTCAGGGATTTTCCCGGCAGGGTGTATGCGGCAAGGAAGGAATGTCCGCTTATAATCGGCGTCGGTGAGGGCGAGAATTTCATCGCTTCAGATATGTCGGCTATTCTGCAGTATACGAGAAATTATTATCTGCTTGATGTTGACGAAATTGCATGTATCGAGAAGGATAAGATTACCATAAAGGATATACACGGGAATGTTGTCAATAAGGAACTTCAGACAGCTACATGGGATGTCGATGCCGCCCAGAAGGGCGGATTTGAACATTTTATGCTCAAGGAGATATATGAGCAGCCGACAGCCGTAAAGACAACAATAACACCAAGAATCACGGAAGGGATGCCTGACTTTGGTGAGTGCGGGCTTACCGATGAGAAGCTTGCGGCATACCGCAAAATATTTATAGTAGCCTGCGGTACGGCAATGCACGCCGGAATGGTGGGAAAGTATGTTATAGAGAAGCTTGCAAGAACGGAAGTGACGGTTGATATTGCTTCGGAGTTCAGATATCGTGACCCGCTTGTATCCGATGATGATTTGGTTATACTGATATCCCAGTCAGGAGAGACGGCAGATACCAAGGAGGCACTGAGAATATCAAAGGAGCTTGGCGCGGATACGCTTGCATTTGTGAATGTCAAGGGTTCTTCAATTGCGAGAGAGGCTGATATGGTTATGTATACACATGCAGGTCCTGAGATTTCGGTTGCATCAACCAAGGCATTTTCCGTTCAGATAGCAATGATGTATATGCTTGCGTTCAAGCTTGCATACGCGAAGGGGAAGATTGACAGAGAAACGTGTGCGGCATATATAAAGGAACTTGAGAACATATCCGAGGCACTTGAAAAGACATTAGAGTGCAAGGATACATGTCAGTTCGTGGCATCTAAGATAATGAATGCGGACAGCCTTCTCTATATAGGAAGAGGACTTGACTATGCACTCAGCATGGAAGGCTCTCTTAAGCTTAAGGAGATTTCGTATATACATTCGGAATCCTATGCCGCAGGTGAGTTAAAGCATGGAACAATCTCGCTTATAACAGAGCAGATGCCGGTAATTGCAGTTGTAACACAGCATGATCTCATGGAAAAGACCGTAAGCAACATAAAGGAAGTCAAGGCAAGAGGGGCGAAGGTGGTTCTTGTATGTGCACAGGATGTTGAGGTAGAGGCGGAGACAGCGGATTATATTGTGAGAATCCCTATGGTATCGGATATACTTATGCCGATGCTGACCGTAATTCCGCTTCAGCTTATAGCATATTATACGTCTGTCTTAAGAGGCAACGATGTTGACCAGCCGCGTAACCTGGCAAAGTCGGTTACTGTCGAGTAGTTGGAGGATTCTTTATGTGTGAAAAGTTAAAAATTAAAAACCTTTACGATTTGAATCAGACAATAGCGGGAAAATTGTTTGAGGCGGCAGAGTACCCGTGGCAGGTGCTTCCGCTTATCGGAGATTTTATAAAAAAATTAGGAGCATCGCTTGACAAGTCAGAGTATGATGAGGTCGCTGAGAATGTATGGATTGCAAAGAGTGCCAAGGTGGCTCCTACAGCGTACATTAACGGACCTTGCATTATAGGAAAAGATGCTGAGATCCGCCATTGTGCGTTTATAAGAGGCAATGCCATTGTCGGTGAGGGGGCGGTTGTAGGCAACTCAACTGAGCTTAAGAATGTTGTGCTTTTTAATAAGGTGCAGGTTCCGCATTACAACTATGTAGGCGATTCTGTACTTGGATACAGGGCGCATATGGGAGCAGGCTCAATAACATCAAATGTGAAGTCGGATAAGGCACTTGTCAAGGTAAGATGTGACGGTGAAGTCATAGAGACGGGGCTTAAGAAATTCGGAGCGATGATCGGAGATAACGTGGAGGTAGGCTGCGGGAGTGTTCTTAATCCGGGAACGGTTGTCGGAAGGGAAAGCAACATATATCCGCTCTCATCAGTGAGAGGATATGTTGAAGCCGGAAGCATATATAAAAAACAGGGTGAAGTTGTTGAAAAACAATAAAAGGGTGTAATAGTGTCAAGAATAATGTAAGAGCCGGCTTTCGGCTGAGGATATTATTACATTTTGAAATGGAGGATTAAAGTGAGCAGAGTCGCAATTGTTACTGATAGCAACAGCGGAATTACACAGGAGGAGGCAAAAAAGCTTGGAATTGCCGTTCTTCCCATGCCGTTTTATATTAACGGGAATCTTTATTTTGAGGATATAGATCTGACACAGGAGCAGTTCTATAAGGCACTTGGCGAGGATGCAGAGATTTCGACATCACAGCCGGCACCTACGGATGTCACGGATATGTGGGATGAGCTTTTAAAGGAGTATGATGAGGTGGTTCATATTCCTATGTCAAGCGGGCTCAGCAGCTCATGCCAGACTGCGATTATGCTTTCTCAGGATTATGATGGCAGGGTTCAGGTAGTTAATAACCAGAGAATTTCGGTTACACAGAGACAGTCTGTGTTAGATGCCGTGGCAATGGCTGACAAGGGCTATGCGGCAGAACAGATTAAGGACAGATTAGAGGAGACAAAGTTAGATTCAAGTATATATATAACACTTTCGACACTTTATTATCTTAAAAAAGGAGGAAGAATAACCCCTGCCGCAGCCGCACTCGGAACACTTCTCAAGCTTAAGCCGGTTCTTCAGATTCAGGGTGAGAAGCTTGACGCATTTTCAAAGTGCCGTACACTCAAACAGGCTAAGCAGACAATGATAAATGCAGTGATGGACGATTTCAAGAAGAGATTCGGAAGCTCTGAGAAGGGTGAGAACATGTATATTGAGATTGCCTATTCGGGTGAGCCTGATGAGGGCAAGGCATTCTACGACGAAGTAAAAGAATTGTTTCCTGACCATGATATAGTTATGGCTCCTCTGTCACTCAGCGTGTCATGTCATATAGGACCGGGGGCAGTTGCTCTTGCATGTGTTAAAAAGCTGGAGATATAACAACCTATACTGTTGAAAAATTTTCATACTATTTATTAGTGGCTGTACTGCAAGCAAAGCTTGCAGTATGCATGGGAGTAAGTTTGAAAATAAAGTTTTCAAACTATTTATTAGTGGCAGTACTACAAGCAAAGCTTGCAGTATGCATGGGAGTAAAGATGGAAAATATAGTATCAAAACTCATAATGTACGGGGACATGCCGGCAGATTCGATTCTTATGAAGCTCTGCGATGTGTCTAAGAAGGCTAAAGAAGGCAGTGTGCCTGCGGATGAACTTGTGACGGAGACATACCGGCAGATAAAAAGGCTGCTGGTACTTGCAACCTCATACGGATTTGACAATAATCTTTGGCATAACTATCTTACATTCCTTCTTATAACGGACGAGAACCCGTTCTCAATAACATGTGAGAAGACAGGTGCTAAGGACGGAAGTGCCAATTATTTTGCCAAGAATGACTTTAAGGCATTTTATGATTTGTTTCATTATGATTTTTCGTGGCTTGAGAAACGGCTTTCAATAGACAGCTTTGGAATTCTTGAAAATTATAAGGCAATCGGCAAGCCGGAACTTATGTACAACAAGAATGTAAGCGAGAAGGTAAGAGAGCTTTCGCTTAAGCTCGGGGCGGCAAAGGATGCCGATGAGATATTTGACCTGGTGACAGGATTTTACAAGGCTTATGGTGTCGGAATGTTCGGACTGAACAAGGCGTTCAGGTTCTCCTCAGATGCAGCCGGCGGTATTCACTTTCAGCCTATCAACAACATGGAAAAGGTTATGCTTGATGACCTTGTCGGATATGAGATTCAAAAGAAGAAACTCGTTGATAATACGAAGGCATTTGTTGACGGCAAGAAGGCCAATAATGTGCTTTTATTTGGCGACAGCGGAACCGGCAAATCTACAAGCATTAAGGCTATTGTAAATGAGTTCTATGATCAGGGTCTTAGGATGATTGAGATTTACAAGCATCAGTTTAAGGATTTGTCGAATGTCATTGCATCGATAAAGAATCGCAACTATAAGTTCATTATATATATGGATGACTTGTCATTTGAGGAGTTTGAGATTGAGTATAAGTTTTTAAAGGCAGTCATTGAAGGCGGTGTTGAGACTAAACCTGATAATATTCTTATATATGCGACCTCCAACAGAAGACACCTCATCAAGGAGACATGGAATGACCGTGACGATGTTGAGACGGACAACGGAATGCATCGTTCCGACACGATGCAGGAGAAGCTCTCTCTTGTGAACAGATTCGGCGTAACAATCAACTATTCAAAGCCGAGCCAGAAAGAGTACTTCAATATTGTTATTGAGCTTGCAAGGAAGAATGGTGTCAATATGACAGATGAACAGTTGTGCGCTGAAGCAAATAAGTGGGAGCTGAGCCATGGAGGCATATCGGGAAGAACGGCACAGCAGTTCATCAATTACTGTTTAGGTCAGCAGTAAAATAAAAGATGACCGCATAGCGTGTAATATTATTTGGCAGTGAGGACGGAAAAGCTTATGATTAAGGGAGTAGATATATCTACCGTACTTGAACTTGAGAGACTTAAAACAAAGTATTATGACAATGGAGTACAGAATGACCTTATTGACATTCTTTCTTCTAACGGCGTGAACAGCGTCAGGCTTCGCTTGTGGAACAGTCCGTTTGATATTGATGGCGTTGCTTATGGAGGAGGGAGTGATGACCTCGTAACTGTCATAGAGATTGCGAAAAGATGCCGCAGGGCGGGAATGAGCTTCCTTCTTGATTTTCACTACAGCGATTTCTGGGCGGACACGGGAAAGCAGGTAAAGCCGAAGGCATGGAAGAATTATGAACTTCCGAGGCTGTGCGAGGCGGTAAAGAGATATACGGTATCAGTACTTGAATACCTGACGGCAGCAGGTGTATGCCCTGACTATATTCAGCCTGGCAATGAGATATCCAATGGCATACTCTGGCCTGAGGGAAAATTCCCGCAGTACAAGGCGGCGGTTGAACTCATAGAAGCTGCCATATCGGGAATACGTTATGCTGCCCCCGAAGCGAAAATTGTTCTTCATACATCGGCAGAACCTGAACATCCGGTATATACGGAGTTTTTGGATGCGTATGGAAAGAGACTTGACTATGATATCATAGGTATATCATATTTTCCTTATAAGAAATCATATGGTCTTTCCATACTTAAAGAGAATTTAAAGCAGCTTGCAGATAAGTATCATAAGCAGGTATGCGTTGTTGAGACTGCGATGCCGTACACGACACAGGATTATGCGGCCAAGGAGAAGCTTGGTGAGAATGCCAGAAAGGGCATGGCAGCCAATGATGCGGCTGTCATCGAAAAATTGAAATATAATATAAGCCCTGAAGGTCAGCTTGAATATATGCTTGGACTCGTAAAGATGGTAAATGATGTGGAGTCGTGTGTTGGATTTTATTATTGGGAGCCTGCGTGGATTCCTGTTGTGGGTTCGGGCTGGGCGACAAGCGCGTCGATACAGTATCTGGGAGTTAAGGAGCCGTGCGGCAACGAGTGGGCTAATCAGGCACTTTTTGATTACGAGGGAAGAGCACTCCCGGCACTTGATGCTTACAATGATTAAAAAGAAAGAGTGAAAAACAAAGCCTGCCGGTTTTGATTTATAATAATAAGGCTGTGATGTTATCATGGTATGCACGAAAGAAGGTGCATATCGTGATGACATCACAGCCTTTGCTTTTAAAAGGGTTGTGGAGGTTATATGTCGTCAGCCGACGGAGCCTTTCCGACCGATTCTCTTAACACAACCGTGGAGTGGAGAAGCATAGTGCTTACCGGCAGTCCCGACATCAAATCCTTGAGAAGGGAGAATGCTGATTTTCCAAGTGCAAAACGTTCCTGCCTGATTGTCGTAAGAGGAGGTGCCAAATACTTTGCAACCGGAAGGTCGTCAAAACCTGTGACACTCACATCCTCGGGAACGCGAAGACCAAGCTTGTGAAGCTCGTTGATGGTTCTTGCGGCAATCAGGTCGCTCGCACACATTATTGCGGTTGCGCCCTTGTCGATGAATGTCTTGACAAAATCAGCTACCGTCTCATCAGGATAATATACCGTGTGACCGATGAGCTGCATATCAAGGTCAAGCTCAGCTTCATTCATGGACTGGATGAAGCCCTGATACCTGAGAGCGGATATGTAGCTGTTCTTGGAACCGTTTAAAAATGCAATCTTTCTGTGACCATTATCCTTGAGATAACGGATGAGCGTTGAGAAACCGACATGAATATCGGTTCCTACATAAGCTATATGTTCGTTAGAAATATAGTTATCAAACAGCACTGTAGGTATACTTGTCTTTTCAAGTTGTTTCATGTAAGCTTCATTGAGCTCAAGCCCTAAGAAGAACGCACCTGAGTAGCCGTTCTGCCTTATAAGACTGTCATAGGTCTGCCAGGTCTGGAAGTATTGGTCGATAGGGACGATATCCACCTCAAACTGGGATTCGCTTGCGACGAGACGGAAGCCTGCAATCAGTTCATAGCCAAACTGGTTGATATTGGCGTACTCCATATTCTCTACTATAATACATACTTTCTGTCTTGCAGCAGGCTTCTTTTCCTTAATAACGTAGCCCATCTCGATTGCGGTGTCGAGAACCTGCTGGCGCATATCCTCGCTGATATCGCTTGCTCCGTGCAATCCCTTTGACACTGTGCTGATGGATATGCCAAGCCGCTCGGCGATGTCTTTAATTGTTACCATATAGCCTCTTTTCCCTTAATTGAATATGAGCTGCTTATAGTATATCTGAGCTTCTCATATCAATATAAGTTTTCGAAAACTTTAATTCAAAATTATACGAAAATGATAGCACATTTTTACTTTATTGTAAACACCAACATCAAAATATCCAAAACAAATAATAAAAATGTGAAAAAATATGCAAAATGCACAAAATAATCCATTATGACTATTGACTTTTGAAAAATGGAGGAGTATTATCATAACATAAGCTTTCGAAAGTTTCGTAATAGCTGTTTTAGAAGAGTTTTAGAAGAGGAGCTTACGGAGTTCGGGAGAAAAAAAGAAAGAGAGGACATTTCTTATGAGAAAATTCAACAGAGCGTTATCACTTGCACTTGTATCAGCGATGGCATTCACATCACTTACAGCGTGCAACAAGAACAACAATGCAGGTAACGGTGACACGACAACAACAGCAGCACCAACAACAACAACAGCAGCACCAACAGATGGTGAGACAGAGACAACCAAGACTGCCGCATCAGACAGACCGACACTTGCAGATTATGGCTCAGGCACAATTAAGATCTGGGTTGCAGATAAGGTTGTTGATTTCACAAAGGCCAAATGCGATGAATTCTTCAAGGCTAACCCTGATATGGCAGGCTACACAGTAGAGATTCAGGCAACAGGTGAGGGCGATGCAGCCGGCAATATGGTAACAGATGTTCAGGCAGGAGCTGATATTTTCGGTTTCGCACAGGACCAGTTAGCACGTCTTGTTGCAGCAGGTGCTCTCATGCCGCTTACAGGATATTATGAGAACTTCGTTTCAACTAACAATGATGCAGGTGCCGTAGGCGCTTCTAAGGTTGGTAACACAGTATATGCTTTCCCTATCACATCTGATAACGGATATTTCTTATATTATGATAAGAGCGTGGTTACAGACCCTGCAAATCTTGAAGCTATCGTAGCTGACTGCGAGAAGGCAGGCAAGAACATCTACATGGAGATTAACTCCGGCTGGTATCAGACATCATTCTTCTTCGCTACAGGCTGTAAGCTTGAGTATACAACCGATGAATCAGGTGCATTCGTTGGCTCTGATGTTACATACGCAAGCAAGGAAGGTGTTGCAGCATTTAAGGCTATGATTAGCCTTGCTAAGTCTCCTTCATTCCAGAATGGTTCATCAGTTGATAAGGCAACTAACCTTGCAGCTATCGTAGATGGTGTATGGGATGCAGATGCAGCTAAGGCAGTATTCGGTGACAATTATGCATGTGCTAAGCTGCCAAGCTTCACAGTTGACGGACAGAGCTATCAGATGAGCGGCTTCGGCGGATTCAAGCTTCTCGGTGTTAAGCCTCAGACAGAGCAGGGCAAGCAGCTTGTATGTCTCGCACTCGCTGAGTACTTATCTAACGAAGAGACACAGCTTGCACGTTTCAATGAGGTTGCATGGGGACCATCTAACCTCGTAGCACAGCAGAGTGATGCAGTTAAGTCAGATGCAGCTTTATCAGCACTCGCAGAGCAGCTTGCTTACACAATTCCACAGGGTCAGTATCCTGGAGATTACTGGACAGACGCTACATCACTTGGTGATGATGTAATTGCAGACAAGTATGACAATATGAGCGATGATGAACTTATGAAGGTTCTTGAGGACTTCCAGGCTCGTCAGCAGTCCTATGCTCAGTAAATAATTCAAATGAATTTAATCTGAAGCCGGGGGGAATTAATTCCCCCCGCACTTTTAATAAGAGAGGTCATTTGTGCAGAGGAGGCAGCACGGATGGAATAATTGGAATAGTGCTTTTATGACAGGCACATGAGTGTCGTCCGCTCTGCGTGAATGACCGCAGTAATAAACCAGAATTGAGGAGGTAATTGCAGACATGGCTGATAAAAAAAAGAAAGGAAAGGTCTCCGGAGCATTTAAGGCGGTTGGAGCTGATATAAAGGATATTGGAACCACCTTTGCAAAGGGCGACTGGAAAACCAGAGTTTCCTTTTTGATTATGGGCTTTGGTCAACTTACCAGAAAGCAGTGGGTAAGAGGAATAGCATTTTTGGGTTCGGAGGTTCTTTTTATCCTGTATATGGTGTTCTTCGGGGCAGGGTATCTTAAGGACATAGGAACACTCGGAACAAAGGTCGGAGGATACGATGCTAACTATGTGTATACGTACGGAGATAACAGCTTCCTTATCCTGTTATATAGTATTCTGAGCATATTTGTTATTCTGGCATTTATCTTCGTGTGGAGGCTCAACATAAGGGATAACAAGAATAACCAGAATAGGCTTATCCTTCCTTCGAACAAGGACGATATTGCAGCACTTTTTGATGAGCATTTTGACAAGACACTCCTCGCTCTGCCGGTGATTGGCGTGTTCATGTTTGTGCTTCTTCCTATTATATTTATGATTTGTATAGCATTCACTAACTACGATGCTACACATCAGTCACCGACTAATCTGTTCACATGGGTTGGACTTACGAACTTTAAGAACTTGTTCTCTATCGGAACCGGAGGCTTTGGCAAGACCTTCGGAACGGTTCTTTCATGGACACTTATATGGGCATTCTTTGCAACCTTTTTGAACTATTTCCTCGGCATGGCGGTTGCCATCCTCATCAACAAGAAGGGCATTAAGTTCAAGAAGCTGTGGAGAACAATACTTGTTATGACGATTGCCATTCCACAGTTCATTTCCCTTCTCTATGTGGGAAAGATGTTCGCAAACGACGGACTTGTGAATATGTACCTCCTGAAGTGGGGGTGGATAAGCCAGCCTATTCCGTTCTGGACGAATCCTACACTTGCCAAGATTACAATTCTCCTGGTTAACCTCTGGGTGGGTATTCCTTATGTAATGCTCATCATGACAGGACTTCTTATGAATATACCGGAGGAGCTTTATGAGAGTGCCAAGATTGACGGTGCGAATGCATTCCAGACCTTCAGGAAGATTACACTTCCGTATATGCTTTTCGTGACAGGACCTTACCTGCTCACATCGTTTACAGGCAACTTAAATAACTTCAACATTATTTTCCTGCTCAATCAGGGAAAGCCACAGTCACTTTCACTTTCGGGTGGTGCAGGTTACACCGATTTGCTTGTGACATGGCTCTATAAGATGACTGTCGAAGATACTAACTACAAGATGGCGGCTGTTATCGGTATCATGGTATTCGTGGTAACTGCTGTTGTATCATTGGTGGTATACAATATGCTTCCATCAGTTAAGGACGAGGAGGGATTCCAATAATGGCTAAACAACATAATATGCGTACGCGCAAGAAGGTAAGCAATACAATTGCTTATATAGTATTGGTTCTGATAAGTATAATATGGCTGTTCCCATTTGTATGTCTGGTGCTCCAGAGCTTCCGTTCATATATTACGGAGCTTGGCGGAATGGTTGATTATCTTCTTCCTAAGAAGTTCTCACTTGACTCCTATAAGTTTTTGTTCAGCGGTGAGACTAAATTCTTAAAGTGGTATGGAAATACACTTATAATTGCTCTTTTTGTATCAATAGGTCAGACTGCATTCGTTCTTTGTGTGAGCTATGCGCTCTCAAGAATGCGTTTTAAGGGCAGAGAGTTACTCATGAGATTCTGGTTAATCCTTGGAATGTTCCCGGGCTTCCTCACCATGATATGTCTCTACTTCCTGTTAAAGCAGTTCGGTCTTACACAGGCAGGAGCGGTTCCGGGACTCATCCTTATCTCGGTTGCAAGCTCCGGAATGGGCTACTATGTATGCAAGGGCTACTTTGATACGATTCCTAAGTCTCTCGACGAGGCGGCAAGAATCGACGGTGCGACAAGAGCACAGATATTTGTTAAGATGATTATTCCGCTTTCCAAGCCGATGATTATCTACACAGCACTCACAGCATTCATGGCTCCATGGTGCGATTATGTATTTGCTTCCTATGTTGCATTCGGTAATGACAACGGCTACAATGTTGCGGTTGCCATGCAGCGCTGGGTATGGACAAATGATTTCCAGGGATATTTCACAAGATTCTGTGCAGGCGGTGTGCTTGTAGCGATTCCTGTAACGGTATTGTTCCTGTGCTTACAGAGGTATTATGTAGAAGGTGTAACCGGAGGAGCTGTAAAGGGTTAAATTTGGCTGCGGCACTAAGATATATGATTTTAAGCTTAGTGCCGCAGTTTTTTTGTCCGAAACAGAAAATCTGATATATTTTGGAGAAAAGATTGATATGAAGAAAAATAGCATATTTAAGCATAGCCTGCTTCGCAGGCTTTGGTGCCTTGTGCTGATGGCTGTCCTGTGTGTGACGGCTCTTGCGGGCTGTGACAGCAGGGGATATAAGTATGAACATAAGCTAAATATCGTTGACGATAACTATAGAAATTATTACGAGATTTTCGTCTATTCGTTCTATGATTCGGACGGTGATGGAACAGGCGATTTGAACGGTGTCACACAGAAGCTTGACTACATACAGGATATGGGCTTTAACGGTATATGGCTTATGCCGATAATGCCGTCGGACACATACCACAAGTATGATGTGAAGAACTACTGTGAAATTGATCCTAAGTATGGAACGATTGACGATTTTAAAAATCTTGTCGGTGAAGCTCATAAGAGAGGCATAAATGTAGTTATCGATATGGTAATCAATCATACCTCCTCAAGCCATAAATGGTTTATTGATGCATGCTCATATCTTAGAAAGCTTGACAAGGATAAGGAGCCGGATGTGGCAGAATGTCCTTATGTGGAGTATTATCACTTCTCAAGAGAGAAGGTCAGTGATACCTATTACAGGGTGAGCGGCACGGACTGGTTCTATGAAGGCTCATTCTGGTCGGAGATGCCGGATCTGAACCTGGCATGTGAGCCTCTGATAGAGGAGCTGTACAATACTGCCGATTTCTGGCTGGATATGGGAGTGGACGGTTTCAGAATGGACGCAGCGATGCACTTTGAGGAGAATCAGCCGGAGTTCAATGAGCAGGTTCTGAACGGATTGTATGAACACTGCCGTGAGAAGAATCCTGATTTCTATATGGTGTCTGAGGTATGGGCTGGTTTCAGCACCGTAAGGGACTATTATGCGAGCATGACACCGAGCATGTTCAATTTCGATGCGGGAAATACTGAGGGAAAGCTTATAAAGACTGCCAGAGGAGTGCTCAAGGCAGCGGCATTAGCCAGCTCGATGGTGAGATACCAGGATGAATTTTCACAGATTAATCCGGATTATATTGATGCGCCGTTTCTGACTAACCATGACATGGGAAGAGTTTCCAATGTTCTTATGAATGATGAGAATGATATCAAGATGGCAGGAGGTCTTCTCATGATGATGAACGGAAGTCCGTTTGTGTATTATGGTGAGGAAATCGGAATGGCGAGCAAGGGCTCTAAGGATGAGAATAAGAGGACTGCGATGCTTTGGTCATCTGATTTGACTGCGGCAGGAATGACAAAGGGACCTGCGGATGCGGATAAGGACATTAACTCAGCATTTGATGCGGTCGATAAGCAGCTAAAGGATAAAAATTCCATTTTAAATTATTATAAGAGAGCACTGAGACTGAGAAATGAGAATCCAGAGATTGCAAGAGGTGAGATTACACTGATTGACAGTCTGTGTCAGGGACATCAGGCAGCGATAACCAAGAGCTACAATGGAAACACAATAGGAATCGTATACAATACATCTGATGAAGTGATTACCGTGGACATCAGCGGAACAGAAATCTCAGATATGCAGATTCGCGGCTATCTTACGCTTAACAATGAGGAGATTACGTTAAAAGATGGCATACTCACAATGCCGGCACAATCGATATGTATTCTTAAAGAGAGATAAACACAAGGAGGCAGACTATGAGAAAGGTTGGCATGCTTATGCCGGTCGCTTCACTTCCGGGGCGGCATGGTATAGGTGATTTTGGAAAAGAAAGTTATCATTTTGTGGATTTGCTGAAGGAGGCGAAGGCGGCTATATGGCAGATGCTTCCGCTCAATCCATTGGGATACGGAAATTCACCGTATCAGCCATATTCATCCTGTGCGGGTGATGAGCTGTATATTAATCTTGATAAGCTGTGTGAGGATGGACTTTTAAAGAGAGTTCCTGATTTTCACAGCAATGCCGCACGCATTGATTATCAGGCAGTGAGGGAGTTTAAGGGTAAGTACCTTAAAAAGGCATTTAAGAATTTTAAGCCTGATGCGGGATATAAGAAGTTCATCAAGATGGACTGGGTATATAATTATGCCGTGTTCCTCACACTCAAGAAGCAGAACAATCTTGTCGCCTGGAATGAGTGGCCGATGGAGCAGCAGAACTGGATAAAGGACCATAAGTATGACCTCACACCGCTTAAGGAGGATATCGAGTACGAAATGTTCGTACAGTATGAGTTTTATAAGCAGTGGATAGAATTGAAGAAATATGCCAATAAAAACGGAATAAAGGTTATGGGAGACATTCCAATCTACGTCGGAATAGACTCGCTTGACGTATGGTCGGGTCAGGAAAACTTCTTACTTGGGGCTGACGGTAAGCCGACCTTCATCGCAGGAGTGCCGCCTGATTATTTCAGTGCAACCGGTCAGAGATGGGGAAATCCTATCTACGACTGGGATTACATGGAGAAGGATGGTTTTAAATTCTGGCTTGACAGGCTGGATTACAGCAGCAAGCTGTTCGATATTATCAGGATAGACCATTTCAGGGCATTTGACAGCTATTGGAAGATCCCGGCTGCGTGCGAGACTGCTGTTGACGGTGAGTGGAACTATGCTCCGGGCTATAAGCTTTTTGATACCGTATTCAAGGTGATGCCGGATATCAACATTATAGTTGAGGATCTTGGTGATTTAAGACCTGAGGTGCTTACGCTTCGAGACCACTATAACTTCAAGGGAATGAGAATTGTGCAGTTCTGCTTCACGGAGAATGATGTTGCCGATGGTGAGTATACGGATACACACAATCTTGTGCTGTATACAGGAACGCATGACAATGACACAATAAACGGATGGTATAAGTCTCTCTCAAGAAAGGAGAAGAACCGAACGAGGAGCTTCCTTGACAAGGCCGGAATACCGGATGGAGCTGTTTCGTGGAGAATGGTTTCATTTACACTGTCACAGGACTGTTATATGGCAATTCTTCCTTATCAGGATGTGTGTGACCTTGGCGCTAAGACGAGACTCAATCTTCCGGGAACGCTCGGCTCACCTAACTGGGAGTGGAAGGCAAAGAGCCTTGATGATTTTGCTGAGCGCACGGATGCATTTGCAAAGCTTGTAAAGCATCCGATAAAAAGACCTTCACAGAGAAAGACAAAGAAATAAGACAGACCGTGCAGTAAAAATACGGTTATCACAGAATAAAGACCTCCATATACTTATATATAAAAGAGTATATGGAGGTCTTTTTTTGAAAAAAATCATACAGGTTTTAACGGTGGCCGCCACGTCGGTTATGGTATCTGTCATTCTTATATTTATATGTGCTTTTCTGGCGTATAAACTGAGACTGTCCCAGGCGCAGCTCGGAATTATGGCGATGGTTATATATGCCGTTGGTTCGTTCATTGCAGGCTTCGGGGTTGGAAAACTGAAAAAGGAGAAGAGACTCCTGTGGGGGATATGTGCGGGCGTTGTGTACTTTGCGGCAGTACTTGCAATATCAATAATATCGGGAGGCGGTATACATGCGGATGGAGGACTGCTTGTCAGATGCGTGCTTATATGTGTGGCTGCCGGAACGATAGGAGCGGTTGCCACCTGAATCCACAAAAAAATTAAAATTTCTATTGACAAATGACGCGAGTTAGTTTATTATACGACTTGTTAGTAATAACTAACCACATACATAACATACATAATTCTTCTAAAAGCAGCAGGGAATAGGGCACCCTGCTGTTTTGCCGTGTAAAAATAAAAAAATAAAAAGGGTTTTTGACTTTGGGTGAAGTATATAAAATTAGGGACTGTTTTGGACATTTCAGCATGGAGGAAAATGATGAATATAAGGGAACAACAGGAACAATTCGAATTTGAATATTTGAGTCCTTATGCTTCACATTCGCGTGATAGTGCGGGAAGAGATGTACCTGAGGAGGAATGTGATATGCGGACGGCATATCAAAGAGACAGGGACAGAATTCTTCACTGCAAGTCGTTCAGAAGGCTTAAGCACAAGACACAGGTTTTCCTTGCACCTGAGGGTGACCATTACAGGACAAGGCTCACGCATACGCTTGAGGTTGCGCAGATTGCAAGGAGCATAGCAAGGGCATTGAGGCTTAATGAAGACCTGACTGAGGCTGTTGCACTAGGACATGACCTTGGACATACACCGTATGGACATGCAGGTGAAGCTGCATTGAACGATGCACTTATTGCCGATGGCTTTGAGAATGGCTTTAAGCATTATGAGCAGAGCTTAAGGGTTGTTGAGAAAATAGAAAAAAACGGAAAGGGACTTAATCTCACCAAGGAGGTCAGAGATGGCATAGTAAATCATGGAACCGCAAAGACACCATCTACGCTTGAGGGAAAGATTGTGAGACTTTCCGATAAGATTGCGTATATTAACCATGATATAGATGATGCCATAAGAGCGGGAATTATGTCCGAATATGACATTCCCGAGGAGTATTCAAAGATATTGGGACATTCCACTACTGAGAGGCTTGATACGCTGATTCATGATGTCATATACGGAAGTCAGGGAAAGCCGGATATTATTATGTCGGAGGAGAAGTATTCCGCGATGAGGGGGCTTAGAGCCTATATGTTTCAGAGCGTGTATACGAATCCGACCGCTAAGAGTGAGGAAGTTAAGGCTAAGAAGCTTCTGCGTGAGCTGTATGAGTATTATAAGGAGCATATAGATGCATTGCCGGAAAATTACCTTATACAGATATGGGGAAAGAATGAGCCGGTGAACATCGTGGTGTGCGATTACATTGCGGGTATGAGTGATCAGTATGTGGTACATAAGTTTGAGGAGATATTCGTACCGCGTTCGTGGACTTATAAAGAGTAAGGAGGCACAAAGTGCTTTATTCGGATGATATAATAGAGGAGGTCAGAGGCAGAAGTGACATTGTGGATGTGATATCCGGATATGTCAGGCTGACCAGAAAGGGCAGCTCCTATTTCGGACTCTGCCCGTTCCATAACGAGAAGTCACCTTCATTCTCGGTATCGGGCTCGAAGCAGATGTTCTACTGTTTCGGCTGCGGTGAGGGAGGAAATGTGTTCTCGTTTATAATGAAATACGAGAATTATACGTTTCTTGAAGCGGTACAGATGCTTGCCGACAGGGCGGGTGTGCAGCTCCCGGAGGTGTCAATGTCGCCTGAGGAGAGGAGACAGCAGGATCTTAAAGCACAGCTTTACGATATCAACAAGGATGCGGCTATGTTCTATTACCGGATGCTTAAGTCGCCTAACGGACAGAGAGCGTATGATTATTTCAGAAATAAAAGACAGCTTTCCGATGAGACGATAACACATTTTGGACTTGGTGCGTCGGGGACATATAAGGATGAGCTGTATAGGTATATGAAGAGCAGAGGCTGCAGTGATGAATTGCTGAAGGAGACAGGACTTTTTATATACAATGAGAGAGAGGTAAGAGACAGGTTCTTTAACAGGGCTATGTTCCCGATAATGAACATAAGCAACAAGGTTATAGGCTTCGGAGGGCGCGTTATGGGTGAGGGCGAGCCGAAGTATCTCAACTCACCTGAGACAAAGATTTTTGATAAGAGCAGGAATCTGTTCGGTCTTAACCTCGCAAGAAGCTCAAGAAAAAAGAATATTATTATCTGTGAGGGCTACATGGATGTCATTGCGATGCATCAGGCCGGCTTTGATCAGGCAGTTGCATCACTTGGAACCGCACTCACGACCGGGCATGCTTCGCTCATGAAGCGGTACACGAATGACGTGCTTGTCTGCTATGACAGCGACGGTGCGGGAACAAAGGCTGCAATAAGGGCAATAGGAATGCTTAGAAATGCGGGGCTTAGAACCAAGGTTATCAACATGAAGCCGTATAAGGATCCGGATGAATTTATCAAGACACTTGGCGCAGAGGCATTTCAGGAGAGAATAGACAATGCTCAAAACAGCTTTATGTTCGAGCTGTCAATACTTGAGCGAGACTATGATTTAAAGGATCCGGACGGCAGGACTGCCTTCTTAAATGAAGCAGCAAAGCGTCTTGTGGAGTTTGAGGATGAGGTTGAGAGAAACAACTATATCGCAACGGTTGCTGCTAACTACTATATAAGCCCTGACAGCCTCTCAAGGCTGGTGGCAAAGTGGGCGGCGAATGTCGGACTTGTCGTCTCTAAACGGGGGCAGAGAAATGAAGCTGACGATACACCGGTATTTGATCAAGGCAGGGATGCACTGCCGGAGGATGGAGCTAAAAGACCGGGATATGGTGCGGGACGCCGTATGGACAAGGAGAAGGATGACGGAATAAGAAAAGCACAGAGAATGCTTCTTACATGGCTTATCGAGGAGCCGGGACTTTATAAATCTGTGTCTAAATACGTCAAACCGGATGACTTTACGGAGGAGCTGTACTATAAGGTTGCACTCATGCTTTTTGACCAATTCGAGCGTGGCGATATTAATCCTGCCAAGATTATTTCAAGCTTCACCGATGAGGAGAGCCATAAGGAGGTTGCAAGACTTTTCAATACGGAGCTTCCTGAAAACATGGATATAAAAGAAAAAAACAAGGCATTAGATGACATAGTAATGCGAATTATGAAGAACAGTCTGGACATTAAGAGCAGGAATGTCACTGACATAGGGGAACTGCAGAATATAATCCGGGCACAGAATGCGTTAAAGACAATGCATATTTCGTTGAACTAAAGGAAAAGATAAGATTAATTATGGAAGGACGGACATGACAATGGATGAGAACATGTTAAAATTCGATGAAAAATTAAAGGAACTCCTTGCAGCTGCCAAGAAAAAGAAGAACACACTTGATTATCAGGAAATAATTGACGCATTTGCTGATATAGACCTTGACCCTGACAAGATGGACAAGATATTCGATTACCTTGAGGCAAGCAACATCGACATTATCCGTACGACGGATGATGATGAGGAGCCGCTTCTTCTCGATGATGATGACGACATTGATATTGAGAAGATTGACCTTTCAATTCCGGAAGGTGTAAGCATTGAGGATCCTGTAAGAATGTACTTAAAGGAAATCGGTAAGGTGCCGCTTCTCTCGGCAGAGGAGGAGATTGAACTTGCAAAGAGAATGGAAAACGGAGACCAGAATGCAAAGAAGCGACTTGCTGAGGCCAACCTTCGTCTTGTTGTAAGTATTGCAAAGCGCTATGTCGGAAGAGGAATGTTGTTCCTTGACCTTATTCAGGAGGGTAACTTAGGTCTTATAAAGGCTGTTGAGAAGTTCGATTACCGCAAGGGCTACAAGTTCTCGACCTACGCTACATGGTGGATTCGTCAGGCAATAACCAGAGCCATTGCCGATCAGGCGAGAACAATCAGAATCCCCGTTCACATGGTTGAGACAATCAATAAGCTTATCCGTGTGTCAAGACAGCTCTTACAGGAGCTTGGAAGAGAGCCATCCCCTGAGGAGATTGCGGCAGAGATGGACATGCCTGTTGAGAGAGTGAGAGAGATTCTTAAGATTTCACAGGAGCCTGTATCAATGGAGACACCTATAGGTGAGGAGGAGGACAGCCATCTTGGAGATTTTATCGAGGATGACAATGTACCTGCACCGGCAGAGGCGGCTGCATTCACTCTTCTTAAGGAACAGCTTGATGAGGTTTTATCAACGCTCACTGACAGAGAACAGAAAGTATTAAGACTCAGATTCGGTCTTGAGGACGGAAGAGCAAGAACTCTTGAAGAAGTGGGAAAAGAATTTAACGTTACAAGAGAGCGTATCAGACAGATTGAGGCAAAGGCACTCAGAAAGCTTCGTCACCCAAGCAGAAGCCGCAAGCTCAAGGATTATCTGGATTAAGGCATGGAGAATATGAAAAGTCCGATTAAAATGTCCTCCAGATTACATAAAGTGGCGGATATGATCACACCGGGACTTATAGTGGCAGATATCGGAACCGACCATGGATATATTCCGATATATCAGGTGCTGACCGGAAAAGCCCATGTGGCTTATGCATGTGATGTCGCTGAGGGACCGTTAAGCAGAGCCGCTGATAATATCAGATTGTACAATGTGGGTGATAAAGTTAAGACAGTGCTTTCGGATGGACTTTGCGGACTGACGGATATAAAGGCTGATGCCCCCGAAGCTATTGTGATTGCAGGGATGGGCGGAAGCCTTATATGCAGGATACTTGCAGATGGAAGCCGGGTGGCGGCAGGGGCGAAGGAGCTTGTGCTGTCGCCTCATTCTGAGTGGTATGAGGTGCGTCTGTTTTTACAGAATAATTGTTATAGGATAGTTGATGAGGATATGCTTAAGGAGGATGGCAAGTATTATGTCATAATGAGGGCGGAGCACGCCGGCTCTGTGGCAGAGCATCTTAAGGATGAAGAATTAAAGTTTGGACCGGTGCTCATGAAAAAGAGGCATCCGGTTCTTATGGATTATCTGAAAAAAGAGAAGGATACCTGCGAAAAGATAAAGAAAAATCTTGCTGATAATGCAGGTGAGAGCGCAAGGTCAAAGCTTGATGAATTTGAAAAAAAAGAAGCGCTGCTTGACGGCGTACTGGGGAAGTTAATGGAGGTGTAGAGTATGAACTTGCTTGAGGCATCGATTGAGGCTCAAAAAGACTATAGCCACAAAATTGTGCTCGCAAGAGTTAACGGTAAGCTTTCTGAACTCAACAGAGAGATATGCGAGAGTCAGAAGAACGAAATAGAGTGGGTTACAACGGCTGATACATCGGGAATGCAGACATATAGGCGAAGCGCGACTTTTCTTATGCTTAAGGCCGTAAGAGATGTGTATGGAAGAAGCGTAAATATATGTGTAGAGTATTCTCTCAGCAAGGGCTATTATTGCAGCGTAACAGGTGATGTCGCTGTGGATGAGACATTTATAGGTAAAATTTCTTACAGAATGAAAGAGCTTGTGGATGAATGTGTTCCTATCAACAAGCTTACCTATGGACTTGATGAGGTTATAAGGATATTCCATGATGAGGAGATGTATGACAAGGAGAAACTGTTCAGATACCGTCGTGCATCCAAGGTGAATCTCTACGAGATGGATGGATTTAGAGATTACTTCTACGGATATATGGTTCCTGATACAAGCTACCTTACAGTGTGGAAGCTGTTTTTGTATGACAAGGGGTTTGTCATTCAGCTTCCTGAGAAAAAGGAACCGGAGGTGGTTCCTGCTTTTGCACCGCAGAACAAGCTGTTTCATGTGCTTGATGATTCGACAAAGCTTGTAAGCAAGCTTGGTATTGAGAATGTGGGAGATTTAAATGACGCCATTGCAGGCGGACAGATAAATGAACTCATTCTTGTGCAGGAGGCACTTCAGGAAAAGAAGATTGCGGATATAGCCGAGGATATTGCTTCAAGACCTGAGGTTAAGTTTGTAATGATTGCAGGACCGTCATCGTCGGGAAAGACGACATTTTCACACAGATTGTCAATTCAGCTTAGAACACAGGGACTAAAACCACATCCGATAGGACTTGACGATTATTTTGTAAATCGTGAGAATACACCGAAGGATGAGGATGGCAATTATAATTTCGAGTGTCTTGAGGCACTTGATATCGAGCAGTTCAATGAGGACATGACAAGACTCCTTGCGGGGGAAGAGGTTGAACTTCCGTCATTTAATTTTAAGACGGGGCGGAGGGAATATAAGGGCAATTTCAAAAAGTTAGGACCTGATGACATTCTTGTAATTGAGGGGATTCACGGACTTAACGATAAGCTGTCACACTCTCTTGATAAGAAGAACAAGTACAAGATATATATAAGTGCGCTCACACAGTTAAATATTGACGAGCATAACAGAATACCTACTACGGACGGGCGACTTATCAGAAGAATGGTTCGTGATGCGAGAACAAGAGGCACAACGGCAAAGGGGACTATTGCAATGTGGGATTCCGTGAGAAAGGGAGAAGAGCTTAATATATTCCCTTATCAGGAGACGGCGGATGCAATGTTTAACTCGGCACTGCTCTATGAGCTTGCTGTGTTAAAGCCGTATGCCGAGCCTGCACTTTTCGGAATCAGACCTGAAGAGCCTGAATACGAGGAGGCTAAAAGGCTTTTGAAGTTCCTGGATTATTTTCTTGCCGTCGGGAGTGATGAACTTCCGAAGAATTCAATCATAAGGGAGTTCGTCGGCGGAAGCTGTTTTAAGGTATGATTGTACCCGTAAAAATAAATTAAATTATGTTTACAATTTAAGATAAAAATGATAAAATATTTATACCAGTCGGCTGAATAATCGCGGCTGCAAGTGTCGAAAGACCGCAGGTGAGGAAAGTCCGGGCTTCAAAGGGCAGGATGCCGGATAACGTCCGGTGGAGGTGACTCTAAGACCAGTGCAACAGAAATATACCGCCACAGACCGCAAGGTCGAGGTTCCTTTTAGGGACGTGGTAAGGGCGGAAGGGCAGTGTAAGAGACTACCGCCTGTCTGGTAACAGACAGGGCACATGTAAACTCCATCCGAAGCAAGACCGAATAAGAGGCAGAGACGTGGCCCGCCAGTCTCAGGTAGGTCGCTTGAACCTGTTGGCAACAGCAGGTCTAGATAGATGATTATTCAAGACATAACCCGGCTTACAGGCTGGCTGGTGTTTTGTTATTTTACCAAGAGGAGATTTCATAGATGTATGAACGAACGTATCTCAGAAGAGAAGAATTTTAATACAAAGATGAAGTTCGCCAAGGCAGTTTTACGGAATGACTATGCAATTATGAATGCGGAGGAAGCCCTGTATGATTTTGTGGGGAAGAACTCCGCTTCTTTTTTCTATAAGCTTATACATCCTGATTACGAGCAGGAATTTCTCTCGGTATGTCAGAGTATGAAGCCTGGCGAAAAGTACAGTGTCATAACAATGCTGAGGGATAAAGATGAATATTATCATCCGGTTGACATACATATAAGCAGGTCAAAGCCTATGGAGGATGGTGATTGGGTATACCTTCTTGATATATACGGGATTGATATGATTGAGTTATCCTTTCTTGATAATCAGCAGAAGCTTGACAAGTACAGAGCCTTCATGGGAATAGCGGGGCTTGTGTATATGGAATACTGGCCTGACACTAAGAGAATTGTGTTCTATAATTATGTGGTTCAGAAGGCATGCGTACTTGTAGAAGGTGATATAGATGAGTGGCATGAGAAAGCCATAAGGTACGGAATTAACAGGGGAAGCAACCTTGCTGAGATAGAGCAGTGGTATGAGAACATGGCATCGGTAGCCAATCAGTTCTCATGTGTGGTTAAGACGGGTTTCCTCAATTCTAACCATGTGCCGGAGACACTTGAGGTCAACGCAAGATTCATATCCAAGCACAATATGGATGTGCTTGTAGGTGTCATACATCGAAAGGATATAACGGACGATGATATTCCATATTATCTTACTCCGGCGGGGAAGGATGCAGCCACGAATCTCCTCAACAAGAGGGCATTGATAGAATATACCAACGATAAGCTTTGCTGTGCCAATAATAAGAATATATACATGATTCTTATAGACATAGATGACTTTAAGATAATCAATGACACACATGGTCATCTCATGGGTGATAAGGCGATACTTATTCTGTCCGAGACAATCACTGAGGTACTTGACGGGCGTGGAATAGCCGGACGTTTCGGAGGGGATGAGTTCTTTATACTCACGGAGGAGCTGCCTGATGAACAGCAGTTGAGACTGTTTTTGAAGGCGATGCTTTCAAAGCTGAGACTCAATCAGGCAAAGAAGCTTCCGGGAATAAGATACACGCTCTCGATGGGTATTGCAAAATATCCTGAGGATGGAAAAACATTCAATGACCTGTTTATGATTGCTGATAAGGCATTGTATATTGCCAAGGATAAGGGGAAGAACAGATATATAATCTACAGACCGGAGCTTCATGATTCGATAGATGTTGTTGGACGCCAGACAGAGACAGGTATATATCCTATATATATCAAGACTCTCAAGAATGTGATGAGGGAGCTGCTTGTGGATGGTTCTGAGAATATCGTGAGGATTCTGGGTAATGTGAAGGAAGCCTTTGGGCTTGGAGCAATAGCAGTACATTATGGTGAAAGATTTGAGCATGACATATATGCGGGTGAATGTCCTGAATCAATCAGAGATATAACCTTCATGTTGGACGAGTCGTACAGAAAGCTTCTTGCCGGAGAGAATGTCCTTGTTATGAATAATCTTAGCGGTGTATTAAGAAGAGATACGTATGCATATAATATGCTGCTTCAGGCAGACTGTCAGTCTTATATCAGTATTATGCTTCCTGATACTGAACATCCGAAGTTTGTTGCGGCATTCTATATATTCGGGACAAAGCATAAGTGGAGCAGCACTGAGGAGAATTACATAACCATGATTGCTGAGGCAGTATATCTGGCAGTATGTGGAAAAAGTGATAAGAATAAATAGACGCTGGTTATAAAAAGAGGGTATCGGACTAAGGCTTGAAACTGTCCGGTACCCTTTTACTATAGGAAAATTGTGAAATGTTTTATGACAGCTTTGAGTATTTCTCTTCGCAATACTTGCAGCGGTATACCTGCTTATCCTCATCAGTGAGATAGAATACCTGATCTAATTCCTGCTCTATGGAGGTTATACATCTTGGGTTTTTACATTTTATCACGTTGGTGACTGTCTTAGGAAGCGTGAGTTCTTTTTTTTCAACAATCTCGCCGTTCTTTATAATATTTACAGTAATATTATGGTCGATAAATCCGAGAATATCAAGGTCTACGAGATCAAGTCCGCCGTCAATCTTGATAATGTCTTTTTTTCCCATCTTTTTGCTCTTGGCGTTTTTGATTATGGCTACACAGCAGTCGAGCTTGTCAAGACCGAGGTATTGATATATATCCATGCAGCGTCCTGCCTGAATATGGTCGAGAACGAAGCCTTCGGTGAGTTTTCCAACATTAAGCATGTGTCTAATCCTCCTTTATATTAGGTATTGCATCTAACAGGTACATGATAAGCGCCATTCTGACGTATACGCCGTACTGAGCCTGCTTAAAGTATGCTGCACGAGGGTCATCATCAACTTCAACGGAAATCTCGTTGACTCTTGGAAGAGGGTGGAGAACAATCATATCTTCTCTTGCCAGAGCCATCTTTTCCTTGGTCAAAATATAGTAATCCTTCATTCTTAAATATTCCTCTTCATTGAAGAAACGTTCCTTCTGAACTCTTGTCATGTACAGAATATCAAGCTTCGGCATAACCTCATCAAGGCTTGTGACCTCTTCAAATTCAACACCGTTTGCCATAAGAACATCTTCGCGGATATAGTCAGGTACGCGCAGCTCCTTAGGGGAGATAAGTATGAAATGAATGTTGTTGTAGCGTACAAGGGAATTGATAAGTGAATGAACAGTACGGCCGAACTTGAGGTCACCGCAAAGACCGATTGTAAGACCATCAAAATGACCTTTGAGAGCACGGATGGTCATAAGGTCTGTAAGAGTCTGTGTAGGATGCTGATGTCCACCGTCTCCGGCATTGATTACCGGTATTCTCGAATGAATGGAGGCAACTAACGGAGCACCTTCCTTAGGATGTCTCATTGCACAGATGTCGGCGTAGCAGGAAATAACACGAATTGTATCGGCAACACTTTCACCCTTGGATGCTGAACTTGAATCAGCTGATGAGAAACCGAGAACGGAGCCGCCGAGATTCAGCATTGCAGCTTCAAAGCTCAGACGTGTTCTTGTGCTTGGCTCATAGAACAGAGTAGCGAGCTTCTTTCCATTCATGACATGAGCATATTTTGACGGGTCAGCAGCAATGTCTTCGGCTACATCAAGAAGCTTGTCGAGTTCATCAACGGATAAGTCAAGCGGACTTAACAGATGTTTCATAACATTTTCCTCCTGAGATTATATTTATAAATGTCTAATATAAGCGTCATAAAACCGCTTTTCATATCATTATACATTGTTTGTTGTAAGACTACAATGTTTTTTTTGTATTTGTTTGAGTGCATACGGGCGAACGGTGGGAAAATGGTACTTATTAATCATGTATAATAATTTGACTTTAAAGTAAAAGATGGTAATATATTAAAGTGTGAATAAAATAACACAAAAAGGAGAAAACACATGAAAAAATTAAGAAGAGTTCTGGCTGTGCTGCTTGTACTCGTTATGAGTATGGCACTTGTGACAGGCTGCAGCGGAAAGTCTAAGCAGACTATGTTCTCAATCATGAAGGATGCTTCTTCAATGACACATTACTCCTATGAAATCAAGGTAAAGCTTGATTCGGGCATGAGCGGTGTTGAGAGCATGGCTATGACATTAAAGGGTAAGACCGACGGCGAAGCTGTAACAATGGGAGCTAAGGTAAGCTATTCACTTTACACATTCGATATTGATGATTTCCTTATTTTGACAAAGGATGCTATGTATATCAATGTGGAAGCAATATTTAACGCTTTCGATTCAGTTCTTTCAGCTATGGGAGTTTCACTTGAGGACTTCGAGGCAGAGTTCGGAACAGAGCTTAAGTGCATTCAGTTACCTCTTGCCGAGGGAATGATAAATGTGAATGCAGACAGCTCTGAGCTGACAGATTTATATGTCTCAATTTTGGAGAATACATTCAAGAATACCAAGATTGAGAGTAATAAGGGAGAGTTCACGGTTACCATTGAAGGTATGGAAGAAATTTCAAAGTTAGTTGACGCTTTTATTACAAGCCTTCTTGACAATCAGGATGCACTTTTAGAGCAGATTGATAAGAACAGCTCAATTGATGATGAGACTTTCAAGAAATTCCTCAATCTCTATATGAACGAGATTATCACGGCACTTGTGAGGTTCAATGATGAGTATGAACTTGGTCTTACAGAGGCTGACATTGAGGAGGCTAAAGCGGAAGCGGAGGCTGCTGTTGAAGATGCAGTCAAGGAAGCCGGGCTTGATGATGTGAGCGGGGAATATAAGGATGCTTTTGCTGACCTTAAGGATAACAGACAGGATGTTGTGGATACGCTGGCCGAAAGTGTGGATTCAGTTGACGGCAAGTTTACAATGACTGACAGCCTTACAGGTAAGGAAGGCAGCAGAGTGTACACATGCGAGCTTCAGGCAGCATTTGAGAACAAGGATACAGATGAAGATGTTACGGTAAATGTCAAGTCGGTGCTCACGGAGGACAACAGCATTGTTGTTGATGTTCCGAAGAGCTATACGGCACTTTCCGACATTATCTACGCAGCGCTTGTCTATACATACGAGAACGGACTTCTTGATGATGCTTTTGGAGACATGGTAGATATTCCAGGTGTGGATACCGGCATTGATTCATCATCAGGTGTTGATACATCGGACGTGGAGCAGGATTACGACGGTTCCGTAACCGTCACGGATTCATGGGCTGATGAGACGGCTGTTATTGAGTTCGATAAGGAGCTTGTGAGGGTGGATGCCGATAGCAGTTATGTAGATTCAGGTGCCTTATGTTTCGAAGCTGTGGACGATCAGTGGTGCTACGCTTTCATGCGCTATGAGTCCGGAATAACTCCTGAGGATGTTTTTGATTACGAGCAGGAATATGATTATCAGGACGCAGAATATTATAAGAATGTAGAATTTTCGGATATGACTGCGAGAACGCTCGATACAGGTGTAACACTCTATGAGTTCGATGTAAACTATACCGCAGGTGATGATGCAACAAATCTTGTACAGGACAGATATTTTATTGTTGAGACATCTAACGGAGTTATACACGGCAATGTAAATTTACTCGAAGAGCTCAGAGAGGAAGATGCGCTTCCTTATGAGCAGTTCATGAATGCAGTGTTTGTGAATGTATACTAAGTAAAATCAAAAAACTCAGGGACTTTACTGCCCCTGAGTTTTTTTTATGAAATGTTCAACTGCCATGTCCCATGCGTTCTCAATGCTCTTGTCGAGAGTGAAGGTGTTGAGCGATGTACCCGTGACAACGGAGAGCTGCTTATTCTCGTAGCGTACATTCAGGTAAAGTCCGCTTATCTCCTCCGGGCGTATGTTAAGTCCGTTGCCAGATATGAAGCCGGGGATGGAATGTAGTGGCATTGTAAACACGATTCGCATGGAGAGAGGGGTTCTGTTTCCCTTGATAATGTTAAAGCAGTGGGGCTTAAGCATTGACCACGGAGCGTAATCGGTCTCTTTTAACTCTTCCTTTTCTATGTCATTCAGAAAATCCTTGAACATCCGACCGTCAATAGTGAACGAGACAAAGGTATTTGTCTGAAATTCCCTGCACAAAAAATGGTCAAAGGTTTCCTTTATAAAAAGATGTGACATAAAGTCTTTTGTATTGTCTAACTCAATGCTTATCATACCGCTCTCCAATCGTAATATTATTTGACACTTGCATCATTTATTGTAAATAAGTATAATGGGAACAAAAAATGTTGTAAAGTCTTTTTACACATTGGATAAAGTATAAAAAGCAAAAGAGATTTTTATGCGGAATGGAGATAAGATGGAATTTAAAGAATCATCAGACAGGCTTATAAAGTTCATAGGGGATGCCACATGCTCATTTACTACGGTGAAAACTGCCGAGGCAATGCTTAAGGAGAATGGATTTACTGAGCTTAAGCTTGGAGGCGGCTGGAAGTTAAAGAAGGGCGGAAGCTATTATATTAATGTATATGACAGTTCACTGATGGCATTTACGGTGGGGAAGAAGTACAATGGCGGAATGATAAGAATTGTAACGGCACATACTGACAGCCCTTCATTTTCCGTGAAGCCGCACCCTGAGATGAGAACCGGAATGGGTAATATCGGTAAGCTCAATGTCGAGGGCTACGGCGGGGCAATTCTTAATACATGGCTTGACAGACCTCTCTCAATAGCTATGCGGGTGTCGGTAAAGAGTGATAATGTGTTTGAGCCGGAAGTAAGGATTGTGGATTTTAGGCGTCCTATAGTGACGATACCTAATCTTGCCATACACATGAACAGAGATGTAAACAAGGGAGTGGAGCTTAACAAGCAGGTTGACATGCTTCCGATATTCTGCCAGCCGGGTAAGGATAAAGAAGATTTCTTTATGGATTATCTTGCGTCAGAGCTTAATGTGAAGAAGGAAGATATTCTTGATTACGAAGGTTATGTGTACAATACGGAGGGTGGACAATATGTAGGAATGAATGATGAATTCATTCTGTGTCCGAGACTTGATAACGCAACATCTGTTGTTGCATGTCTTGTTGGTCTTATTAATAGCAGTGTAAAAGGTAAGGGCACTAATGCCAAGAATGCAGACAGCATGAATGCCAATAGCATGAATGCTAATGGTATAAATGCAATCATGGTATTTGACAATGAGGAGATTGGAAGCATGACGAAGCAGGGGGCCAACTCGTCTGTACTTACCTTCATCCTTGAAAAGCTGTACAGAACGCTCTCTGAAGGAGATGAGAACGCACAGGACGTGAGAAAGGGATATATTGACAAGGTTCTTAACGGCATGATGATTTCACTTGATGTGGCACATGCGACGCATCCTAACCATCCGGAGAAGAATGATCCTACCAATGCCATTGTCATGAATGCAGGACCTGTCATCAAGCGCTCGGCGGCACAGCGTTATGCTACGGATGCCAAGGCTGTAGGAATTGTAGAGCAGATATGCAGAAAAGCAGATATTCCTTACCAGAAGTTTTCGAATCGTTCGGACATGGTGGGCGGAAGCACACTCGGACCGATATCGGACATACAGCTTCCTATGCTCACGGTTGATATAGGTGCGCCGATTCTTGCCATGCACTCAGCTATGGAGACAATGGGCGCAAAGGATCAGGCTTATATGGAAGAACTTGTGAAGGGCTTCTTCAGCTTTTAAAGAATTGGAAAAAATTATAAAAAAAGTATTTTACCCTTTTCAAATGTAGTATTGTGTGCTATGATTATCTAGTATTAAAAACTATGTGAAATAATATTGGATAATGCGATATTTAGTGCGATATATATTATATGTAGCAGAGTCTACTGAGAAAAGGGGATTAAGATGATGAATTATAAGATTGTTATGGACAGTGGATGCGATTTACCGCAGAACCTTAGAGAGAATGAGCATTTTACGATTGTTCCGCTTACTCTCACAGTGGGCGGTGTGGACATTATTGATGATGAGACTTTTGATCAGAAGGATTTTCTAAAGAGAGTGAGTGAGGCGAAGGAATGTCCTAAGTCGGCTTGTCCGTCTCCGGAGAGATATTTGTCTGAGTATGAGAAGGCTGACGCAGATGTATATGTTGTCACTCTCTCGGGAAAGCTCAGCGGTTCATACAACAGCGCACTTGTCGCCGCTGATATGTATGAGGAGGATGGCGGAAGCAACCACGTCCATGTCTTTGATTCATTGTCGGCATGCTGCGGCGAGGCGGTCATTGCCATGAAGATTGCAGAGTGTGCAGAGCAGGGAATGAGCTTTGACGAGGTTGTAAGGACTGTATCTGAGTTCCGCGATGGAATGAGAACTTATTTCGTGCTTGAGACGCTTGAGACTCTCAGGAAGAACGGAAGACTCACCAATCTACAGGCACTTCTTGCCAATGTGCTCAGCATCAAGCCTGTCATGAGCGCTAAGGATGGAGAGATAATCAAGCTTGAGCAGACGCGGGGTATTAATAAGGCGTTAAAGCGCATGTGTGAGATAATTTTAGAAAACGTTAAGGAGCCTCAGAATAAGATCCTTGCCATATCACATTGCAACTGCCCGGAGCGTGCAGAGTATGTCAAGGGACTTCTTCTGGACAAGTGCAGCTTCAAGGATGTAGTGATTGTTGACACTGCAGGTGTTGCGACTATGTATGCTAACGATGGTGGCATTGTTGTTGCAGTATAGCTATATTTTTTATAAAAACCTCTTGCATATTAACGTAAAATGATGTAATATATATGAGGTTCGCTTGTGTGGCGCAGTTGGTAGCGCAACTGATTCGTAATCAGTAGGTCGTGGGTTCGAGTCCCATCACAAGCTTTTTTTATTTAATAGGATTCAGGTGTCAAAACATCCTGATTTATTTTAAAAGTGTATAGTATGTTATATTTATACATATCAGCTCCGTTGTGCGAAGCAAGTTGTTCTAAGGGTTCTGAAAAAATATTTCTGCTTCCGCCACCGTTGCAAAATCAGCCTTCCGTGGCTGTTTGCAACTCAGCCGGCATCCATGCCGTCTGTGGCTGTACGATAAACAGAACCCAAAGAACAACTAAGCTTCTTCCAAAAGTCGTGATATGCATAAATATAACATGCTATACACGATTAAGTTCATAGAGCACGTTTTGACACCTGAATCTTAATAGGAAACTTCGTCCCTATTAAATAAAAACGCTCTGCGGGGATGCACACGGCGGCGTATAATGTGTGTGTCGCAAGCGACCGCCGCAGGCGCGGGAATGTGCTAAGGCACATTCTGTTCTTGACAGGAATAGGGATTTACGTTAATTGATTTCACAAAAAAATAATAACGTATGAAACAAAATGAGCATGTTTACACACTGTTTGTATGAAGAAAGCATTAATATGTTTTTCGTGTACAGGCAGTGTGTATTATTTTATCTAAATATCAAGGAGGGTGATTTTGATGAAAAAAAGAGCGGTACTTATTTTGGTGGTTATGCTTATCGTATGTGCAGCGGGAATATGCGCGTGCAGGAAAAAGGATAATGGCGGTGCGACGGAGCATGAATGGTGGTTAAGAGGACATTTTTTAACAGGATTAAGTCAGCCTATGCTCGTGACGATGCCTGAGTATGTTGACACATATCCAAACGAAACCCCGATAGCGCTCACTCCTATGGAGGGAGTTGATTTGTCACAGTATGTTGATGGTGATGTAATCGAGATAAGGGTTGAGAGCATACAGGAGCTGTCGCCGTGTCTGGCAGATGTTCTTGATGTGAGGTTCATAGAGCACGGCGATGTGAGCGATATTGATTCGGATGTTATGGATATGCTTGCCGAGAGGGGCTGGATTGAGCTTAAGACGGAAACAATCATAGACTGATAAGTTACGGGAGGGACGCACATTGTGCGTCTTTTTCCATATAATAAGGTATATCCTAAAGAGACGGGAGTCAGAAGAAATGACAATCCTGACAATTAAGGACCTGGACTTTTCCTATCATAGTCCCCATGGCGAGACAAAGGCACTGACCGATATCAACCTGACCGTTAATGAAGGAGAGTTCATTTCCATAGTCGGACCGTCCGGCTGCGGAAAATCGACTCTCCTTTCTATTATTGCGGGTCTTACACCTGTTGCGGATGGACTCTGCATCAACAATGCAACAATCGGATACATGCTGCAGCGCGACCATCTCTTTGAGTGGAGGACAATATATGACAATGTGATTCTTGGTCTTGAAATAAAGAAGCTTATGACACAGGAGAATTTGACGAGGGTGAATCGCCTGCTTGAGATGTACGGACTGTATGCATTTAAGGACAAAAGACCTTCGGAGCTGTCGGGAGGAATGAGACAGAGGGCGGCATTAATCAGGACACTTGCGCTTAATCCTGATATTCTGCTTCTGGATGAACCATTCTCTGCTCTTGATTATCAGACGCGGCTGAAGGTGAGCGATGATATAGGGAAGATTATCAAGGAGGAAAAAAAGACGGCACTTCTGGTTACCCATGATTTGTCTGAGGCGATTGCGATGGGAGACAGGATTGTGGTGCTGTCGGAGAGACCGGGAAGAATAAGAAGGATTATAGAACTCGATTTTGGAGACTTATCCCCGCTCGACAGAAGAAATGCACCTGAATTTCAGGAATATTTTCATGAATTGTGGAGGTGTTTTTCATAGATGAGTAACAGAAAATCCGTTCAGAATAAAACAATAAGCGTAAGCGAGGCACAGCAGGTATACCTTGACGGAATACGAAGAGAAAAGATAAGGGTGAATTGCGCGAGGGTGCTTATTCTTGTGATATTTATTGCTGTATGGGAGGTGTGTGCACAGAGCGGGATAATCAATGATTTCATTTTCAGCAGCCCGTCAAGAATCATGAAATGCTTTGTGAGCATGTGTGCGGACGGCTCGTTGTTCAGGCATGTGTGGGTGACGCTGTACGAGACATTCATAAGCTTTTTTCTTGTGATTGGAATAGGACTTACGGCAGCGGTGCTTATGTGGCTGTCAAGAAGCTTCTCGAAAATTATAGAACCGTATATAGTTGTGCTCAACAGCCTGCCGAAATCGGCACTGGCTCCCATTCTTATAGTGTGGCTGGGAAATAACATCAGGACGATAATTATTTCGGCAATATCTGTTGCAGTGTTCGGCACGATTCTTACATTGTATACGGGCTTTATGGAGATGGATGCGGATAAGATTAAGCTTATAAAGACGCTCGGCGGAACACGCTTTCATGTGCTCGCTAAGGTGCTGATTCCGGGAAATCTTGCTGTCATACTAAACACAATGAAGGTAAATATGGGGCTTTCGCTTGTAGGTGTTATTATCGGAGAATTTCTTGCCGCCAATGAAGGACTTGGCTATCTTATCATATATGGAAGTCAGGTGTTCAAGCTTGACTGGGTGATGCTGAGCATCATAATCCTCTGTATAATGGCGACCGTGCTCTATCAGCTTATAAATATTCTTGAGAGGATATTGGCAAAAAGATATATATAGAATACAATATCGGGATATTTTTATTAGGCAATTGCGAAACGCAATTTTGACGATAAACAGTTGTGCAAGTTTAACAAATTCGCAAGCAGGTACTATGAAGCCGCCGGTACTTAGGCAGTGTATTTTACTGCGTTATGTACCGTTGCGTGATTCATGTAGCGAAAGCGTGCCTGCGGTGAATTGTTAAATTTGTACAACGTCCGCTTTCAAATATATAGTTTCGCAATTACCTAGATATTTTTATAATAAAAAGGTGCATCGTGTTAAGGCGCGATGCACTTGTGTTTTATAGCTAAATTAATTGGATTAAGATAATTCCATAAGGAATCTCTCGCGTATGATGGATGAGATGTCCTCGACATCATCCTTTCCGAGTCCGGGCAGTTTGTCATACGGGATGAAACCGCCCGCCATGGAAGCGTGGCCGCCTCCGCCACCTATATCGCGAAGTGCTCTGCCGGCAATGGCACCGGCGTCATACAGGGCGTCCTCACTTCGTATGGAAAGCTTCACTCCGTCGCTGCGGAACGAGTATACAACCGAAAAATCAACCTCCTTAAGCTGCAGCATGAAGTCGGAGACGCTTGCAATGAGGGCTTCGGGACAGTTGTAACCGGCATTGGCAAAGCTTGCCCTGCCATATACCTGTATACTGTTGATGGCGGCTGCATATACCTTGAGGTCCGAAAATTCAAGTGTGCTGTTCTCTAATGAATTGATTACGGCGTGATTGCTGTGCTTATATATTCTGTAGAACATTTCCATGTCAAAGTTGGACACGCCGCGTGAAAGCCCCTTGGTATCCATTCTTATTCCGAAGCAGAGGACTGTTGCGGTGTTGTCATCCATGGGAATGTTGTTCTCATAGAAATAGCTTGCGATAATCGAGGCACACGCACCGACATCAGGGCGGATATCGTAGAATCTGTATTCGGTGTCCGGAGGTGCTGTGCGCACGCCGGTAGGGTGATGGTCGATGCATATAATCTCCTCGCCGGTCATATTTATGATGTTGGAGTTGCCTTTTTGAGAATCCACAAGTATAACCTCGTCATCGTCGGTGACGGACGGAAGGTCGTTGATATTGTGTATTTCAATATGCGCAAGTTCAATCATCTTCGCCGTGCTGTGGCGGTCAATGCGTCCGCTGTAGCATAGGGTCGATGTGATACCGCGGCTCTCTAAAAGCTTTGAAAGGGCATAACCGCTTGCAATCGCGTCGGGATCCGGAAAATTGTGAGTCTGTATATATACATGTCTGTGATGTATATTCTTTAGCAATTCTTCAAATTTTGTCATGGTAGGCTCCGTTTCTTAGGTGGATGATATCATAGAGGTCAAAATATCTTTTGACCTTAACATCTTTTTATTATAATATGCGGTTTTATGATAATCAACAGTACTAATTGCGCATTTTTGGCACTGTACAAATTAATTTTCTTATGTTAGTATATCTCTTGATACAACATTTTAATACTGTACAGTGTAATACAGTGTAAGAAAGAAAAAAGAAATACAGAGAGGATTTTATAGATGTTTTTAAAGAAAAGTAATTCAAACTCCAATACAAAGAACAGAGCGGTCAGCACAATGTCGGCGCTGATGCTTTCGGGGGCAGTAATCATGAGTGCCGTTACGCTCAGCGGCTGCGGAAGAGCTCCTGTGACACTCAATGCCAAGACTTTTATATTAGAGCAGGGAAACTCAATGCCGACGAACGCTTCAATATATGTGAAGGGAGCAGGCGATGAGCTTGCAAAGTGCGTGGTCAATACCGATTCTGTTGATTATAACACAGTAGGAACCTACACGGCAGAGATTGTTCATCCTGATAAGACACTCAAGATAGAGGTTAAGGTAGTAGATACGACGGCTCCGAGTGTCGAGCTGTATGCTGATGAATTCTCGGTAGCCCCGGGACAGTCGTTACTGCTTACGGATGTATTGAAGTCAGTATCTGACAATGCTTCCGTGACGGTCGGATTTGCCGATGATATCACCAGGGCGGATGCCGATAAGCAGCTCTCGGACAGCATTACATTTGCCGAGGCAGGCGCATACAATTCGGAGGTATGTGCTAAGGATTCATACGGAAATATGACGGTGGTTCCGATTGTCATAATGGTTGTGAACGACAGTGAAGCACCTGTGCTCAGCGGTGTTAATTCAACTGTATATGCGACAAAAGGAAATCCGGTTGACATTACGGCTAATGTCACCGCAACAGACAATATAGACGGTGATGTAACGGCAGGAATAACTGCCGACACGTCGGCGGTTGACTTTAACACCGAGGGAACCTACGCGGCTTCCATATCCGTAAAGGACGGAAGCGGCAACGAGGCCAGAGCGGATGTAACGGTTGTTGTTCAGGATGCCTCGGCATCACTCAACAGCGGTTCGGAAGTCACAATCAATTCGGATTTTGATTCATATTCATCAGAATACGTTCCGTTCGGCTTTGGTTCGGAGGTGGATGAGAACAACAGGCCGACAGGACTTCAGTGGTATATTAACAGGTTCGGAAAATACACTACGGACTTCATACAGCCTGAGAGCAATTATGTATATCTCACGATGGACGAGGGCTATGAGTACGGACTTACAGAGGGAATCCTTGACACGCTCAAGGAGAAGAATGTAAAGGCAGTATTCTTTATAACACTTCCTTATGCAAAGGATAATCCGGAGCTTGTTCAGAGAATGATTGATGAGGGCCATGTGGTTGGCAACCATTCAGTGACACATCCGGCGGCAGGACTCAGTACATTGTCCGTAGAACAGCAGATAAATGAGGTCAAGGAAGTCAACGATTATGTACTTGAACACTTCGGCTATCAGATGTATCTGTTCAGATTCCCTACAGGGGCATTCAGTGAGCAGAGCCTGGCGATTGTTCAGAGTCAGGGGTACAGGAGCGTATTCTGGAGCTTCGCATATAGGGATTGGGTAGTTGATGACCAGCCTGATGTTGATACATCACTTCAAAATGCACTCAATAAGGTTCATGGCGGTGCAATATACCTTCTTCATGCTGAATCTACGACCAATGCGACCATGCTCGCCGATTTTATTGACGGTGTAAGAGCGAAGGGATATGAGTTCGGATATTACAGCAAGGTTGATTAAGGTTGTTAAGCGGCGAAGCGGATTGCGGATATCATTGACTCGTATTTTTAATGGGAGGGATTGTCATGGCACGAAAATCAAAGAAGAAACCGGTCTGGAAGGGGCAGAAGAGAAATGCTCTCGGACTTCCTTTTACATTTACTAAGTATATTCTCTATGATAATAAGCTTGTCATAAGAAAGGGCTTTTTAAACATCACCGAGGACGAGGTGGAGCTGTATAAGGTCAAGGATAAGCAGCTGAAGATTTCACTTCTCGGAAGAATATTCAATTACGGAACAATAAGCATATACGCAAGCGGTGTGTATAACTGCGACAATATTCTTAAGAATGTTCACAAGGTCAGAATGGTGGCAGGGCTTATCGAGCAGTATGTGAATGCGGAGCGCGATAAGTACAATGTCAGAGGCAGGGACATGGTCGGCGATGCAGGAATCAAGCCGGGCGAAGTTGACAGTGATGGCAACGGAATACCGGATATGCTCGAGGATCAGCCGTGTGACTGTGAATGTCATGATGACTGCAGATAGTTAAGTTAGTAGAGCGGTGAGAGCCGTTTGAAATAAAACAATTGCGGAGGAAACTATTTATGGAAAAGAAGTTAAGAGTAGGTATCTTAGGAGCAACAGGTATGGTGGGACAGAGATTCATTGCCCTGCTTGAGAATCATCCTTGGTTTGAGGTTGTTGCGGTTGCAGCGAGCCCTCGTTCAGCAGGAAAGACTTACGAGGATGCGGTTGGTGACCGTTGGAAGATGGACACACCTATGCCTGAGGCTGTAAAGAAGATGATAGTTCTCAATGTAAACGATGTTGAGCACGTTGCTTCACAGGTTGATTTTGTATTCAGCGCAGTTGATATGACTAAGGAAGAGATTAAAAAGATTGAGGAGGATTACGCTAAGACTGAGACTCCTGTTGTTTCCAACAACAGCGCTCATCGTTGGACTGAGGATGTTCCTATGGTAGTTCCTGAGATTAATCCTGAGCACCTTGCTCTTATCGAGACACAGAAGAAGAGACTCGGAACCAAGAAGGGCTTCATCGTTGTTAAGCCTAACTGCTCAATTCAGAGCTACACACCTGCTCTTGTCGCATTAAAGGAGTTCGGACCTAAGGTTGTTGTTGCAACTACATATCAGGCAATCTCCGGCGCAGGAAAGACCTTCAAGGAGTGGCCGGAGATGGTGGGCAACATCATCCCTTACATCGGCGGTGAGGAGGAGAAGAGCGAGCAGGAGCCTCTTCGTATCATGGGTAAGGTTGTTGACGGAAAGATTGAGAAGGCACAGCTTCCGGTTATCACAACACAGTGTATCCGTGTACCTGTTCTCAACGGACACACGGCAGCGGTATTCGTAAGCTTTGAAAAAAAGCCTACAAAGGAACAGATTATCGAGAAGTGGAGAAGCTTTTCAGGACTTCCGCAGGAACTTAATCTTCCAAGCGCACCAAAGCATTTTATTCAGTATCTTGAGGAGGACAACCGCCCACAGGTAGCTCTTGACGTCAACTATGAGAACGGCTTCGGCGTATCCTTCGGACGTCTCAGAGAGGACACTGTATTTGACTATAAGTTCGTAGGTCTTTCACACAATACAATCCGTGGTGCAGCAGGCGGTGCGGTACTTATTGCAGAGCTTCTCACGGCTCAAAAGTATATTGAGGCAAAATAATGAGTGTTACTATAAGAACCATGACCATAGACGATTATGACGGAGTGCGCAGTCTGTGGCTCGGCATTAAGGGATTTGCAATACGTTCCATAGACGATTCGAGGGAAGGTGTCAGGGTATTTCTTAAAAGAAATCCGACAACAAGCGTCGTTGCTGAGAAAGATGGTGTGATTGTCGGAAGCATTCTCTGCGGTCATGACGGCAGAAGAGGCACTCTCTATCATGTATGTGTAGCTGAGAACCTCCGCAATCAGGGTATCGGTAAGGCAATGGTAGTAAAGGCGATGGAGGCTCTTGAAGCAGAGCATGTCAGCAATGTGACCTTGATTGCCTTTACCGAGAATGATATAGGAAATGCTTTTTGGAAGCATATCGGATGGCGCAAGAGGGAAGACTGTAACTACTATGACTTTGTGCTCAACAAGGAAAATATAATTAATTTTAACAAATAAGGAGACAAAATTATGGCAAATTATCCAACACCACATATAAATGCGAAGCCGGGAGACTTCGGCAGGACGGTTCTCATGCCGGGAGATCCGCTCCGCGCTAAGTTCATCGCTGAGAATTTTCTTACCAATCCGGTATTGGTTAACAATGTAAGAGGCATTCAGGGCTACACGGGTGAATACAAGGGTGTTAAGGTATCCGTTATGGCGAGCGGTATGGGAATGCCATCTATCGGAATCTACAGCTATGAGCTGTTTAACTTCTTTGAGGTTGACAACATAATACGTGTCGGCTCTGCGGGAGGAATGCAGGAGAATGTTCATGTAAGAGACCTTGTAATCGGAATGGGAGCCTCAACCAACTCCAATTATGGTTCACAGTTCGGTCTTCCGGGAAGCTACTCGGCAATAGCCAGCTACCCTCTTATGGAGGCGGCAATCGAGTCGGCAAAGGAGAACGGTGCAAATTATCATGTGGGAAATATTCTCTCATCAGACACATTCTACAGCGATGATACGGAAGGTTCGGCAAAGTGGCGCAAGCTTGGTATCATGGCAGTCGAGATGGAAGCGGCAGCTCTCTATATGAATGCTGCAAGAGCAGGCAAGAATGCACTCGCAATTCTTACAATCTCAGACCATCTCCTCACAGGAGAGGCTACAACCGCTGAGGAGAGACAGAATTCTTTCACACAGATGATGGAAGTTGCACTTGAGACGGCAGTAAAGATGAGCAGATAATATGGTCTTATAGGCAATTGCGAAACGCTATTTTAAGATAAACAGTTGTGCAAATTTAACAAATTCGCAAGCAGGTACTTTATATCCGTCGGTGTTTATCGGCTGTACTTTAGCCGATTATGCACCGTTACGTGATGTAATGTAGCGAAAGCGTGCCTGCGGTGAATTGTTAAATTTGTACAACGTGCGCTTTCAAATATATAGTTTCGCAATTGCCTAAATATGTCTTAAATAGGGAGGTGTTTTTTTGTGGCTGATGCAGTAACGGATGTATTCGCAGCTGACGAACAGCAGCTTGCCGGCATGAAGGCATGGTTTTTTAAGGAAAACATAAGAATTAACGAGGAAAAGGCAGCCATTGAGCGTGAACGTGCGCGGATGGACAAGGAGAATGAGCTTTTTGAGAAGAAGCTTGAAATCCTGAAAAAGGAACTGTACAAGCTTGCCATTGAGAAAAAAGCGGTGGAGCAGGAGCGCATTCGTGTGGAACACATGAAAAAGCAGATTAACTCCGAGCGCTCGGGAGCGGCTTACAGCATGAAGGGACAGGCTACCACGTTCTTTCGAGGTGTCGGAAGTGAACTTGCCTTAAAGAAGCGTTACAAGGATTTGCTTAAAATATACCATCCTGATAATATGTGTGGTGATACCGATACGGTGCAGCGCATCAACCAGGAATTTGCATCTCTCAAAAGAAGATATGATAATTAAAATGGCAGAGTCTCGCGGTGCGGGGCTCTGTTTTTGCATATGTTAATTCAGGTGTCAAAACATGATGATTTACTTTATTGATGTATGACGTGTTATATTTATACATATCAGCTCCGTTGTACGAAGCAAGTTATTCTAATGACTTGGTGAAATCCTTCTATACTCTCGCCATCGTTGCAAAATCAGCCATCCATGGCTGTTTGCAACTCAGCCGGCATCCATGCCGTCTGTGGCTGTACGATGAACAGAGTCATAAGAATAACTAAGCTTCTCCCCAAAGTCGTGATATGCATGAATATAACACGCTATACGCGATTAAGTTCGTAGAGTATGTTTTGACACCTGATTCTATATGGAAAAATAATTACAAAAGAGATTGTTTTATGCTTGACGTATGGTTTTGTATATGATAATGTATAGACAAAGGTTATTTAATTGGGGGATATCTTTTTCTTGTATTTTCATTTCTGCAAGAGGGAGAAAATTTGACAAATGAATTAAGAAAGGCAGTGAATGCGGCAGGGGTTAAGGCACAGTATGATGCTTGTGTTAAGCGCCTCTTAGGGCAGAAGGAGATATTGGCACACATACTTGTGTGCTGTGTCGATGAGTTCAAGGGCATGAGCCCGAAGGAGGCTATGGCTTATATAGAGGGTGAGCCATATATAGGAAATGTGCCGTCTGAACCGGGACTTACCAACGCTGTGGTTTGCCATGGAGGAAACCGCATTGTCGGTATCAATACCGAGAGCACGGAGGTTAATGAAGGGCTGGCGAGATTCGATATAATCTTTTATGTTCATGCGCCTGCCAACCGTGCGGAGCTTGCAAAGATTATTGTGAACATTGAGGCGCAGAAGGATGAGCCGACAAGGTATGACATTCCGATTGATGATGATATGAGAAGGGAAGTGGGAGAGATGTGTAATCTCAGTGAAGGAATAGAGGAGAGAGCGATTGAAAAGGGAATTGCAAAAGGTATTGCAAAAGGTATTGCAGAAGGAGAGGCTTCAATCATTATCAATATGCACAACAATGGACTCTCTGCGGAGCAGATAGCTTCACTCACCGATAAGAATATTGAAGAGGTGAGGAAGATTATTGAAAAGCCAAGAGGCTGATTGGCAAATATGTATATTTATGAAGAAAATCGTTCATATCAGGGTACAAGATATGAACGATTTTTTGTTTTTTGTTGTTTTATGAACTTTTCACTTGACTTCTTAATGGATTAGTAAGCGTTTACATAAAAAACACAGATTTGACACCGCTATTTGTGCAAAAAAGTCTCATGGCTACAATGTAAGTATTTTCAATTTGTTAAAAGTGCATAAAAAATATTGCGATTAAGGTTGAAATATATAGAAAAAGATGATATTATATTTACAATCTGGTGCTGATGCCTTGAATATATGGGTTGCTGATGGGCACAGGCACTAATAAATATCTAGGAGGACATTATGAAACACAAGTTAGTACGACGTGTTATCGCATCGGTTATGACGGCACTTCTCGTTGTTGGTCTTATACCGATGACTTTTACGGGAGGAGGAGTTAAGGTAAGTGCGGCTGACGGCAAGTATGTGTTTGATGCTACAACACTTACAGCGTCAGCAGATAAAGAGGAAATTGGAGATGGCACTACAGCTGGAGATGATAATTATTTCAAGATTGTAGGAAAAGTTATAAAGAGAACTAATTCTGATGGAAGTGTAAAGGCAGCTGAGATTGAGAAGTTTTCAAAGAGTGCAGTTGAGTTTACCGTAACAGGTACAGCGACAGCTGTTGTCAAGATGAGCAGTACAGGTGGAAGCAATACGTCATGGGTTGCACTTGTCAATACAGCAGACGGTTCGGTTGTAGCTAATAAGGAGGCTGTAAGTAAGGTAACAGGAACATCTGCTACAACGCTTACTTATGAAGGACTTAAGGCAGGAACATACAGAGTCGTTTCTAACGGAACAGATGAAAATGATGAGGAACAGAAACGAGGTGCTAGATTATTCAGCATTGAGGTTGATGAGCAGATTCCGGTTGTGACAACGGATTATGGATTTGACGCTACAACACTTACAGCGTCAGCAGACAAAGAGAAAATTGGAGACGGCGTTACAGTCGGAACTGATAATTATTTCAAGATTATAGGAAAGGTTATAAAGAGAACCAACTCTGATGGAAGTGTAAAGGCAGCTGAGATTGAGAAGTTTTCAAAGAGTGCAGTTGAGTTTACCGTAACAGGTACAGCGACAGCTGTTGTCAAGATGAGCAGTACAGGTGGAAGCAATACGTCATGGGTTGCACTTGTCAATACAGCAGACGGTTCGGTTGTAGCTAATAAGGAGGCTGTAAGTAAGGTAACAGGAACATCTGCTACAACGCTTACTTATGAAGGACTTAAGGCAGGAACATACAGAGTCGTTTCTAACGGAACAGATGAAAATGATGAGGAACAGAAACGAGGTGCTAGATTATTCAGCATTTTCGTAACAGAGACAACCGGTGGTGCGCGTCCTGCAAGAGCTGATTGGGCGGGAGTTACAGCGCCTTCTATTATAGGCTTTAAGCAGAACGGTGGAAGCATTGATGTTTTCTATACAATGAAAATAGGATATGACGGAGCTGATTCGGTATCTGTTGACATGCTTGGAGCAGACGGAACAGTTATTGACACAAAGACAGGCTCAGATTCATCTAAGCCGATTACATTCACCCCTTCAGCATCAGGAAACTACAGCTTCAAGATTGTGGCTAAGAGAGCAGACTGTGAAGATAAGGCAGGCAATACAACAGATGCGTTATCATTTGTTCTTCCTCTTGCAGCACCTTCAATCGAAAGTGCTACAAGTGTAGGAAACGGAAGCATCAATGTTGTATGGGGAGCTGTTGCGGAGGCAACAGGCTACGAGGTATATGCAGGAGAGAAGCTTGCAGGTATTACGGAGGCAACAGAGTACACAGTCACAGGTCTTACTGTAGGTGAGAAGTATTCATTCACTGTAAAAGCAGTAAGAGGTGAGGACAGGAGTGAGGCTTCACAGGCTGTTGAGGCTACGGCTACAGCAGACAAGCAGCAGGTATGGGGCATCACGGTATATGGTTCATCAACAAACAGCGGTAACAATGGTTATGAGGGAAGTGCCAATGATGGCAAGGTGACAGTATACAGTGAGAACGGAAAGGGTAAGATTGTTCCTAACTCAACAGATGGTGTTGCTTTCTACTACACAGCAGTTCCAACTGACATGAATTTTACATTGAGAGCCAATGTGCATGTTGATAAGTGGAAGCTTTCAAACGGTCAGGAAGGCTTTGGTCTTATGGCTGCAGACCGTCTTGGCACGAACGGTGATTCCAACCCGGTATGGAACAACCAGTACATGGCTATTGCATCAAAGATTGAGTATTTATGGAATGTGGAGAAGAATGCCGTTGACACAACAGGTAATAAGTATTCAATGAAGTTAGGTCTTGGCGTTATCGCAAAGACAGGCGTTACAAAGGAAAATTTATCTAAGCTTGAGAATAATGATACAGCAACGGTTCAGAATGACTTCAAGAGTGTCACAACAACACTCGATACAACAGCAGTGAAGAATGGTCTTGGTGCCGGTACCTATAATATAGTAGGTAATGCAGAGTCGGCAGTTGCCGGAACAATAGCTGAGCTTACAGATTTCATCCTTGAAATCCAGAAGAATAACACAGGTTACTTTATTACATATTATGATGCAGACGGAAATGTTCTTGCACAGCAGAAGAACTATGATCCTGATGCATTAAGCAAGCTTGATTCAGATAATGTATATGTAGGTTTCTTCGCTTCAAGAAATGCAAGAGCCACATTTACGGATATTAAGTTTACAACAATTTCATCCGCTGATGATTCATCAGCAGAGGAGAAGCCGATTACTTATGTGACACCTATTGTCAATGTAACATCCGCTAATGTTGCCAATACAGAGAACTACACATTCAGTCTGAATGCCAATGTTGACGGTACGGTTGACATCACATTGAATGGTGCAGCTGTTTCAACAGGTCTTGCAGTTAAGGCAGGTAAGGCTCTTGATGTACCTATGGTACTTACATCAGAGTCAAACAATAATATTGAGGCAGTATTCACACCGGATCCTAACTATGTTCCGGGTGAGGATATGAAGCTTGCCAATACGGATGTTATCAATATTAAGCATACGGTAGTCAGAAATAATGCATATTCTTCACTTAAGAATATTTATGTTGCGCCTAACGGCAGTTCATCCGGAAACGGTACAAAGAGCAGCCCTGTTGACATTTATACGGCAGTTAAGTATGTTAAGCCGGGTCAGACAATCGTTATAACAGAGGGTACATACCTTCTTGACAGTACCATAAGAGTTGAGAGAGGCGTTAACGGTACAGCGGAAGCTAACATCAGAATGATAGCTGACCCAGCAGCCTCCACCAGACCTGTATTTGATTTCCAGGGTAAGTGTGCCGGCATGGTATTAGGCGGTGACTACTGGTACTTTAACGGATTTGATTGTACACATTCACAGAATGCACAGAAGGGTATTCAGGTATCCGGAAACCATAATGTACTTGACAACATTAATACATATCACAACGGAAACACAGGACTTCAGATAAGCCGTCTCTATTCTACGGATTCAAGAGAGATGTGGCCTTCATACAACCTCATCCTCAACTGTACATCTTACGGCAATGCAGATGCAGGTTATGAGGATGCAGATGGATTTGCAGCTAAGCTTACCGTTGGTGACGGAAATGTATTCGATGGCTGTTTAGCATACAACAATGCCGATGACGGATGGGATTTGTTTGCAAAGGTTGAGACAGGTTCAATTGGTTCTGTTACAATTCAGAACTGTGTAGCTTATGGCAACGGTTATCTTGAGGACGGAACAGACGCAGGAAACGGTAACGGCTTTAAGATGGGTGGAGATAATATGTCAGGTTATCACAAGCTCATCAACTCCTATGCATTCAACAACAAGGCAAAGGGTATTGATTCTAACAGTTGTCCTGATATTCAGGTATCAACAAGCATCTCATACAACAATGAGAGCTACAATGTGGCATTATACACCAACAATGCTGCTAACACAGACTACTCAGCAACAGGCATTATCTCCTTCAAGGATTCAAATGTAAAGAACGGACTTGCAACGGGTGAGCAGTTTAAGCCTAAGGGAACACAGGATACGACAAAGTATTTGACAGACACTAACTATTACTGGGATGGTTCTAAATCAGCTAATAATTCAGGTGCAGCAGTTGATACGGCTTCATGGTTCAAGACACTTGAATTTACGGGTATTACAAGAAATGCTGATGGAACACTGAATCTTAACGGCTTCCTTGAGACAACAGATGCAGTTCCTGAAGGAATCGGTGCACGTCCTACAGGAACACCTTCATTTAAGGTTGCGATTGAAGAGGATACACAGGATTCAACAACAGAAAGTGAGCCGTCAAAGCCAAGCGGTACATCGGTTGGTGATTCAGCAGTATCGTCAGAGGCAGACAGCTCTGTAACCGAGACAGTCGGCAAGGACGGATATATTTCAAACAATGTATTTGAGAACATTATCAAGGATAAGAAAACGCTTATTGTTAATGTAAAGGATGAGAATGGAAATATTGCTGCAACATTTACCATTGATGGTTCAACATTCAACTCTGTTCCGGATTCATTGTTCAGACTTAATGTAAAGTTCAATGATTATGCTCCGGCATCTGAGAAGGCTAAGGAGATATTAAGTGTTGAGGATAAGGATATACTTGTATGCACCTTCGACTCAGTCGGTTACCTCAACGGTAAGGTAAGCATCACTGTTAAGGCTGACGGTTTTGAGCCTGGCACACAGCTTAAGCTCTACTATTACAATGAGGAACTTAACACTGTGATGGATAAGAAACAGACTGTAACTGTAGGCGAAGATGGCAAGGTTACATTTACTGTTGACCACTTCTCCTCATACGTGCTTGTCAATGCAGGCAAGGCCCTTATCACAGCACCTTCAACCGGCTTCGGTTCCTCCGCTGCAGCACTTATGAGTGTTATGCTCTTAACAGGCGGTGTGGCAGGAATGTGCTTCTTTAAGAAGAGAAAGTAATATAGCGTTCACAATTATGTATTGAATTCGTGACTTAAAAATGTCCCGGCAGGTTACACGGGTGCTCATAAGAAAGTAATTCCAGAAATTACGATTATGGCATCTGTAAGACGGGGTTGGTAAACGAAATAGCGGGTATTCGGTGTAAAAGCCGTGTGCCCGTTATTTTTTTGCCTGTGCGTGGAAGCAATATATTTATTCACACTTTTCGAGTATAATTAACTCATATCATTCCCATCCTTTCCATTCCGAGATTTTTTCAATTAATCTCAAAAAATTAAGGATACATTGGAACAATTCAGCCTTTCTCATGCCATATATAGTAGAGGGTTATTTCAAAACGATTGGAGGTGACGCTTATGGAGAAGCGGAAAAGCCCGAAAGGTTTCATTGTGGTGCTGCCCGGTGAGATCATCGAAATACCGCAGGACAGCGACAAATCATGGCTGACCCTGTTTTACAGCTTGCCGAGGGAGCTTGCAGAAAAGTGGAAACCCGCCTACGACCTGCCCCGCTGCCCCTATGAGGTTTTGCGGACGGACAAGTATGACCACATCGTATGTGACGATATGTTCAAGCTGCTTGTGTGGGACTGTTACGCATGGAGCGCATGGCAGTTTTTCCAAGTGAAAGATCGCAAGGGAAATTATCGTGACATTCCCGGTGCATGGACGCAGTACGCAGGATATTCCCCCTTGTGGCGTTTGTCGTACAGCATTATTCCCTACATCCGAATGAAGTTTGAGCAGAACGGGCTTGGCTTCCAAAACCTTTACAACATCCCGAAGGGCATGGAAGTGCCGTGGCTGACCTATCAGCAGTTTAGCAATCTGATCGGCAATGTCACCGATATGGTGGTTGCAGAGCAGGAATGGCAGCCCGTGATTGATGCGATCTGGGAAAACCGCACCGTAGAAGACTACGAAACCACAAGCAGCACCGTCAAGACCGACTTCATGCGGAAGTGGCATCACAACCGTTCCGGCAAGCCGATCTCTCTGGATGAAATGATGGAGAGTGAGGACGGGGACATTTTTGATGTGGCAGACCCACGGGGTGAGTTTGAGAACTCCGTCATTTCCGAAATGCAGATTGCTTCC
>ERZ791734.189-NODE-189-length-105921-cov-17.429741_pt1 | contig 105921 bp, 94 predicted proteins | sample MGYA00509953_ERZ791734 | MGnify/ENA primary metagenome ERZ791734 (study PRJEB30046, sample SAMN00792038) | human gut metagenome | study: EMG produced TPA metagenomics assembly of the A metagenome-wide association study of gut microbiota in type 2...
AACTCTGTGCCTTTGTGAACTTGTTGTCCGCATCAGCGACAGCTTGTTTATATTATCACATTCATTTTGCTTTGTCAAGAACTTTTTAAAACTTTTTTCAAAACCTCTTTGAAAACATTCAAGTTCCAATTCTCGGTATTCTATGTAAGTTATCGTTCCATCGCAGCGAAAATCATGTTACCACATCTTGTGTGGTCTGTCAAGAACTTTTTTCATTTTCCTGACTTACTGATTCCTTGGCGGAATCCAACGGAGAAGGAGGGATTTGAACCCTCGCGCCGCTATTAACGACCTGCACCCTTTCCAGGGGTGTCCCTTCAGCCTCTTGGGTACTTCTCCAAACAGCCTGACTGTAAAGTCAATATTCTGTTATAATCCAGATTCCCGGATTCAGAGCGGAGAGGATGGGATTCGAACCCATGCGCCCGTGAAGACAAACGGTTTTCAAGACCGCCCCGTTATGACCGCTTCGGTACCTCTCCAGTTATTCGCTTTGTTCAGCGCGAGATTTATATTATCATTATTCCTGTTTAATGTCAACACCTTTTTTAAATTTTTTCAATTTTCTGCAAATTACTGCAAATTATGCGTTCTGCAGCGTCCATATCTTCAGGTGTTGTTATTTTTATATTAGTGTACGAACCTCTGCACAGCTTTACTCTTGCCCCCGTAAAGCGTTCGGCAACCATGGCATCATCCGTTATCGTTCTTATATCCATCCCATTCTTTCTTGCATCATTCATGCTCTTGTATGCTTCCAATGCAAGCTTATATCTAAAGCATTGCGGTGTCTGCACCGCCATAAGGCTTGAACGTGGAGGTGTGTCTACGCAAAAACCGTCATTATCCACTATCTTTATTGTATCCTTCACCGGAACAGCAGGAACACATGCTCCGTACTTTTGAACATTATCACGGCATTCCGCAAGGAGCATCTCGTCAATACACGGACGTGCTCCGTCATGTATATACACATAGCTGTACTCATCAGCTATAGCGAGTCTTTCAATCTCAGCAAGCCCGTTATACACCGAATCGTAGCGTTCCTCCCCTCCCGGTATCACCGAACACACTTTGGTAAAATTATATCTGTTGACTATATCATGTCTGCAAAATTCTTCATCATCCCTGCCACACACAAGAATTATGTCATCTATGAAGCTGCTGTTCTGCATGCATTCAAGAGAATACGAAAGAACAGGTCTGTTCCTAAGCATAATATACTGCTTAGGAACAGCACTGTTCATTCTGCTTCCCCTGCCTCCTGCAAGAACTATAGCTATATGTCTGCTTTTTTTCATTAGACAATCCTGCCTCTCAGACTTTTTTCACCCAATTTAAGATTAGGAACCGCGTTCAAGTCCCAGCCGGCGCGCGAACCCGCCATATATTCATAATATCCGGCTGCACCAATCATAGCAGCATTATCCGTGCAGAAAATAGGTGACGGATGGTAAAACCTGATATTATTCTTCCTGCACTCCTCCTCCAGAGCTGCTCTTAATGCGCTGTTTGATGCAACGCCTCCTGCCACGGCAAGCTTCTTATATCCATTCTCTTTAGCTGCCATAACCGCACGCGAAACCAGTGCGTCGACAACCGCATTCTGGAAGGATGCCACAAGGTCAGCGCGGTTAATTTCTTCATTCTTCATTTCACAGTGGTTAATATAGTTAAGGACTGCAGACTTAATCCCGCTGAAGCTGAAATCATACGGTGAACCATCTACCTTTGCTCTTGGGAATACTATTGCATCCTTATTTCCTTCTTTTGCCAGCTTATCCACCTTCGGACCTCCGGGATAGCCAAGTCCCACCGCACGAGCCACTTTGTCAAATGCCTCTCCGGCTGCATCATCCCTCGTTCTCCCGATAATCTTATATACTCCGTAGTCCTCAACCAGTACAAGATTAGTGTGTCCTCCCGATACCACCAGGCAGATAAAAGGTGGTTCCAAATCAGGATTTTCAATATAATTGGCGCTGATATGCCCCTCAATATGATGTACTCCGACAAGCGGCTTATCCGCTGCAAATGCAAGCGATTTTGCAAACGCAACACCAACAAGCAGTGCTCCCACAAGCCCCGGTCCGTATGTAACCGCAACAGCCGTTATGTCATCAAGCGTTACCCCCGCCTCCTTTAATGCCTGCTCAGTAACCTGATTAATCTGCTCCATATGCTTTCTGGAGGCAATTTCAGGGACTACTCCTCCATATAATGTATGTAAATCAATCTGTGAAGATATAATATTAGATAATACGGTGCGTCCGTTCTTCACAACTGCCGCAGCCGTCTCATCGCACGAGCTCTCCAACGCAAGTATCAAAACATCTTTCTTTTCTGTATCCGCCATACTAATCTCCATTCACATTCGTCTCCTGTATAACATCCCAGTACAGGATTTTCCACCTGCTCTCATCATCCTGCCTCAGTGTATACTGTTCGTATACCTTATTTCTGCTGCCGCTTTCCTCAGCGGTATAGTATATCACCTTTACTCTCGCATACTGTATTCCGTTATCGGTAATGAAATCGATATCCGACGCACGCTGCACCGTATATTCAACTATTGTTTTCTTGTTGATTCTGTATGCTTCAATCTCTTCCTTCAGACGTTCCATATATTCATCATAATCATTATATGAGAGAAGCTCGCCATCAAACATCGCCCTCGCATGCTGTGCCAGGCCGTTAAGCTGGTCATCCGTATACTTTCCGTCGTAAAACGCCTTGATAATTCTGCTGTAATAAGTCACAACATCATGCGGGTTGGACGGATAATTCAAATCCATATCCTTTGCGAGTATCTGTCCTACCTCAGAATTATCAACCGTCGCATCCTCGCTTGTCGATGTTTTTGCCGTCAGACGAATATAGCACGCCAAAATAACACTCGCAAAGAGCGTCACCACAAGAATCGGTTTTAGAATCTTTGTCTTATCCTTCATATTTTATCCCTCTTCAAAATTAAGCGTTACATGTTTTCCGTCACGCGCGGCAACCGCCGCCGGAAAAATCTTCTGTACCTTATCCATAAATTCTTCGGGATGCGCCATTGAAGGGCTGTAATGTGTAAGCCACATTTCCTTCACCTTCGCTGCTGCCGCAACAGATGCCGCCTCATACATCGTCATATGTTTATACTCTTTTGCCTTTGCAAGCTTGTCGGGTTCCCCATACATGCCCTCACATATAAACAAATCCGAATCCTTTGCATATGCCGTGATGGTATCCGTCGGTCTGCTGTCCGTGCAGTACGTCACCTTTATGCCCTTTCTCGGTGCTCCCATAACCATATCGGGACTGTATTTAACTCCTCCCACATCTATTATATTACCTTTCTGCAATAAATTCCACATATTGATTGGAATATTGAGTTCTTTTGCCCTTGCAGCGTCAAATTTGCCTGCGCGCTCTATACTTATCGTATAACCATAGCAGAGTATGCCGTGATTGACTTTATATGCATTGATGACATAGCCGTTAATCCTGATCTCTTCCTCCGCCTGGGTAAGTTCAATAAATTTTATATCAAACGGCAGTTCAGGTGCAATCACCCTGAGAGAATTCACAACCCGCTCCACGCCTTTTGGTCCTATTATGGTTAAAGGCTCGGTGCGCTCCGCATTTCCCATACTCAAAAGCAGTCCCGGCAGACCACTTATGTGGTCGGCATGGAAATGCGTAAAACATATAACATCAAACGGTTTAGAACTGATTCCCGCTCTTTTCATCGCAATCTGAGTTCCTTCACCGCAGTCTATAAGCATACAGCTTCCGTTAAACCTTAAGGCAAGTGAAGTAAGCCACCTGCCCGGAAGCGGCATCATCCCTCCTGTTCCCAGTAGACATATATCAAGCATCAACATCCTCCTAATCTCTGTAAGATGTCATATAAGTTCCGTTTTTTTTGCAATATTCACGGGATGGACAAAATGTGATGTCATAGCATCATAACACGATTCACACAGGTCAAACCCATGCACTTCTCCATCTTTTTCCGAAAAATAATCCCATTCAACGGTTATATGTGTAACACCTTCTCTTACAATTCCATTATTGACAACAAGCTTTTTCCCACAGCCGTTGCACACAACCGCCGTAAGGCAATTTCCCTTGTACTTTCTCATGAATAACCTCATCATCCTTCCCGCATCACCCGGATGCACATTTATTATAATATGCCGTGCTGCTCTCCAACACGATACCATTATTATAAATAATTTATTATTCATTTTTCCAGTGGAAATCAGTTGTAATTCTGGCATTTTTTATAAAAACTTTGTCATTAAAACAGCATTTTCATCCGGTTTTTTGTAAAAATTCTTTCTGATTCCATCAATTTCAAATCCGAATTTTTCATAGAGCTTTCTTGCCGCCACATTGCTCTCTCTGACCTCAAGATGCAGATATTTGACGTCTTTTCTTCTGCATAGAAGCTCAAGACTTTCCAAAAGCTTATATGCTGTTCCTCTGTGTCGGTACAGTGGGTTCACGGCTATATTGGTAATCTCAGCTTCATCAGGCACAACCTGCATTCCCGCATACCCGATGACACTGTCGTCCGCCCCGTCAAGTGCGGCAATATACTCATAGTTCGGAGATTCCACGGCATCCGCAAATGCTTTTTCACTCCACGGCATGGAAAAACATTGTGCCTCAAGTCCGGCAACCTGCGTCACATGACACTGTTCCATCGGCACTATAATAATATCAGCCATTTGACTGCCTCTTTTCATTCAGCTCTCTCTCAGCCTGTGACAGTCTCAGATAGTCCGGTAAATGTTCAAAAGCAGCTTCCGTTCTGCCTTCATTGTAGTACAACTGACCGAGAACCGCCACCGATGCCGCCCTCTGCCTGTTCATTGATGCCGGAGCAAGTTCATATCCTTTTCCGGCAAAATGCTCATCTATGCGCTCTTTGAACACAGGTATTCCGTCTCCGATAAACATGACTTTCTTTCCGCACTTATTAAGCTCATCTAATTTTTGCATGAGCTCATCAAATGTAATCGCACTGTTTTCAAGAAGTGTGTTAAATCTTCCATCCGTAAATTCATATACACCTGTATATACCTGCGAACGTCTCGCATCCATTATAGGACACAATAATCCCGAATATCCGTAAGCATTGTATGCCATCGCATCAAGTGTAGGCACATGGATAAGCGGAATATCAAGTGCCATCCCAAGTCCTTTTGCGGTTGCAGAGCCTATTCTGAGTCCCGTGTACGAACCGGGACCTCCCGAAACAGCTATTGCATCTATCGTCTTTTTGTCGGTCTGAGTCATCCTCAATATCTCATCTATCATCGGAAGCAGCGTCTGGGAATGTGTCACTTTATAATCGACCGTATACTCAGCCACAAGAATGTCATCCTCAACTATCGCTGCAGATGCCACAAGTGATGAGCTTTCAATAGCAAGAATTTTCATTTTCTTCCCTCCTTAATGCTTACAACACGATAATCAAAACCTTTTGCCGTGTCTTTTTTTATCTCAATAAAAATGCAGTTCTGCGGCAGAAGCTCCTCAATCATAAGCCCCCATTCCACAATGCACACACCATCGCCATAGAAATATTCTTCATAACCTATCTCATCCATCTCGTTCACGTCGCCTATACGATACACATCGAAGTGGTAAAACGGCATTCTTCCGTCATGATATTCCTTCACAATGGTAAAAGTAGGGCTGTCCACATAATCCCGAACACCAAGCCCGTTGGCAAATCCCTGTGTAAATACAGTCTTTCCCGTTCCCAAATCACCTGTCAGGCATATAACCTGTCCCGGAACAGCTTCCTGGGCCATCTGCTGTCCAAGCCTGTATGTGTCCTCGTATGAAAATGTCTCAATTATTCTATCGTCCACTGTCGTCCCTCGCTATCTGAGTCTTCCCGGAAGATGCGCTTTTACAAGCTGTTTAAAATCATCATACTGTTCACCAATGGCTGTTTTCGGCAGAATAATACCATTGTTAACCACAATATATATGACAACTATCTTTCCATAGTCCACAGCCTTGTAGCATTCTTCCCACTTCTTTGATGTCACGTTTTCTCCCTGACTTACCGTTATACCGGTATCATCGAATTCGTATCTCAATTCGTTTTGATATACAGGGTTCTTCTTTACCTGGCGTCCTGCATTTTTCCAGAGCATAATCGGCTGGATAATTGTATATATTGAGCCTAAAAGTATAAGAAGCAGTGTACTCTGAAGCCCCATCTGCCTGCAGGTAAGTCCTGCCACCACAAAGCAGCCGATTCCGAAGATAAACATAATAATTCCCATAGGCTTACGATATGTGTTGTTGAGAAGAAACAAATACATTTCTTTTCTTGTTATCCTGACATTAAATTCAACTTTCATGCGTGCTACCTCTCATATTTTACAATATCATTGTGAGCTGTATTCTCTTCTTCGCTTCATCGACGCTCATCACCTTAACTTCCACGATATCTCCGACACTCACTGCCTCTAACGGGTGTTTAATGAATTTCTTATTGGTAATCTGTGATATGTGCACAAGACCGTCCTGATGAACTCCTATGTCGACAAATACGCCGAAATCGATTACATTTCTTACAGTTCCCTTTAGAACCATACCCGGTGTCAAATCCTTCATCTCCATGACATCTGTTCTGAGAATAGGCTTCGGCATCTCATCTCTCGGATCACGTCCCGGCTTCTCAAGCTCCTTTATTATGTCAGCAAGGGTGAGCTTACCTATTCCCAGCTCTGCTGCCATCTCATCAATATTCTTAATTTTACCCGAAAGCCCCTTAAGCCCTCCTGTCGTAATTGAGTCTGCATCATATCCGAGCTTTTTTAAGAGTTCGTCTGCCGCTGCATAGCTTTCAGGGTGTACGCTTGTCGCATCAAGCGGATTGCTTCCACCTGTAATTCTCATAAATCCGGCACATTGCTCATAGGCTTTAGGTCCGAGCTTGGCAACCTTAAGAAGCTGCTTTCTGTCTGTAAATCTTCCATTCTCTTCCCTGTACGCAACAATATTTTTAGCTATAACCTTTGAGATTCCCGATATATACTCTAAAAGTGATGCAGACGCGGTATTAAGATCTACTCCGACCTTATTTACGCTGTCCTCAACAACTCCTTCGAGTGCTTCCCCCAGCTTCTTCTGGTTCATATCGTGCTGGTACTGACCTACACCGATTGATTTTGGATCAATCTTCACAAGCTCAGCAAGAGGATCCTGAAGTCGTCTCGCTATGGATGCCGCACTTCTCTGTCCTACATCAAAATTTGGAAATTCCTCCGTTGCGAGCTTGCTTGCAGAGTATACCGATGCCCCGGCCTCATTCACGATTATATACTGCACAGGTGTATCAAGCTCCTTTAAAAGCTCGACAATAACCTGCTCCGATTCTCTTGATGCGGTACCGTTACCTACTGAAAGAAGTGTCACATTATATTTTTTTATAAGCTTTTTGAGCACAGCCTTAGCTTCTGTCACCTTGTTCTGTGGTGCAGTAGGATATATTACGGTTGTATCAAGTACTTTACCCGTCGCATCGACAACCGCAAGCTTGCATCCTGTTCTGAACGCCGGATCCCAGCCCAACACAACATGTCCCGTTACAGGCGGCTGCAAAAGGAGCTGTTCTAAGTTCTTTCCAAACACCTTGATTGCTCCGTCTTCCGCCGTCTCTGTAAGCCCGTTTCTGATCTCCCTCTCTATCGATGGAGCTATAAGTCTCTCATAGCTGTCCTTTACGGCATCCTTAAGCACCGATGCTGTGTATTCATTGTCTCTTGTGATAATCTGCCTTTCAAGATAGCTTAATATCTTATCCTCAGGTGCCTCAATTTTTACAGTGAGAAGCTTCTCATTCTCACCTCTGTTAACGGCTAACACTCTGTGGCCTGCCATCTTTGCCACAGGTTCGCTGAAATCATAGTACATCTCATACACACTCCTAGTTTCAGCATCCTTTGCCGTTGACCGGAGAATACCCTCCTTGAATGTAAGCTCTCTTATTTTTGTTCTGTAAGCAGCGTTATCCGAGACAGACTCCGCAATAATGTCCATCGCTCCGGCAAGCGCATCCTCAGCACTCCTAACTTCCTTCTCATCAGACACATACTCCTGTGCCGTCTTAAGCAGCGGTTCCTTTGTCATCTGAAGCAGAACTATGTTGGCAAGGGGCTCTAAGCCCTTCTCCTTCGCTATTGTGGCTCTTGTCCTTCTCTTCGGTCTGTAAGGGCGGTATAAATCCTCAACGGCAACCATCGTCTCCGCTTTCTCAATCTGGCTCTTCAATTCATCGGTAAGCATCCCCTGCTCCTCAATGCTTGCAAGAACCTGCGCTTTCTTATCTTCAAGATTTCTCAGATATTTAAGTCTTTCATCAAGGTTACGGAGCTGTTCATCATTGAGTGCTCCTGTAGCTTCCTTTCTGTATCTCGATATGAATGGTATTGTACATCCCTCATCAATAAGCTTTACGGCAGCTTCAACCTGTCCGTTTCTCACATTAAGCTCTGAGGCTATCGCCTTAATAATGTCCATTTTCAATTTCCTTCCGTATACATTCTAGTAAAGCGGACATTCGCAATCCGCTTTCGCTACTTGCTCATGAACGCAGTCGCTTTGCTTATTCTGCGTTCAAATCCATACCAATAATTATAATTCATTTTTGTTCGGATGTCTACTTTTCAATAAGAACGATGTTTCCTATTACAGAACAGAGAATGTGCCTTGGCACATTCTCGCGCCTGCGGCGGTCGCTTGCGACATCTGCATTGTACGCCGCAGTGCGCATCCCGGCGGAGCGTTTTTATGTAATAGGAACGAAGTTTCCTATTACATAAAAACCGCCCTCGCACATATCCTCTCAGACTGTGTAAGGGCAGTATGCCATTCCGTATTATATCGGCTCTATTATGTTCATTAATATTATGCCTCGTAGAAAGCCTTGTAGATTGCCTTAAATGCTCTCTCGAAATCCTCTTCTTTTACTCCTACGATAATATTAAGCTCAGACGAACCCTGATCAATCATCTTGACATTCACATTCGCATCAGCAAGTGCAGTAAAAAGCTTGCCGGCGGTACCATGGCTGGACTTCATTCCACGTCCTACAACGGCGATGAGTGCAAGACCCGACTCTATCTCAATAGCATCCGGGTGTACATTTCTGTGAAGTCCCGCAAGAACCTCCTGTTCCTTCTCAACGAACTCATCCTGATGTATAACTATGGACATTGTGTCAATTCCCGACGGTGTATGCTCAAATGAGAGCCCCTGCTTCTCAAATACTTCAAGCACCTTACGGCCGAATCCTATCTCGGAATTCATCATATCCTTCTCAATGCTCACTACGGTAAAGCCTTTCTTTCCTGCAATACCGGTGATAACGTACTCAGGCTTACGTGATGTACTCTCAACAATCATTGTACCCGGATCTTCAGGTTTGTTCGTGTTACGGATGTTAATCGGTATTCCCTCCTTGCGGACAGGGAAAATTGATTCATCATGCAGCACGGTTGCACCCATGTACGAAAGCTCTCTGAGCTCCTTGTATGTAATTGTTACAATCGGCTTAGGATTATCAATAATTCTCGGATCAGCTACAAGAAAACCCGATACATCAGTCCAGTTCTCATATAAATCAGCCTTTACGGCTCTCGCTACGATAGAACCGGTTATATCCGAACCTCCGCGTGAAAATGTCTTGATTGTATCGTTAGGACGTATTCCGTAAAATCCCGGAACAACCGCTCTGTCAACAGTCAAAAGTCTTTCCGAGAGAACCTGATTGGTCTTTTTTGAATCAAGGTTGCCGTTGGTATCAAAGAAAATTACCTCTTCAGCGTCAACGAACTCGTATCCGAGATAGTTGGCAAGAATAATACCGTTAAGATACTCTCCTCTTGATGCCGCATAATCGCGTCCTGCCCTCGCTCTGAATGCTGCTTCGATATTGGCAAACTCCTTCTCAAGCGACAAATCAAGTCCAAGTTCATCTATTATCTCCTGATATCTTGCCTTGATATCAGCAAACAAATCAGCAAAATCATATCCCTTTGATGCTACGCCGTAGCAGTCATAGAGCATATCAGTAACCTTGGTGTCCTCCTTAAAACGCTTGCCCGGAGCTGACGGTACAACATATCTTCTCGATTCATCCGCATGGATAATATCCGCAACCTTCTTAAACTGTTCTGCACTTGCAAGTGAGCTTCCACCAAACTTAACAACCTTTAACATTTTCATTTCCTCCATGTAGCCTAAGTTTCTCTTTATAATTCTATTCTGATTCTGTTCTTAACTCCCTTAAGACTGCATATTGCCTTGGCAAATTCAGCCTCCTTCACAGAGCCTGTCACGAATGCGAATTCCCCGTCAATCACATTCTCACACAGTGTAACTCCGCCGAAAAGCTTCTTAAGCTCCTCTTCCTTCTCGGAAGCCTTTCCTTCCATTCGCACATAGAAACAGTTCTCAACCTCATCTATGGAGATTAACTCCTGCTTCTCCTGTGACCATCCATTATCAGTATATTCACCTGCATGGCGCACTGCATCAACAATATCAGACACAACCGCACTTGCCGTAGGCAGCTTGCCTGCTCCTGCTCCATAAAACATTACGTCTCCGAGCATGTTGCCCTTTACGCAGACCGCATTTACCACATCGTGTACCGATGCAAGCGGCTTACCGTAACGAAGCATTCTAGGCGTAACCATAACATACATACCATCGGCTGTAACGCAGCTTTTTGCAACCAGCTTTATTGTAACGCCAAGCTTCGCCGCATAAGCAAAATCCTCTGCCGTTACACCTGTAATTCCTTCAGTGTAAACATTCTCGAAATCGACCTGCTTTCTGCAGACGATAGAACTTAAAATAGCAATCTTACGTCCTGCATCAAATCCCTCAACATCAGCCTCAGGATTTCTCTCTGCATATCCAAGCTTCTGTGCTTCCTTAAGAACACCATCGTATGATGCTCCTTCTTTTTCCATCTTTGTGAGCATAAAGTTGGTTGTGCCGTTTAAAATACCCGAAACTTCAAGGATCTCATCGGCTGTGATACACTGTTCAAGAGGTCTTATAATAGGAATTCCTCCCGCAACACTTGCTTCAAAAAAGAAATTAACATTCTTCTGTGCAGCTATTCCAAGCAGTTCCGCACCATGTTTTGCCACAAGTTCTTTATTGGAAGTACATACGCTCTTGCCTTTTAAAAGAGCCGATTTCACAAATGAGTAAGCAGGATTTACTCCTCCCATCACCTCAACAATCACAGATACTTCATCGTCATTGAGAATAATGTTAAAATCATGCACTACTTTTTTCTCAATCGGAGTACCCGGAAATTCTTTTAAATCAAGAACATACTTAAGATTAATCTCTTCTCCCGCATTTTTTTCAAGTACCTTTGCATTTCTGCCAAGTACCTCGACAACTCCTGAACCCACGGTGCCATAACCAAGAACTGCTACATTTACCATTCTACTTTTCCTCCATCAGCTGCTTTGCGTCTTCCGCCTCACTTGCGGTGAGTAAATTATGAATATCTATGATGAGTATAAGTCTGCCCTTAGTATTGGCAACCTTGACAAAATATGCCGTATCACGGTTAGCTGCTATACTCGGGAAGTCTCTTAGCTCATCCTCCTGCAGGTCGTCAATCTCAACAACCTCGTCCACCTCAACGGCAAGCTTCATGTCAGGAAGATTGGTAATAATGAGCTTAGTCGGATTAGGTGACTGAGGAAGCTTGAACTTATCTCTGAGACTGTAAACAGGAATAATATCTCCTCTCAAGTTGATAATTCCCTTAATACTGCTTGAAGCATTGGGAACTCTGACAATATCCTGATCCTTCTCTATCGCATTGACATAACTTATGTCAATTCCGTACAACTCATTACCGATTCTGAAAACAATTGGTTTTAAAGCTTCTGCCATGGTCATCCTCCTCTATTCCTGTGTATTTTTCCTGCCAAGACTCAGCCACTTAAGGTATGCTCCCATAAAGCGGTCCAAATCTCCGTCAAGCACTGCCGCCGCATTGCCGGATTCCTCACCGGTTCTGTTATCCTTAACCATTGTATAAGGCTGCAATACATAGCTTCGTATCTGACTCCCCCATCCATTCTCCATGACCTCACCACGGATGTCGGCTGTCTTTGCAGCGTTCTCTGCCTGCTTAAGTAGGAAGAGCTTCGCCTTGAGCATCTGCATTGCCTTATCCTTATTCTGATGCTGCGAGCGTTCATTCTGACATTGTACTACCGTTCCTGTCGGTATATGCGTAATTCGTATCGCGGAAGAAGTCTTGTTGATATGCTGACCTCCCGCTCCGCTTGAACGGTAGGTATCAATACGAAGATCATCCTCGTTGATATCCACATCCAAATCTTCCTCTATATCCGGCATTACATCGCATGACACGAACGAAGTCTGTCTCTTTCCCGCTGCATTGAACGGTGATATACGCACCAGTCTGTGAACACCGTGCTCTGATTTAAGATATCCGTATGCATTTAGTCCGTTAACCTGTATTGTAACCGACTTAACTCCTGCCTCATCACCCTCAAGCATGTCAAGTGTCTCAACGGTAAATCCCTTTGAATTGGCCCATCTTGTGTACATTCTCAAAAGCATTGACGCCCAATCGCATGATTCCGTACCGCCTGCTCCGGCATGAAGAGTGAGAATGGCATTGCACTTGTCATACTCTCCCGAAAGCAGCGTCTCCAGTTGAAGCTTCTCAAACAGCTTCTCGAAATTATCGACAAGCTGCCCAATCTCAGGAATAAGGCTCTCATCATTCTCCTCGTAAGCCATCTCAATGAACTCCTCGGCGTCCGCCTTGTCCCTCTCAAGCTTCTTAAAATCTTCTATATCAGCCTTAAGGCCCTTAAGCTCCTTCATATAGCCGTTGGATTTTTCAGGGTTATCCCAGAAATCCGGTTCCTCCATATGACGCTCAATCTCCTCAATTCTCTTTGACTTAGCAGCTAAGTCAAAGTGAATCCCTCAATTCGGTTAATGGCTGTTCATATCCGCCTAAGCGGAACTTAAACTGATCGAGTTCGACCACTAATCTCACCACCTTAAATTTATTATTATTCATTATACATAAAAGATTAATTTTTGCAATTAAAATTTTAAAGTTTTAGTGTAGTACAGTTACAGATTCTTTCCACAACAGTTTTTATACTTAAGTCCTGAACCACATGGACAAGGATCATTTCTCTGAATCTTTCTGGCATCCCTCTTAACAGGTGCCTTTACGGCACTGTCATCCCTGTTCGTTCCGGTGACCTTTGCAACCTGCTCCCGCTTCTCGGCCTTCTGCTCAACCTTAACATGAGTTACAAGTCTTACGGTATCCTCCTGAACTCTTGATATCATGTTATCAAACATGTCATAGCCCTGCATCTTGTACTCTACGAGCGGATCCTTCTGACCATACGCATTAAGTCCTATTCCCTGTCTTAAAAGATCCATATCATCGATATGGTTCATCCAATTGGTATCTATTGCACGGAGAAGACATACTCTCTCTATCTCACGAATATGCTCAGGTGCCGGGAATTCAGCTTCCTTCTCCGCATAGAACTTAACGGCACGCTCCTCAACACCCTGAATAAGCTCCTTCTTATTGCGATAACCGTCCTCAAGTGTAACAGGCTCAATCGGAACAAGTCTTATGAGATTCTCATTGAGTTCGGCATATTTCCACTCTGAAGGGTCTGCATCCGCATTAATTGAATAATCAATATAGCCCTCAATCTTATCCTTCATCATCTTGATTATGTCGTCTCTTAAGTTCTGTCCGTCAAGCACTTTACGACGCTCTGCATAGATTGTCTCTCTCTGCTCGTTCATTACCTGGTCGTAATCAAGAAGATTCTTACGAATACCGAAGTTATTTGTCTCAACCTTCTTCTGCGCTCCCTCTATAGCTTTTGAAAGCATGCCATGTTCAAGTCTCTCATTCTCAGGTATCTTAAGTGCATTAAACATAGCCATAAGCTTGTCGGATGCAAACAGACGCATGAGATCATCCTCTAGCGAAATATAGAAACGTGATTCTCCCGGATCTCCCTGTCGTCCCGAACGTCCTCTAAGCTGATTGTCAATACGTCTTGACTCATGACGCTCAGTACCGATAATCTTAAGTCCGCCTGCCTCTCTTGCCGCTTCATCAAGCTTGATATCCGTACCACGTCCCGCCATGTTGGTTGCGATTGTAACAGCACCGTGCTGACCTGCCTGCGCAACTATCTCAGCCTCCATCTCGTGGAACTTGGCATTGAGGACATTATGCTTAATTCCTCTCTTCTTGAGAAGATTGCTCACTTCCTCCGACTGTTCGATGGTGATTGTACCTACAAGCACAGGCTGTCCCTTCTCATGAGCGGCAACCACATCCTCCACAACCGCATGAAGCTTCTCTTTTCTTGTCTTATAAATAACATCGTCATAGTCAATTCTCGCAACCGGTCTGTTGGTAGGAATCTCTATAACATCCATTCCGTAGATTTCGCGGAACTCCTTCTCCTCAGTAAGGGCAGTACCTGTCATACCTGACTTCTTCTCAAACTTGTTGAAGAAATTCTGGAATGTGATTGTCGCAAGAGTTCTGCTCTCACGTCTCACCTTAACGTGCTCCTTTGCCTCAATCGCCTGATGAAGCCCGTCAGAAAAACGTCTGCCCGGCATGATACGTCCCGTAAACTCATCTACAATAAGTACCTCATTATCCTTAACAACATAATCCTTATCACGGAACATAAGATAATGTGCCCGGAGCGCGAGAATAACATTGTGCTGAATCTCAAGGTTCGCCGGATCAGCCAGATTGTCAAGATGGAAGAACTGCTCAACCTTCCTTGTTCCCTGTTCCGTAAGGTTAACCGTCTTATCCTTCTCGCTTACCACGAAATCACCGGTCTCCTCAAAGCCTGCGCCCATGAGAATGTCCATCTTTGAAACTTCATCGTTATTGCTTGTACCTTTTTCAAGCTGTGTTGCAAGAATATCACACACCTCATACAGCTTGGTCGATGAATTTCCCTGACCTGAAATAATAAGAGGTGTTCTTGCCTCATCAATAAGTACCGAATCGACCTCATCAATAATCGCATATCTTAAGTCTCTTAAAACAAGATTCTCCTTATATACCGCCATGTTATCTCTCAGATAATCGAATCCGAGTTCGTTGTTGGTAACATAAGTTATGTCACATGCATAAGCTGCTCTTCTCTCCTCAGGCTTCATGCTGTTAAGTACCACTCCCACTGAAAGTCCAAGAAAGCGATGTACCTGTCCCATCCACTCAGCATCACGAGCGGCAAGGTAATCATTGACTGTGATTATGTGTACACCCTTACCCTCAAGTGCATTGAGATATGCCGGAAGCGTGGATACAAGTGTCTTACCTTCACCTGTTTTCATCTCGGCTATACGTCCCTGATGAAGAATGATACCACCGATAAGCTGAACTCTGTAATGCTCCATTCCTATTGAACGCTTGGCAGCCTCTCTTACCGTGGCAAAAGCTTCAGGAAGAAGGTGGTCAAGCGTCTCGCCATCTGCGAGTCTCTTCTTGTACTCATCCGTCTTAGCTCTGAGTTCTTCATCGCTTAATGCCTGCATTGTCGGACGTAGGGCTTCAATCTTATCCACGATCGGATAAATTCTCTTAAGTTCATGCTCACTATGTGTTCCAAATAACTTCTGAATAATTCCCATTGATATAATCTCCTAAAATATAAAAATGTCCCAATTATCAGTATTCTAACACCTTTTCATGGTGTTTGTAAAGGAAGTTTTCGTCTGCTTTTGGCAAAGAATAACAGTCAGACAAAAAACAGCCTCCCGGTTCACACCCGGAAGGCTGTAAATATTCATATCATTTCAAGCTTCTTATGTATCAATCAAGCTCCGGCTCAATAAGTCCGTAAGTATTACCCTTTCTCTTATACACTACATTAACCTCACCTGTCTCGGCGTTAGAGAATACATAGAAGTTGTGTCCGAGAAGTTCCATCTGTACGCATGCTTCTTCAGGATCCATAGGCTTGATTCCGAATCTCTTAGAACGCACAATCTTAACTTCCGGTTCCTCTTCATAATCGTTGTCCAAATAATCCTGTGTAAATACTGAAGCCGATGCCTGCTTAGACTGTATAATCTTGTTCTTATACTTCTTAAGCTGACGCTCAATAACCTCTTCTACAAGATCAATGGAAACGTACATATCTGAGCTTGTCTGCTCTGAACGTATAATGCTTCCCTTAACAGGAATTGTAACCTCAATCTTCTGTCTGTCCTTCTCAACACTAAGCGTTACGTTAATATCAACATCCTTATCAAAATACTTCTCAAGCTTTCCAAGCTTGCCCTCAACAGCACTTCTTAACCCCTCTGTAACCTCAAGATTTCTACCGGTAATTATAAAACGCATACTACCAACTCCTTTGCCCTTTAATCTATCAGACAGTAACTATATCCCACTCGGTAATTAACGTACCAACTTCTTAATTGTGAGAATATTTACTATTTAATATGTAAATATTATATCATATATCTGTAAATTATCAAGAGAAATATGCATTATTCTATAAATTATATATAAAGTATTACTAAACATTAATTATTCTTTTGTCAAGGGATTTCACTGTAATTTTTTGTCGAAAAATGCAATTTATTAGAACTTCACAAAACATTTTTTCGTGTTATCATGTATGAAATTGTGTTTATCCACCACACAATTCAATGTGGATAATGTGGATAACTTGGTGTATAAGTCACAAATGCCATAAAACGGGCAATGTCTAATGTGGATAACTTCGTGGACAACTCATTTTTTTGTGGATAACCATTTTTGCTCTTTCATATCTCTTACATTCATTTTGTGCATCATGCACAAAATGAATCATGATTTATACATGGTTTTTAAGTATCTTATGTTAATCAGTACCAAAAAAGCTACCCAATATATTTTTCCACCGATGTAACAGCATTGGCACCGTCCGCTGCCGCCGTTATAATTTGTCGAAGCTGTTTGGTTCTGATATCTCCGGCAGCGTACACTCCCGGTATGTTTGTTGCACAATCCTCACCTGCAATTATATATCCTGCTTCATTCATTTCTATGTTCTTGTCCACAAATGCAGTCACCGGCTGCATCCCGACGGCAAAAAACACGCCGTCAACCTCAAGCGTTTTAATCGTGGCACCCTTTTTGCTTCTTATATTAATGCTTCTTACCTTGTTCTCCCCATCAATTTTCTCAACAACACTGTCCAAAACGAACTCAATATTATCCGTCTCCCTTGCTTTTTTTACAAGGCTCTTTGCCGCGCGGAATTCATCCCTTCTATGTATAAGATATACTTTGCCGCACATTCTTGAAAGATAAAGTGCATCCTCTACCGCAACATCCCCTCCGCCCACAACAGCCGTAACCTTATTTTTGAAGAAGGCTCCGTCACAGGTTGCACAGTAAGACACGCCTTTTCCCGTGAACTCTGCCTCTCCCTGTATGCCTGCCTTCTTATGAACGGCACCTGTTGCAATGATAATCGTCTTAGTCTCATAGGTATTCTTATCCGTCTTCACGCTTTTAACATTTCTCTGTATCTCCATTGATATCACGTTCTCCGTCACAAAGGTTATTCCAAGCTTCTTAGCATGCTCGGCAAACTTCATTCCCATATCAAATCCACCGATTCCCGGAAGTCCGAGATAGTTATCCACATCATAGGTTGTAAGAACCTGTCCTCCCTGCATCATACTTCCCTCTATAACAATAAAATCAAGTTCAGCTCTTGCCGCATAAACCGCTGCCGACAACCCTGCCGGACCTGCTCCTATTATAATTAAATCGTACATCTTTTATACCTCCGAATTATAATATATCTTTTATTTTATCAAATAACGTGTTATTTATCCATATAAACATTAATTGCCATGTTTTGATTGTAATTTCTTATATTTTTCCTTACAATAAAGAAAACCATGTAAAAAAAGAAACGAGGTTTATTGTATGAAGAAAACCGTTCTTATCACCGGCGCATCAAGGGGCATAGGCCGATCGATGGCACTGTTATATGCCAAGCATAACTACAATATAGTTATTTGTTCGAGGCACATCGACACACTGCAGAATACAGCACGGGAAATAAACGAGCTTGGTGCCGAATGTCTCGCCGTTGTCGCTGATGCAGGCAGGCATGAGGATGTTGTTAAGCTTTTTGACGATGCCGTCTCACGCTTCGGCAGCATAGATGTACTTATAAACAATGCCGGTATATCGCACATCGGTCTTTTACAGGATATGAGCATAGATGAATGGAACAATATCATAAGCATTAATCTGACATCTGTGTTTTCCTGCTGCAAGCTGGCAATCCCTTATATGCTAAGAGCCGGTCACGGCTCCATAATCAACATAAGCTCCGTGTGGGGCGTGGCCGGTGCCTCCTGTGAGGTCGCTTACTCAGCGACAAAGGGTGGCATAAACGCATTCACAAAGGCTCTCGCCAAGGAGCTTGCACCTTCCGGAATAAATGTCAACGCAATTGCCTGCGGTGTCATGGACACAGAGATGAACAGCTGTTTCACGGACGAAGAAATACAGAATATAATAGAAGAAATCCCCGCCGGCAGGATGGGCTGTCCAGATGAGGCAGCCGCTCTTGCCCTCTCACTCAGCGAGGGAAGCAGTTATCTCACGGGGCAGGTTATCGTGCTCGACGGGGGATATATTTAAAACCTTTAAAATACCTGAAGAAGCGCAACCACAACGGGAATTGTGATAAGTGAAAGTGCCGTTGTCACAACGATATTCCTTGTCACAATCTTCGTGTCGGCGTTGTGCTCATTTGCCATCATGACAACCATCGAAGCCACCGGCATTCCATTGGTTATCGTGGCGATTGAAGTATAAAAATCATTCACATGTAAAAGTCTGCACACCAAAAGTGTCACCACAGGAATTACAAGAAGTCTTATGACAGCAAAGCCGTAGCTTCTTACATCACTCAACGATTCTTTTACAGGGTACTGTGCAAAGGTTGCTCCAAGCACCAGCATCGACAGCACCGATGTAACATTTCCAATCATATAGCAGCTCTCATATATTATTCCGTCGTCCCTTATTCCGGTTACAAAAATTATGAGAGCGAGAAGTATCAGAATGAAACCCGGCGTCACAAGTGCCTTCGCAAGTTCTGCTGCCTTCTGTTTCTTTCCTTTATGCGCTTTTCTGTCAGTTCCGCCGTCATCCGTGTGTGCTGCTTTTTCAAAGCAATACACCGCATATGTGTATATAAAAATGTTAAACGAAAAATGCAGCATGGATGAATAAAATACCGCTGAATCACCAAGCACTGACTGCAGTACAGGAAATCCCATGAAAGAATTGTTGGAAAACACCATCATGCATTCATATAAAGGTCTGTCCTTTGGATTTATCCTCAAAACCCATGTCACAAGCCTGGCAAAAAGAATGAAACCGATATACATAAGTATTCCTGCTCCAAATAAAGCCAGCACTCCAAGCCTGTTCTCCGTCGACGCACTGAGTGCCGTCGAAATAATCCACAACGGTGCCGTCACCTTGACAATCAAAGACGACAGCTTCTTACTTGTCGCAGCATCTATAATGTCTGCTTTGTATAAGCCAAATCCCAGCACAAGCACAATAAACAGCTTAACCATGCACTTGGCAATAACCATAATATCCATCTGTAGTTCCCCGATTTATAATGTCATTTTACTCAAAAATAAGCACGTTCACCGAATGTGGCTTCACATTATATAAGTACTCATTTTTCACAACTTTATCCTTTTTCACGGCAGGTTTTATCATATCAGGCTGCTCAAAGGTATTCTCAGCCGAAAACGCACAGTCAGAAAGACTGTGGATTGTCACCGAGCTCTTTTTGCCTCCTTCTATATCAACAACCGTATTCTTCTCATCGCCTGTAAGATTTACCAGCTTTACAATGGTTCTTCCGCAACCATCCTTTGATGCTGCAGCATACAATTCCTCAAGCTCGGGAAGTCTGTCCACAGTGTCATTGCGCAGTTCACCATTCACATAGGTTAAGATTCTTCTTCCATCTATTTCAAGCCTTAGCAGATATTCCTCATCCGCAACATGAAATATCCTATGTGATATTGTTGATGCTCTTCCATTCTTGAAGCTTGAAATATTGCAGTCCCAGTTATCCCAGCCTCCGAACTCCCACATGATGAAATTCTTCTCATCACGCTCGCCAAAAAGAAGCTTGAAGCCCTTTCTTCCCTGAGATCGTCTGAACTTAAATTCAAGGCTGTAATGAGAACTGCCTGCGTTGGCGATAATGTGACGCTCATTTGACGTTGTAATGCCAAACCGCTCACATTCCCGTGTTTTTCCTTTATCATAATCAGTGATTTTCACGTCCCACACCTCACCCTGAATATCATTTCCGATAAGTGTAATCTCTCCTGCAATGTTTTTTTCATCGCTAAGACAGATTACACCGTCAAGTCCTTCAAGCCTGGTTTTAAGTTCGTGGTCGCCCTGATTTTCCATAAAAAGCTTCTGTACATGATAATTTGCAGTCTTAATGAGCCTGTGATTGTCGAACATGAGCATATCCGGCTTCCAATTAATGTAATCCACATTGGCAAGCATCGGTGCATAGCAGGCAAGTCCGACAACAGGTGCTTTCTCCAGATGTGTCATATACGCTGCCTCTACAAGAGCATTATAATATGTATTTCCCCATGATGCATACTCACCGAGAAATACCTTTGTTCCGTCCGCATCATAGTCGTCATAGTGGTGCATATTTGCCATAAACCACTCAGGCGAGCTGTAGTAATGTTCATCTATAAAATCGGAGCCATACTCTCTTGCACTTCTCCAGCCGTCATCATAGCCCTCTCCGACTGCAAACGGTCCCGCCGTATTGATTATCTTTATATCAGGATATTTTGCACGAATTGCTTTATGAAAATACGGATAACGTTCGAAAAATCCCGCGCCTATCTCCTCGTTCCCTATTCCGATATACTCAAGTCCGAAGGGGTTTTCATGCCCAAGCCCTGCCCTTACGGCTCCCCACTTAGTCTTACTGTCTCCATTGGCAAATTCAATCAAATCCAGTGCATCATCTACCCATTCGCCCAGCTCGTCAATAGGTACACCCTCCCCTTTATGCGGATTAAAACCTCCCGGAAGCACCGGAAGCGGCTTAGCTCCTATGTCTTCACAAAAACAGAAATATTCGTAATATCCGAGCCCAAGTGTCTGATTATAGCCCCAGTTATTTCTCCAGGAAGGGCGTTTCTCAACGTCTCCTATGGTTCTCTTCCACCTGTACATTGAATTGCGTGCATGATCGTCAAGGCTTCCGTCATGAGTAAGACAGCCTCCCGGAAATCTCATAAAGCGCGGTTTCATTGCTGCAAGTGCCTCCGCAATATCTCTTCTGAGACCATTGTTCCTATTCTTAAATGTATTTCTCGGAAACAACGAAACCATGTCAAGTTTAACTTCACCGTCAGCTTCAAGCGCTACATACAGTCTGCCCTGCGTCGTGTCCCCTGTCGCTCTGATATCCGCCCTATACTGCTTCCAGTCATGTGAATCCACATCAACTTCGCTCTCAGCGAATATAGTGCCGTCATCATCTTTAACCGATATTTTAAGTGTCATATCAGTACATTCATCCATGATGGCAGCATATACGGAAAAATCATAAATTTCTCCCGTATTCACACATATTCCTGTGTTAAAGCCAAGATTTCTTATATATTCACCTGCGTTACCTTTGATATCGAGGTAATGTGTATTCTCTTCATTCAGCGGTTCATCGGTACATACCCTCCATCCGATTCCATCCGATTTTTCCCATGCCGTGAAGCTGTTATATGACTTATTGTCAATCGGGTCAAACTCAAAGGAGCGGTTCTGAACCATCTCCGCATAGAGTCCTCCGTCTGCCGCATGGTTAATATCCTCAAAAAATATACCGAACAAATCACCAAGTTCTTTTGTCACTTCATTCTCATACACCGTTATCTTTTTCACGCTTATCACCTCGTATATTCTTCACAATGCTGCGTCCATACTCACTTACAAGTGCTCCGGTAATCCTTCTCATCATCTTTGCTTTATCCGGCTCCATGGAGAACATTTCCTTTGCCATATTGTTAAGCATCGCCGGCTTATATTGTTCAAGGTCCGACAAATATCTTATCCCCGCCTTTGTCAGCATATCATATATTGCATCGACAAACGCAATTCTCTCCTCATCATTAAGTCCCATAATCCATGTTCTCAATGTGCTGTCGATAACCAGGCTCTCTTTCGAACGCTCATCAAGCTTTACAAAGCCATTCTTATACACCTGCCAGCTCAGTCCGTCATGCTGCATTATACCCTTGCTGACGCTCTTTACAACCTCGTAGCTGTCTCCATGTTCTAAGAGCATACCGACGATTGATGTCTCAGGTACGATGGTTCTGATTCTGTCTTTTATCTCAATATACGACTCCTTCTCAAGCATCGGCTCAAGAAACCCCGGACCGTCATTATTATATATCTCAATAATTCTTCGTTTGAGTCTGTCATAGCACATCACCGACGCATATATTGCAAGATTACCTCCCTTAGAATGCCCGCCTATCCGGATTTTTCTTCCATCATGCGGAACCGTCTTCTCAAGATATTCAACTGCTTCCTCCTGCGACGGCACCGGCATCTGGTATGCCATGTTCAGATCCTCTTTCCAGCCAAGTATAGTATCATCTGTTCCCGAATATGATACAAAAATTGTATCGTCAGGCAGATATACATGAAGTGCCGAAAACTGCTCCTGATTTTCAAAGTCATGCTTATCGACATAGGCTCCCAAAACTGCGTCTGAAAATCTTTTCCCCTTTGCCATCTGATACAAAATAAACCCTGCATTCTGCTCAAGCTTACAGCTTTTTTCCACTCTTCCGCTTGCCATAAGACGCTGCGCCGCCTCTTTTACCGGAACTCCGGTTATCTTTCTTCCGGGCTGCGGCTCCGGAACGATTCTGTCCAGACTTGCATAGCTCAACTCTGCAAGTATAAGATTGTCAACTTCGTTAAACGGGAGTACGGAAAAATCAAAGTCTCCATACCATTCAAGATAATCCATTATATTACCTGTCATCATATGCCACACCTCCTCGTAAAATAGCATTATTTTACTTTGATGTCAAAACCTCAATATATCTCTCCACACGTTCCTCCCAATTAAAATTCTTGAGATTGTCGTATCCTTTTCTGATTAATTCCCGTGCAAGCTCAGGATTCTCCGTTATGTGTTTCATAGCCTCAGCTACCTCCCGTGCATCCTCAGGATTAACCAGCAGACCGGCATCCTTCACAACCTCCGGAAGCGAAGCCGCGTTGGAACACACCACGGGTACGCCAAGCTCCATCGCCTCCAGCGGTGGAAGCCCGAAGCCTTCTATAAGTGATAAAAAAACAAAACCTTTGGCATGGGCAAACAGTGAATAGAACTTTTTATCATCCATGAATTTATTACAATGTATACACTTTTTTATTGCCTCCGGTATCGGCTCTCCAAGCTTGTCCTCAACCGCTGAAAGCTCCGAGATCCCTGCAATAACAAGGTCATAGGGTTCATCCGTCATTTCATGGTACAACATATATGCCTTTATAAGCCCCACGGCATTTTTGTGAGGAAGCCTGGAGGTTATTCCATAAAAATAGTTCTCCGGAACATTCTTAATCTTCTCAAGCCCGCCATTGTGCGGCTCATATCCGTGGAGTATAACGCTCACCTTCTTCTCCGCCTTAGGCACTATCTTCAATATATCATTCTTAGAGTACTCTGATATTGTTATAATCTTATCCGCCGACTTTATTGAGCTTTTCATGCGCATCATGACATACGCATTCTGTACACGGTTAAGCACTCCCGGAAAATGCTTATCATAATAAAAAGGTATCAGGTCATGTATAATAATCACATCCTTTACCGGACAGAACAGTGATGTAAATCCCCTCGGAAACACTATCTCATCAAGTTTTAATTTCTTAATATATGAGTTAACCTTTACCGTCTCCCATAAAAGAAGCGCCTTTGTGCTCTCAATATTCAGGTCAACCGAATGGAACTCAACCCCATCCACCGCAAAATCTTCCCGGTTGCTATCGTTTCCTATTACCACAAGCTGGTGCTCTCCGGGAAGCTGTCCGGCAAGTCTTACAACAACCGACTTCGTTATATTATATATTCCTATGCTTTTGCTCGTACCCTTCACCAGTTTGGCACAGTCAAATCCTATTCTCATCTACATCCTCTTTTCCGAGCTGCATTTTGCTTTTATATTTAGCTGCCTGCTGCTCCATCCTTTTCTCAACTTTTTACCGTTTCTGCTCTAATCATCCTGCTCAGCCTTAAGCAGCGTAAAGCTGTTCTTATGAAAATCAATTATTCCCTCTTTTTTTAGCTTGCCCAGCATTGCTGAGAGTGCACTCCTGTCTGCCGCAAGATAATCAGCCATTCCTGCTCTGTCAAACCTTATTGTGAAGCTGCTGCTCCCGGTCTCCATAGCCTGTTCCTTAAGATATGAAAGTATCTTTTCCTTAAGTGTTCTCTGTGAAAGATGTTCAATTCTGTCTGTGAGAAATACATTCTTCCTCGCAAACATATACACCAGCTTTCTGTTAATGGTTCCTCCGGCATCAGCCTCCACAAGCTCCTTATAAGGAAGCCACAATATCTCTGAATCAGTCTCCGCATACACATCCACTGTTGCCGGACATCCGGAACACGCAAACGCCTCACCAAAAATATCTCCGCTTTCAAGATGTGCAAGCATGGTAGAATTTCCCCAAAAGTCATCCTTTACTACTCTTGCACTGCCGGAAAGCAGTACACCTATTCCCGCAACCTTACTGCCAACCCGCACAACGCCATAACCCTGATGTACATTTCTCACATACGCCTTGCATCTGTTGAGCAGTTTCTCTATCTCCGCTTCTGACAATTCTGCAAACAACGGAAGTCGATTAATAACTTCTCCATATTTCCGCATATAATCTCCGTTCAGCCATTATACGGCGACACAAATTGTTAGTAAAGCGGACATTCGCAATCCGCTTTCGCTACTTGCTCATGAACGCAGTCGCTTTGCGAACTGTCAGTGGGAGCTTTTAACTCCCACTGACGTAAGCATCCCCCTTACCCCCGCTTAGTGCTCTACATACTTGATGCGGGGATTGCTTATTCTGCGTTAAAATCTTTCTTCGGTTGTAATTACAACCGATTTATATATTTTATTTTATTATATTATGGTTTGAGTGTCAAAAGTAAATTTTACCGCTTACTGATGTAAGCTGATTGCTCATATAAAATCAACCAAATAAGTATAAGGAGAAAATTATGATAAGACAGATTATTAAAATTGACGAAGAAAAGTGCACCGGCTGTGGCCTGTGCGCTACAGCCTGCCACGAGGGTGCTATTGATATTATAGATGGAAAAGCAAAACTTATGCGTGAACATTATTGCGACGGTCTTGGCGACTGTCTCCCTGCATGTCCTGTCAACGCCATACACTTTGAGCAGCGTGAGGCTCCTGCTTATGATGAGGCGGCTGTTCTCGCCTCAAAGGCAGCTAAAAATTCTAAGCCGGCCGGCAATGCTTCCGACTGTCATACGGCTGATGCTCCCGTTTTTCACGGCTGCCCGGGTTCGCGTGCAAAAGTTATATCTCACAACTCATTAAACACAGACTCCGATTGCTTCTCCGAACCTTCCACTCAGGACAGTTCGTCACATAACACAAGCATGCTTTCCCAGTGGCCTGTGCAGATTAAGCTCGTCCCTGTATGTGCCCCATACTTTGACAATGCAAATCTCCTGATAGCTGCCGACTGCTCCGCATACGCTTACGGTAATTTTCATAAGCGCTTTATCAAAAATCACATCACAGTCATCGGATGTCCTAAGCTGGATGATGTTGATTATACAGAAAAGCTCACACAGATAATAGCCAACAACAATATCAAGAGCGTAACCATCGTTCGCATGGAGGTTCCTTGCTGCGGAGGTATTGAGAATGCCGCCAAGAACGCATTAAAAGCAAGCGGAAAATTCATACCTTGGCAGGTGTATACGATTTCAACGGATGGGGAGATGCTGGACTAAGATTATCCATCATTAATCATTGTTTATTTATAAACTTTATTTCACACAGACGGCAAAAGAAGGATATAATCCTCACTGCTTACACGGACTGACATATATGTCCGTTAAATCGCAGAGAGGATTATATCCTTCTCTTTTGCCTGCTCTGTGGGGGAAATAATTTTTTTACTTCTCCTTCCGGTTGTCACTCACGTCGAAATATTTTATAATAAATATTCACATAACCTTCGCGTGTATAATGAGTTTATATTTATGGGCAGCGCGACTTTGGGAGAAGTGTAGATGGTCTTGAGCTCTGCTCGTATCACAGCCAAAAACGACATGGATGTCGTTTTAGATGCCGAAGCACACGGATGTGCGTCCGGCAGCGTTGGCGAACGGATAAATCACCATCCACAGAGTTCATAGACCATCTTGCTTCGTACAACGGAGCCGATGCACATAAATATAACACCTCATTATGCACTCAAGGATATTCTATATAATTGTTTATTTTAAATATTTCTTCACGAACTGCCCCGTATAAGACTTCTTATTCTTCGCAACCTCCTCAGGTGTTCCCTTAGCAATCACGGTTCCTCCGCCTTCACCGCCTTCAGGTCCGATGTCAATTATATAATCGGCAGTCTTTATCACATCGAGGTTGTGCTCGATTACCACAACTGTATTGCCGCTATCCGAAAGTCTCCTGAGAATGTCGACAAGCTTATGGACATCCGCAAAGTGAAGTCCGGTTGTAGGCTCATCAAGAATATATATTGTCTTTCCCGTTCCACGTCTGCTAAGCTCAGTTGCAAGCTTAATTCGCTGCGCCTCTCCACCCGAAAGCTCGGTTGATGGCTGTCCTAATCTGATGTAGGAAAGACCAACTTCATTCATGGTCTCTATCTTTCTTCTGATTGAGGGAACATTCTCAAAAAATTTCACCGCCTCCTCAACCGTCATATTGAGCACATCGTAAATACTCTTTCCCTTGTACTTGACCTCAAGCGTCTCTCTGTTGTAGCGCTTTCCACCACAAACCTCACACGGAACATATACATCCGGCAGAAAATGCATCTCTATCTTGATTATTCCGTCTCCTCCGCAAGCCTCACAGCGTCCACCCTTTACATTGAAGCTGAATCTTCCCTTGGAGTAGCCTCTTGCCTTTGCATCGGATGTCGATGCGAACAAATCTCTGATTAAATCAAATGCGCCTGTGTAGGTTGCAGGATTGGAACGCGGAGTTCTTCCTATTGGCGACTGATCAATGGCAATAACCTTATCGAGCTTATCGATTCCTATAATGTCATCATGCTCACCCGGTATGGTTCTCGCTCTGTTAAGGTCTCTTGCGAGTCTCTTGTAAAGAATCTCGTTGACAAGACTGCTCTTACCTGAACCGCTCACACCTGTAACACAGGTGAATATGCCAAGAGGTATGTCCACATCTATGTTTTTGAGGTTGTTCTGTCTCGCACCCTTAATTGTGAGATAGCCTGTAGGCTTGCGGCGCTCCTCAGGCACAAGTATCCTGCGTCTGCCGCTTAAATAAGCTCCGGTTATTGAATTCTCATTCTTCATTATCTCCTCGGCAGTTCCCGTGGCGATAACCTCGCCTCCGTGCTCGCCTGCCGCCGGACCAATATCCACAATATAGTCCGCTGCACGCATTGTGTCCTCATCATGCTCAACCACAATAAGTGTGTTTCCCAAATCCCTGAGCTTCATGAGTGCCGACAACAGCTTGTCGTTGTCCCTCTGATGAAGTCCGATACTAGGCTCATCAAGAATGTATGCAACACCGACAAGTCCCGAACCAATCTGTGTGGCAAGTCTTATTCTCTGCGCCTCACCACCCGAAAGAGTTCCCGTGGCTCTTGAAAGTGTCAGGTATTCAAGTCCTACATTTATAAGGAAACCTATCCTCGCCTTAATCTCCTTTAGAATCTGCTCTCCGATTGTCTGCTGCATAGGCGAGAGCGTGAGCTCATCGAGAAATGCCTTGAGCTTGACAATGGACATATCAGTCATCTGATATATATTGATTCCACCGACGGTTACGGCAAGTGATGTAGCCTTGAGACGCTGTCCCTTGCAGACCTCACATGGTGTAATCTTCATGAATGTCTCGTACTCCTGCTTCATGCTGTCGGAAGCCGTCTCTCTGTAGCGCTTCTGCATATTGCGGATAAGTCCCTCAAAAGCAATGTCGTACACTCCGACACCGCGCTGTCCGCGGTAATGAACCTTGACGGTATGACCGCCCGTTCCGTTAACCAGAATATCCTTAATCTCTGCAGGATAGTCCTTGAACGGCGTGCTCAGGCTGAACTTATACTCCTCGGCAAGCGCCTTCAGGATAGCCCTTGTGAAGCTTCCCTCGTCGGTAGCCGACTGCCATCCGAGTGCCGCAATGGCACCCTCGTCGATGCTCAACCTCTTGTCGGGAATAATGAGATCTATATCGAACTCCATCTTGTAGCCGAGTCCGAAGCACTCAGGGCATGCACCGAACGGATTGTTGAACGAGAAGCTTCTCGGCTCAACCTCCTCAACGCTTATGCCGCAGTCAGGACACGCAAAGCTCTGGCTGAAATTGAGTGTCTCACCGTCAATGACATCAATCATCGCAAGACCGTCGGCGAGTGCGAGCGCAGTCTCAACGGATTCCGTGAGCCTCTTCTCCATTCCCTCCTTGACCGAAAGTCTGTCGACAACTATCTCTATATTGTGTTTTTTATTCTTTTCAAGCTTGATGTCCTCGGTAAGCTCGTATATAATTCCGTCAACTCTCACGCGGACATAGCCACTCTTCTTGGCGCTCTCAAGAACCTTGACGTGCTCACCCTTGCGTCCTCTCACAACAGGCGCAAGCACCTGAAACTTCGTTCTCTCGGGAAGTCCCATAATCTGGTCTACAATCTGGTCAACCGACTGCTTCTTAATCTCCCTACCACACTTAGGACAGTGCACGATACCGACTCTCGCATAGAGAAGTCGCATATAATCATATATCTCCGTCACGGTTCCAACCGTCGAACGCGGATTGCGGTTCGTCGACTTCTGGTCTATGGATATTGCGGGCGAGAGTCCCTCGATGCTGTCAACATCCGGCTTCTCCATCTGGCCTAAGAACTGTCTCGCGTATGATGAAAGCGACTCCATGTATCTTCTCTGCCCCTCCGCGTATATCGTGTCAAACGCGAGCGATGACTTACCTGAACCGCTCACCCCCGTGAGCACAGTGAAGGAATCGCGTGGTATATCAACATCAATGCCCTTGAGGTTATGCTCGCGGGCTCCTCTTATTTTTATATAATTCCTTGAATACAGTGCCATTTCAGTCCTCCAACATATTCTTCTTAATCTCAATAATCCTGTCTCGAAGCTCTGCCGCCTGCTCGAAGTCAAGCTCTGCTGCCGCCTTGTGCATACGCTTGTTGAGCTCCTTCAACAGCTTCTCAAGCTCCTTACGGCTCATGGACTCCATATCCTTCTCCATGTCAGCCTTGGACTCCGTTGCAGCTTTCGATATAGCTATGAGGTCACGAACCGCCTTCTTGATGGTTGTCGGCGTTATGCCGTGCTCCTCATTATATTTTTTCTGAATCTCCCTACGTCTCTCCGTCTCATCGATGGCCCGGCGCATGGAATCCGTCATAACGTCCGCATACATTATGACACGTCCGTCTGCATTACGTGCAGCTCGTCCGATTGTCTGAATAAGTGATGTCTCGGAGCGCAGGAAGCCCTCCTTGTCGGCATCAAGAATTGCAACCAGCGTAATCTCAGGAATATCAAGTCCCTCTCTTAAGAGGTTGATTCCGACAAGAACATCAAACACGTCAAGACGCATGTCTCTTATTATCTCCGCTCTCTCAAGAGTATCAATATCGGAATGAAGATATCTGACTCTTATCCCGGCTTCCTTCATATAGTTGGTCAGATCCTCTGCCATTCTCTTAGTAAGTGTGGTTATAAGCACCTTGTTATGCTTGGCTGTCTCCTTGTTGACCTCACCTATCAGGTCATCAATCTGACCCTCGACAGGCTTAACCGTAATCTCAGGGTCAAGCAGACCTGTAGGTCTTATAATCTGTTCTGTTCTCAACAGCTCATGCTCCGCCTCATATTCGTTCGGTGTAGCCGAGACAAACAGCATCCGGTCAATCTTTCCCTCGAACTCTTCAAAATTGAGCGGTCTGTTGTCCAAGGCGGACGGCAGACGAAAGCCGTAGTTCACAAGTGTTGTCTTACGTGACCTGTCGCCTGCGTACATTCCTCTTATCTGTGGTATTGTTATATGTGACTCATCCACTATGATAAGGAAATCATCCGGAAAATAGTCAAGCAGCGTGTATGGCGGTGTACCCGGGGCAAGTCCCGCAAGATGTCTTGAATAGTTCTCGATACCCGAACAAAAGCCCGTCTCAAGCATCATCTCAACATCAAAGCTTGTTCTCTCCTTAATTCTCTGAGCCTCCAGAAGCTTGTCCTCGCTCTTAAAATAGGCTACTCTCTCCTCCATCTCCTGTCGGATATTGGCAGCCGCCTCTATCATCTTCTCTCTCGGAACGACATAGTGCGATGCCGGGAAAATTGCAATATGTGACAGCTCCGCCTTCTTCTCACCCGTCAGTACATCAATCTCAGTCAGTCTGTCTATCTCATCTCCAAAGAATTCGATTCTGACAGCCCTGTCGGTAGACGCTGCCGGAAAAACCTCAAGAACATCCCCTCGAACCCTGAATGAGCCTCTCTTAAAATCCATATCATTTCTCGTGTACTGATTGTCTACGAGCTTGTGTATTATCTCATCCCTGTCCTTCTCCATCCCCGGTCTCAAGGACACAACCATATTCTCATAGTCGACCGGACTTCCGAGTCCGTATATACACGAAACGCTCGCCACGATAATAACATCCTTGCGCTCCGAAAGTGCCGCCGTCGCCGAATGCCTGAGCTTATCTATCTCATCATTAATTGCAGAATCCTTCTCTATATAAGTATCCGTCGAAGGCACATAGGCTTCCGGCTGATAATAATCATAGTATGAAACAAAATACTCCACTGCATTCTCCGGAAAGAATTCCTTCATCTCTCCGTAAAGCTGTCCCGCAAGAGTCTTGTTATGTGAAATTATAAGTGTGGGCTTGTTAAGCGCCGCGATAACATTCGCCATCGTAAATGTCTTACCCGAACCGGTTACACCAAGTAGCGTCTCGAACTGATTGCCCTCCTTAAAGCCCTTCACCAGCTCCTCTATCGCATGAGGCTGGTCTCCTGTCGGCTGATATTCGGAATGAAGCTTGAACCTATCCATACAAATTCTCCAATCTCTCAAATCAAACACATGTTCTAATATTGTTAGTATACCACATTATTTTAAATTGTACAGACAAAGTTTATTTTTTTTAAAACAAGAACCTTGAAGTTATGCTCTGTCATAACCTCAAGGTTCCTTTTTTAACACCCGCAATTTATCAAACAACACACTTATATACGTTCTTATACAAAATATCTCTCATATTGATAAATTCGCTCTCCGCAAGCACTCCTCCGGTTGTCATAATGAGAAGTGGTACAGGATTCTTCCCTGCCGACATCGGCGGCTGGATATAAGGGTAATGGTTGAGGTTAAAGCCGTTTCGCGAGTAGAAGCCTATGCGCCTGCGCGCAAGCTCATTCTCGGGCAGCTCCACCTCAAGACATATCGGCTTGTCGTACATTTCCTGCAAAGCTTTAAGAACTGACGCTCCGACGCCTCCATTCCTGCTGTCGGGGTTGACTGCCAGATGTTCAATGTACATAAAATCATCGAACTCCCACACTGCACTGAAAGCCTTCAGACTTTCAGCGTCCGTCTGTCCGTCAACAACATAGACGCTGTACTCAGGGCGTGAAAACAGTTCTCTCTGTTCCTCATACTCTCTATACTCATCATCCGGAAAACTTTTTTCCATTATCTCATATACCCGGTCAAAATCCTCCCGGCCTGTTTTTCGTATTTCTATCATTTATATACCCCTGCATACTGCAAGCATTGCTTGCAGTACTGTCACCAATAAGTAGTTTGAAAATTTTATTTTCAAACTTATATTACCTACTTCTGTTCCTTCAATATTTCAATCGCCTTCTGAAGCTGAGTGTCCTGATCCTCAGGAATAGTCACATAGACCTTGAGTTCATCCGGAAGGTCAATCTCAACATCCGGAGAGACACCAACCTGATGGATGCTCTTTCCGCTTGGCAGATAATAATCTTCTATCGTCAACTTCAGACCTGTTCCGTCATTGAGTGAGAATATTGTCTGAACAATTCCCTTTCCGAATGTGGTTGTGCCGACAAGCGTTCCTACACCATAATCCTGAACAGCTCCCGCAAAAATCTCGGATGCACTTGCACTGTTGCCATTGATAAGTACAGCCATAGGGACATTAAGTCTCGTCTCCGCATCAGATTTGTACTCCTGCGCAACTCCGTTCTTATCCTTCACCGAAACGATAATGCCTTCCGGTAGTATCTCATCAAGCATATCAACAACCACATTGAGAAGTCCGCCCGGATTGTTTCTGATATCCACAACCAATGCTTCCATCCCCTGTGCCGTAAGTGCATCGAGTGCCGTCGAGAACTGATTTGCCGTAACTTCGTCAAACTCATCAACCTGAATATATCCTATATTGTCCTCAAGCATTCTGTAAGTAACAGTTTCAACGTCAATCTGACGTCTCGTGACTTCTACGTCTAACACTTCCTCATCACGCTGAAGAGTGATTGTCACAGTCGTTCCTTCCTCACCTCGGATAAGTGCAACCGCAGCATTCAAATCCATTCCCGTTATCTCTGTACCATTTACTGCAATTATTAAGTCTCCCGGTCTGATGCCTGCCTCATAACCCGGACAATTCTCATACGGTCTGACCGCCGTCACAATTCCTGTCTGAACATTCTGCTGAACCACAACACCAATACCGCAATATGAGCCTGATGAGCTCTCCAAAAATGAATTATATTCATCCTCAGTATAATACAGGGAATACGGATCGCCGAGTGACTCCATGACGGCCTTGTAAATTGCATCTATCATCTCATCCTCGTCATAGTCATACAGATAATAGTAGTCAACCAGCTGCATAAGCGTATCAATCTTTTCAATAACTTCATCCGTGAGCTGAGGGCTTACAGGCTTATATTTGCCATAAACTGCCTTTGTTGTCTCACCTGTACTGCTTTTACTGCCCTTATTTTCCGCCGTCTCACTTGCTTCGGCAGAGCTTTCCTTAACCTGATTCTTATAGTCAGAACCCGGTCCGATGAGCGAAGATATTCCGCTGCAGCCCGCAAGCACAGCCATTAACAGCACAGCCGATAACATTCCGACAGCCATTCCCTTAAAAAAACCGTTATTTTTCTTTTTTTCGGTATGTGAAACATTCTCTTTCTTATTATCCATATATTATCCTCATTTCCGGCACCGGCATATAACCTGCCATGCCATTTAGTAACGCGGAACCGTCACATAATCAAGCGGATTTACAAATTCACCCTTAATAATAAGTGAAAAATGAAGATGTGGCCCCGTTGAATTTCCCGTACTACCCACAAGAGCTATCGTATCTCCCGCATTGACCTGCTGTCCCACTGATACCAAAATTGCTGAAGCATGAGCATACAAAGTGACAACACCGCCGCCATGATCTATCTTTACACAGTTTCCGTAGCCCCAATAGCTCTGAGCAAGAATTACCGTTCCGCCGTAAGCTGCAACAATAGGTGTTCCGTTGATTCCGGCTCCTGAAATATCCGTGCCGTCATGCAGCTTCTCATATCCGAGAATCGGGTGCATACGCATTCCGAACTGTGATGTAATTCTATTATATCCCGGAGCCGGCCATGTAAAACCTGTAACATTAATCTCGGCAAGCTTGGCAGCTACAGCCGCGTCGGCATCCTGGTTGAGTCTTGCCTGTTCAGCAAGCCAGGCAGCATACTGCGCTCTCGCATCCTCAACGAGCTTCTTCTGATCCTCGACCTCCTGCTCGGCAAGCCGCTTGAGCTCCTCGGTGTTGCTCTGCTCGGACTCAAGGTTACTTAATTCCCTGTTCTTTGAGTCATACAGCTCGTTGTATGTAGCCTGGAGTACCTCCTGTGCCTCCTTGTTGGCATCAAGCACCGCCTTCTGTGCCTGAAGCTCGGTAAGCTGTGATTCATATAGCTCATCCTGTGCAACAAGTTCAATGTTCTGTGTCTCTAAATCAGCCAGAAGTGCATTTACACGCTGCTTTGTCTCGCCATACTCAGTTAACTTCTGCCTGTCATACTGAGAAATCTCAGATATGTACTCGGCGTTATTAAGGAAATCAACCATGCTGTCCGACGAAAAAAGAATATCGAGAAAGCTCTCATCACCATTCTCGTACATATACTGTATTCTCAGCTTCATCGAAGCATACTGGTCTGCTTCCATCTGCTGTGCATCCGCGAGGTCAACTTTAGTCTGCGCTATATTGGCATTCACTGCTTCAATAGCCGCCAGCGTAAGGTCAATCTCCCCCTGCTTTGCGTCTATCTCAGCCTGCTTTGCATTTATATCCTGATTGAGATTGTAAATCTGCAATGTCACATCCGATATCCATCCGTCAACCTGCGTAATATATGTCTTGGTATCGGAAATATTATTGTTCAGTTCATTGAGCTGGTTCTCGAGAGCCTGCTCCTGATCCTGCGCAGCCTGCAGCTCTCTCTCTGCCCTCTTAACATCATCCTCTGTAATCGCCTGAAATTCGTCCGGCTTCATAGGAAGCAGTACCAGTAGTACCACCGCAAACAAAACCCTTTTTAAAATCTTACTCTTCAAGTTCATTCCTCCCGCAATCACTACTCATCCCCATCATACCTTAAGATGCTTACGAAGCGTCGTATAACTTCCGAGAAAGCCTATGCCTATACCGAGAATCGCCGCAATGGGCACCAGCGTAGCGAACACATTCCTGACCGGAAGAAACGCAAGTATATTTGATAAAAACGTAAATCTGTTGATAATATAATATACAACATTTTCATACAGATAATATATCACAATCATCGGAAGCATTGCACCGACAAAGCCGATGACAATACCCTCCACAATAAACGGTGCCCTCACGAAGCTGTTCTTTGCCCCGATAAGCTTCATAATCGCAATCTCCTCCTTGCGCACCGCGATACCTACGGATACCGTATTTCCTATAAGAAAAAGTGCTACAAGGAACAATACAACTATCATTGTGAGCGAAATCATGCTGACAAGACCACTGACATCGGTAAGTGAATTGGCTGTAATCTCTGAACGCTTTACGGAACGCACTCCGTCTATATTCTCAACGCTCGCCGCAACCGTGGCAAGTGCATCCGCGCTGTCGAGGTATACCGTATATGATGCCGAATTTGCAAGCGGATTGTCCTCCTCAAAGCCATCCGCCAAATCCATTCTGTCTCCGAAATACTTGACCTTATATTTTTCCCATGCCTCCTCAGGAGATGTGTATTCTATAAGCGTCACATTCTCCATCTGCTGTATGGTCTTTCCAATTGATTCGATTCTCGCATCCGATGTTCCCACGTCAAAAAATACCGTGAGGCAGGTATTCTTTTCAACCTCTGTCACCATATATGACACATTTTTTGCCACACAGAAAAATATTCCAAACAAAAAAATACAAGCCGCCATGGTTGCAACGGAGGCCAGTGAGAAAAGTCTGTTCCTGTATATATTCTTAAAGCCCTGCTTAATGCAATATCCAAGTGAACTAATCTTCATAGCCGTAATCCCCCCATTTCTCATCCGCGACAATCTCGCCATGATCGATAGTGATTACTCTCTTCTTCATAGCCTGAACCAGATCCATATTATGCGTCACCACAACAACCGTGGTTCCACGCTGGTTAGCCTCATCAAGGAGCTTCATTATCTCCCATGAATTCGCATTGTCAAGATTTCCTGTAGGCTCATCCGCCAGAAGAATCTCCGGCTTATTTATAAGTGCTCTTGCGATTGCCGCTCTCTGCTGCTCTCCTCCTGAAAGCTGTGACGGATAATTCTTATACTTTTCAAGCAATCCTACCATCGACAGCATGGAGAGCACCTCCGAACGTATTCTCCTGTTCGGAGCCTCCACAACCTTCTGTGCAAAAGCTATATTGTCATATATGTTTCTGTCCTCTAAGAGTCTGAAGTCCTGAAATACAACTCCCATATCTCTTCTTATCATCGGCAGTTCTCTTCTCTTGGCTCTTCCAAGATTCTTGCCATTAATAAATATATGTCCTGATGTCGGTTCTAACTCCTTAAGCAGCAGCTTAATAAGTGTAGATTTTCCTGCACCGCTCTGCCCGACAATAAATACAAATTCACCCTTCTCAACGCGAAGGCTGATGTTATTAAGCGCCGGGAAGCCGGTTGAGTATGTCTTGCATACATTTTCCAATATAAGCATGTCTCTTATGCCTCCCCTGAGTTCTTATGATGTTTTCCTGATAATACCGGTATTTCCAATAATTGGTCTACAACCAGCGACCTTGATATTACCATTATACATTGACATGCAATCAATAATCAAGCGATTCCATATATTTCATATAGTCGCGAACCATGAGAGCAATCTTAAATGTAATTGCGTCGTCAAACACCCTCAAATCAAGCCCCGTGTTCTTCTGAATCTTATCGAGACGATATACGAGAGTATTACGGTGAATAAACAGCTGCCTTGATGTCTCGGATACATTCAGACTGTTCTCAAAGAACTTATTAATCGTAGTCAGAGTCTCCTCATCGAAATCATCCGGATTCTGTCCGTCAAAAATCTCCTTGATAAACATCTTACAATGCGACATTGAGAGCTGATAAATCAGTCGTCCGATACCCAGCTTAGAATATGATACAACATTTCTGTCGCCATAGAATATCTTGCCGATATCAAGAGCCATCTTAGCTTCCTTGTAAGAACGTGACACTTCCTTAATCTCATTCACAATGGTTCCATAAGCAATATGTACCTTACTCATGGCCTCAGAGTTGAGTGTGTCAAGCACAGTCAAAGCAACCTGATTCATCTCATCATAGCCCTCATTAGGCTTCAATTCTTTCACTATAATAATATTCTTCTCATCCACAGCGGTTATAAAATCCTTCGCCTTGGATGCAAAAAGAGTCCTCAAGGTCTCTAAGGCATTATTGTCCTTCTCATGCTTTGTCTCAACAATAAAAACAAGCCTTCTCACATCTGTGTCAACGTGAAGCTTCTTCGCCCTGTTATATATGTCCACAAGCAGAAGATTATCAAGCAGAAGGTTCTTGATAAAGTTATCCTTGTCAAATCTCTCCTTGTACGCAACAAGAAGATTCTGAATCTGAAACGTGGCAATCTTGCCAATCATGTACACATCATCACTCCCGCCCTTGGCAAGAAGTACATATTCCAACTGCTTGTCATCAAAAACCTTAAAGAACTGGTATCCCTGTATAACCTGACTGTCCGCCGGTGAACCCGCGAAGCTGAGTACCGCTTCCTCATACCCGTCCGATTCAGGGAATGTAGTCGCAAGAGTCTTTCCCTCCGTGTCCATTATACACAAATCAATTCTGGTTATTGACTTCAGACCCTCAATCGTATTCTGTAAAATCTGATTTGAAATCATACAGTAACCTCTACTTTCTATATTTAAAAATAGTTATAATTCATCACTTTCTATTATAAAACAACTTTGTGAAAAAAAAAAGAGGAAATACACCTTATAAAGTGCATTTCCTCAATTATTCACACTTAATTCACATGCATCGGCTTAACCGTCGATATGTAGCAGATGATTAGCAAGGAATTACTAACTCTGTATCCTTATCGAAGAGGTGAAGCTTAGACATATCAAGGGCAAGCTTAATCTTGTCACCAGGACGAGCTGTTGTACGAGGGTTAACTCTTGCTGTACAGCTCTTATCCTCGATATCAAAGTAAAGGTAAACTTCAGCACCGAGTAACTCGTATACACGAATCTCAGCCTCAATTACGCTGTCAGGTGAAGATGCGATGAACATCTCTGTATCATTGAGATCCTCAGGACGGATACCCATGATAACTGTCTTGTCAACGTAAGCACCAAGCTTCTCAGCCTTTGACTTAGGTAACTTAACAGAGTTGCTGCCGAACATAAGAACCATATCATCACCGTTCTTAACAAGCTTAGCATCAATAAGGTTCATCTGTGGAGAACCAATGAAGCCTGCTACGAATACGTTCTGTGGAAGATTATAAAGGTTCTGTGGTGTATCTACCTGCTGAATAATACCATCCTTAAGAACTACGATTCTTGTACCAAGTGTCATAGCCTCTGTCTGGTCATGTGTAACGTAGATGATTGTTGTCTGGAGTCTCTGATGTAACTTAGAAATCTCAATTCTCATCTGTACTCTTAACTTAGCATCAAGGTTGGAGAGAGGCTCATCCATAAGGAATACCTTAGGCTGACGAACAATAGCACGACCCATGGCAACACGCTGTCTCTGACCACCTGAAAGAGCCTTAGGCTTACGATCAAGGAGATGCTCAATATCAAGAATCTTAGCTGCCTCATGAACAGCCTTATCGATTTCTGCCTTAGGAACCTTTCTTAACTTAAGACCGAATGCCATGTTGTCATAAACTGACATATGTGGATAGAGAGCATAGTTCTGGAATACCATCGCGATATCTCTGTCCTTAGGCTCTACATCGTTAACAAGCTTGTCGCCGATCCAAAGCTCACCTGAGCTGATCTCCTCAAGACCTGCAATCATACGAAGTGTTGTGGACTTACCACATCCTGAAGGTCCTACGAAAATGATGAATTCCTTATCTTCAATGTCAAGGTTGAAATCCTTAACTGCAACGAATCCGTTTGGATATACTTTACAAACGTTTTTAAGTGATAAACTAGCCATTATAATACCTCCTGAAAGTTTTTCCGTTTTTCACTATCTCTATTCTACAATAATGCTTGTTCAATTGCCATACCTCAAATAGCCGAAAATCAACACACTATTTTGTTGATTTTGTATATAGACATATTATTATCTGCTTTTTTATTGCACTTTATACAAAAAATACGTCTTATAATGCTTTTTTTGTGCAAAGACTTGTTTATTTTTATTAGTTATGATATAAATTAATCGGATAGTGTAATACTATATTTTCCTATGGCGGGAGGTGTTTTTATGGATATAGCGGCACTTTCAATAAGCATGAGTCTTGCGGATGTCAACTCACAGGTCGGCATGGCGGTTCTTGCAAAAAATCTCGATACAATCGAGACTATGGGCGACGGAATGAAGAAAATGATGGAGATGTCCGTCAATCCTAATCTCGGCGCGAACTTTGATGTGACAGTTTAAGGAATGGCGCACATAACGGACAAGGCACCGAAAATACCGCAGGTATCTTTCGGTGCCTTGTCTTATTTATGCCTTACTCTGCTTATTTAAGTCTTATCGACGTCTCGGAAAGCTCAATCCTGCCCTCCTTCAAGAGCTTGCCTACCGCTCTCTTAAAGGATGCCTTGCTCATTCCCAGCTCTCTTTTGATGACCTCAGGCGATGCCTTGTCACTGAAAGGAAGAACTCCGTCGAATTCCTCTATCGTCTCAAGGATCTTTGCGGCATCGTCATCCCTCTGAAGATATCCTACCTCGCGAACCGCAAGCTCAAGCCTTCCGTCCGCAGTCACGTTGGTGACGCGAAGCCCGGTAAGCTTCTCTCCCACATTGAGCACTCCGTAGCACTCCTTCTTAGGTATAAGTCCCTGATACATATCATCAACCGCAACATACATTCCGAATTTTTCAATGTACTGATATGCCGTACCGCTGACCATATCTCCGCGCTTATACTGAGTTGTCGTTCCCAGATACTTATATACATTCATGGTTGCACACAATCTGCTGCTCTTGTCCACATACAATGCCACAAGGCAGTTATCGCCCGGGTGAACCCTGTACGTCTGTTCTTTAAAAGGAAGGAAAAGATCTTTTTCAAGTCCCCAGTCAAGAAAAGCTCCAATCTTGCCTGTATCCTTGACCTCGAGTCTTGCCACCTCGCCGAGAACAAGTGCCGGCTTATTGGTTGTTGCAAGCAGTCTGTCCTGGGAATCCCTGTATATAAATACAGTCACCGTATCCCCTATCGACGCATTCTCCGGTACCTGCTTTCTCGGAAGAAGCACACGCTCCTCTTCATTTCCGAGATATACACCAAAATCCGTCTTTTTTACTATCTTTAAATCCTGAACCTCGCCGATTCTAATCATTATAATCCTCCATTCTTTTGTCACTGCTCAAACACAACAATAGCATTAATATTATCGTCTCCATCCTTGAGACATACATAGTATCTGCCGTCATGCCGTCCCGTGTACGGACAAAATGTGTCCCCCATAACAGCCGACTTTTTATATTCGGCAAGCATACGCTTCACCGGATGTGCTGCCGGCTCAGGCTCATCCTGTTCAAACAAAGCCATCGCCATGTTAATGTACTGTCCGTTATTTACATGCTTGTTAGTGTCAATCATATCCGCCCTTACCTCTATCGGCTCTCTCTTTGCAAGACCGTCAGGAAGTGATATTTTTCGTGGAAGATATTCCATGTCAAGCTTTTCACCAAGTCCATAACGCTCTATCTGCCCGTCGTCCGGTCTCATAGGTCTCAGCGTCTTGATATTCATGTACGACCACAGGGAAGCTGCCTTGATAATAATATTGCCCTTCTCATCCTCCAGCCAGAAATTACGGCTGCCGTAAAAGCCTTTAAACTCATAAGGCACCGTACACACCTTAACCCGGTCACAGAAGGACGGGAGTCTTTCAATATCAATCTGCCAATTGAGAAGAAACCATGCTGCATCGCGCTCCGCCACATAGTCTATGCCCACTCCCGCATCCTCAGAATGAAACGAAGAACAATTCTGAAAAAGGTTGATAAGTGCCGGAAGCGTAAGCTGCTTGTCGCTTGAACATTCAGAGTATCTTATTCTCGCATTATAGCTGTACATATAAATCCTCCTTGACCATTCAATGTTAAAAAAAGCACATTACAGTCTCCCATAATGTGCTCGACGCAAACGGAAACGGCGGGATTCGAACCCGCGTGCCGGTTGCCCGACAACTTGATTTCGAGTCAAGCTCGTTATGGCCACTTCGATACGTTTCCATAGAATGTTACAAAGACCAGAGGTCCGTTATATCAATAAAGGCATCACGCTGACGTGATGCCTTTAACTGGGCTACCAGGGCTCGAACCTGGAAATGCTGGAGTCAGAGTCCAGTGCCTTACCATTTGGCTATAGCCCAATGTGTACTGCGCTCTTGCGCTGCAACATGATGTATTATATATCAGGTTTTTGGAAAATGCAAGTACTTTTTTGGAATTTTTTTAATTTTTTTTAAATTATATATAATTCCTACATTTTATAAGGCTTTGAGCCGTCTCATCCCTCTATGAGCTGTCTTGTATAAGCCTCCTTCGGGTCAGAAAAAAGTTCTTCCGTCTCACCGCTCTCTATCACATGTCCATCTTTCATAACCATAATTCTGTCGCACATCTGATACACCACGTCAATATCATGTGATATGAATATATAGGTAAGCCCTAACTCATTCTTAAGTTCAAGCAGAAGCTTCATAATCTGAGCCTGTATTGTCACGTCAAGTGCCGACAAAGGTTCATCAGCTATAATCAGACGCGGTCTGGCTATAAGTGCAGCCGCGATACTTATCCTCTGTCTCTGACCGCCGCTAAGCTGTGACGGACGCCTGCGTGCATACGTCTCATCAAGTCCTACACGCAGCAACATGTCATTCACCATGCCTGTAAGCTCATTCTTATCCTTCACTCCGGACAGGATAAGCGGCTCCCTGAGTATTCTTCCGACAGTCCACGCAGGATTGAGCGACGAATACGGATCCTGAAAAATCATCTGAGGCTTTACGGAATGATGAATAATCTCTCCATCATACAATGTATTCATACCGAGAACCGCCTTGGACAAGGTTGACTTGCCACAGCCCGATTCTCCGACTATTCCGAATATCTCGCCCTCATTCACATCAAAATTGATATCAAAAAGCACCTGTTTTTTGGATGCCTTGCCAAAAATCGATTTTGAAGCACTCTTGTAATATACATTAAGATTTCTCACTTCAAGAATATGTTCCATTGCGCTCCTCATTTAACTCGTTATTGCTCTTTTTCTGACATTTCTGTCAGGTATCGCTGCTATAAGCTGTCTTGTGTATTCCTCTTTAGGCGAAGCAAAGATTTCCTCGACAGTTCCCTGCTCAACAACTCTTCCTCTGCACATTACCACAACTCTGTCTGCGAAATTTTTTAACAGTTTTAAATCATGTGTGATGAATACGATGCCGATATTGTGTTCCTCACGCATACGCTCTATCAGTTCGATTATTCCCTTCTGTGTCGTCACATCAAGTGCCGTCGTAGGTTCATCACACAGAAGATAACCCGGCCTGCATATCGTTCCCATCGCAATCATAACCCTCTGGCGCATTCCGCCGGAAAGCTCATGAGGATAACTTGCATACACGTTCTCAGGCTGTTCAAGTTTTGCATCCCTGAGTGCATCAAGTACACGTTCCTTAAGCTGTACACGAGGCACTCTGCTTTCATGAAGAATCACTGCCTCTTCGAGCTGTTTTCCTATTCTCATCGTGGGATTGAGGCTTGTCATGGGCTCCTGAAAAATCATCGCTATCTCTCCGCCTCTCACCTGTGACATTGCCTTTTCATCAAGCCCTATAAGCTCTCTGCCATCAAGTCTGATACTTCCTCCGGCTATTTCTGCCGCCGGATTTAAAAGTCCCATCACCGAAAGTGCCGTCATAGTCTTGCCAGACCCCGATTCCCCGACTATTCCGAGGACTTCCCCTCGGTCAACGGACATACTGACGTTCTCAAGCACACATCTCTGTGCAAACCGTACCGTAAGCTTCTCTATGCTGAGCATGGTACACCCTCCTTTGCCATTATATCTCCTCGTCCGACATCTTCTCTCTGATTCCCTCAGCCAGAAGAGAAAATCCAAGTACAAACAGCACAATTGTCATCCCGGGCATAACTGCATACCATGGTGCCGTAAAAAGAAAGCTCTGTGCATCGGACAACATACTGCCAAGGCTTGCATCGGGCGGCTGTATTCCGATTCCAAGGTAGCTTAAGCCCGCCTCTGCCAGAACTGCATTGTTAAAGCCTATGGTGATTGTGACAAACAATGTCGGGAGTATATTGGGAAAAATATGTCTGAAAATAATTCTCAGATTTCCGGCACCCATAAGCCGTGCACTTTTCACAAAGTCACGTTCCTTAAGGCTTATGTACTCACTCCTGACAATACGTGCAAAGCTTGGGATAAACAAAATACCAAGTGCCATGATTACATTGTACTTTCCCGGTCCCGCAATACTTACTATCACAAGTGCAAGCAGTATGCTCGGAAATCCATTGAGTGCGTCATTGATTCTCATAATAACCTCATCAACAATTCCGCCATAGTATCCCGTAACGGCACCGATTACGGTACCGATGCCTCCTCCTATGGCAACTGTTGACACAGCTACCAGACCTGTCATGCTTATTCCTTTTAACACTCTGCTGAAAATATCTCTTCCGAAATTGTCAGTGCCCATTATATGGCTCGGGGACGGTGCCATAAACTTCTCCGACGCATTCATGGCATTCGGAGAATACGGAGTATGTATAAATCCGATAAACATAAGCACGGCAAAAACGGCAGTAATCACAACACCTGCCGTAAGATATATGCTCCTTCTTTTCTGTGTTCCCACACGGGATTTTCTTTTAATCTTCATACGCCTCACTGTTCTTCGACTCTCGGATCAATATATCTGTAGAGAATGTCGACAATAAAATATACAATCACAACCGCCGACACAATATAAAGCATGAGTGCCTGAACAACAGGATAATCTCTTGTCGATATCGACGATACGAGAAGTCTTCCGATTCCCGGAAGTCCGAACACCTGCTCAACCACTATGCTTCCTGCTGCAATTTCCGCTGCAATAACGCCAATAAATGTCACAACCGGAATCATCGCATTCTTAAGCACATGCGAAAACAGCACACGCCATCTGCGTGCACCTTTGCTGTACGCCGTTCTTACATAATCGGACTTAAGCTGTGTCATTATCGAATTGCGAAGAAACTTTGCGGTCATGGCAACCTTGGGTATTGCCACGGTTACAGCCGGAAACAGCATATATCTTATGTATCCCCAAAAATCTTCCTTATAGCTTACATATCCTCCGGGCGTAAACCACCTCATGATAAGTCCGAAAAAATATATGATAATTATTCCGAGAAAAAATGACGGGATGCTCATTGTCAACTGTGACAGCACGTTAAGCACACCATCAACCCATCTGTGCTTTGTTCCTCCCCAGAGTATGCCTATGGGAATTGATAATATTATGATAAGTGCAAGCGACATTCCCGCAAGCGTAAGCGTCACCGGCAACTTGCCTGAAATAAGACGTGTTACCGCCATCTGCTCATTGAGATTTTCCTGATAGCGGTAGCTTCTGCCCAAATCGCCCGTGAGCGCGCCCGTAAGCCAGTTCACATATCGTTCCGGCATAGAAGCATTAAGTCCTAACTGCTCACGCAGTGCCTCCACCTTTTCCTCAGTCGCCTCTGTGCCCAGAATTGATAGTGCCGGATCCCCGGGTATCACCTGAAATACCATGAACACAAGGATGGAAATAAGAAAAAGTGTAAGTATGAGAGTTAAAATCTTCTTTAAAATGTATTTCATTCCGTTCTCCTATGCCGCATCACATTATTGCAGCATTTTCACACTACTCTGTCCAGTAAACATACTTCATATCCTGCACATAGATAGGATAGAAGCGATAGCCTGCAAGCTTCCTGTTCATTGCAATGAGAACAGGCGGCACAACCGTATATACGGAAGCTGCATCCTCATAAAGCATTGTCTGAAGCTGTCTGTAACCTTCTGTTACCTCCTCACTGTCAAGTGAAGTGGAAATCTTCTTATATAATGTATCAAATTCAACATTGCTGTATCCGATAAAATTATTTTTTGCATCAGACTGGTATCTCACCAGAAGATAACTCGGTGTGAGCGAGCCTGCAATACCGCACACGGTACTTTCAAAATTTCTTCCTTTGTATACATCATCAAGCCATGTAGACCAGTCAACCTTCTTGATTGTTGCAGTTATGCCGACTTCCTTGAGCTGCTCAACAATAACCTGAGCGGTGTCAATATGCATCTGATAATTGGACGGCACAGTGATGTCCATTGAAAATCCGTCAGGATAGCCCGCCTCAGTGAGCAGTTCCTTTGCCTTCTCAACGTCATGCCCGTAACCTGTATCCACATAGCACTCATAACCCGGAACCATACTTGTTCCGATTGTCTCTCCTCTGCCGCCGAAAACAAATTCGTTTATGGCATCTTTGTCAACTGCATAGCAAAGTGCCTGTCTTACGCGCACATCATCAAATGGTGCGACAGCGTTGTTCAGATATAATGCCTGAACAACATTCGAACCGTTACTTCCTATATTAAAGGAAGCAGAGAGTTCATTTGCCTGATCATCCGTGAGATACGGATATATATCAATACTTCCTGCCTGTAGTTCCATCATCGCTGACTCGGCACTTGCCACAATCTTAAACGTCACCTTATCAAGGTACGGAAGACCATCACGCCAATAATACTCATTCCTTGAAAGTACAATTCCCTCCTGTGGTACATAGGAATCCAATTTAAAAGGACCTGTTCCTATAATCTCGCCTGTTTCACTCGATGATGCCGGGATAATGTCTGCCGTTAAGTAGTAGATAATCTCCGAATCAGCCTCCGAGAGGACGATATTGATAGTAGACCGGTCCACAATTTCAACACTTGATATTATTGAAAGTGCCTTGATAAGAGGGGTTCCGTCAAGAAGCCCTGAGCATCTTTCAATTGAATATTTTACATCCTCGGCAGTCACCGGTGTACCATCTGAGAACTTTATTCCATCCCTCAGCTTGAAGGTATAGGTAAGTCCGTCATTCGATATGGTATAATCCTCTGCTACCGCTGGTGTCACGTTGCCATTCTCGTCAGAGACTACAAGTCCCTCGAAAATGTTAAACAGTACCTCTTTTGTTCCTGCCGCTACTGCTAAATGTGGGTCAAGACTATCGATATCCTGCTGTATTCCTACAACAACCTCGCCGCCGGCTGCTACTCCGGTGGTCTCGGAAACACTATCCGAAGGCATCTCTCCTCCCTTGCCGCCCGAACAACCTGTCAGTGCAGCAGAAAGTACCATTACTACCACACAACAAAGACTAAGTCTCTTGAATAAATTCTTCATGTGATATTCTCCTTCTGAATAATATTTTATTGTTTTTTTATTGTATACAATATACCGTTTAAATGCAATACATATTTATGTTTTTTTAATTATACATTTGATACTCAATGTGATATACTACCACTTGACTAACAAAAAAGAGAGGTTTTTCAAAATGACAAAATATCTACATCCCGACAGGGAAACGGCAATAAAATACGTTATCGCCGCTTTCATACTGTATGTCTTAGATTATCTTATCCCGGTCTTAGGTTTTATATCCATAATCCTACTCTTTCTCGGGATAAAACCATTTATGCACGATGAGAACAATCACTTCAAAGTTGCATACAAATCGCTCAAAAAGATGACCGTGGCTTACATCATCATGAAGCTTGCCGTATTCGTCCCTGAGACAGGTCTTTTTAAGGCCTCCACATCGACTGTTGTCAGACTTATAGCAATGGGCATTGCCACTATATATTTTATCTACGTTACACATTATTTTACCGAAGGAATTCTTCTTGATGCCAAGACGGCAAAAATTAACTTCGTAAAGCTTGGGCTCAATACTCCTTGGATTCTTATGGGAGTATTCGTGATGGCTCACTTTGTATGTGCAGTGACATTCAAGCAGCCAATTCCCAGCATAACCGTTGTTATAACATTTATGCTCTGTGTATATTACTGCATCAAGCTGTATCAAGCCTTCCCAAAAGTATATCCGGGCAGCATGAAAACGGAGCCACGCTAAAGCGCGGCCCCGTTTTCATTTATCTTTCAAAGGAGTATTATATCGGCAGACCTTAACGGTCTATGAAGCTTATTTATTCGACATCCTGAAGTGCTGCAAAGCCTTCCTCACCTGTACGAACCTTAACCACCCGGTCAACATTGTATACGAAAATCTTACCGTCTCCGATATGGCCTGTATAAAGTGCCTTCTTGGTAGTCTCAATAACCGATTCAACCGGAATCTTGCTCACAACAACCTCAATCTTAACCTTAGGAAGAAGTGTCGCATCAATCTCAGCTCCACGATACATCTCACCTGCCCCCTTCTGGATACCACAGCCCATAACCTGAGTCATCGTCATACCTGTGACGCCAAGGTCATTGAGGGCCTTCTTAAGTTTCTCAAAGCTTGCAAGCTTGGTAATAATCGATACCTTGTAAATTCCTGTTGCCGGTACTGTCGCAGCAGGCTCAACAACCTTGACGGCAGCAGCCTTCTGTGCATCCGATGCCTTGTCGTAGTCACTCACACCAAGGTCTGTGTTCTCGTTAGCCTCCATTGTCATTGTGTTGGAAATATCCATAAGGCTGAAGCCCGCATAGGCTGAAGGAAGTCCATGCTCTGTGGCATCAAGTCCGAGAATTTCCTCCTCCTCCGATACACGAAGTCCAATTGTTGCCTTAATAATAAGGAAAGTAATCGTAAGTGTAACGCCTGCAAATGCAAGAATTGCTATCATTCCGAGAAGCTGAAGTCCAAGCTGTCCAAAGCCACCGCCATAGAAAAGTCCTTTTCCCGCAATCTGATTAGCTCCGAAATTGACACCATCACCAATACCTCTTGCAAAAGCAGGTGCTGTATCTGTTGCAAAAAGTCCGACTGCAATTGTTCCCCAGATACCATTCATAAAATGAACTGCCACAGCGCCTACAGGATCATCAATATGTAACTTATAATCAAGAAGCCATACACCGAATACAACGAGTACACCTGAAACCGCACCAATGATTATGGCTCCGAGTGCATCTGTTACATCACAGCCTGCCGTGATTGCAACAAGACCTGCAAGTGAAGCGTTAAGACACATTGAAACATCCGGCTTACCATACTTAACCCATGTAAAAATCATACACACAACAGTTGCGATAGCAGGTGCGATTGTTGTGGTTACAAAGATTGAACCAAGCTCCGAAACAGACTGCGCTGCCGCACCGTTAAATCCATACCAGCCAAGCCAGAGAATAAATACACCGAGTGCTCCGATTGGAAGATTGTGTCCCGGAAAAGCATTGACCTTGACAATTTCACCTTTCCCATTTCTGGTAAACTTACCGATACGAGGTCCAAGAATCTTAGCTCCGATAAGAGCAGCAGTACCACCTACCATGTGAATACATGTTGAACCGGCAAAATCATGGAAGCCCATCTGGGCGAGCCAGCCGCCGCCCCATACCCAATGTGCTTCAATCGGGTAAATAAGAGCCGATATAACTGCCGAATAGATACAATATGAAAGGAACTTCGTTCTCTCTGCCATGGCACCTGATACGATTGTTGCCGTTGTTGCACAGAATACAAGGTTGAATACGAAGTTGGACCAGTCGAAATTCTCATACGATGTAAAAATATCAAATCCCGGCTTACCGATAAGTCCAACAAGATCCTCTCCTAAGAGAAGGCTGAAGCCTATAATGATGAACACCACTGTACCAATACAGAAATCCATCAGGTTCTTCATGAGGATGTTACCTGCGTTCTTTGCTCTCGTAAATCCGGTCTCAACCATCGCAAATCCAGCCTGCATCCAGAATACCAGTGCAGCACCTATGAGGAACCACACTCCATACAATTCACTCATTACTTCTTCCATAATTCTTCCTCCTTTTCTTTTTTCGTGTACAGTGAAAATATATTTTATTTCCTGCAACGAAAAAAGGCACCTTGGGTTCTACCCAAAGCGCCTTTGCTTGATGTGTTGGAGTATAGCATCTATGTTTTTGAATGTCAACACAATTTTTTATATCTTTTTATTTTTTTGATAATAAACTTAAGTTATGTCCGTAAATATCTGCATTTAGTGCCGTCCGGACTTAATTAATTACTGTCTACTGTCCGTCACTGCTGCCGTTCTCTGCCGGAGCATCATTACCGTCAGGCACAACGTCAGCAGCCGTGCCGTCTGCATTCTCCTGAACACCGGAATCCGCATTCTCAGAATCGGCACCACTCTGTGCGTTCTCGTCGTTTCCGAGATAGTAATCCTCATCATAATGCTCATCCTTAGGCATATACCTGTCTAACACCTTGTAAAAGAATATCGAGCTTATATATACCCATGCACCGACCACGAACAGCATAGACACAGGCCACATAAGATAACCAATGAGTACTGCAACGCCCAGAATAAGTAAAAGCGGTACCGTCTGCGGAAGGTGTCTTATCGACATGAATGCAGCATTCTTGATAATCTTAAATGTCGTATTGTCGAATCTTGACAGTATCGGAAACGCATACATAAACGTGAGTACTGCGAGCACTGCCATACCTACAACTATGAAGAACAGGATTCTCCAGCCAAATCCGCTGCCATCGGTTATTCTGCCGTAGAGATACTTGATATCAATGTACAATATGACTCCCACAATCACAAAAAATACTTCCATCAAAAATCCCTGGACGAAATTGGTCTTAAATGACTTCCAATAGCTCTTCCAAAGATAGCCCTCCTCGTTGGCAACCGCCTTGGTACAGTAATAATACATCGCAGTGTAAGACGCTCCAATCGTCGCAATCGGAAGCGATGTTATCAGGAAAAATATATTCAATATGATTGCATCGGCAACCCTGCTCATAAAGCGGAAAAATGCATTATCCGCATCAAATATTCTGCTCATGTTATACCTCTCTTCGTATTCTTTCTCCGGCAAAAATGCCTAAAGAGTATTATACTGTAACTACCTGTAAAAATCAAATTAATCATTATTAAATTTTCATAAAAGGACTTACAAATGCCGATTATTATGCTATATTTAGTAGGTATCACAAAATAATTACGGAAATTTAAGGTTTCAGAAACGAGGACAGTTATGGCATCAGGCTTCACAGACAAATTCTCCGTCCGTGCAAAAAAAGAACGCGAGAAGATAAAGAATCAAAAAGGCTTCAAGGGAAAAGCTTCATATATATGGGACTATTATAAGATACCTATACTTGCAGTGATAATCGGCACAATAGCCGTCATATCGCTTGTGCGCTCAATAAAGGCAAATAATTACAACACCAGCCTGTATGTATCTTACGTCAACTGTATATCCATGGATTTAAAGGATGACACCGGCATACTTGAGCGCAGGCTCACGGACTGGCTCGGCATAGACGGCGAGAACGACAGAGTGAGCGTTGACGGTTACTATACCATAGACCCGGACCAGTTCACCGAGGAGACCTACACTTCCTCACAGAAGCTCAACATTCTCATAGCGGCAAAGAGCAGCGACTGCTACATCGGTGATGAGCTTTTTACCAAGGCATGGGCAGCTTCAGGCTATCTTCTGGATCTCACTGAGGTTCTTCCCGAAGAACTGCTCTCCAAGGTTTCCGACCGCCTTATATATTTCACGGACGGTGAGAGCGGTGAGGAGAAAGCGGTCGGCATAGACCTTTATAGTCTTCCGTTTATAACGAATGCTCTTGTGTTAAGCACTGAGCACCCTATATTCTCTATAGTTGTCAATGCTCCGCATGTGGACAACTGTATTACGTTTCTTGAAAATATCATTGATTATGAATAAGCTTCTTTCTGTAAAGGCAGCAGTCCTTTCCGTCACACACGCTGCTGCCGTACAGTGTAAATCCCAACTTTTTCCCCAGTCCGGCAGATGCTATATTATCTTTTTCAATACACAACCATAATTCATCTATCATCAGACAATCGGCCGCGTATTCCATCACCGCCGTGCTGACCTCAAATCCCATTCCCTGTCTCTGTCTGTCGCCCCTTATGATATATCCAAGCTCACAACGTTTTTCACCGTCAATCTCCCTCGTGCTTATTCCGGCGCGTCCTATAAGTTCACCCGTCCTTCTGTCAAAAACGAGCCACAGACCATATCCGTAAAATGAATAGACATTCTCAATGTATGCCTTTGTAAACTCAAGCTCCTTCCCATACTCATACAGCGGTTCAACCCACTTTGCCACCGCCTCGTCCGAATACAGCTCATACATTGCCGGAAGGTCATCAACCGTCATTTCTCTTATAAGCGTCCTCTCGGTGCGTGCTATCAAAAGCGGTATATTGTGTGCTCTCATGTAAATAAGATTGAAATAATCGTCCTCAACCATGGCAAGCTCACTGACCACATAATTTACGGAAAAGTGAGTAAGCGGCTCCCCCTCCGCCTGATATCCCGTAACGGCAAGTCCCAGTTTCTTAAGCTCCCGCGCGGCACCGGCATCATCCGTGACCGCCAGCACCCCAGATGTATTTTGATTATTAAAATTCTTCTTTACCTCAGGCGGAATCACATCCCCGGTTCCGAACCCTTCTCTTCCCCTGACATACAGCTTAACCTCAAGTCCCTCAGATAACGATGTCTCAATATAATCCTCAATGTCCTTATTAAGTTTATTAAAAACCAGTACAACAATATTAAACAGATAATTGTTATCCATTGACTAAACCACCTCGAAAATTTATAATTGTGATATGTCAGATAATAAAGCAAAGAGAGGAATATTTCAATGGCACAGAATCCAATTGTAACATTTACGGTTGCCGGACGCGGCACAATCAAGGCAGAGCTTTACCCTGAGACTGCACCTAATACAGTCAACAACTTTATAAGTCTTGTTAAGAAGGGCTTTTATGACGGACTTATATTTCACCGCATAATAAGCGGATTTATGATTCAGGGCGGATGTCCTGACGGAACAGGAATGGGCGGTCCGGGCTACTCAATAAAGGGCGAGTTCTCACAGAACGGCTTTCAGAACAATTTAAAGCACACTCCGGGAGTTCTCTCTATGGCACGCGCCATGGATCCTGACTCAGCAGGCTCCCAGTTCTTCATTATGCATGCTGCCGCACCTCACCTTGACGGTGCTTACGCTGCATTCGGCAAGGTTATCGAGGGACAGGATGTTGTCAACGCGATAGCTGAGACCCCTACAGACTGGAGCGACCGTCCTATGGAGACACAGGTTATCGAATCCGTAACCGTTGACACCTTCGGCGTTGATTATCCTGAGCCTGAGACTGTATAATCCGTGTAAAATTTATCCACATGAGGAGTAAGAAAAAATTTTGCTGTTCACAATTCGTTCATTTTAAATTAAACAAACCTTCACAGGATTAACACGTTTTCTTCACTAATCCACAATATAATAGGTTTCATAAAGATAAATGATTAAGGACATAAGTACTTAAGAATTTTTTCATAATAAAGGGCTGATATCATTATCAGCCCTCCTCCTTTTTTATCAGCTTTTATTTTCTCTTTTTCAGCTTCACGCACAACATCCCACCGAACAATACGGTAAGAAGCATCATCACTATGAGATATGACGTTCCTGCCCCGGCGATTCCCATGGCTTTTACCATCACTATAGGAAGAATTATGGAGACAACGAATGTTATCGTATATCCCGCAAAAATTTCCTTCTGCAGACGCATCACCGTCAGTGCATAATAGAACAGGATGCTCACGGCATTAAAACCTCCTGCCGCTATAAGAACAAGCATAACTGATTTGTATGGTGCCAGCTCAATATCATACAGCCAGGACAGCACAGGTATCCCAAGCCACGCTCCTGCTCCGAGTGTCACAACCGTTATTCCCACGGCAGTCGCAACCAGTACCGCCACAAGCTTTGCAAAAGCCTTGTATTCACCCTGCTCGTAATGCCTTGCAAGCGTCGTGAGCATCGGCTTGAACACAAAGCTGCTGCCAAGGTTAATTACCATTGTCGGCATGAACACGATTCCGTAAGCGAGCGTATCCCTGTCCGTCAATGTCCACTCAACCACATACTTTGTCCCGTTCCACAGCCACATGCACATTGCCGAACCGATAAAAAGAAGTATCGTGCTCCTAAACAGTGATTTCATCTTTTCTCTGTCAAACGATACCGAAAGCGGCTCAAACCAGCAGCTCCACACGACTGCCACAACCGCAGTGCCTGCCAGCCCCGTCACCGCCGCCGCGGCGGATGCGGCATATATATTTCTCGTCACCCACGCGATAATCGAGAATACCGCCATGATTGCCATTGTTCTGAATGCCATTGACATTCCGGAGATATCAATTCTGTCATTTCGCTGGAACTCACCTTCAAACACATCTGCAATTCCATCAAACATTTTCAAAATACACATTGTTATAATGAGCATAAATCCTGCCACATCGGCTTTTCCGTTGACAACATAGACTATTCCGACCACGACGGCACATGCAAGCATCGCTGCACTGCTTATCACCCTGAAGCCAAAGTACTCTTTCGCCTTGTACTGCTGCTTAACATCCGTCACCTGAAACGGTCTTATCTCAAAATAGCCTATCGTCAGGAGCATCTGCCCTGTCGTAAATGCCATATAGAATTTTGCCCCCGCTTCCTCGCCGACAAGCCTCTTAGCAAGCATGACAAAAATTACGGTTGCGAGGGAATATATTCCGCTTCCGAGCATATTCCAGATAAACTGCTTTTTTTTCATAAACACACCTTACATCTTATCCTTATCCTGTGCACATTGACTTTGAAAAGCCTTGTGCTATACTATATACTATTATAAACCTACGCTATGGAGGATAATCATGAAAGAACTTGATACCAATACAAAATCAGCACTTATGAAGAGAATCGATGATTTCGTCGAAAACGAGCGCAGCGAACAGCCCGGCGTGCCTGACACCACAATAATGATGCCTGAACTCAACCGCGTTGCCGAAGAGTACTCTTTGGATGTTTCCGACCTCTTCATCGCTTACCTCGACCACATCGCCATCACCAACAAGCGTGTAGCCCAGGAAGCAGAGGAAGAGTTAGACTTCTCAAAAATCCGGCGTTTTTATTAATCAGCCGTTGTTCTTTTCAAAAAATGCAACCGCGATGGCACCCGGACCGACATGCGTTCCTATTGCCCCGCCGACAGACATTATGTCGAGCTTATCGGCATGTGCCTCCCATATATGCACACTGTCAGCTATATACTTGCGCAAAAGCGTATCATCAAGACCGGCATAGCCAAGATAATACGGCTTGGAGAAATCAATACCTCCCGCCTTTTCAATCTGCTGAACAAGCAGGTTATTGCCCTGCTTAGAGCCTCTTGCTTTTCCGAGCATGACGACTTCCCCGCTCTCTATGGCAATAACCGGCTTGATTGACAGCATTCCGCCTACAATTGCAGCCGTCTTGGAAATACGTCCGCCTTTCTTAAGATACTCAAGTGTGTCAAGAAGACCTACAACACGGATATTTTTCTTCACATCATTAATGATGTCAATAATCGTGTCAATGTCCTTCCCCGCATCCTTGAGTCTCAATGCATACTCAACGATGGCTCTCTCACCTACAGTTACATTCTCGCTGTCAACAACATGTACCATATCCTCATAATCAGCCGAGGCAATACATGCGCTCTGATACGTTCCCGAAAGCTTTCCCGACATTGTTATCACAATAACCTGCTCTCCGGCTTCGCGTGCCTTCTCATACTGTTCCTCAAAAGCAAAAGGTGCTACCTGGCTCGTCGTAGGAAGCTCATCGTTCTCAATAAGCTTCTCATAAAATTCTCTGTGAGTAAGATTCACACCATCAAGATACTCTTCCGTTCCGAATCTCACATGTAAGGGCACAACGGTTACATCGTCTCTGTAACCTGCCGGCATATCCGAGGCACTGTCGGTTATAATTCTGATATTATTCATCATACTTCTCCAAAGGTTAATGTCATTTTAATTTCTAACTAATTTACATTAGTCAAGATAGTCTTTATAATATCTACCATCTTATCCATTGACTGAATACATACATACTCATACTTTCCATGGAAGTTATGTCCTCCCGTACTCAGGTTCGGACACGGAAGTCCCATATATGAAAGGCGCGCTCCGTCCGTACCGCCTCTGATAGGCTGTATAATCGGCTCTACGCCATTCTCCTTCATGGCTTCAACCGCACGGTCGACTATATACATGTCGTTCTCAAGCTTTTCCCTCATGTTATAGTAGGAATCCTTCATATCAAGTGTTATTGTACCCTCACCGTACTTATCGTTGAGATAAGCCGTAATCTTCTCCATAACCGCCTTACGTCCGAGGAATTTATCCATATCGTGGTCACGTACAATGTAATCAAGGCAGGCATTCTCCTCGTCACCATTCATCGCACAAAGGTGATAGAATCCCTCATAGCCTTCTGTATGTGCCGGTGTCTCTGCTGCCGGAAGCATTGAATTGAACTCCATTGCAACAAGAGCTGCGTTCTTCATCTTATTTTTTGCCTCACCCGGATGTATATTCTCACCCTTGATGTGAACCTTCGCCGATGCCGCATTAAAGTTCTCGAACTCTATCTCTCCCAGCATTCCGCCATCGACAGTATACGCATAATCGGCTCCAAAGTGCCCAACATCAAATCTGTCCGCACCTCTTCCAATCTCCTCATCAGGTGTGAAAGCAATACATATCTTTCCATGTCTGCTGCCGCTGCCCGACTTGTCCGCTGCGATAATCTCAGCCGCCGCTGTCATAATCTCAGCAACTCCTGCCTTATCATCAGCCCCTAAAAGCGTAGTTCCATCGGTCACGATAAGATCCTGTCCGACATAATTTCTCAGATTCGGGAATGTAACCGTATCCATGACAACGCCAAGCTTCTCATTGAGCACGATATCCGCACCGTCATAATCACTTACAATCCTTGGCTTGATATTCGCTCCCGACATGGCGGGTGCCGTATCCATATGTGCTATAAGCCCGATAACCTTCTCATCCTCAGCTCCCGCTGATGCCGGTATGCTTCCATACACATATCCGTCCGCATCAACATGTGCATCCGCCACACCAATCTCCTTGAGCTCTTCCACAAGCACATTGGCAAGAACAAGCTCCTTGTCCGAGCTCGGGCAGCTCTCACTGCTCTCATCAGATGTTGTCTCGTAGCTTACATATTTAAGTAATCTCTCATACGCTCTCATAATCAAATACCTCTCATTCCGCCTTATATGGCTTAAATAATTGGAACAGTAACTATTAGTATAACACAGTTTATAAAAAAAATCCATAATATTGTTACAACTGTCACCGATTGTTCTTTGACAACTGAATATTTTTACGTCTTAAAATAATTCGTCTAAATAATAGTCAAAAGTATTGTTTTATATCAACATTTATTTTATACTTAGATACATCACTTCCGGATTCAGGTGCCAAGGCATGCAAGCAAGTTGTTCTAACAGCTCTGAAAAATTACAGTCTGCAAAGGAGAAAAAACAATATGTTCACAAAGTATTTATCAAGATTATCCGCCGCTCTTATTGTGGCAACCGTTATATTCACAGCTTCCGGCTGCAACAAGTCAACCGCATCCGTCCCTGATGCTTCCTCCGTAGAAGCGGCCTCAACAATTGAGACCGGCACTATCGAAACAGTCAGCACTGCCGAGACATCCGGCGAGAACCTCGTAAGTACCGAAGCGACCTCGTCCAAGTCTGACGCATCTAAGTCCGGCACATCCGAGACGGAGAAGTCCAAGACAGATGCCACAAATAAGAATACAGAATCAGACTCCACAAAGGCTTCCGACAAGACAGAGCCCGCAACTACCAAGGCTGCCGGGACTTCGACTACAGAGGCGACAACCAAGACGGAAGAGAATACTTCCAAGGCGGTTGTGACCGAGACTACAACTCAGGCGGCTGCAACAGCTCCGACAACGGCTCATAACAAGAAGCAGGAAGAGACTACAACTCAGGCTCCGACTGAAAAGACCACGGAAAAGGCTACTCAGGCGCCGACTAAGCCTGCACATACACACAGTTACACATCCACTGTCACCAAGGCTTCGACCTGCACAAGCGAGGGCGTCATGACTTTCACATGTTCCTGCGGTGACAGCTATACCAAGGCAATCAGCAAGACCGCACACAACTACGGCAGCTACACATACAATAACGACGCGACCTGCGAATCAGACGGCACCGAAACAGCAGTCTGCTCCGTATGTGGTGACCGTACCACAAGAACTGCAGGCGGCACAAAGCTTGTGCATGTGCACAACTATAGCGAGTCCGTCACAACAGCTCCTTCGTGTACCACTGAAGGCGTGAAGACGTTCGCATGTTCCTGCGGCAGCAGCTATACGGAAGCTATCCTGGCAACGGGTCATATATGGAGTGACTATGCTTACAATAATGACGCGACCACAGAGAGTGACGGCACAAAAACGAGGTACTGCACCATATGCGGTGAGCGCGAAACAGTGACAGCCGAGGGAACCAGGAAGAATCTGCCGAGCTGGTATGATGAGCACAGCCAGCCGCTTAATACGACGACGGGGGCTCAGGATGACGGGTCGCTGGAGGCGTACTTCGTCAGCGGGCAGTTTAGTTGGTCTGACGCAGCGCTTGGGTGTTGGGACTTTGGATACAGCATGACATCCGACTATGTGGGAACCTACGCAGAGGGTAACGTGTACCACGGTTACCTTTATGAGTAAAAGCGGTAACTGAGTTATACAAAAAATAAAATATGCCATCTCCTTTGATTGTTTTGATTATATAAAAGACGTATGCGAACTGTTCGTGTGCGTCTTTTTGTTTTTATATACCTCTGTCATATTTTACATGATACCAATATAAACAAATTAAATTTAGGAAAAGGAGGTTTAAGCAAACCATGAACAAGAAGTTAAATATAATGGGTAGAATAATTGCATTACTGATTGTTGTCACTTTGTCTACGGTCAGTATATGTACCGAAAATGTAGCAGCATTCTATAATCAGGACGGCTCAAATGAAGCTGAAAAAAAAGACCGAAATGCTGCAAAAATCACCGTTCAGCTTATGCAGTGTAAACATAAAGATACTCACTACAACAGCAACGGCATTCACATCAACGATACTACCGGAGATAAGATAATCATGAAATTTGAAAGGGAGCCGAGTGTAATAAACGACACTGCCGCCGGTACTGCAACCTACGACATCAACAAATATGTCTATGAGTACGAGATGTCCTACTCCGAGGGCGCACAGGTCGACTATGCAGTGATAACCACACCGAACATCACGCATTACGAAAGCACCGCATCAGGCGGAGTGCGTGAAACCCATTCGCGAATGTACTGGCTTGGTGAGTACAACAGTACAATGGAGAATCTGACCGCCACGGAAGGTGCCAACGAATGGTACAGCTTTGCAAAACAGTGCGGAGCGGCGGTTAATTCCGACCTCAGCCGCCAGACATGGGAAACCGTCGAAAGCGGAAACAGCGGCTCATATAAAGGTGAGTATGTCGTGAGCCTTGATGTCAGCCGCACAATCGACAACGGACAGAAGTTTCTTTATCTGCTTGAGGGAACATTTTTTGACAGGAATACTCGGGACAGCAATCATCCGGACATGCAGAGCACCGGAGCTCCGTCCTACTACGGTACACATGTATACGGTATTATCGGGCTTGTGTTTTACAGAAATGTGAACTTTGATACTAACGGTGGAGTAATGACTGAGGGAACTGTTAAAAACATGCAGGTATACAATGGAAGCAAAAAAGCCAAAGCTTATGCGTGGTATGGTGATGCCAATAAAAGAAAATGGTACTCCGACATCGACATCACATCCCCTCAGGTATCTACCGCATACGGCACGGCATCGGTGAAAGCTCCCTCCCGCACTGATTACCTCTTCACGGGCTGGTATGACAGTCCCGACGGCGGCGTGATGCTCTACGATACGGACGGCAACGCCGTGAAAGGCACGCAGTATTTTGATGCGGACGGTAACTGGATATACAAGGGAAACGTCACCGCGTATGCAGGATGGGAGTACGTTGGTGACTACACAATACACTATGACAAGGGTGCGAGCGATACTTATATAACGCCGCCTGCCGACACCGTGACAACGGTGGGTACCGCTGCCATACTTGCGGACACACAGCTTACGGGAAGCAGATACACGCTCTGCTACGAAGGAAACACCAACAATGAACACTCTCGGTCCACGTCCCTGCCTGCGACGGAAGGCAATTTTAAATTTGCAGGCTGGAACATAGGCGGCACCGTCTGTCAGCCCGGAACCCTTTACGGGGAGACGCTTGTGAAGGATTCTGTTGTGGCAGCGACGGCAGTGTACAGCGGATATACCGTCAGACTTCCGAAGCTTAGCAGCACCAGCTATGAATTGGATGGCTGGTACGAGAGCTATGACGGTGTGACCGGGACATTTGCGGGATATATCGGAAAGCCGGGCGATGATTACGTGATTAATGCGGCAGAAAGTTCCTTTGCGAAGACAATATATGCCAAATGGACACCAGCTGATGTGGCACTTAATTTCAATTACCTGATACCTGATGCTGCGAAAAACAGCAGTCTCGGCTACACGCTTACGGGGGCAGATGAGACATCGAGAACACTCATGTTCGGTACAAGGATAGGCGTGCTTCCCGAGCCTGAGCTTTCAGGATATACGTTCGTCTGTTGGAACTGGACGGCAGATGGTGCGGGCGGAACCGCATCGGCAGACGGCCTTTATTATGGGATTGATGGCAACGGCGACCCGGCGGACACGCTGTACGCCATGTGGGAGCCGCTCAGTTACAGCATAAAATATGATTACAACGGTGCGGACGCAATCGCATCCAACCCGACCAAAGCCAAATATTACGACATTCTCAGCATCGCGGCACCGACGCTTGCCGGGGCTGAGTTTGCAGGCTGGGAAATAACCGGAATGGATAACAGCCCGCACCTTCTTGACGGCACGAAGACAAACTCAGAAAGTGCATCCGGCATAGGCACCGGAAAAAGCCCGGCTGAGTTCATCGGACTGAACGGCTCGGATGGCACCGTGCTTTTTACGGCGCAGTGGAACTATGCAAAATACAACATCACATACGATTTCAACGGCGGTTCTCCTGTTCCGGGCGGCTCGTATCCGGCAGAGGCCTCGGTTTACGAGTATTTTGACATCAGCAACCCTGAAAAAGGTTCGTCACTCTTCAAGGGCTGGACTGTAAAGGGAATGGATGAGGGAACGCACTGTGTAGGCGGCGCGTATGTGGACGGTGCCACGGCATCAGGTGCCGGAGCCGGAAAGGCCGCGGGTGCAAAGCTTCCATTCGCAAGCTTAAGATATACCCCCGGAACCGTAACCCTTGTTGCAGCGTGGGAAGCCGACGACAGACAGCTCATATTCATGACGGACACCGGAACAATGACCGGAAAAAGCATACAGGACAACTGGACGCTGCGGTTCATCAGATTCGGTTCCAAGAATTTCATTTCAAAAAATGCGTATGATGTGGAATGGGGAACCGACGTGCCGTCTGTAAAAAGAACCGGCTACACTTTTAACGGATTCTATACGGAACTTAAGGGCGGCACGCAGGTATTTAACGGCGGCAGCTCAACGGATATGGCAGACAGAATGCCGTCGGACAAGCTCGCAGCCGGGTCATACCTGGCGGACAACGGCGCATGGGTTGGACCGAGCCTTATCCTGTATGCGCACTTCACGCCGCTGGAGTTTGAGCTCACGTTCGATGTCAACGGCGGTGTCTGGGCGGACGACAAAAGCTCGGGAACCAGGACTCTGGGAGTAACATATGACAGCGACAGGAACAGCACCGTCTGGGATAGCACAGATGTAGAGAGAACCGGGTACATTCCCGGCGGCTGGAACACCAGGGCTGACGGCACCGGTTACACGGTATTTGACACGGACGGGTACAGCACCGACGAGGGCGGATACTGGTCGGAAGACTACAGAAAATAAGGAGGTGAGACGGATGAAAAACAAAAGGCTTCATAAATTCCTTAACAGGGCTGTGGCATTCGTCACGGCGGCGGGACTTGCGCTCCTGCCTCCGTGCGGAGCACTGACGTGGACGGGCAGTATTGAGACGGTGCTGGCCGACGATGCACCGGCTGGGTATCATTACGCGGCATCATCCATAACATACAATATAATAAAATTTGATGACCTTGAAATATTCAGCGATTACACAACATTACATCATGCTTCAACGAACAGCAGGTTTGGCTGGCCTTTCTGTGAATGGTGCAGTGAGTGCAATGATGAGTACGGCAATCCGAATCATTGGGTAACCCAGGCTGCTAATTTTTATGGATATTATGATACGGTAAATAATAAATATGTTTTCACCGGGGCAAGCGTATACGGTGGCGAAAGAAACAAAGTTGATAATCATTGCGCAGTACATGAAACATGTAACGATGGCCATGGGAAATCACATAAGTCGGTATTGCAGGAACAGGACCAATCGGATATACAGGACTTAAACTCATGGATGTTTGATGGTATGGTTCGTTACCTGAGCCGTAAGGGTGCAGGTATGATTTCATTAAAGACACTAAAAAGCAACGGATGTACGTTTGAGTATTCGCGCGAAAATGGTATCGGAGGAACCGTAACCGTAACATATAATAATCAGCTTGTTCCAAATAATTACAACATTGTCTTTAATCCATCAAACGGCGGCAGCGCATTTTCCCATGCCGCCACATACGACTCTTCAAACCGGAATGCAGGAGCCGCGTCAGCAGCATGGAATGACTGTACGCTTCAGGGATGGTATACCGGTCAGAATGGTACAGGAGAAAAAGTATACGATGCAGACGGCAATGCCGTGTCCGGCAGTTTCTGGAGCGGCAGCGGCAGCAGTGCCGTATGCAGATGGGACAGCACGGATGGTGCCACTTTGAATCTCTATGCTTACTGGACGGGAACCGTCACCGTAAACGCCGGCACCGGAATATCCTCCGTATCAGGCGGCGGAGTCAAGTCCGTAGGAAGCGACGTCACCATAACCTCAACGACAAAAACAGGATATACAACTCCTTACTGGGAGCAGGACGTCGCAGACAGCAGCAAAGCCTACGGCAGCAGCTGCACATTCACAATGCCTGGCAGCAGCATAAGCTTTACAGCTTACGCATCTCCAAAACAGTACGCAATAACATGGAATTCTAATGGCGGAAGTTCAACTCCCGCGAACACGGACGTTACATACGACTCCACGCAGGGAAACAGCGTCCCGTCATCGGTAATAACAAAAAACGGGTGCAGGTTTGACGGATGGTCAGATGCGTCAGGCAATATGATATACGATTCCAATGGTAACGCAGTAAACGGTACATACTGGGCAGGAAGCGGGGCACAGGCAGTATGGAAATATGCGGGCAGTGAAAATCCTGTAAAAGTGTATGCCAAATGGGCAGACATAACCGGGCCGACGGTCAGTGCGGTACCATCACAGACTGCCTGGACAACAACGTCATCCGTTAAGATTACCGCGGATGACAATGACACCCTCGCATCTGACAATGCATACCGGTATTACCTGTCTGAGAGCAGCTCAAGTCTTGTCGGCGGTTCGTGGACAAACTATGTAAATAATCGGAATGTGACAATCGGAAGCGGGCTGACGGGCACATATTATCTCTGGGTAAAGCGCGTAAAGGATACAGCCGGGAACTGGTCATGCGATTCAGATTATCATGTGTTCGGACCGTACCGCTTTGATAATTCCTCACCCGATTTAAGCAGTATCAAAAACACTTACGGATGGTTCGAACCAGGAAGCACCACGGAAATCAGTTTTGATATATCAGATAATGAAGCCGGGCTTAAAAGTATCGTATTAAAGGATGTTAACGATGTTTTGCTGGCTGATTTAACGAGCGGTGCCCACAGCTACAGCTTCAGTGCATCGGGCGTAAACTTTTACAATATCATTGCGACCGATAACCTTGACAACACATCAAAGAAGATGTTCGTTGTAAAAATCGGTACGCCGGCTGAAATTCCGGCTGAAAGTGCAGTGTGGAAAGGACTTAATAATCTGGAGCTGTACCAGAGCTGGCTGCCGATAACCTACACGATAAGATTTGATAAAAATGACGGCGACAGCGCGACGAAGGTAACAGGCACAATGGCAGACGTGCCGGCTATATATGATGTGCCGGTCAATCTGCCGGAAAATAAGTTTGCAAGAGACGGATACGAGTTCATAGGGTGGAATACCAGCGCGGACGGAAACGGCAAGTCTTATGCGAATCGGGAAACTGTAAAGAATCTTACGGCTGTCCGGGGAGGCAAGGTTACGCTCTACGCACAGTGGAAGGATTCATCAGCGCCACAACTCAGTGTTACACCGACAGAAACCGTCAACCCGGATGTGGAAAACGATGCCGTGAAAAGCATTGATGTAACGATAACCATAGCGGAGAAAGGCTCCGGACTCAGCGGTTCGAATAAATATGAATATGGATTTTCAACAAGCATCACAACTCCGCCGGACAACTGGTTCGAGTACTGTTCCTCACCAGCTTCAGATTCTTTTTCAACAACGCTCAATAGGCTCGGCAGCTCCGAAACAGGCTTTTACTATCTCTGGGTTAAGCAGATAAAAGACAGGTACGGAAACCTGTCAAGCAGCATAGGGGCTCTTGCAACGATTGCTTCCTGCCATGTCTACGGCGTCTACGCCTTTGACAACACTGCTCCGTCCGGTACCGTAAAATACATCGAGAACAATGCAACTCTCGGACTATACAATGATACTTTAAACGTCTCCCCTTACGCTGTCATGAATATCTACGACGCATACGATGATGTTTCGGGAATATCCGGGTTTTCACTTGTTATTTCCGATGTCAATAATGCAGATAACAGGGCTGAGTTCAGCTTTATTGAAAACAGCGGAAGCTATGCCTGTCGTTTTAGTCTGTATGATTGTCTGAAAAATTTTCAGGATGTAGAACGCGTCAATATGTCCATCCATTCATTTGACCGGCTTGGCAACACTGCCACGCTGCCGATAACCTCGTACGACTTTGGAACACTCCAGAGCGGTTCGGCTATACATGCCGATGACATTGGATTTTTACTTGCTGACAGCTCAGGATATGTATATTCCAGAGATGCCTTCCGCGTTGAAGCTTACATTGAAAATATCTCCCACAATTCGCACGGTACCTCCTTCACGGGCGGTCAGAAAGGCCGGCTCCGCATATATACTTTCGGCAATGTGCACTCCGTATGTGCTGATTTCGGCTCGGTAAAGAAGTACATAAATCCGGCGTATGATACACATCCTGACCTCGAAATGACCGTCATACAGCCGACACACACGGCATATATATATTTACATGACTTCTTCATACCTCTTGGCTGTGCCAGCTCCACATATACGGATACGACGGCATTAGGCTTCAAAAAAGGCGGTACTCAGCACAGAAATGTCGTATATGACGTTTCGGGAACGCTCACCGACAATATCAAGACAATTCTGAAATATAATGCACGATAAGTTTTCTTATTTTCCCTATTCCATTTTTTTCTTTATGTGTTATAATATGATTGTCAAAATAATAACAATATCGGAGGTATACCTATGTTAGTTACAGCAAAAGAAATGCTTGAAAAGGCAGTTGCCGGTCATTATGCAGTTGGCCAGTTTAATATTAACAATCTTGAGTGGACTAAGGCTATCCTTACCACGGCTCAGGAGCTCAACTCCCCTGTTATCCTCGGTGTTTCCGAAGGTGCAGGCAAGTACATGGCAGGATATAAGACTGTTGTAGGTATGGTTAAGGGTATGATGGAGGAGCTTAACATCACGGTTCCTGTTGCTCTTCACTTAGACCATGGTTCATACGAAGGATGTCTTAAGTGCGTTGAGGCAGGCTTCTCTTCAATCATGTTCGATGGTTCTCACTACCCAATCGAGGAGAACATTGCAAAGACCAAGGAATTGGTTAAGATTTGTGCTGACCACAATATGTCTCTTGAGGCTGAGGTTGGTTCAATCGGCGGCGAAGAGGACGGTGTCATCGGTATGGGTGAGTGTGCCGACCCTAAGGAGTGTAAGGCAATCGCAGACCTCGGTGTTACAATGTTAGCTGCCGGAATCGGCAATATCCACGGTAAGTACCCTGCTAACTGGAAGGGCTTAAGCTTTGAGACACTTGCAGCCGTTAAGGAGCTCACAGGTGACATGCCTCTCGTTCTTCACGGTGGTACAGGCATCCCTGCTGACATGATCAAGAAGGCCATCTCTCTCGGTGTTGCTAAGATTAACGTCAACACAGAGTGTCAGTTATCATTCGCTGACGCCACAAGAAAGTACATCGAGGCAGGCAAGGACTTAGAGGGCAAGGGCTTTGATCCTCGTAAGCTTTTAGCTCCGGGTGCTGCTGCAATCAAGGAAACCGTCAAGGAGAAGATGGAGCTTTTCGGTTCCGTTGGCAAGGCTTGATTATAGTCAAAAATGCACGTTGGCACTTTTGCAGATAAAAAAATAAGTTTTTTTTAAAAAAGGGCTTGCAATTTCCGAAATTATAGTTTATTTTATTAACATAAATGATGTCTTGTAATACTAAAGTCAATATTTAGGGAACAAGGTCATATAATTTCGTGTGAGTGAACAAGGGCGTTCCGTTTATTTGGAATGCCCTTTTTTTATGCAAACGAATATACTTTTTTTAGACGCGTCGCTGAAGCCTCACCGGAAAATTTTACAGCATGAAAGGAATGGAAAAGAATGAGCAATATCAATGTAGAAGAAATTTTTGGCGAAAATGTATTCACTGTTGGTAAGATGAGAGAACGCCTTCCTAAGAAGGTATTTGCAAATCTCATGAACGTTATGAACAAGGGTGGCGAGTTATCAATTTCCGATGCCGATGTAATCGCCAAGGCAATGAAGGACTGGGCTGTTGAGAAGGGTGCAACCCACTATACCCACTGGTTCCAGCCGCTTACAGGTATAACAGCCGAGAAGCACGATGCCTTCGTCACACATCCTGACGCTGACGGAAAAATGATTATGGAATTCTCCGGCAAAGAGCTCATCAAGGGCGAACCTGATGCTTCTTCCTTCCCATCCGGCGGTTTAAGAGCCACATTCGAAGCAAGAGGCTATACGGCTTGGGACTGTACATCTCCTGCATTTGTCAAGGAGGATGCGACAGGTGCAATTCTCTGCATACCGACAGCCTTTTGTTCATATAAAGGCGAAGCTCTTGATAAGAAGACTCCTCTTCTCCGTTCCATGGAGGCAGTAAGCGAGCAGGCTCTCCGTATCGTAAGACTTTTCGGCAACACAGAGGCAACCAAGGTTACAGCTTCCGTAGGACCTGAGCAGGAATATTTCATCATTGACAGAGATAAGTACCTTGAGAGAAAGGATTTAATCTATACAGGACGTACCCTCTTCGGTGCTCCGGCTCCTAAGGGACAGGAACTTGAGGATCATTACTTTGGTTCAATCAAGGAGAGAATCGGTGCCTACATGAAGGACATCAACATTGAGCTCTGGAAGCTCGGCGTCACAGCCAAGACCCAGCACAATGAGGTTGCTCCTGCACAGCATGAGCTTGCTCCTATCTACGAGACAGCAAATGTTGCAGTAGACCACAATCAGCTTGTAATGGATGTTATGAAGAAGGTTGCCACCCGTCACGGTCTTGCATGTCTCCTCCATGAGAAGCCATTCGCAGGTGTCAACGGCTCAGGTAAGCATGACAACTGGTCAATCGTCACAGATAACGGTGTCAACCTTATTGACCCGGGCGACACTCCTAATGAGAACCTTCAGTTCTTACTTGTACTCGCCTGCATCATGAAGGCAGTTGATACACATGCAGACCTCCTTCGTCAGTCCGCTTCCGATGTAGGAAACGATCACAGACTTGGAGCTAACGAGGCACCTCCTGCAATCATTTCAATGTTCCTTGGCGACCAGCTTGAGGATGTTGTTAATCAGATTATCGAGACCGGTACTGCAACACACAGCATTGAGGGCGGTAAGCTTCTCACAGGTGTATCCACACTTCCTGACTTTGCAAAGGACGCTACCGACAGAAACAGAACTTCACCATTCGCTTTCACAGGCAACAAGTTCGAGTTCCGTATGGTCGGTTCAGCAGACTCTATCGCAAGCCCTAATACAGTGCTCAACGCAATTGTTGCCGAGGCATTCTGTGAGGCTGCCGATATTCTTGAGAAGTCAGATGACTTTGACAAGGACGTTCATGAGTTAATCAAGAAATACATGACTGAACATAAGAGAATCGTATTCAACGGCAATGGTTACTCAGATGAGTGGGTAGCTGAAGCTGAGAGAAGAGGACTTCCTAACATCAAGTCAATGGTTGATGCCGCAAGCGCTCTCACAACAGACAAGTCTGTTGCCCTGTTCGAGAAGTTCGGTATCTTCACCAAGGCTGAGCTTGAATCCCGTGAGGAGATTACATACGAGACATACACCAAGTACATCAACATCGAGGCTCTCACAATGATAAGCATGGCTTCAAAGCAGATTCTTCCTGCAGTAATAAGCTATACAACTGAGCTTGCAAGCTCCATCGCTTCTGTTGAGGCTGTAGGCTGCGATGCAAGTGTCCAGAAGGAGAGACTTGAAAAAGTAACAGCCGAGTTAAAGGCAATGAATACAGCTCTTGAGAAGCTCATAGCTGATCAGGCAGCCGGCGAAAAGGAATGTCCAAAGTGCACGGCCGTTTACTACCATGACACAATTATGGCAGATATGGCAGCTCTTCGTGCTCCTGCCGACAGGCTCGAGATGCTTGTTGACAAAGACTTCTGGCCGATACCTACATACGGCGACCTCCTCTTTGAGGTATAAACGGAGTTTCCTCTATAATATAGCTAAACTTTAATACCCCTACCGCCAATCTGACGGTGGGGGTATTTTATGGCTTACATATAAATGCACAAATTATAATGAATTCCAAAATGTAACATTGGTTACTGGATAAAATCCTCTTGTCGTGTTACAATAACAAGGAGAACAAACAAGGAGGCAAAATCCTCTCCTCACCATTAGGTTCGGATTTTTCCTTCGGAAAAACAAGGAGGTAAAATCCTCTCCTCACCATTAGGTTCGGATTTTTCCTTCGGAAAAACAAGGAGGATTTAAAAATGGCAGCATTACACATTACAAGCGACAACTATGAGAGCGAAGTGCTCAACTCTGACAAGCCCGTGCTTCTTGACTTTTGGGCTTCATGGTGTGGTCCATGCCAGATGCTCCTGCCGGTTATAGAGGAACTCTCGAATGAGGTTACGGATGCTAAGATATGCAAGATTAACGTCGATGAGGAGTCATCACTGGCAGAGAAGTACGGCGTTATGTCGATACCTACATTGGTAGTAGTAAAGGACGGCAAAACAGTCAACACGACCGTCGGCGTACAGCCAAAGGACAAGATTCTTGATATGCTCAAATAATTGTCAGGCATAAAACAGAATCAAATATAATAAATAGAGAAAAGGCGTAGATTCAAATTTGAATTTACGCCTTTTCCTATACCTCTGTATAAAGCCATTTATTTACAATATTGATTGCCACGAACAGTTTTTACAACACGATATACCCTGCGTACCGCAGGCATCCCCTACTCCTCCTGATTCTTGGAATTGCGGTACTGAAGCGGTGTCATGAGGTATTCTTTCTTGAAAAGCCTGTTAAAATGCTCTACGTTCTCATAGCCGACGCTTGCGGCGATTGTCTCAACATTCTGGTTAGACTCGCGCAGAAGAACCTTCGCCTTCTTCATTCTTGCTTTCTTTACCGCATCCTGGAATGTCATACCCGACTTCTCCTTAATATACTTGGAAAGGTATGGCTTCGAAAGATTGAAATTCTCAGCAAGTTCATCAAGCGTCACATCCGTGTAATGATTCTGGATGAAATTGAGGATGTCAACAATGCGTTCCTCCCTGCCTTCTTTGACATTTGTATCCTTGGCAAGCTTGTTGACTGCTGCCACAAGTGCTGATATGGAAGCCTTGATTATATCCTCGTCAAGACCTACGCCCCAGTACATCTTATCCTTGCAGAGCACTCCGACATATGATGCCGCCTTCGAGGATGAACCCTTGGAGATTGCATGCTCCTCATATACTGCAAGCTCATAGCTTATGCCGAAGTACATCTTGAGTGCATTGCTCACGGCATCAAGTCGGCCGTTACCACCTGTCTCAACAATGCGCTTCTCCTTACCCTGCTGGATTGTCACTGCAGCCCAGATTCCGTCCTCCTGCTTGAAATGGCACTCAGGAACCGAGAATACATCCGTCTGACCGATATAGTTATCCTCAAATATCTGATACACGACCGAAGGTGTAAGTTCCTTGTGCTTGCGGTCCGAAACACCCTTCACAAGATAGCCTACCTCCTCCTTCATCTTATCAGGTATGGAAATACCGAAGTTCTGCTTAAGGATGTAGGATACACCACCCTTACCCGACTGGCTGTTGATACGGATGACATCCGACTCATACTCTCTTCCGACGTCCATCGGGTCGATAGGAAGATATGGGACAGTCCACTTCCCGTTCGACTTCCCCTTCTCCCACCAGTCCATGCCCTTTGAAATGGCATCCTGATGTGAACCTGAAAATGCGGTAAATACAAGGTCTCCTGCATAAGGAGAACGCTCATACACTCTCATTCCGGTATACTGCTCATACTTCTTTCTTATATCCATAATATGTGAAAAATCAAGTCCCGGCTCGACCCCCATTGAAACCATGTTCATCGCAAGCGTTACGATATCCACATTGCCGGTGCGCTCACCATTGCCGAAAAGTGTTCCCTCAACTCTGTCCGCTCCCGCAAGAACACCAAGTTCGGCATCCGAGATACCACAGCCTCTGTCATTGTGAGGATGTACACTCAGAACAACATTCTCGCGGTACTTCATGTTGCGGCTGAGATATTCAATCTGTGAAGCAAATACATGAGGCATTGCAATCTGCACTGTTGTAGGAATATTGATAATCGCTTTATTATCTGGCGAAGGCTCCCATACATCAAGAACTGCGTTGCAGACCTCAAGTGCATACTCTACCTCTGTTCCCGGGAAGCTCTCAGGCGAATACTCAAATGTAAAATTGCCGTCCGTCTCTGCTGCAAGCTTTTTTAAGAGCTTAGCTCCGTCAACGGCGAGCTTCTTTACCTCTTCCCTGCTCTTTTTAAACACCTGCTCGCGCTGTGCTACCGATGTTGAATTATACAGATGAATGATGGCATGAGGTGCACCCTTTACTGCCTCAAAGGTCTTCTTGATAATATGTTCTCTCGCCTGTGTGAGCACCTGAACCGTTACATCCTCCGGAATCATGTTACGCTCGATAAGTGCTCTCATAAAATTGTATTCCGTGTCGGATGCAGCCGGGAAACCGACCTCAATCTCATTAAAGCCTATATCCACAAGCATCTTGAAGAAGTCAAGCTTCTCTTCAAGGCTCATCGGCTCAATGAGTGCCTGATTTCCGTCTCTTAAGTCAACGCTGCACCATATCGGTGCCTTATCTATGTAATCCTTCTTTACCCAGTCATAGCTCATCTGCGGCGGTAAAAAATATGCTCTCTGATACTTCTCTGTATTCATGTTATTCTCCATTCCCGAGCGACTTGTCGTGAAGGGCGATGAGAAATTCACGAATGTGATTTCTCATCTGCCATAAAAGCTATTTGTTTTCGCTCTTTAAACAAATTGCACGTCAGAAAAATAAAATATCAAGCATATTTTTCTGACTGGTTCCTCCATATTCCAACTTATGCTGATATCTTAACATGCCTACTTTACATTTACAATGTACATATTTAATCAATTTTGTTGATGTTTTTTAGCATTATTGCCATATTTTTTATAAAAAACATAAGAATAATATATCATCAAAACAGAGGTGGCGATGAGCAGAACAAGCATGATTACAGTCGAAGCAAAGCCCTTTATGAAAATTGTCTCCAAAATTGTAAGTACTCCGCACAGCATCAGCAGCCTGCCTCCAAGACGATTTGACAGCTCCCAGGTTGTATCATTGTCCATGCTCCATGTGGTTCTTATGCCCACAAACCTGTTGCGCTTACATTTCGGAATAATGTTGCCTATTACAATCACCAGAAGTCCCATCAGACAATTCGCCACAACATTGATGTCCACCCTCATCTTTTCCTGTCCGTCAGATATGTTGATATCCATAAACAAAAATACCGTCTGCATCACTGTGAACATTATCGTCATACCTATCGCGGTAAACCCCAGCACCTTTATGTTATTTTCCGCCTCAATCCTTTCTTTGTCACTGTCTGTCTTAGCCGCTCTTTTTTCAAACACCTTCATAAGGATAACCCAGAACACATTGAATGCCACAATAATGCAGGGAAATAGAAAGTTCTCGTTTCTTGAACCGTATCGGTCAATCTCCCCCTGCATGTTATAGTGCATCGGCACCGTCTCCGGCATAAACTGAACGCATATACCCGTTATCACAAAAGCCATCGCCGTAAGTATTATAAGCCATGAATAAAATTTTCTGTTTTGCTTCATATAAAATCCTCCGTTCCGCATTTTTTTGCCCTGTCATGTCCTGTGTATTCCTTTTTCTCATCCGTAAAACCTCTAAACCACATGAGCAGCTCGTCAAATACCGTCATATTAAGCGAATAGTACACAAAATTTTTCTCCTTATACTCTATGACAAGCTCCGCTTCCTTTAGAAGTCTCAGATGATACGAAAGTGCCGCAGGTGACATACCAAGTGACTTGGCAAGTTCACCGGCGGACATTCTCCCACCCTTAAGAAGTTCAAGAATCTTTCTTCGCACAGGCTCCGACAGCACCTTAAAACTCTCTGCAACTCCCATAACATACACCTCACATTCTATTTAAAATTTTCTTTAAATAGATTATAGCATATAGTTCCGTTACATGCAATAATTATTTAAAATTATTTTTAAATACCTTTCTTATTTCTTTTAAACCACATTAATGTTATAATAGCTTTAAATCTACAATATTGGAGATGTTTACAATATGAAGAAACGATTGGATTTTTTTGTCTATACAGCATTTGGAACATGCATATTTATTCTGCTGTTCATGCTTGCATATATAACGACACATTTAGATGCCGAAACATTTTCAACCAGGCAGCCCGGCTCATACAACATCCTCTCACCTGATATTTTTGAGAGTCTGCAGAGCGATACGGCACCGCTGCATAAGTACAATGAGCTTATTGTGACTGTGCCGCAGGTTGATAAAAAAGGCTCTAACCTTATATTTTATGTAAAGCATGAGTCCGTTGAAGTCTATATAGATTCTGAGCTTGTCTATTCCCTCGCTCCCGATGAAGGCTCTTTCATAAAAACATCCGGAGCTAACTGGTGTATTATTCCGATTTACCCCGACGATGCCGGTAAGACCATAAAAATAATTCTCACACCGCTGTACAAGAGCATGACAGACACATGCCCTACCATATATTTTGGTTCACAATATAAGATATATGAACATCTTCTTGCACCGAATATTATTATATATCTTACCTGCCTGCTGGCCGTGCTCTGTGGTGCATTTTTCATCATATTTCCCCTTGTCAACATCAACAACAAGCATGTTGACAAAAGCCTTATCATGATTGGTATTTTTTCGATACTAATCGGATTATGGAAGTTTATGGACTTAGATTACACGGCTTTGATTATAAGAAATCCTATAGCCCAATCATACACGTCCTACTTCTGCCTCCTTTTGATGACGATACCATTTATAACATTCCTCAGAAGCTCCTTTACCGACAGGGATAATTTTCTGTGGGATATTCCATGCATAGCAAACATTATTGTGTTTATCATAATAATAGTGCTTCAAATTTCCGGAATTGCAGATATACGTGATAATCTGTGGCTCATACACGCCGTCATGTTGTCTAACATACCCGTGGCATTTATCATGTTTTATAAAGAAATAACCGAATACGGCTGGAATCCGAAGCTCAAGCTGACCTTTATATGTTCGTTTACCTGTCTTGTCGGACTGCTCGCCGACATGGCTGCGTACTATATCTCAAACGGCACATTTCCGTCATTTCTCGGAATCACCTGCCTGCTGTTCTGCATCATTTCCCTTGGAGCCTCATCTCTTAATGAAGCTCGTCGTCTTATGGCTATCGGAAGCCATGCCAAGGACTTTGAGGAAATGGCATACCATGACCAGCTCACCGGTCTTTACAACCGTACAGCGTATTCAAAGTATATTAACCACAAGGATTTCAAGCCTGATGGACACATCGTCGTCATGTTCGACCTGAACAATCTCAAAAAATGCAATGACAGCCTCGGACACGAACAGGGAGACAACTATATAATGGAAAGTGCACGGATAATTAAGAAAGCCTTCGGTGCGTTCGGGAACTGCTACCGCATGGGCGGTGATGAATTCTGTGTTCTTCTGCACAACGTATCCATCGCAAAATGTGCTGGCTGTGTTGATACGCTGACGGAGCTTCTTAACGCATACAACAACGCAAATCCTGACCGCTTTCCTCTAAATATTGCTCTCGGCTATGAATTGTACGATCCGGATGAGGATTACGACATCGGCGACACTCTTCGCCGCGCCGATAAAATGATGTACAGTGAGAAATTTGAGATGAAGAAAAAGAACCACGAGACCGTGCGCTGACATCAACTTGATAAGATTTTACATTGTTTTATTATATTCTTTATTAAAGCTTTGCTGAAACAACTTTGTTTTTAGGTCGGCGTATGCTATAATATTATGGTTAGAATGGATTTTTAAGGAGGATTTAAATTTAATGTTGAAGAAGACAAGATTAGTGTGTACCATGGGGCCTGCATGTGATAATGAGGAGACTCTCAGAAAAATGATGGAGAACGGCATGAATGTCGCCCGTTTCAACTTTTCACATGGAAGCTATGAGGAACACTTAAACAGATATAACCGCGTAGTCAAGATTCGTACGGAACTTGGACTTCCGGTAGCAACACTTTTTGATTCTAAGGGACCTGAGATTCGATTCAGACTTTTTGAGGGCGGCAAGGTTACAGTCAACAACGGTGATTTGTTCACCCTTACCACAAAGGAGCTTCTCGGAAATAACACAATCGGTTCCATTTCCTATAAGAACCTTATCAACGATGTATCCGTCGGTGCAAGCATCCTTGTAAATGACGGTCTTATCGAGTTAAAGGTTGAAGAAATCACTGATACTGACATTGTGTGCCGCGTTATTAACGGCGGAGTCATCTCTGACCGCAAGGCAATCAATGTTCCGGGAGTTCATTTATCGATTCCATTCTTAAGCGATGTCGATAAGAATGATTTAGAATTCGCAATGAAGACTAATTTCGATTTCTTTGCACTCAGCTTCGTGCGCTGTGCCGAGGATGTCCTTGAGGTCCGCCGTCTCCAGAAGGAACATGGCAATACCTCCAGGCTCATAGCTAAGATTGAAAGCCAGGAGGGTGTTGAAAATCTCGATGAGATAATTGATGCTGCCGACGGAATTATGGTTGCCCGCGGCGATATGGGTGTTGAGATTCCTTTTGAGAAGGTTCCTGTTGTACAAAAGGACATGATTAACAAGTGTCTTAAGTCAGGAAAGTTCGTAATAGTTGCCACACAGATGCTTGAAAGCATGACGCACAATCCACGTCCTACAAGAGCTGAGGTAAACGATGTGGCAAATGCCATTTTCGACCAGACATCAGCCGTGATGCTCTCAGGCGAGAGTGCCGCAGGTGACTACCCTGTAGAAGCTGTTAAGACAATGAGCAGAATCTGCCGTGAGATTGAAAAGACAACCACAACAGGCAAGTTCGATATCAGCTACAACGGTAACAATCTTGCATCATCCATTGCCTGCGCCGCATGTTCAATTGCAAGCATCATAAATGCCGATGCAATCATCCCTGTTTCACTCAGCGGAAGCACAATCCGTAAGGTATCAGGTTTCCGTCCTAACATAGATATCATCGGATGTTCCACGGATGAGCGTGTATGCCGTGAGACATCTCTCATGTGGGGTGTAACACCACAGCTTGTGACAGAGCAGAAGGACGGAGATGCTCTTATCCGCGAAGTTATTGATAAGTGTAAGGCATCCGGACTTATCAAATCAGGCAGCCGTGTCGTAATAGTTGCCGGATTCCCTCTCGGAGTAGCCGGCGTAACTAACATGATTCGTGTTGTCGACGTCGAATAATACATCTGCACGTTCACCAATCAGACTATATCATGGAGGTAAGACCAATGACTAATATATATGTCGATAATAAAAAAATTTCTTTTGAATTATTTAGATATGTAGCCGAGCAGTTTTCATCCTGCATGAATGATAATTTGTATGTCTATGATATTCAGAACGATACTTACTATATTACTGAGGGAGCTACGAAACGCTTTGCCGTTCCGGGTTCTTTCTTCAACAATGTTCTTGAGGAACTTAAGAAATTTGTCTGCCCCGATGATTTTCCGGTCCTTGAAGCTGACCTCAAATCTCTTATCAACGGTCAAAAAACATGGCATAATCTTAATTACCGCTGGCTGTCCCATGACGGCTCCCCGATATGGATTAACTGCCAGGGACGCATAATTCCCGGGGAAGACGGAAAGCCTTATCTCCTTATCGGATGTATCAACGAGATAGGTAAGCGGCAAAGTGCAGATAACGTCAGTGGTCTTCTCTCCTCCGAAGCATTGAAGGAAAGACTGTTAAAGTTCAACCGCCTCCCTGAGGGCTATGTCCTGAGAATAGGCATAGACGACTTCAAAAATGTTAATGAAAGACTTGGTCATGACTATGCCGACCATCTTCTGAGAAATATAGCGGAATGTATTGAGTCCAGCCTTACAGACGGTCAGAGCGTATATCGTATAGGCGGCGATGAATTCATAATTTTTGACTGCATAAAGGGTTCTCTCTCAGATGCGCATTTACTCTACCACAAGATTCGTTCCGGTGTGGACAAGCATATTGAGGATAACCGTTATAAGGCACTCTACACTATATCCGGAGGTGTCATTGATAATTCCTATTTTGATACAGCCGATTATGAGCATATTCTTAAACTTACCGAATTTGCACTCAGCATGGCAAAGGTGCGCGGCAAAAACCAGCTCTACTATTATGACGAGGAAGACTACTCTGCTTTTCTGCGCAAGCGTATGCTGAGCATCGCTCTCCGTGAGGCAGTTGACAATAACTTTGAGGGTTTTGAGCTTTATTATCAGCCTATTATGTCCGTCAACAACGAGAAGCTTTATGCAGCTGAGACATTGTTAAGATTCACTCTCAAATCAGGTGAAAGAGTATCTCCCGGAGAGTTTATTCCGATTTTGGAGGAATCAGGTCTTATAATTCCTGTCGGCAAATGGATAATACGCGGTTCAATGGCTGTATGCAAAGAGTTCCAGCAGACACTGCCTGACTTCCGCATATCAATCAATCTCTCATATATACAGCTTCTAAAGAGTCCTGTATTCAATGAAATCCTTGAATCGCTTGATAACACCGGACTTTCACCTGAGAGCCTGATTGTCGAATTAACCGAGAGTGGAAAGCTCGATAACTCACTGGCAATACGAAATATCTGGGACAAGCTCAAAAAGCTCGGCGTCAACCTTGCCATTGATGATTTCGGCACAGGTTACTCCAACCTCGGCAACATAGGAAATCTCAAGCCTGATATTGTAAAGCTTGACCGAAGCTTCACAGTCAAGGCACTTCAGAATGATTACGAACACCGGTTGATGGTTCACATCATCTATATGATACACAGTATAGGACTTAATCTTGTCGTTGAAGGTGTTGAGACCAAGGACGAACAAGCAAAAATAGCCGCTCTTGACCCGGATTTTATTCAAGGCTACTATTACAGCCAGCCTTGTTCTAAGGAAGAGTTCAAGAAAAAATTTAATTTATAAGAGCAAATAATGTTTCCTATCACATAATAAAACTGCCATACACGATATGCCTTAACATCTCATCAGCATATCGAATATGGCAGTTTTTTATTTCAGTTTTTTATTTCAGTTTTTTATTTCAGTTTTTGATTTTAGTTTTCTGTATACCGTGACATACATGGTTATGAAGCTTGCAAGTCCACCTATGACATTCGATATCGGCTCTGATAAAAATACACCCATGACTCCAAAACCGATTCTCGGAAGAATTATTACAAGCGGCACAACAATTATGGCTTTTCTCAAAAGCGAGAAGAATATAGCATGTTTTGAATATCCGAGTGCCGTGAAGGTCGATTGTCCCGTGAACATGAAAGCCATAAACACAAATCCAAAGAAATATGTCTTAAGTGCTTCTGCACCGTAGGCAATCGTCTGTGCATCCTCAGTGAATATCCCCATGAGCTGCTTCGGAATAATAAGTACAATAATCCATGCAAGTGCCGTGTAGGCGATTCCTATTGCCGCCGTAAATCTTATCCCGCTTTTTACCCTGTCATATTTTCCTGCACCGTAATTATATCCCAGAACAGGCTGTGAACCGCTTGTGAGCCCACTCACCGGAAGTGACATTATCTCCCTGACCGAATTGATTACAGTCATAATTCCGACATATAAGTCCCCTCCGAATACCTTGAGTGTGGCATTGCATACCACCTGGACCATACAATTCGTTGCCTGCATGATAAATCCTGCCATTCCCAGCGTTGTTATATCTCCTACCAGCTTCCATTCCGGCTTCATACAGCTAAGTTTAATATGATATGCGGCTTTTCCCTTTCTGCTCAAAAGAAAATGCATAACCCACACAGCCGACACCGCCTGACTTATGATGGTGGCAAGTGCAGCACCACCAACTCCCATGTCTGACACAAATATGAACAGCGGGTCGAGGATAAGATTTAAAAGTGCACCAATCAGCGTAGTCATCATTCCGGTTTTCGGAAACCCCTGTGCATTTATAAAGCCGTTAAGTCCCGTAGACAGCATGGTAAATGTAGTACCAAAAAGATATATTCTAAGATACTCATCCGCATACACATACGAGGCATCACTCGCACCGAACAGATACAACACGGGCTTTCTGAAAATATAGCACAGGGCAAAGATCACAAACGAACTTGCAAAAAGCATCGTGAACGTATTTCCCAGAATCTTCTCCGCCTTCTCATCATTCCCCGCACCTCTCTCTATTGAAAACAGCGGTGCTCCTCCCATCCCGAACAGATTGGTAAATGCGGCAACCAGTGTTGTAAGCGGGAATACAAGCCCAATCCCGGTGAGTGCAAGGCTGTCAGCACCCGGAAGGTGTCCGATATATATTCTGTCAACAACATTATAAAGAAGCTGAACAAGCTGTGCCAAAATAAGAGGAACAGCCTGTGCCATTATATTGCTCCAGACCTTCCCCTTTGAAAAATCCTTTCCGCCTGCGGCAGACCTATTGTCATTCATTTTCCTACTCCATAACCGATTTATTTTATAATTACGGATAATTATACAAAACTCTTACAATTAAAACAAGTATTCAGTAGCTTGTTTTTACAAAACGTGTATAATGAACTTATAAGGTGAATTCAATTAAAACATGGAGGACTACAATGAATTCTCGAAAGAAAATCGATATGACACAGGGGCACATCATGCGGCTCGTCATACTGTTCGCACTTCCAATCTGTCTCGGAAATGTACTGCAGCAATTATACAGCACCGTCGACACACTCGTTATCGGCAATTTCTGCAGTCCTGCTTCATTAGCCGCAGTCGGAACCAGCTCGCAGCCGGTAGAACTGCTTCTGTGCATCTTCCTGGGACTCGGAACCGGAGTATCAATCCTCGTGTCACAGTGCACCGGGCGCTCCGATGCTCAAGGACTTAACAAAGTAATCCAGACTGCAACCTTCTTTTTATATGTCAGTGCAATCCCATTATCATTCCTTGGAATACTCATAAGCCCTTATGTTCTTAAATTTATGCAGGTTCCGTCGGACGCATGGGACTATGCCGTCTCATACATCAACATAATTTTTCTCGGTACACTCGGCAATATGGGGTACAACATGAATGCAGGCATACTGCGCGGACTCGGTGACAGCCGTGCCTCACTCCTCTTTCTCATCATATCCTGCATCGTCAATGTCGTGCTTGACCTCGCGCTCGTTGCAGGTATACGCATGGATGTATCGGGTGCTGCGCTCGCAACCGCATGTGCAATGTACGCCTCATGGTTCTGCAGTATCATATATATAAAAAAGAAATATCCTGAACTTGATTACAGAATACTTCCCGGACGCCCTGACAAGAACGTCCTGAAGGATATAATCCGTGTAGGTCTTCCGCTTGGTCTCAACAATTCCCTGTATTCGTTAGGCCATATCATGATGCAGTCACTTGTAAATGCACAGGGAACAATATTTATCGCGGGCTGTTCCGTTGCAGGCAAGGTAACAGGTATAGCAAACGTCGCAATAACCTCCTTCTCCTCCGCCGCGACAACATTTGCCGGACAGAATCTCGGTGCCGGAAAATACGACCGATTAAGACAGGGTGCCAGACGTATTCCTTTTTACTCAGGACTTATAACCTGTATAGCCGGAGTCACTCTCACATTTTTCTGTGAGCCTCTGCTTGCACTCTTTAACAAAGACCCTGAGGTTCTAAAGATAGCTGCAAGATATGTCCGCGTTGTCCTGCCGTTTACATGGACTTATGCTGTATTCAACGGAATAATAAGCTTTGCAAACGGTCTTGGAGAGGTTCGTTATCCTACCATTGTCAATATACTCATGCTGTGGGCTGTCCGTATTCCCGTGGGATACTTTATCAATTATTTTATAGACGGCGGCTACATCATGGCATGCTTCCCGATAAGCTTCACTTTCGGAATGCTCTGCATGCTCGCATTCTTCCGCACAAAAAAATGGAAGAAAATTAAATGCGCTTAGCGCAGATATCCTTTATACAGCATTTATCACAGTAAGGTGTTGTCCTTGCAGTGCAGATGGCTCTGCCATGCTCAACAAGCCTATGGCAGAAGTCATTGCTCTCCTCAGGCGGTATAAGCTTCCATAGCTCCATCTCAACCTTCTTAGGCTCTTTTATTCCGTCCACAAGCCCCATTCTGTTGACAAGCCTTATACAATGAGTGTCCGTAACTATTGCAGGCTGTCCGAACACATCACCCATAATAAGGTTGGCACTCTTGCGTCCGACTCCGGGAAGCTTCAAAAGCTCATCAAAATCATCCGGCACCCTGCCGTCATATTTGTCGCGCAGCATCTTCATGCAGGCGCTTATATCCCTTGCCTTGCTGTTTCCAAGCCCGCACGGGTGCACAAGCTTCTCAATATCACCGACGGAAGCCTCGGCAAGTGAATTGACGTCAGGATAATGCGCATACAAATCCTGAACCACCACATTCACTCTCGCGTCCGTACACTGTGCAGCAAGACGCACGCTGACGAGCAGCTTCCACGCCTCGCTGTACTCAAGTGAGCAGCCTGCATCCGGGTATTCTTTTTTAAGTCTCTCTATTATCTTAAGAGCAAGCTCTGTCTTAGTCATCGTGCACTCCAATTCATCACCTTCATTTTATTCATGCCGCTTAGTGCTCTACACACTTGAAGCGGGGGATTGCTTATTCTGCGTTCAACTCATCTGTAAGCCGACATATTTCATCAATCATATCACCTATAGTCTCAATTGTGTCAAGAAGAGGTTCATCCGTTGAAATATCTATTCCTGCCATAGCTGCAAGCTCAACCGGTGGCTTTGTGCTGCCCGCAGCAAGAACCTTCTTCCAGTCATCAACTGCAGGCTGTCCTTCCTTTTCTATTCTCTTACATACCTGTGTGGCAATGGTAAGTCCGGCACTGTATGTGTATGAATAGAGTCCCATATAGTAGTGAGGCTGTCTCATCCATGTAAGCTCAGCTCCGTCAGTCAGTTCGACCGCATCACCCCAGAACTTTTCAAGCATATTCTTCATTATGCCGCTAAGAGTCTCAGCCTGAACACTCTCTCCTGCCTGCACCTTTCTGTATACCTCTCTCTGATATGCGGCCTCAAGAAGGTGCGTAACAAAATTATGGTAGTATGTATTGCCAACCATATTTGCAAGCACCCAACGGCGGAAACGCTTGTCATCGCTTGTCTTTAACAGGTAATGTCCAAGCAGGAGCTCATTCATTGTAGAAGGGCTCTCGACAAAATATGTTGAAACATTGGTATCGAATATCGACTGTGCTGAATTGCAGGCCTTAAAATGCCCTGCATGTCCCAGCTCATGTGCTATCGTGAACACATCCGACATTCTTCCGTTCCAGCTTAGCAAAATAAATGAATTTTTGCCGTAAGGACTTGCACAGAATCCCCCTGTAGATTTTCCCTTATTCTGTGCAAAATCAAACCATCGCTCCTTGTAGGCAGTCTCAACCATCTTTACATAATCGTCACCGAGAATCGAGAGTCCCTTGGTTACATAGTCCTTTGACTCCTCAATGGTGAGCTTCGGCGAATATTCCGTGTCAACAGGAAGCTTCAAATCCGCATAAGTCACCTTATCAAGCCCATGTACCCTTCCGATAAGCTTTGCATACTTTCTCATATGAGGTGCAAGCTTCTCCATGATAAGGTCTATCTGTCTGTTGTACATGGATTCATCCACCTTCTGTCCGAAGAGCAGACTGGCAAATACATTGTCGAAGCCTCTTAAATCTGCCATCGTCTTTTCATACTGGACAGCCGCATTGTAAGCAGCGGCAGTTACATTCTCATACTCGCAAAGCTTTGAAGAAAATGCTTCAAATGCCGTTCTTCTCACATCGGTTCTCTCATCATATTCATAGTCATCCTCAAAAAGAGAGTATCCGAGAGGATACTTCCTGCCATCAACCTCAAAATCAGGGAATTTCATATCGGCAAGCTTGACCGTGTTATATATCTCATAAGGTGCTCCCGTCGTCTGTGAAAGTGCCGTGAGTACTCTCTCGGTCTCGGGATTAAGCAGATACGGCTTGCCCCTTAACACATCCTTAAGATAATTGGCATTGGCTTCCGATGAATTGACAGCCTCCTCGATAACTGCATTGTCCTGAACCGCAAGCTCACTATCGATAAAGCTCAGTCTGCTCATGCACTCAGAAAGCTTTCTGTTCATCTTTCCCGCAAGCTCCATATTATGTGTATCGTAATAGTCAACAGATGTTGCAAGCTCACAGTAGTTGCCAATAAGCGTAATAATACCAACCGCCTCACGGTATTCATCAAGGCACTTGTTAACAGTCTCCGCACTTCCTAACTTTCCTTTATATAAGCTCTCTATCTCACCAGTCAGCTTCTCCAGCCTGTCGGCATCAGCCATGAGTGCTGCCTCATCCTTGTAAATCAATGTTAAGTCCCATGTAAGTTCCTTTTTCACATCTTGCCTTGAAAGTAATTCCTCTGCCATCCTATTGTCCTCCATAAAATCATTCGCTTAGTATATTCTCAAAGCTTCCATGATGCAGCTTTTTGATTTCGTACATTCTCGCATCGGCAAGCTCCATCATCTCCCGTATCGACGCACCTCCGTCCTCACCGAAAAATGCCGAACCCATACTTACTTCAACTGTAAGTTCAATATTCTCATGTGCCTTAAGCGACAGAAGCTTCTTCTCAAGAATACCCTTATAATGCTCCGCCTCACGTTGACCGAAGCCTTTTGATATTATGACAAATTCATCGCCTCCGTATCTTGCGATGAAGCTTCTTGTATTTCCATACACAACCTTAAGCGCATCCGCGACAAGACATATTACCTTGTCTCCCATCTGATGTCCGTATCTGTCATTAATCTGCTTGAAATTGTCAATATCCATGATACTGTAGCAAAGTCTCTCCCTGCCAAGGTGCTCCATTGACAGGCTGTTCACATACTCATCGAGCCTTCTTCTGTTATTGAGTCCCGTCATGCCGTCTCTGCTCACATTCTGCTGCTGTATGTTAAGGTACACCATCACAAGTGCCGCCGTAGTGAACTGCCACAATAAATCAACGCCGTATGCCATAAGCTGTACCACTCCACCGGCAAGCGGAAACATTCCAAACAGTACCAGTCTCAGGCTCTCCTCCCTGCTCTCTCTTGACACGGCTCTAAGCAATGCCGCAAACGCAAACACGCAGGCTGCAAAAATATACCCCGCCGCCACAGCCGTGCTCACAAAATGAAGCCGGCCTCTGCAGTACATATTATTATCATCAATGTAAAATATCGCCGCCCCGCTTGGTGCCGCCATTAAAAAAACAAAGCCGATTAAGAACGGCACAGCCTTAGGGAGCACGCCAATTCCCCACTGTCCGCTGCCGTTAGTCACCTTGTCATACACATACAAAAACCACATAAATGACATAAGCAGCATAAAAATATAATACGCCGTATTAAAAATCCACAAAATGTACGTCGCCGTCTTTCCCGGTAATCCGTTAAATTTCCAACATACCATATTGCACAGCATTGTTCCGACAGTCAGTCTTATTATAGTTGCAAAGCATCTTTTTCTCCATGTGTACGACATATCCCTCTTGAGATTGTACAAGACAACAATCAATGCCGCAATAGGAAATATATCAGCCTGTATATATACTGCTTCACTCACAATCAGATTTCCTCCGTTCCTTGCGTAGCTGCTTAACTTCATACATCTTTCTATCAGCCGCTTCAAGTACCGCCTCACAGCTTCCGTTTTCGCTCCAAAGAGCTCCTCCCACACTCAGCGACAGCTTGTAACCACGGTGCTTCTCCTCGTTAAACGCCTCAACCTTCTGCAATATCTCCTGTTCAAGCTCATTCATACATGCTCTTCCTGCCCAATCACCGCACACCACGAACTCATCTCCGCCATATCTCGCAATAAAGGCATCTCCTATCTTAAATACGCTTCTTAATATGTCAGCGACATTCCAGAGTGCATCGTCCCCCTCCTTATGTCCAACCTCATCATTGATTATCTTAAAATCATCCACATCTATCATGAAAAGTCCCCAGTCGGCTTGTGTCTGCTGCCTGCTTCTGCGTTCAAGGTAAGCATCGAATTCGCGTCGGTTGTTGACTCCGGTAAGTCCGTCAGTGATAACCTGCTTATTCTGCATGCTCACATACACATACAGTATTGCTATGGATACACATGCCGATGCTGTTCTCAACTGCTGATTGATATTCTGCAACAATATACCGATGACAGGCAGAACACTGAAAACCATCAGATAAATGCATTCCCTCTTTACATCCTTATCTTTTTCCCTGAAAAAACAATATAGCGCCGCAATGCCTCCGAGCAGGAACATAACCATACCGAAACCGCTCACCCCAAGGTAGCATATTCTCATGATACTATCTGCATTTGCAAGCCCGTATGACGCTAAATGTCTGTACGGAACAAAAAGCACCGCTACATCGGCAATTGCTTCCGCCGCCACGGCTGCAATCACAATCCACCGTCCGTTGATATCCAGCCTCAGCCTGTAACACACATATATAAACCACGTCGATGTCACGGCTGTCGTCATAACAAGCCTTGCCACATTGATAAACCACACCACACTCGACGGCAGATTCCCGATTTCCTGTACTATTGCCATACCCACAACATCCGTCAGCATAAGGAGAAAATCAAATACTATGACAAAATTAAATATTACTGCCGTTCTCGTCCTGCGACATTTCGGTCTGTTGCTCAAAAATACCACAACCGCCAAAATCATCGGAAATATGTTTATCAACATATTGTCAATCCACGACATGCTCTTTCTCCTCCCATCATTTCTACACACAGGCAATTATGAAACGTAATTTTGCCAATAAACAGTTGTGCAAATTTAACAAATTCACAATTACCTATTTCTGCACACATCTACAAGTATAGTGCATTTTCGTCAATTACACAATTAAAAAATTGTGAACTTTTTTGTTAGGATGCACTAACTTGAATTGCAATTTTGACATCAATACGTTATAATATTAAAGCAATTAAGGCGCTTTCATACGTCTGCTATACATTATATAATTAAAGGAGAAAGTATATGACAATCAGAATAGGTATTTTAGGTTATGGCAACCTGGGCCGTGGAATTGAAGCCGCAATAAAGCAGAATGACGATATGGAGCTTGTCGGAATCTTCACCAGAAGAAACCCTGAGACAGTCTCCCCTGCAACAAATGTTCCTGTCTATCCGGCAGACATGCTTCCTTCAATGAAGGAAAAGATTGACGTTCTCATGCTCTGCGGAGGCTCAGCAACAGACCTTCCAAAGCAGACCCCTGAATATGCAAAGTACTTCAATGTGGTGGACAGCTTTGACACACACGCCCGCATTCCTGAACACTTTGCCAACGTTGATGCCGCTGCAGGCGCAGGCGGACATATTGCTATGATTTCCGTAGGCTGGGATCCGGGTATGTTCTCACTCAACCGTCTCTATGCCAACGCAATTCTCCGTGACGGCAACGATTACACCTTCTGGGGCAAGGGCGTAAGCCAGGGACATTCCGATGCAATCAGAAGAATTCCGGGCGTAAAAGATGCCAAGCAGTACACGATTCCTGTTGAATCAGCACTTGAGGCAGTCCGCGCATGCAAAAACCCTGAGCTTACCACGAGAGAGAAGCACACAAGAGAGTGCTTTGTTGTAGCTGAGGAAGGCGCAGACAAGGCCGCAATCGAGAACGCAATCAAGACAATGCCTAACTACTTCTCAGACTACGATACCACGGTTCACTTTATCTCCGAGGAGGAATTAAAGCGTGACCATGCCGGCATCCCTCACGGTGGTTTCGTTCTCCGCACCGGAAAGACAGGCTTAAACGGCGAACACAACCATGTAATCGAGTACAGCTTAAAGCTTGATTCCAACCCTGAATTCACTTCATGTGTTCTTGTTGCTTACGCAAGAGCGGCTTACCGCATGAACAAGCGCGGAATGAGCGGCTGCAAGACGGTATTCGACGTGGCACCTGCCGACCTTTCACCTCTCTCTCCTGAAGAAATGAGAGCACATCTGCTGTAATAAGAAATTATACCGTCATAAATTATATGTGCTTAAGTGCACTGAAATGAGGTAAATATGCCATTTATCAATTCTAAAATAAGCGTCCCTGTCACTGACGCCCAGGAAAAAGAAATCAAGACGCTCCTCGGAAAAGCAATCGAGACAATTCCCGGCAAATCCGAGAACTGGCTCATGGTCGGTTTCGAGCCTGAATACAGACTGTACTTCAGAGGCAGCAACGCAGAACCTATGGCAATGGTTGATGTCAGCGTCTTCGGCAGCGAGAACCCTTCCGCATTCTCCAAGCTGACAGGCGAGATATGCACTATTTTCAAGGATGTTCTCGGAATAGCCCCCGACCATGTATATGTAAAATATCAGGCAGTCTCTAACTGGGGATGGAATGGAGATAATTTCTAACATTAAAAAAACTAAGAGGACAGATGCGGAATGCAGCTGTCCTCTTACTATCTTTTTCTGTTGTGCGATGTATTGCCCGTGTTACAATTGAAGCAGGCTTACAACTGACTGTGAACTCTGATTTGTCTGTGCAAACATCGACTGTCCAGAATAATGTCCGATTTTAATGCGGGCATACGGAATTTAGTTTTGCACACAAACTATCCAGAAGCTTGTTTGCTATGCCTGAAATTATGATGTTTTATGAGAAGTCAATTTAATTATAGCAGTTTTTCTATAATTTAGCTTCGTAAATTCAAAAAAATCAAGAAATTTTAAAGCGCGGTGGAATTTACTTTTTCAAGTTAGCAAATTCTGTAAACAAATCAAAAAAATCAAATTCTTTTTTCTGTTCAAGCTTTGATTCCAATTTATCTTTAAACTTAGTTTTTAATAACATTCTCGATTCAGTTATTTCTTTACATTCTTCTGATATCAAATTCTCCAATATTTCTATTGCTTCAGGTATTTTTTTATTATATTTATTTACGATAAATAATATATAGAAAAATTTCTGCTCATACGCCTTTACTTTATCAAATCCTTTTTCAAACACTTTTTCTATTTCATAATATAATTTTACAAGTCTTACAGCATTTTCGACATTAAAATCTTCTGAAAAAATATCATCATAATATTCCTGAAACAGTCTTTTTTTCTGATTACTTGCTCTATCGGGAAATCCCTTTGCAGAATACAGTATTTGTGCTAATTTTTCTTTAGATATCCTTATGTCATACTCTACATCGTCATCCCCCACCACTCCAGCTTTTCTTGCATATAATATTTTTTCTTCTTTGAAATATTTTTCAATCTGTATCTGTATTGTATCAACAGATTTTAAATCTGCACTAGAAATAGCATTCTGGCTATTTGTATATTCTGCAATTCTGTTTTTTAACTTCTCCTCCTCAGAAATTTTAAAAAATCTAAGCAAAACATATGTTTCATTCAAATTATGTAATACATCTGTGTTTCCTATTTCATTTTCAAAAAATTCATATATTGAACGAATAGTTTGTCCACCATTAACAATTTGATAATCATCTACTGTAAATAAAAATCTCTTTCCACTATTTGCCTCATCAACACTTATGCCTTTAGCAGTAATAGTAATCCCATTATTTAACATAAAAAATTCTTTATGGTTGTTTTTTAATGTCTTTTGAATATTAACATTATATATAGTTTCTCCCAAATAACCTCTAACATTATCATACAATAACGCATAATCCAATTTAACATTTAATAATTTTCCATCATCTTCATTGCCATATTCTTTTTTTAATTCCTTGTCATTACATGTTATTCTTATCAAATCCAGCAAAGATAATTTAACAATATATGACTTTTGAGTTGACAATTCATTCTGCTGAAAAACCAAAAAATCATTAGGTGATATCATAAACTTACATGGGCTTGACTGCTTTTTCATATCAAAATATCCAATAACATCATCTAATGCAATTGCTTTTATTTGAATTCCAAAGTGTTGTTGCAATAGTCCCAGGTACTTTTCCGCGTCTTCCGTAAATGTTTTATTCTCATTAGAAACCATATACAATTCAATATTACATAATCTATTACTATTAAGATAGCTATATATCTTTTCTATATTTCTTTTCACAATATCATCTGGCAATTTAGCTATTTTTTCTTCATCGCTTATGCATATATATTCCAAGAATTTAATACTATTATTTACACTAGCTTCTTCCATATTTTTGTCTGCTTTATAGTTCTCTCGAAACTTAAAATTGAAAAGTTGTATCGTTATTTCCTGCTCATCATCATCTCCTATATAATTGACCGCATCAATACCAAGGTCATTAACTGTTTTTCCATATAAAAGTCTATTATAATCAGTATCTATAATCATTTCAGACACATCATCTGCATCCCTTATTCCTGTTACATTTTCTAAAACCAAATGATAAAAACCCATTCTACTTTTTTGTACATCATCTAAATCTGTCCTTTTCACATTTTTAATAAAAGAAAACATCTTTTTAGACTTTATATTAACTAATTTAAAATCGTTTAAACTTGCCATTTCAACTTACTCCTCTCATTATTCAAATATTCTCTGCATAACCCTATTCTCCATATCATCGATACTGTAAATCGTATCCATGACCTCGAATGTCTCTCTCAGATTTCCTCTTGCACTCTTCCAGCCAATTCCATCAGTAAACCACACAAATGTAAATTCCTTAATAGTATCAGCCTCTTGTGAAAGCATTTTATAGCTTCTTGCAGTTTCATTTAGTTTTGAGCCACCGCCGCCATAGAAATTGGTTTCAATACCATAGATCATCTTATCCGTCTTGATTACAAAATCAAATCTCTTAGCGGCTTTACCCTGATTAGAAAGTGCAGATAAATCAATATTCCACTTTTCTTCAATGTCCTTGAGGTACATTTCCTTAAAGTAATTTACATCCTTTACAAATCCTGCTGCCACAATGTACTTTTCAACCAAATCTTCAATCTGGTGACCGCCACGATTCTTACGACCATTAGAGTCCAATCCGGTTTCGATACCCAATGCATAATCCACAAGATTATTTACTAAATGATTTGCAATCATATCAAACAATCCAGTCTTACGCATAAATACCTTGTACTGCTCCACGCTGTAATTCATCTGCTTGAAATTATATAAGAACGCACCTTCTTCATCCTGTGCATATATTGCATTACCTCTCACCGCAAGAAGTAGCGGAACGCATTGCAGTGTTTCCGGATACTTTATCACTATCTTTTCAAAATCTTCCTCAATATTTTTTGAGCCAATCAATGAGTTCAAGATATTTAATTCCACCTTGATTTCATCTACATTCCTTACGACCTTTCCAAAGTCGATATAGTAATCATAACTTGATATACTTGGTCTGAACTTACTCAACCATTCATCAAAATTCCTATTTGTCATTTGCTACCTTCTCCAATCTTCTCTTAGATATGTCCAAATACTCTTCACTGACATCAATTCCTATAAACTTTCGTCCATATCTCACTGCCTCAACCCCTGTAGTTCCTGATCCACAGAACGGATCCAAAATAACTTGTCCCTCCTCTGTAGATGCCAATACAATTTTTTCCAGCAAATATTCCGGTTTCTGTGTTGGATGCTTACCTTCTGTCTTCTCAGATGGCTTTGTCAATGAACCTATCCACACATCCTTCATCTGCTTACCGCCATTCATTTCCTTCATTTTCTGGTAATTAAAAAAATGCCGAGACTTCTTATCATTCTTTCTAGCCCATAAAATGGTTTCTGTAGAATGTGTGAAGCATCGACATGCTAAGTTTGGCGGTGGATTTGTTTTCTGCCATGTTATGTTATTAATTATCTTGAACCCCTCCTGCTCCAATGCCATACCAATTGAATATATATTGTGTAATGTTCCTGATATCCATATTGTGCCATTTGGCTTTAATACTTTCTTACATAACCTAATCCACTTTCTATTAAACTTATGTTTTTCTTCGACACCGGTTCCACTTTCTGAAAGTTTATCCCATGAGCCTTTATTTACTGAAACCATCTTTCCGCCCTGACAGGTAATGCCGTCATTACTTAAAAAATAAGGTGGGTCTGCAAATATCATATCAACAGATTCCGGTTCCATTTTTGTTAGAATTTTAAAGGAATCACCTAATATCAGTTGTGATTCTTCTGTCTCGTAGTATAATGGCACTTTCTTTGTAAATAAGTTTTCCATTATCTCGACTCCTCTAATAATTGCATATAATCACTTCTTCGCCAACTCTGTTAGATGCATCTGAATTAATCATACGCTTTACACTTACAACATCTATTTTATAACCCTTATTACCATATAACTCACTTATCAAGTCTGTATTATGGTTTGTGAGCATACAGTAGCAACCTCTAGCTGTTAATTCATCGAAAAGATTTGCCAGCCGCTTATGGCTTTCTATGTCAAATCCCTCTTTGGTGTATGACTCAAAAGAAGTAGGATTCAATGGTGCATATGGGCTGTCTATAAATACAAAATCACCCTTCTTTGCGCCCTTGCAAGCTTCCTCAAAATCTCCATCGATGATAGTCACCCCCTGAAGATATTTTGAAATTTCCATAATGACATCTTCATCAACAGAAGCTCTACGGCTATTGTTGTACGGGACATTAAATAATCCTTTTCCGTTTACCCGATACAAGCCATTAAAACAATGCTTATTTATAAATACAAATAATGCCGCCAGCTCCACATCATATTCTGACCTCATAAGCTTGTCATTGTAATGCTCTCTGAGAGAGTAATAGTATTTCTTACCATCTTCCCAAATTTCTGAATCAAGTTTATTTACAGCCTGTATAAATTCATCCGGCTCATCACATATCTTTTTGTAAGCATTTATAAGTGCTTTATTTATATCATTAATTAGAGCATTTGCAGGCAGCAAATCGAATACTACAGCACCTCCACCAACAAATGGCTCATAATAATCATTATACTTTTCAGGCATTCTCTCCCTTATTTGCTCCATCAACTGACGTTTCCCGCCAGCCCATTTGACAAATGGAGTAACACTTGAATTACTCATTTCAATTCCTCTTCTCTAGCCACCAAGTGACAAACTCTAATAAATTCATTATACTTGCTAACATAAAAAATAACAATCAAAACTTTCACTCTCCGTAAATCTCATATAAATTCAGTTACTTTTCAAAAACAAATATATACTCATGCGCAAGAAGCAAAAAATTATTTTTCTGTTTTCTCCAATAATCTGTAGCTTTACAGTTATGTTGCTCTTTTATTATTATTTCTTTATTAGAAAAACCTGCCATTAAAAAACATTCCATTACACGAAAACCTAACGGAATAACTTTCCCATATTTTCTTACATCACCCATCATAACGGCACACATTCTTCCCTTTTTTAAAACTCGATACGCTTCATTTGCTACCTTCTTCATCTCATCAATAAACAGTTCCACTTTAAGCAAAGAAATATCGCCCTCTATTTCTTTACTGTATTTGATGATGTTAGCATACGGTGGATGAGTACAGATAAAGTCAATATGACCATCTTTAATAAAATATAAATCTGTAGCATTTCCATTTCGTGTGAAAATTTTTGATTTAGAGTCACTTTGAAATTGTAGATTTGTTTCAGAAATTGAAACTGATTGCGGATTGATATCTACACCTACCGCATTACGACCTAATAGCTTTGCCTCAACTAATGTGGTTCCACTACCCATGAATTGATCTAGGAGCCAGTCCCCTTGTTTAGAATAACGGAGTATCAGATTTCTTGGCACGTATGGTGACCAATTTCCTCGATACTTTCCTGAATGTGTTGCCCAACTTCCCCTATCCGGAAACGACCAGATTGTTGTTGGTTCAAGATTAAAATTATTTGGTTGTTGTATTATATGTCATACCTCCTCATTTTCTATAATACTTTGATAATTCTTCCATAGCATTTAAAGTAATAATTTTTTCAACATCCCTTCTAAATTTAGCTTGATTTTGTCTTGTCATTTTATCGTAATCATCTTTTATTTCTTTTGTTTTCTTCGCAAACTCAATGCAGAAATCTTGATATTGCTTCTGCTCTTCCTCAAAAGTCATATCATTACAGCCTCCAACATTTTTATTCATTTATATTATAGTATCACATAAAACAAAATATTTCCAACCTATTTTTATTTCACTATAAGTGAATTTATCTATTATACATATCATGAGATAATATTCACAAATAGTGAAAGAGGCGTTTATATGCAGTTTAATAATGATACAGAATTATACAAAATAATTGGCGCAAACATAAAACATTATAGAGAACTTGCAAATTTGACCCAAATGCAACTCGCTGAGCTCGCCCAAATAAGTACAAGTTATCTTTCTAAAATAGAGGCATCTGGATGTGATAAAAGTCTATCTTTATCCGTACTTAACCAAATTGCCAATGTTCTTAATATTGATATTACAATGTTTTTCACGGAGATTTAACAAATGAGCAGAATTAAACCTAATGAATCCGGCGGTGGTGCAAACACTAATAAAAACGGCTTATATTTTGAACAAATGACATCTTTAAATACAGCACTGACAAAAGCTGGATATTATATAATGGACAATGAAATATATACTGAACCATTAACCCAGCCTATTGGCATGTCCGTTCCACAAAAGAATCTTTACACCAAATTTCTCATTCCCAATGGAATTGATTATAAGAATTACAACTCTAAGGAGTGGCATCCTGATGAAGCATTTATTAATTATCAAGACAGAACCGTATATATAATAGAAAAAAAATTTCAAAATTGTCCGGGTTCAGTAGACGAGAAACTTCCAAACTGTCATTTCAAAAAAATGGAATATGAGAAATTGTTTTCCCCTTTAAATTATAAAGTGGAATTTATTTATATATTTAATGATTGGTTTCTCAAAGATGTATATCGTGACACCCTTCAATATATAAAATATGTTGGCTGCCATTATTTTTATAATTATCTTCCTCTTGAGTTTATAGGTCTATAATATAACTAATTCTTTCTCTCTATATATAAGATAAAATAAACACCAAATCTATTTTCCTACTACTACGCCATGCGCCACCTCGACTACGCTCCGCTTCGTCTCGGTCACGGGCTTCGCCCTATGACAGTAAATATAAAAAGCTCCGCTCCATGCAAGCATGGGCGAAGCTTTTTATATTTACTGTCGCATGGCTCATTGCCACCGCGAAGATTATCTCTTTGAGAACTGTGGAGCACGACGAGCTGCCTTTAAGCCGTACTTCTTTCTCTCCTTCATTCTTGGGTCTCTTGTTAAGAAACCATTCTTCTTGAGTACCGGACGGAAGTCTGCATCAGCCTTGCAAAGTGCTCTTGCAATGCCGTGACGGATAGCACCAGCCTGACCTGTTGTACCACCACCGTGTACGTTAACGAGAACATCATACTTATCAGCATTCTCAGTAGCTACGAGTGGCTGACGAACGATGAGCTTGAGTGTCTCGAGACCGAAATACTCATCGATGCTTCTCTTATTTATTGTGATATCGCCCTTACCAGGCATAATGTATACTCTTGCGATACTGCTCTTTCTTCTACCTGTACCATAGAATTTTGCGCTTGCTGCTTTTGCCTTAGCCATTGTATTTTCCTCCTTCTTGTTCCCTTAATTAAAATGTCAATGTCTCAGGCTTCTGAGCTGCGTGATCATGCTCAGGTCCTGCATATACATGAAGCTTTGTGTACATTGTTCTTCCTAAAGGTCCCTTTGGAAGCATACCCTTAACTGCTAACTCAACAGCTCTCTCAGGCTTCTTAGCCATAAGCTCTCTGAGTGTTGTCTCCTTCATGCCGCCAACATAGTCGGAATGATTGAAGTAAATCTTCTGGTCTAACTTCTTACCTGTAACCTTAACCTTGTCTGCGTTAACGATGATTACATAATCACCTGTGTCAAGGCTTGGTGTAAATGTAGGCTTATTCTTGCCTCTAAGTACTGCTGCAACATTAGCTGCGAGACGGCCTAATGTATATCCTGTAGCGTCAACTACATACCATTTTCTTTCAATTGTTGATGGACTAGCCATAAATGTGTTCATTGGTCAACCTCCTTGAAATTTTCAAAAGCGTAAATTATTCAAAAACATATAGGATGTCATCGGCGATAAGACCGACAACGTGCCGTATAATCGGCGAAAGTATATAGTAAAATGTCGTACCGGGGCTTTGGCTAGACACTTACTTTCGTACTGTCACAGTTTTACATTATATAATAGGTCGTCCCTGATGTCAACGTCTTTTTGAGATTTTTATGCAGTTTTTTCAAACTTATCCACAAAAAATCTTTTTCCGCTAAACCTTATCAACAGCATATAGCAGATTGTCCCCCCGAGGATGCTTATGAGCGTGTTGTGCTTCCACTTGTAGATGACTAAGGCAGCTATATCCTAGCATTTTATTCGAATTTATTTTTTTAGGATTCAGGTGTCAAAACGTGCTCTATGAACTTAATCGTGAATAGCATATTATATTTATGCATATCACGACTTTTGGAAGAAGCTTAGTTGTTCTTAGGGCTCTGTTTATCGTACAGCCACAGACGGCATGGATGCCGGCTGAGTTGCAAACAGCCATGGATGGCTGATTTTGCAACGGTGGCGGAAGCAGAAATATTTTTTTCAGAATCGTTAGAATAACTTGCTTCGTACAACGGAGCTGATATGTATAAATATAACATGCTATACACTTTTAAAATAAATCAGCATGTTTTGACACCTGAATCTTTATAATATTCCACGTTTTTATAAGCCTGTCAAGTGTCCACGCGGCATTTGCGGGACTTGTGGACGGAAGCTTAACAGCCTCCCGTCCCGTGAGCGGATAACAGCAGCGCATATACAGCTCATACGCCTTGCCGCCGTTCACATATATATTCTCTATCGGAGCACATTTAAGTATCACACCTATGTCGTTCGGCACAACATTTTTGATTGAGCTGTCGCTCGAGCCCGCTATGTCGCACCTTGCGATTACATCCCAGAGTGCTATGTGGTGGGCGTGAAGGAACGTCTTCTTTTCTTTGATTGAAAATGCATCCACCGGACACCCTCTCATGCAAATCTTATCCTCAGCCTGCTTTGCCTCATTTTCTCCCTCAAATATCTCCCACAGCACGCGCCAGAATCTGTTCTGCGGATGTCCGTAATAAAAGTTGTTCTCCCTTGATTTGACCGACGGAAGGGAGCCGAGTATGAGTACCCGGCTCCCTTCATCATATATCGGCTCAAATGTATGCTCTATCGTGCGATACTCCATATGCAGCCCTTTCCCACGTGCCTACAGCGTCTTCTCTCTGTTTATATAGAGATGATAACCGTTTGCGGTTATATTTGTCAAGTCACCGTCAGGATTGCGTAAATTATTTTACGCGTAAATTATTTTACGTTGAATGCCCTTATGCCCGGATATACTGCCGATGTGCCAAGCTCCTCCTCGATTCTCAAAAGCTGGTTGTACTTGGCAACGCGCTCGGAACGGCTAGGTGCTCCCGTCTTAATCTGGCATGTGTTGAGTGCAACGGCAAGGTCTGCTATCGTTGTGTCGGCTGTCTCGCCTGAACGATGTGATGATATTGCGGTATAGCCCGCCTTGTGAGCCAGCTTGATTGCCTCGAGTGTCTCCGAAACGGAGCCGATCTGGTTGAGCTTTATGAGGATTGCGTTTCCTGCTCCAAGCTCAATACCCTTTGAAAGTCTCTCCGTGTTGGTTACAAAGAGGTCATCACCGACAAGCTGAACTCTGTCGCCAAGTCTCTTTGTGAGCTTCTGCCAGCCTTCCCAGTCCTCCTCATCGAGTCCGTCCTCGATGGAGATAATCGGGTACTTGTCACAGAGTGCTGCCCAGTGCTCAATGAGCTGCTCGGATGTATACTCGGTGCCTGCCTTGGGAAGCTTATAAAAGCCTTTGCCCTTCTCGCTCTTCCATTCGGATGAAGCCGCATCCATGGCGATTCTGAAATCTCTTCCGGGTTCGTAGCCTGCCTTCCTTACAGCCTCAAGTATCGTCTCTATTGCTTCCTCATCAGACTTGAGTGCAGGTGCAAAGCCGCCCTCATCGCCGACAGATGTAGCAAGACCGCGTGACTTGAGGATTGACGCAAGTGCGTGGAACACCTCGGCACACCATCTTAGACACTCCTTAAATGAAGGCGCTCCTACAGGCATAATCATGAACTCCTGAACATCAAGACCTGATGAAAGAGCATGACACCCGCCATTTACAATATTCATCATAGGAACAGGAAGTCTGTTGCCCGAAATACCGCCTAAGAAACGATAGAGCGGAATATCAAGAGATATTGATGCCGCTCTTGCCGCTGCTATTGAAACAGCAAGAATTGCATTCGCTCCAAGCTTTGACTTATCCTTCGTTCCGTCAGCCTCAATCATCGCCCTGTCAACTGCATATATGTCAGATGCGTCAAGACCTGTCACCGCATCGTTTATAATCGTGTTAATATTCTCAACTGCCTTTAAGACACCCTTTCCGAGGTATCTTGACTTGTCTCCGTCGCGAAGCTCAAGTGCCTCGAACTCACCTGTGGATGCACCGCTCGGAGCAGTTCCTCTGCCGACTGTGCCGTCCGCAAGATATACCTCAGCCTCGACAGTCGGATTTCCTCTCGAATCTAATATTTCCCTTCCGATAACCTTCTCAATCTCAAGATAATTCATAGACATCACGCCTCCTGTTAAAATTACCTCCCCGAAAGGGCCAGACAAACCCTTCCGAAAGAGGTTTTACATGATTATTCACAAGTTAGTATTATCTAACCAAAGTTATAGTATACTATCTCGCTGTAATTGTCAAGAATTAACCGAGCCATTTTTTCAAAATTTCGGTGAGCTTGTCGAACTCCAGCGGCTTCGCAATATGTTCATTCATGCCTGCTGCCTGTGCAGCTTCCACGTCCTCCACGAGAAGAATATTCTTTCCACAGTAGAATCCTTAGTTCTTCCCCTACAGGATATTATTGCCTGCCTTTTTATTGTTAATTCCTTTTTATTGTTAATTCCTTTTCCTCCCTATTATCATTCGTAATCGATTACCTTGAGCGTCAGTCCCTTCGCCGGTGCCGTAGGTCCCGCATTCTTTCTCTCCCCTTTTTTTATGATATCGGCAATCTGTCCAGGCTCAAGCTGTCCCCTTCCGACCTGAATCAGCGTCCCGGCTATAATCCTTACCATATTATAGAGAAAACCATTTCCCTGTATAGTCATCGTAATCACATCATCAATTTTGGCAAGCTCTAAAGAGTACACAGTCCTCACGGTATCCGTAACCTGGCTTCCCGCCGCCATAAAGCATGCAAAATCATGTGTGCCGACAATACAATCCGCTGCTGCTCTCATAGCTTCCATATCAAGCTTCCAGCGGTAAAAATATGTATTTCTCCTTCTGTTGGGATCCGGCATCTGTGTGTTTAATATTCTGTACTGATATGTCTTACGGCAGTCGCAGTGTCTGGGATGAAAATTATCATCCACCTGCTTTGATTCTACCACAACAACATCCTCAGGCAGCATATTGTTAAGGGCATACTTTATCTTATCCGCCGGAATTGTCGTATCACAATCAAACACTGCCACATTGCCCTCGGCATGTACCCCCGCATCCGTGCGGCTCGCCCCTATCATCGGTACATCCTTCCCCATAAGCTTGTCAAGGGCGCTCTTAAGAGTGCCCTCAACCGTTCTTTGTCCGGGCTGTACCTGCCAGCCACAGTATTCTGTTCCGTCGTATGCTACGCGAAGCATATAGCGCATACATTTTTCCTCCCAAAATCCTTGCATCCTCAACTGTATAACAGCTTAATCAAGTGCCTTTTCAAGTCTTTTTATCACCGTCTTTAAAGCCTTAATCCGGGCATAATATTTATTGTTGGATTCGAGTATATACCAAGGTGCCGACTCTGTACTTGTCTTTTGAAGCATCTCATTTACGGCATCCTCATACATATCCCACTTTTCCCTGTTACGCCAATCCTCATCGGTAATCTTCCAGCGCTTTTCAGGTGTGTTCTCCCTGTCTTTAAAGCGTTCAAGCTGAGTGTCCTTATCAATCTGTACCCAGAACTTTATAACGACCGCACCCCAGTCCGTCAATTCCTTCTCAAACTCATTTATCTCATTGTATGCCCTCTGCCAGTCGTTCTGTGTGCAGAAGCCCTCTAATCTCTCAACCATAACCCTTCCGTACCATGTTCTGTCAAAAATGGCTATATGACCTGTCTTAGGAAGCCTCGTCCAAAACCGCCACAGATAATGTCTTGACTTTTCATGTGGCTCCGGACTTGCAATAGGGTGTACATCGTAACCTCTCGGGTCAAGTGCACCTGCAATACGCTTTATATTGCCGCCTTTGCCCGCCGCATCCCAGCCTTCATAAGCGATAACAACCGGAATCTTTTTGCGGTAAAGCTCATTGTGAAGCTTTCCGAGCTTTTTCTGACACTTTGCAAGCTCCCTGCGGTACTCAAGCACGTCCATGTCTTTATTGAGTTCAACCTCTGAAAGCAGAGGCATGGTTCTCAGTTGGTATCTGTTTTCAGGTATCCTTGCCTCCTGCACACCATTCTCAATTCGCTCATCAATCTCTTCGAGCAGAACGGACATAAGCTGCAGTTGTGCCCATTTCTGATGCTTGGCATCTATAATATGCCATGGTGTCTTTCCAGCCTCTGAAAGCTGCATAAATGCGTCATATTGTTCAAAACATTCATCATAATTATTGTTCTGCCACTTATCCTTGTCCGTAACTCTCCAACGGGTATTCTTATCCGCAAGAAGTCCCTCCATTCTCCTTCGCTGTTCCTTCTTGGTAATATGGAAAAAGAACTTAATCAGGAGATAGCCGTTATCAACAAGCTGTCTTTCAAAGCACTCCACCGAACGGCATCCTCTCTCATACTCTTCCTCGGAAATAGTTCCCTGAAGAAATGATGTGTTCAGCTCATCCATCCAGCTCCCTTCCAAAAACATGAATTTACCTGCTTCCGGAATCTGCGAAAAATACTTGTACATAAAAGGTCGTCTCAGTTCATCCTCTGACGGCTTATCCATTGTCCTTACGTCGAAGAATCTCGGGTCAAGTTCCTTAATGACCTTACCTAAAACACTTCCCTTGCCTGCAGCGTCCCAGCCCTCAAGCACAACGATAATCGGAATCTTTTTTTCTTTGACTGTTGTCTGAAGCTGTGCAAGTCTCTTCTCCGCCTCTTTGATACCTTCAGTTATCTGCGTATCTCCCGGTCTTTCCGGTCTTGTCCATTCATTAAGCATAATAATCTCCATTCCGCCGCCAAACTGCGGCACAAACAGTGATGAAAAACGTGTTTTCACACTTACCCCTTCACTTCTGAACAAAAACAAATTACATGTGTATCATTCTGCAATAATCCGGTTATTTCATGCTTATATTTTACCATACTTATCGTCTAAATAAAACATATTTTAATGGCAATCATAATTGCAAGATAAGCAAAAACTGCCAGATACGCCACACCATCCGCTTTCGTGTACTTAAGCGGCTTCATCTTGGTACGGCCTTCCCCTCCTCTGTAGCACTTTGCCTCCATCGCAGTCGCGAGGTCATAAGCTCTCCTTATAGCTGATATGAAAAGAGGCACTAGCAGAGGTACCATCGCTTTTGCCTTTTTCACAAGTCCACCCGTCTCAAAGTCTGCACCTCTCGCCTGCTGCGCTTTCATTATCTTGTCCGTCTCATCAATAAGTATGGGGATAAATCTAAGTGCAATTGACATCATCATCGAAATCTCATGCACAGGGACTCGAATCACTTTCAAAAAGCCAAGACTCTTCTCCAATCCGTCCGTAAGATCATTCGGTGTCGTGGTGAGCGTCATCAACGATGAACCCATAATGAGGAATACAAGTCTTACAGCCATTGCGGCGGCAATGTATATTCCTTCTTTTGTTACTTTAATTTTCCATATCTGAAAGATTACTTCACCGTCAGTGAGGAAAATATTAAAAATCACACTGAACAGCAGAAGCATGAATACCGCCTTCAAACCCCTTAAAATAAACTTAACGGGAACCTTCGATATTCTTATGCACACCAGTAAAAAAATTCCTGCCACCGCGTATATAAGTGCATGTTGTCCCAAAAACAATGAAATAATATATATAAGCGTCCAAAACAGTTTCACTCTCGGGTCAAGCTTGTGAATCACCGAATTGGATGGGTAATACTGTCCTATAGTTATGTCCCTTAACATCGTAAACCTCCGGAGTTAATTATCTTCTGAGTGCTTTTTTTACCGTCTCCACAGCATCCTGCATCGTTATGGCATCCGTGTCCACATCAAATCCATTCTTCTTCAAGTCATTGAGGATATATGTAAGCTGCGGTGCCGCAAGTCCCATCTCCTCAAGCTCCCTGTAATGTCTGAATACCTTCTCAGGTGTGTCATCATACATAATCCTGCCGTGATTGAGCACAATGAGTCTTCCCACATATTTAGCCACATCTTCCATGCTGTGTGAGACAAGTATAACCGTCATCCCCGTCTCCTCATGCAGCTTCTTAATCTGGTCTAATATCTCATCGCGTCCCTTTGGGTCAAGTCCCGCCGTAGGTTCATCGAGTATAAGCACCTCCGGCTTCATCGCAAGCACTCCGGCAATGGCAGCCCTTCTTTTCTGACCTCCCGACAGTTCAAACGGTGAGTTATAAAACAGCTCGTTGGGAAATCCTACCATCTCAAGAGCCTCAAAAGCCCTGAGCTCTGCCTCCTTCTTGCTGAGTCCCAGATTCTTAGGACCAAAGCACACATCAGTAAATACATCATTCTCGAACAACTGGTGTTCAGGATACTGAAATACCAGCCCCACCTTGCTTCTGAGATTTTTCATCACAAAATCCTTGTCATATATATCCTGACCGTCATAATATATATTTCCGCTTGTAGCTCTCAAAAGCCCGTTAAGATGCTGCGTCAAGGTCGATTTTCCTGAACCCGTGTGTCCTATAAGCCCTATAAACTCACCTTTATCGATTGTAAGGCTCACATCGTCAAGAGCCTTCATCTCAAAACCGCTTCCGATACTGTATACATAATTAACCTTATCCAATATTATTAACATGCATTACCTCTTCTTTTATTCTCAAAAGTTCCTCAGTCAATTCAGGGATTGTCAATATCCCTCTCCTGATCGGTATTCCCGATTTTTCCAGCTCAAATGCCAGCTCGGTTGTATGAGGAACATCCAGGCGCAGTGCCTTTAAGTGTTCCACCTTTGAAAATACTTCCCTCGGTGTACCCTCAAGAACTACCTTGCCCTCATCCATCACGAACACTTTATCCGCGCCTATTACCTCATCCATATAATGTGTAATAAGTATTACTGTGACATGCTCGTCCTTATTCAGCTTTGTTATCGTGGCTATAACTTCCTTCCGCCCGTTCGGGTCAAGCATCGCTGTCGGCTCATCAAGCACAATACACTTAGGCTTCATCGCCAAGATTCCGGCTATCGCCACTCTCTGCTTCTGACCTCCCGACAGCTTGTTAGGTGAATGATGCCTGTACTCTGTCATGCCTACCGCCGCAAGCGATGCATCTACACGCTCCCATATCTCAGGTGTCGGTACCCCAAGATTCTCAGGACCGAATCCAACATCCTCCTCGACTATCGTTCCGATAATCTGATTGTCCGGATTCTGAAATACCATTCCGGCCGTCTGTCTTATATCCCACAGCTTATCCGCATCCTTCGTATCCATACCGTCAACCCATATGCTTCCTTCAGTTGGTGACAGCAGAGCATTGATATGCTTGGCAAACGTGGACTTGCCCGATCCATTATGCCCTAATATGGCAATAAACTGTCCCTGCTCTATATCAAGAGAAACGTGGTCAACCGCCGTTTTCACGTTCTCAACATTATCCTCGTCATCTCTTATTATATATTCAAATGTAAGGTTCTTCGCCTGTACAATACCCATCATAGTCCTCTTTCTATTTCACTTCAATGCTATCTCTTTGCAGACCTCAACATTCCACATCCTAAATAGTCTGTAAAAATAACATCCTGTATTCAGAAAAAGCGAATGCTGCTAAGCAACATTCGCTTCCTAACTAATCAAATACCAATTATACTAACTCGATTACTACTTCCATAGCAGCATCGCCCTTACGTGGTCCAATCTTTACGATTCTTGTGTAACCACCGTTGCGGGACTCATACTTAGGAGCGATTTCATCAAATAACTTAGCAGCTAAATCAACTTCCTTCGTATTCTTCTTTCTTCCTGCAGCCTCTGCAGGAACCTCTGTTACAGAGTAGAGAACCTTGTTCATCTGCTTTCTGGCATGAAGTCTTGAAGGCATATCCTTCTTAATCTTCTTCTCAACCGTATCATATACAGTCTTCTTCTTGCCATCAACAACTTCCTTAACTCTCTTGCCTTCGCTGTCCTTACGGGCAACCTTAGCCTGAACTGTTACTTCCTCGAAGTTATCCTTCTCCTTTACAGCCATAGCGATAAGTCCCTCTGCAACCTTGCGGATTTCCTTAGCCTTAGCCTCTGTTGTAACAATCTTACCGTTGTATAAAAGAGCTGTAACCTGATTTCTGATTAAAGCCTTTCTCTGACTTGATGTTCTTCCAAGCTTTCTATACTTTGCCATTTTAATTTTCCTCTCTTTCATGGTGCATCCGGCCACGCACTTTGGACTTACTTACCGAATGTAAATTAGTTCCACATAGAGAAAATTATTAGCGTACACTTTGGATTTACCGCTAATAATTATCTGTTTATGTTATATTATTCCTCAGATGGATTAAGCTGAAGACCAAGCTCTTTTAACTTAGCCAATACTTCCTCTAATGACTTACGTCCAAGGTTTCTTACCTTCATCATATCCTCTGAAGTTCTGTTACACAATTCTTCAACTGTGTTGATACCGGCTCTCTTTAAGCAGTTATATGAACGAACCGATAACTCAAGCTCGTCAATGCTCATCTCAAGAACCTTCTCCTTCTCATCGTCTTCCTTCTCTACCATGACATCAATCTTCTTGGCATTCTCGGATAAGTCGATGAATAAGCTGAGATGCTCGCTGAGTACCTTTGCTGCAAGGCTTACAGCCTCATCCGGTGCAAGTGTACCGTTAGTGAATACATCTAAAGTAAGCTTATCATAGTCAGTAATCTGACCGACACGAGTATTCTCAACCGCTAAATTAACTCTCTCAACAGGTGTGTAGATGGAGTCAATGGCAAGTGTGCCGATTGGCTGATCCTCGCTCTTATTTTTCTCTGAGCTGACATAGCCTCTGCCCTTAGTAATTGTAAGCTCCATGAAAAGCTTGCAATCAGGACCGCCGTTAAGTGTGGCAATTTTAAGGTCAGGATTAAGTATTTCAATGTCTGAGTCAACCTGAATATCAGATGCTCTTACAACACCTTCTCTTCCATCGCATTCGATGTAAGCAATCTTAGGCTCATTCGTCTCACTGTTGTTCTTGATAGCAAGCTTCTTGATGTTCATGATAATCTCAGTAACGTCTTCCTTAACACCAGGAATAGGACTGAACTCATGTAACACGCCTTCAATCTTAACCTGACTCACTGCAGCACCCGGCAATGAAGAAAGCATAATCCTTCTGAGTGAATTGCCCAGTGTTGTACCGTAGCCTCTTTCAAGTGGTTCAACGACAAATCTTCCATACTTCTTGTCTTCAGACATCTCTGCAATTTCAATTTTTGGTATTTTAAAATCGAACACTGAAAAGCCCCTCCTTTTGGGTTATATTATGTGTGAGGGCGTTATACGGTCTAATTATTACTTAGAGTATAACTCGACTATAAGCATCTCATCAACAGGCACATCAATAGCTGCTCTTGTAGGAAGGCTCTTGACAGCACCCTTTAAATTCTCAGAATCAGCCTCAAGCCACTCAGGTACTACTCTGCCTGCTGTTGCATCAAGGATGTCCTTATATCTCTGAGAAGACTTGCTCTTTTCCTTAATTTCGATTGTATCGCCAGCCTTAATTAAATAAGATGGAATGTTAACAGCCTTGCCATTAACAAGTACATGCTTATGGTCAACAATCTGTCTGGCTTCTTTTCTTGTTCTTGCAAAACCTAATCTGAAAATAACATTGTCAAGTCTTGTCTCAAGAATAACCATGAGGTTCTCACCTGTCTGGCCATTCATCTTCTCAGCCTTCTCGAAATAGTTACGGAAAGGCTTCTCTAATACGCCATAGATGAACTTAGCCTTCTGCTTCTCTCTGAGCTGGAGACCATACTCGCTCACCTTCTTGTTGGCTCTCTTTAACTGTCTGTTTGATTTCTTATCTATTCCTAAATAAATTGGATCTAATCCAAGTGATCTGCATCTTTTAAGAACAGGAACTCTATTAATAGCCATCTTTATTACCTCCTATTAGACTCTTCTACGCTTTGGTGGACGGCATCCATTGTGTGGTACCGGAGTAACGTCCTTAATGCTGGTAACTTCAAGACCACATGCCTGAAGAGCACGAATAGCTGCCTCACGACCTGCGCCCGGTCCCTTAACCATAACGTCTACAGTCTTTAATCCGTGTACTAAAGCTGCCTTAGTAGCAGTTTCTGCTGCCATCTGAGCTGCATAAGGAGTAGATTTCTTTGAACCTCTAAATCCTAGACCACCGGCACTAGCCCATGATAAAGCGTTACCCTCTGTATCTGTAAGTGTAACGATTGTATTGTTGAATGAAGCCTGGATATGTGCCTGTCCGCGTTCAACGTTCTTCTTAACGCGCTTCTTTGTCACTTTCTTTGTAACCTTAGCCATTTTCTAAACTAACCTCCCTTATGGGTTCCCTTACGGGTTATTTCTTCTTGTTTGCGATTGTCTTCTTAGGACCCTTGCGAGTTCTAGCGTTTGTCTTAGTCTTCTGTCCTCTGACTGGAAGACCCTTTCTGTGACGGATACCTCTGTAGCATCCAATCTCCTGTAATCTCTTAATGTTAAGAGCTACTTCTCTTCTTAAGTCACCTTCAACAGGTACTTCTAATGTCTCGATTGCCTTCTGAATTCTGGCAACCTCATCGTCTGTTAAATCCTTAACTCTTGTGTCAGGGCTAACTCCTGCCTCGTCAAGGAGACGATTGGAAACAACGCGGCCGATACCATAGATATAGGTAAGACCGATCTCAACTCGTTTTTCTCTTGGTAAATCAACACCAGCGATACGTGCCATGTGCTCTTACACCTCCATTGTTGTTTAACGTTAAATTGTTACATTGGGTATTACTTAAATTTATTTTAAGTGACAAACAACACCTCCGGGTGGTTCATCACTGCAGCCGCAAAATTTCCGAAAGGAATTATGCCAATAAATCAACCCTGCTTCTGCTTATGCTTTGGGTTCTCGCAGATTACCATAATGTTTCCTTTTCTCTTGATGATCTTGCATTTCTCGCAAATAGGCTTAACTGATGATC
>ERZ791734.195-NODE-195-length-105049-cov-9.925681_pt1 | contig 105049 bp, 91 predicted proteins | sample MGYA00509953_ERZ791734 | MGnify/ENA primary metagenome ERZ791734 (study PRJEB30046, sample SAMN00792038) | human gut metagenome | study: EMG produced TPA metagenomics assembly of the A metagenome-wide association study of gut microbiota in type 2...
ATTGGACGCGCCGTGTACCGAACGGTACGCACGGTGCGGTGAGAGGACGGGGGTTAACCCCCCCTCCTACTCGATTGTATCTCGGCAGCACGCAAAAGGTGCGCTACCGGAGAACTATCGGACAACAGAACGGTATGATAGCTTCCGGGAGCGACTGCCGGAACGGCTTCGTGCCATGCCATATACGCCGCAAACGATTTCGCCATCGAAAATGCGAAAAGGCTATCAAGAAGTGTTGTCCGAAGCGGAATACAACACCATTTATGAACTGGCGAAAAAGAATGAAGCATTCCGGCAAAGTCTGCTTAACCTCGGCTACGGGCGATATGGTGTGGATACGACCGGGAAGTATCCGAAGGCGGGGACTTTCTTCCTGCGTCCACGATTGGAATTTACCAAAGGGATGCTGGGGCGAACCGAAGATGATTTGTATTACAATCAGCTGAAGCGAGCGCTGGAAAGTAATGTCGTCAATTTCACAAAACTGAACACGACGGACAGGCAGAATTTGTCCGCGTCCCCCACGCCGATCAGGAACTGAACAAAATTCCGGACAAGGTTACGGATGAACAGGCGCTGTTTGTCGGCGACATTCTGGCAACCGGCTTCTGGGCGGCGCGCATTTCGGAGATTACGCAAGAGGACACCGTCCTCATCATCGGCGCGGGACCGACCGGCGTCTGCACCCTGCTCTGCGTGATGCTCAAAGCACCGAAGCGGATCATCATCTGCGAAAAGGATTCGGCGCGCCGCGCCTTTATTCAGACGCACTATCCGGACGTGCTGGTTTGTGAGCCGGAGGACTGCAAAGCCTTTGTCCGGACGCACAGCGATCATGGCGGCGCGGACGTGGTGCTGGAGGTCGCAGGAGCGAAAAACACCTTCGAGCTGGCATGGCGGCTGCTCCCGCCCCAACGCCACCGTGATGGTCGTCGCCTTTTACGACGAGCCGCAAACGCTTCCCCTGCCGGAAATGTAAGGGAAAAACCTGATCTTTAAGACCGGCGGCGTGGACGGCTGCGACTGCGCCGAAATTCTGCGGCTGATTGCGCAGGGCAAAATTGATACCACGCCACTCATCGCTTCCCGCTGAGCCGGATCGAAGAAGCCTACACGCTCTTTGAGCAGCGTTCGGACGGCGTAATCAAGGTAGCGATCGAAGCGGACTAAAGAAGACGCTATTTCCTGCGGATGCGCTGCCTTCCCGGTCATCAAAACGCCGCCCCCTCCGATGAATTCGGAGGGGGCGGCGCGCAGAACGGGTCGCTGCCCAAGTCGCGCATCAGCAGCGACCGAGGAAAAGGAGTCCGCGAGGGAAGATTGCCCCCCTCGTCAGCATTTGCCTGCGAAATAGCATATCATACAAGTTCGCGATAAGAACGCGCAGGCAGATTGCTTTTGGGAATTTGGGAATTGCGTCAGTAGGTCAGACCGAACCATACCTTGTAGGTATTGCCGTCCTCATCCTGATACGCATAGCTGCCGGAAGGCGACTGCGCCAGCACTTCGGGCGCAATGTACTGATCCTTGTCATAGCCGGGCACGTCGTTGGGAGAAGCGCACAGCTCATACACCACGCCGTCGATCTCGGTATCCGTGACCTCGAGAACCGCGGTGCAGGAGGGCAGCGTCACGGGCAGCTTACCGGTCGGCATGATAGCGCCGGAAAGCACCTGAAGCTGCAGATCCGTGATGGTCACAAGCTCGCTCAGCCCCGCCAGCTCGGTCACGGAGGCAAAGTTCACAAGAATCGCGTCGCAGTAGGGTTCCAGCTTGGTCAGAATCCACGGTGCGCTGAGGGTCAGGGAGCAGATGACGACGCCGCCGTTTGCATGAACTGCCTTGGCGTATTTCTTAATCTTCTTCACGTCCATCAGGGTGGTCAGATCCGTCATACCGCCCGTCTTCATGCCGGTCTTGGTGTCATACTCCGCAACCTCAAGATCCTCAACAAGGTCAAGGGTGTTCATGCAGCCATTATTCGCGGGGAAGTCCGGCTTCACGTCCAGCAGAACGATATCCGCCTCGCCCGCCTTCTCAACGATCACATAGCCGGCTTCCGTGAGGGTTCTGTTCCAGTTCGCCAGCTTGTTGTCGTCCTCGCCGCTGCGGGTAAAGGAAGCGACGAAAACCTTCTTGCCGGTTTCCTTCAGCGGCAGAACGTTATTGTGGTTCTTCAGCAGAACCAGCGACTTCGTGGACATTTCGAGCGCCAGCGTTTCCACCTTGGGCGCATAAGCCGCTTCGGCAGCCAGACTAGTCTGCAAATCCTTATAGGGATTCTCAAAGCGGTCGGATTCCAGCAAAGACACCACGTTCTTGGTCGTTGCGCGGGTCAGGGCTTCTTCCTGAATCATGCCCTTGCTGTACGCCTCAAGCGCCAGAGAATAATCAATCGGCTTGCCCCACCAGTCGCCGATGATGTCGGAACCAGCGTTATACATCAGAGCGATACGCTCAAGGGGCGTCAGCTCTTCCACACCCCACGGAATATCAAACAGGATGTTGCTGTCCGTGTTGACGAAGCCCTCAAAGCCCATCGTATCGCGCAGCAGGGTTTGCAGGAGGGTCGCATTATAGGAGGTCGCGACAGAATCCGAATTGATGTCCACGCCGCGGTAGGTCTGGTTGGCATTGATGGGCATGGGACGGCTGTAGCAGGACATGATGCCCGCCGTCTTGCAGTCAACCGCCGCCTGGAAGCCGGGCAGGAAGTACTTTTCCATGGCGTTTTCCGTGCGGTACATGCGCCACTGACCCGTCTTGTAGTGCGACTTGAAGCCGTTATAGGAAGCGCTGTCGCCGGGGAAGTGCTTGACGATCAGGCCAACGCCGTTTGGCTGCAAGCCGTCGGTGCCGCCCTGATAGCCTTTGATCAGCGCAGTCGTGATGTTCGCCATCACCGCGGGATCCTCGGTGAACGTTGTCACGTTGCGTCCCCAGCGCGGGTCGGTAATCAGGTCGATCTGACGGCCATACATGCGATCCAGCCCCTTCGCGTCCCAAATCTGGCGATCCAGATCCGCGAAGCGTTCAATCAGGCTGTAGTCGCCGCCGTTGGCAACGTCGCCCATCACCGCCGCCGCCAGACCCATGGTGCCGGGTTCGCCGGGGAACTTCTGGGGGTTGGAAATGAGGGTGAACGGAATGCAGGGTTCGCCTGTCGCCGCAGCGGCATATTCGGTCGTCAGGTTCGTGGCGTTGTTGTACAGCACGCCCGCGCCCACGTCCGACATCACGCGGACAACGCCCATGCGGTTGTTGAAGGCGATGATTTCCGCCGTTGAGTTGTTGACACGCGTCGGATCGTCCATCGCAACGTCAAACACCTTTTCGCTGACAACCATCAGCTTGCTGAAGTCCACGTTTCCGTCTGCATCCAGCGCCGCTTCGTAGGTGGTCGCGCCGGGCATCAGAACCATCTGCGCCAGCGACAGACCAATCTTCTGCTCTACGCTCATCTTGGCAACCAGATCGGCTGCGCGGGTTTCGGGATCCAGACGCCAGTCCTCAAAGGGATCCAGCTCGTGGTTGTTGTTCGAGTCCTTGAAGTACTTTCCGTCCGCCTTGATTACGCCGACATAGGTGACGCCGATGGTCGGTTCACCCTCGCCGTTGGCATAGAACACAGGCTCGACATACGCCTTCGGTCCCGCCCTCTCCGCGTCAAGCGCGTAAGGCGCGGGAATGTACTCCACGCCCTCCGCCATCGTGGCGGGCAGCATCGACAGCAGCAGCATTGCCGTCAGCAGCAGACTGATGACTTTCTTCATGGTAACATCCTCCTTTTGAGGTTCGTTCACCTCGTTATCTGCACTATATCAGGTTCCGCACCTTTTTTCAATCGTTTTGGCTGTTTATCGACCATTTCAGACATGTATGTTCACATCATTTTTTCGTCGTGAATTGATTTTTTCGTTTGTTCACGTCACATTTCATGTCGCTAATCATGAAATGAAAATGGTTGCGATAATATAATAGTCGTAATTTCATCACTAAAAAGTCAGTTCGCCATGGAGAGCTGTGGGAGAATGACAGCAGGAAGACCATCAGGAACTTACACAAGACTCTGTTTGTTTTCAATCCGCCTATCGCGCAGTGGAATTGGCTGCTAAAGCGGTACGAGAAAAAGCCCCGGAATCCGTGTGGATTTCGGGGTTTTGCAGCATATTTCGAACAAACTCAGCGCTTGCTGAACTGCGGAGCGCGACGAGCTGCTTTGAGACCGTATTCAATCAATTTGGCTCTACTCCAAAGTTAGTGGAAAACCGATAATTATGGTATAATCATCCACGGGTGATGAAGATGGTTAAAGGCTTCGAAAGTATGTTGCCTGGCTCACTCGATCTGGAGGAGCCGTGGTACATCACAGGAGCGGAGTTCAATCCTGTGAAGAACGAGATTGATGTCCATGTCGGAATCCGGGAGAATGCAGTCATTGCCTGCCCTCGCTGTGGTGGTCCGACAAAACGTTACGGGTATGAACCCATCGAGCGTTCATGGCGCCATGCTGACTGCTTGTTCTATCCGTGCTATGTTCACTGCAAACGTCCGCGAGTTAAGGCAATCCCGCACAAAGAAAGAACAGCCAAGGGCGAGGTATATGAGCGTAATCTTTTTACCATAAAAGACAGCCGATTTAAGAGCGACAGCTTCCTTGATGAAGTGAAACGCTCCTACACTGACCTTATTAATATTTATGTCAAAGATGACAAGCAAAAGCTCAAGGTTTTTGACAGAAACGGTGTGTATCTGCCTACGAAAAAGATTGGCAAGAACAACCCCAAAGCGGAGCAGATAAAGACCGATAATCAGTATCGTACCATGTGGAATTAGACGGTGGATAGGGCACTAATTAGCGGTGTGCCGGAGGAACAGATTTTGGAAGTGAAGCAGAGCAAAATCGGACAAAAAGTAAAGGCTTCCATTCAGAAGTCGGGAAGGAATCCGGCACTGCTAAAAAGCCTGATTATGACCGCTATTTATGCGTTGGAGCTTCTCATTGGCAAGGTGTTCAAAATGACTTCACAAAAGGCAGATAAGGGCATAGAAACGGTTGTAAAGGCAGAGCCGGAGCAGACATCTTTTAAGGCGATAAAATCATTTGTAAAAGCAGAGAGTGAGCCTGTGCCGGAAATGCCTAAGAAGTCAGCACTTGCTTCCAAACATCCGAGACTTGTAGATATTTATAATAAACTGGAGAAACAAAATACAGCCATTTATGAGAGGGAACAGCAGCTTGCCAGCGTGGAGAAGGAGCTTGCCGGAGCAAAGGGCATCTTCAAGGCAAAACAGCGTAAGGAGTTGCAGGAACAGGCGGAGCAGTTAAAGGTGCAGATAGCCAGTATGAAGCAGTATCTGTCAAGCATTGTGCAGGGGTATGGCTATAAGAATGTGAAGGAGTTTCTGGCTGAATACGGGTCAATCCCGAATTCTGTGTAAACTGCAAAACGTAGTGCAAATAGAGCAAAGGCAGAAAATAAGCTGAACCGAGATTTTCATGCGCAAAAGCCGAATGAAAAATGGCTGACAGATGTTACGGAGTTCAAATGATATGAAGGTGCGGAAGTCCACAAGGTCTATCTGAGTGCCATTCTTGACCTGTATGACAGACGCATTGTCTCGTATGTAATTAGCGAGCACAACGACAATGCGATTGTGTTCGACACATTCAGAGCTGCTGTAAAAGCCAATCCTGACGCGCACCCGCTGTTCCATAGCGACCGTGGGTTTCAGTACACAAGTCATGCTTTTCACCACATGCTGGAAGATGCGGGTATGACACAGAGCATGTCGCGTGTAGCCCACTGCATTGACAACGGCCCGATGGAAGGATTCTGGGGCATTTTGAAACGCGAGGAATACTATGGCTCTTGGCAGAAAAAATCTTGTTTTTTTATTGTCCTCTTGACGGGGAGCGGCTCAAAGAAGGTCAGCAGCCGCGTTTTCATCCTCTGCTTCCGCTGCAAAAAAACTTTCCGCACCCTCTTGACAAAACTGTTGGAATAGGGTATAATAATCAATGTCGCCGATAAAAGCGACGGAATGACGCGGGGTAGAGCAGCTTGGTAGCTCGTCGGGCTCATAACCCGGAGGTCGTAGGTTCAAGTCCTACCCCCGCAACCATTTGGCTCAATAGCTCAGCTGGCCAGAGCATTCGGTTCATACCCGAAGTGTCATAGGTTCGAATCCTATTTGAGCCACGAACGCCGCAGAGAAATCTGCGGTATTTTTTTGTTTTGGGCGGAATAATAGGACATTGCAAAAGGCGCAAGCAGATGGCGCAGGTGAATCTGGAAATAGTATCAGAAATCAGACAAAAAATCCCCCTGCCGAGAAGGAAAACTCCTCGGCAGGGGGCAGTGAAAATCGACGGAGGATTAGTCCTCGTCGTCCTCTTCTTCCGGCAGCTCGGCATTGTGATACACGTTCTGCACGTCGTCGTTGTCCTCCAGCATCTCCAGCAGCTTCTGAATCTTCTGGATCGTTTCTTCGTCAGGCAGCGCAACCGTGTTCTGCGGAATCTTGTCCACTTCAGCGGTCAGGAAGGTGACGCCCTGCTTCTCCAGCGCTTCGCGGACGGTGGAGAAGTCGTTCGGCGCGGTGTAGATTTCGTAGGCGTCGTCATCCACCTTCATGTCTTCCGCACCAGCGTCCAGCGCCATCATCATCATTTCTTCTTCGTCCGAACCGGGAGTGCGTTCCACCACCAGAACGCCCTTCTCGTCGAACATGAAGCTGACGGAGCCAGTCGTGCCGAGGTTGCCGCCGTTCTTGGCAAAGCAGTGGCGCACGTCGGAAGCGGTACGGTTGCGGTTGTCGGTGATGGTATCAACGATGACCGCAACGCCGCCGGGCGCATAGCCTTCATAGGTAATCTGCTCGTAGGTCACGTTGGACAGTTCACCGCTCGCCTTCTTGATGGAGCGCTGAATATTGTCATTCGGCATATTGTTGGCTTTCGCCTTGGCAATGATGTCGCGCAGCTTGCCGTTGGATTCGGGGTTTGCGCCGCCATCGCGCACAGCAATCGCGATTTCACGGCCAATCTTGGTGAAAACAGCGCCGCGGGCAGCATCCGCCTTGCCCTTCTTCGCCTGAATATTATGCCACTTGGAATGCCCAGACATCAGAAAATCCCTCCTGAAAAAGTCAGGGAAGCGCCGCAAACCGGCATTTCCCGCGAAATAGTAGCTTGAAAACGCTTTATTATAGCATTTTGGTGCTTGTCACGTCAAGGGTGAGAGCCGTAATTTCGCGATTTTTTCGGGAAAAAACAGGGCAGAAGCGCGTTCTTCTGCCCCGATATCGTATGTTTATTGCACTTCGTACGTCCCGACCTGCTCGGATGTGCCGAAGCCCAGCACTTCGCTTGTCGGGCGGGAGTTGGTCTTGCCGCCGTCGTAAGCGCCAATCTGGTTGAGCTGCTTGCCCATGAAGACCATCACTGCCGTCTGCCCGCCGTCCATGTTGAAGGCGACCTGACAGCCCTTGGCGCGCATCATCTTCGCCAAATAACTGATGGTAACGCCTGCGGAGCGCTTCAGGCGCCCTTCGCACATGATGGCGACGTAGTGACCGGGTTCGACCATGCCGATGGCGCAGCGCGGATTCTTGTTCTCGTTGTTGGCGTAGGCGCGCTCGGACACTTTGCCGTCCAGCAGCAGATACGGGCCGAAGGAGTACACCGTCTGTACACCCTCGTCGATGAACTCCTGCGCCGTCTTTTCCCAGCTGTGGTAGACTTTAAGGCTGCCGTCAGGCATGAACGCCAGCATGTCCAGATTCGGGAACATGGAATTCGTTACCTGCTTTTCGGTGTACGGGTCGTCGTAGAGAATGCGCCCGTCGCGGATGACAATGCCCGTGTGGCGGTTGTTGTTCACGGCGACGCGGTAAGTGTAGTAGTCCGTGTTCATCGCAAAAACGACGTTGTGCTTCTTTGCGGTTTCTGTCGCGTCCACACGCACTTTGCCCATCTTCTCCGGGTCGTTTTGCACCGTGCGGAGCATTTCGCCCGCGTCCAAATCGCCGTACAGATCCGCCTCAAACCACGTCAGCGGCTGGGTTGCGTCGTATTTGCGCTGGATGATGACTTTGCTGGTCTGGCTGACGTAAATCCACAGGCCTTCGTCCTCGGAAGAGTAGAGGTATTCGCCTTCATCGAGGAAACCCTTGGCGTTGAGGGCGGGCATGTGCGCCATGTATGCGGGCACTTCGGTGGGCGCGGGCGTGGCCTCTACGTTGTTTGCCGCCGCATCGTAAGAACCGGGCGCGTCGTAGATGTTTTCGAGGAAGTCGTCTTTGCGGACGTCCTCGCCTACGGTCGTGAACGCCAGACCAAACACACGGTTGTCGTACTTCGTGCCTGTTTCGGTGACGCTCATGCCGGAGGAGGCCTGCGTCTTGTGCAGGGTATAGGCTTCTTCCGCCAGCTCGATGCCGGTCGCGCCATTCATGCTCTTGAGCGGAACCGTCCAGTCAAACGTAATCTGATTTTCGGGGTACAGGTGCAGGTACAGCTTTTTGACCTGCCAAGTGCCGTATGCAATGGTGGACGCGGTGAACTCATCCTCGTTTGCTGCCAATGCAATGCAGTTCTGGGCGGCGTCAGCAATCATCATGTGCTGCTTGTGGCCATACTCGCCATTGGTGTCCTGCGTTACAACGACTTCCGGTTTGTACTGCCGATACAGCCCCACAATCCATTCGTTGACTTTGCCTTTGCCGCCCGCAGATTTATAGGCTGCTTTGAGATTTTTGGCATAGCTGTCCTTGAAATTGCCAATGACCGGATACGTCCGCACGCCCATGTGCCACAGACCATTGAGCAGCTCGGAGGAGCGGGTGGTGTTGGAGCGGGTGAAGTACGCCACAACCACCTTGCGCTGCTGCTCGACGGCGTAGGTGGGAATCGCGCCGCCGAAGAAAATCAGCTCATCATCCGGGTGCGTGGAGAGGAAGAGGATATCCGCCTTCTCCTCCGTCGGCTGCCATACCTGCACCCAGTCAGGCAAATCGCCCTCAGAAAGCACAAACAGGTCGTTGATGCGCAGGGCGGTTTTCTTCTCGCTTGTCACCGCCAAGCGGACATGCTGCGCGGGCTGCGGCAGCGCAACATACGCGTGGAGGAAGCGCGTGTCGCCCGGCACGGCGGTGAACCAGTCCTTGCCGTCGTCGCTGGTCTGGATTTCCCACGATTCAGGCATGTTGCCGAAGCAGACATAAAGCCCGGCAATTGGCTTGCCCTCCGGCGCGGTAATTGCGATCCATGGGGTTTTGATTTTGTTGCTCTCCCAGTAAGAGGTATACTTCTTGTCCGTCATCAGCGTGTATTTCCGCCCGGAACTGCACACCTTGAACTTGCAGTCCTCTGTGATATCATTCGCTTCCGCGGCGAAGGCAACGCTCAGGCTCAGCGCGAGCAGCGTCAGCAGCGCTATCAGCCATTTCTTCATAATCAATGCCATTCCTTTCTATGATACTCCAACCTGAAGAATAGCATAAAATGAAGGCGATTGTCAACGAAAAGCGGCAGAAGAATGGAAAATTTACAACTTCCGCCCGCATTCGCTGTTGACGGAAGGCAGGGAGCATGGTACAATGCAGCGTAGGAAGGGGGGAGAAGCATGCAACAGCCGCGCATCTTTTTTGCCGTGGCGCTGCACGAAAAGTACGCGCTGCCGACAGATTCGCTGTATACGCCAATTCAGGCGGGCGCGGCGATTCATCCGCCGCTGAGGCTGATGCGCGACGACACGGGCGAAAATATCAGCGCGAAGAACGGCAGCTACTGCGAACTGACGGTGCTGTACTGGATGGCGCACAATGTGGATGCGGACTGGTACGGCTTGTGCCATTATCGGCGATACTTCTCCCTCCGCAGGACAGGCTGTCCGCAAAAGCGCATTCTGACGCGCGCGCAGCTGCTGCCCCTGCTTGATACGGCGGATATTTTTTTGCCGAAAAAGCGGCACTACTGGCTGGAAACGAACTTCACGCAGTATGCCCATGCGCACCACGAGGAGGACTTGTGGAAGGCGCGGGCGGCGCTTGCGCGGCTGCATCCGGGGCAGGAGCGCGTGTTTGACCGCGTGATGGCGCGCCGCTCCGGGCATCGGTTCAACCTGATGCTGATGCGCCGGGACGCGCTGCAAAGCTATGCATCGTGGCTGTTCCCCCTGCTGGACGCGGCGGAAATTGACACGACGGGCTACAGCGCGCGGGATAAGCGGGTGCATGGTTTTCTGGCGGAGCGGCTGCTGGACGTGTGGCTGGCACAGCAGGATTACCGCGTGAAAGAACTGCCCGTGGCGCATCTGGAACGGCAGCACTGGGGACGGAAGATTGCAGCGTTCCTGCTGCGGAAAATGGGCATCAAAAACGACCGAACGGCGCGGTGAAGCGGGTTCGGTCGTTTTCGTTATCCTGTATAAACACGCGGAAGCAGTATGAAAGTGAAGTCAACTCAATCGCGAGAAAGGGAGTCCAGAGGGTCGAAGAACCTTTGGCAGGGTCAAGGGGCAGCGCCCCTTGGGTCACCCCACCCACACCGTCTCTTTCAGCAAGTCCTCGTCCTTCGCGCTGTGCCCCGCCATCAGCATGAAGTCGCCCGGCGCGAAAACACGCTCTTCCGCACGGTTGATGTAGGTGAACGCGGTGCGGTCGAGATGGAAGGTGACCTCCTGCTCCTCACCCGGCTGCAGAAGCACCTTGCGGAAGGCAATCAGCTGCTTCACAGGCTGCATCACCTCGCATACGCAGTCGTGCAGGTACACCTGAACCGTCTCTTCGCCCGCAATGTCGCCCGCGTTGCGCACCTTCACCGACAGCGTGAGCGCATCCGCATCCACCGCCAAATCGCGGTAGACAAACGGCGCATAGCCGATGCCCTCGCCAAAGGTGAACAGCGGCTCGGCAGGCAGGTCGCTGTAGTGTCCCCAGTGCCAGCCGGGGAGATGGTTGTAGTACACCGGCACCTGCCCCGAATGGTGCGGGAAGCTGATGGGCAGCCGCCCGGACGGATTCAGCCGCCCGAAAATCGCCTCCGCGACCGCCTGACCGCCGAACATGCCGCCGTTGAAGGCGCACACGAGCGCATCCGTTGAATGCGCAATTTCCGGAATCGCCAGCGGCTTGGAGGACAGCAGCACCGTCACCAGCGGAATCCCCAGCGCGCGAAGCTGCTGGTATAGCTCCATCTGCTGCCCGGACAGGGCAAGGTCGGCGCGGTCTTTCGTTTCGCCGTACTGCGCGTAAACGTCGCCCACAACAAGCACAATCGCATCCGCATTCCGGCACGCAGCCACCGCACCCGGAATGTTGTCAGCATCCGAAGGAAGCACGCCGCACCCGCGGTGGTACACAACCTCGAAATTCTCCTGCGCGCCGATGGCCTCGATGCCCTCGCGAATCGTCACATATGGGCGGACGGCGGGGCGGTTCGGGATGAGTTCGGGGTGCGTGAAGTACGTCCAGTCGCCGTACTGCGCGCGAATGTCGTCCGCGCTCTCACCGATGACCGCCACACGGCGGACGGATGTCAAGGGCAGAGTGTGCGCGTCGTTTTTGAGCAGGGTGATGGACTTGCGTGCCGCCCGAAGCGCCGCCTGCTGATGCTCCTCGCACCCGATGCACCCCGGACGCCCGCTTTTCTCCGGCTGCGCCAGCAGATTCATGCGGCACTTGACGGTCAGGATGTGGCGCACCGCGTCGTCCAGCACGGCTTCGTCGAGCTTGCCGGAGCGCACCGCGTCAATCGCCGCATCGTAGAAGCCGAGGGAGGTCATCATCATGTCGTTGCCTGCCTTGGCAGCCAGCACGGACGCTTCGGGCATGTCCGCCGCGACGTGCTGGGCGCTCAGAAGCGAATGGCAGTTGTCCCAGTCGGTGACGCTGAAGCCGTCAAAGCCCGCGTCGCCGCGCAGAATCGCCTTCATGCTCTTCTCGTCGGCGGTGAAGGGCGTGCCGTCGATGGAACCATACGCCGTCATGACCGTTGCGCACCCTGCCCGGAACGCCTTCTCGAACGGCGGCAGGAACGTCTCGCGCAGGCGGCGGTACGTCATTTCCGTGTCGCAGGCATCGCGCGCGCCGACCGCCTCGCCGTAGCCGATGTAGTGCTTGGCGCACGCCAGAATATGCTCGCCGTCGGACAAATCGTCGCCCTGATAGCCGCGCACGATCGCTTCGCCTAATTCACCCGCCAGATAGGGGTCTTCGCCGAAGGTTTCGTCGACGCGCCCCCAGCGGGTGTCGCGCCCCAAGCACAGCACGGGCGAGAACGTCCAGTGCAGCCCGTCGGTGGCAACTTCGCGCGCCGTCACTTCGCCCATTTCGCGCGCGATGTCCTTGTCCCACGCGCAGGCGCACGCCAGCTGCGACGGGAAGATGGTGGCGTGGTCATTCAGCCCATGCCCGTGGATGGCGTCAATGCCGAACAGCACGGGGATGCCCAGACGGCTATGGAGCGCCGCTTGCTGCACCTCGCGCGCGTCGTCGCCCAGAACGTGCAGGAACGAACCTGCACCGAGCTTCGCCCAGCGCAGCGCTTCCTCGCGTCCGACGACGGTGTAGGGAACCTGCACCATTTGGGCGGCTTTTTCTTCCAGTGTCATTTGGGACAGCAGGGTTTCCACCTGCTGGTGGATGGCTTCATTGGAAAGCATGGAGAATCCTCCTTATTGGCGTGAATCGTTATGGCACTATGTGTGGAATACCCTCATGATACAGGCAAAAGCAAAAAAAGGCAAGCGGGGGAGCGGGGAAAATTTTGCGAAAACGATTGAGGAGTCAAGAAAAAACAGACGTTTGGGCTGATTGCATGGATTTTCGGAAAAGTTTTCGGACATTTTTTTGCTTTGGCGCAAGGATTTTTCACTTGTTTGTCGTACTCTTTGAGTGGAAAATAGTATTGTTCTTTTCATTCTTGAAAGGAGTATGCAATGAATCGGGAGCGTTATTTGCAGGAAATCGACGCGGTGAACGCAGCGGGAAAATATCACCCGACGTGGGAATCGCTCAGCACCCACCCTGTGCCGGACTGGTATCGGGAGAAACGGCTGGGCATCTTCCTGCACTGGGGCGTGTTTTCTGTCCCGGCGTATCATGACTGGTACGCGCGGAACATGTACATCAAGGGTTCGCCGGAATACGAGTACCACTGCCAGCATTACGGGCAGCCGAAGGATTTCGGGTTCAAGGACTTTATTCCGCAGTTCAAGATGGAAGCGTTCGATCCGCAGGCGTGGGTGAAGCTGTTCCGGGAAACGGGGGCGGATTACATCGTGCCGGTGGCGGAGCATCACGACGGATTCCAGAACTACCGGAGCGAGCTGTCCCACTGGAACGCGGCGGAAATGGGCCCGCACCGGGACATCATGGGCGATTTGCTGGTGGAGGCGGAGCGCGCGGGCATGACGCTGGGCGCATCGAGCCATCGCGTGGAGCACTGGTGGTTCCTGGGGCATGGGCAGGAGTTTGACAGCGACATCAAGCAGCCGATGCACTTGGGGGACTACGCATGGCCAGCCATGCCTGAACGGGAGAATCAGGACTTGTTCTCCGAGCCGATGCCGACGGATGAGTTTCTGACGGACTGGCTGCTGCGCTGCTGCGAGATCGTCGACCGCTATCATCCGCGCATCCTCTATTTCGACTGGTGGATTCAACATTCCGCCGTCAAGCCGTACCTGCAGCGCTTCGCCGCGTACTACTTCAACGTGATGGAAAGCCGCGGCGGGTGCGTTATCAACTACAAGCACGACGCATTCCCGTTCGGCATCGGCGTGCCAGACATTGAGCGCGGGCAGTTCGCGGAAGCGAAACCGTTCCTGTGGCAGTCGGACACGTCCGTCATGCGCGGCAGCTGGTGCTACTCTGTGCAGCCGGACAAGGCGGTCTACAAAGCGCCGCAGGAGATTGTGCAGGACTTGCTGGACGTGGTGAGCAAAAATGGCCGCCTGCTGCTGAATTTCGGCCCGAAGCCGGACGGCACGCTGGCGGACAAAGACGTTGAGATCCTGCACAAACTGGCGGACTGGATGCGCGTCAACGACGAGTGCATCCACGGCACAGGCTTGTGGCGCATCAATCAGGAAGGCCCGACGAAGATTCAGGAGGGGCAGTTTGCCGACGGCGCGTCCCGCAACTTCACCAGCGAGGACTACCGCTTCACCTGCCGCGGTGGAAATATCTACGCGGCGTGCATGGCGTGCCCGGCGGACGGCAAGCTGCACATTCGCTCTCTGCGCGAGGCGGACGCGAGCCACTTGCCGCTCTGGCACGGCATTGTGCGGAAGGTGGAGGTGCTGGGCAATCCCGCGCAGGTCGCGTGGACGCGCGACGGCGAAGCCCTGCATGTGGACTTGGGGGATTACCAAAGCGACATGCCGGTTGTGGTGAAAATCATCACGGACTAAAATCAGCGTTTTCCGCGCCCTGTGCGCATGAAAAAGCCACCAATATTATCATAAAGGAGAGCATCAACATGCGTTTTACGCAAGGTTACTGGGTCATCCGGCAGGACTATGTGATGTCCTACGCCACGCAGACCGTTCGCATCATCAAGAACGACAAGGAGCTGCACATCATCAGCGCCTGCCGCCCGATTCGCCACCGCGGCGACATTCTTGACGGCGGCTCGCTTGACATTGTGTTCACTGCGCCGCGCAGGAACATCATCCGCGTGCAGGTGACGCACTTCGCCGGAACGCCGCGCAAAGACCCCAAGTTCACGACGTATGAAGAGGATGTGACGCCCGAAATCCGCGAGGATGACGACTACGCCTACTTCACCTCCGGCGACCTGACTGCGCGCGTGAGCAAGGGCGGCAATTGGGCGGTGGACTATATGGTCGGCGACCGCATCCTGACGACGTCCGGTTGGCGCGGCATGGGTCGTGCGCTGAAGAAGGACGGCACGCCCTGCTCGCTTCTGCCGCACGGCACGTCCTACATGTCCGAGAGCCTCCAGCTCGACGTGGGCGAATGCGTTTACGGTTTGGGCGAACGCTTCGGCGCATATGTCAAGAACGGTCAGACGGTTGATATGTGGAACGCGGACGGCGGCACGGCGTCGGAGCTGGCGTACAAGAACATCCCGTTCTATATGACCAACCGCGGTTACGGCGTGCTGGTGGAGAACGCAAGCGACGTGTCCTTTGAGGTCGCGACGGAAAAGGTGGAGCGCGTCCAGTTCTCGCACGAGGGCGAAACGATGGTCTACGACGTGATTTACGGCGGCACGCCGAAGGACACGCTGGACTTGTACACCGCGCTGACGGGTCGTCCGGCGCTCGTGCCCGCGTGGTCGTTCGGTCTGTGGCTGTCCACCTCCTTCACCACGAATTACGACGAACAGACGACTTCCTCCTTCATCAACGGCATGGCGGAGCGCGACATTCCGCTGTCCGTGTTCCACTTCGACTGCTACTGGATGAAGGGCTTCAACTGGTGCGACTTCGAGTGGGATCATGACACGTTCCCCGACCCGGTGGGAATGCTCAAGCGCTACCACGAAAAGGGGCTGCATATCTGCTGCTGGATTAACCCGTACATCGGTCAGGCGTCGCCGCTGTTCAAGGAAGGCATGGAGCATGGCTACCTGCTGAAAAAGACCGACGGCAGCCTCTTCCAGACCGATATGTGGCAGGCGGGCATGGCGATTGTCGATTTCACCAATCCGGACGCTTGCAAGTGGTACGCTTCGTACCTTTATAAGCTCATGGACATGGGCGTGGACTGCTTCAAGACCGACTTCGGCGAGCGCATCCCGGTGCGCGACATTCGCTGGTTCGACGGCAGCGACCCGGTCTATATGCACAACTATTACACCTATCTGTACAACAAGGTTGTCTTTGACGTTGTGAAGGATCGCAAGGGCGAGGGCGAAGCGATTCTGTTTGCCCGCAGCGCGACGGTCGGCGGTCAGCAGTTCCCGGTGCATTGGGGCGGCGATAACTCCGCAACCTACATCTCGATGGCGGAAACGCTGCGCGCGGGGCTATCCATGAGTCACAGCGGCTTTGGCTACTGGAGCCACGATATTTCCGGCTTTGAGTCCACCGCTCCGGCGGATGTTTACAAGCGCTGGGTGCAGTTTGGCCTCTTGTCCTCCCACAGCCGCCTGCATGGCTCGACCAGCTACCGCGTGCCGTGGCTGTTTGACGAGGAGAGTGTTGATGTCTGCCGCAAGTTCACCAAGCTCAAGTGCCGCCTGATGCCCTACCTGTACGGCAAGGCGGTGGAGGCGCACGAACACGGCGTGCCGATGATGCGCCCGATGATGCTGGAGTTCCCGGATGACCCGGCGTGCGATATGCTCGACCGCCAGTACATGCTGGGCGATTCGCTGCTTGTCGCGCCGATTTTCCGCAAGGACGGCGAGGTGCAGTACTACCTGCCCGACGGGACGTGGACGTCCCTGCTGGACGGCGGCAAAGTCGAAGGCGACCACTGGCAGACGGAGATTCACGACTTCATGTCCCTGCCGCTGATGGTGCGTCCCGGCACGGTGCTGCCGCTGGGCGCGCATGACGACCGCCCGGATTACGACTATCTGGACGGCGTGGAGCTGCACGTCTACCAGCTGGCGGACGGCGAGAGCGAGACGGTTGAAATCCCCGACACGAAGGGCAATGTCGCCGCGACCTTCACCGTGACGATGAAGGACGGTCAGGCGCAGGTCGAAACCGATTCTACGAAGCCGTATACCGTGGTTGTGCATCAGTAAATAACAACAGCCCTCTGGCGCGGGATGCTTGCGTCAGAGGGCTGTTTGCGTAATGTGCAATATTGTTATTTCTACATGCAATTCGATGCTGCGCAGAGGGTTTCGCGTCTGCGGACGCGACAAGGGGGCAATGGAAACAGACGAATGTCTGCGGTCGCCCCCTTGACCCCTTCGCAGTCGCCTCCCATGTTACTTGGTTTTTATCGTTACAAGGGCGACAAAAAGGAAAACAATATTATACTTCCGGTGACGCCGTTGCTGCCGCATCCTCCGCAACATACACCGCCGCCCCATCCATGCTCACATTTTCCAGCAGCTCCGTCAGGAACAAGTACAGCGCGTGATGATCCCGCGCCAGATTATACCCCGATAGAATCAGCAGTTCGCCGGAATCCGCCAGCACCATCAGCGTAATCTTGTCCTCACCGTCGCCAAAGGCATCGTTCACCACGCCGCCGAGAATGCAGAAGCCGGGCTGGGCGTCAAAATCCATCGTCTCGCTGGTCTTCGGGTCGAAATCCTGCATCAGGATGGGCAGCGCTGCCGCCGGGTTTTCATCCGGCACGCGGGAAATCACCATTGCCACCACGCGCGAATCCCCCCGCACAAGCGTGATGCGCCCCTCCGCCATCTCCACATGCGCGTCCTCCGGCAAAACCACGTTGAAGGGCGCAAGCGCGCTTTCCGGCACGGCGGTCAGCATCGGCGTGGGCGCGGGTGTGCCGGTCGGGGCGTCCGTTTCTTCCGCCAGCGGGCAGGAGAAGGTTATCAGGGAAAAAAGAAGCATCAGGCAAAGCAGCCGCGTCATGCGCCGCATGGTCATGCACCTCCGTCAAAAGCAGTTTCGTGTCTTCATCATACCGCATTTGCGCGCGGATGTCAATTTGCGAAATGTAACACTTCCTTTTAGGGGAAAATTATGATATGATAAGGGCGGAAATTCCCGCAACACGAAGGAGGTTTTTTCCTTGATGCAGAAAATCATCCGCCACCTGTTCTGCCAGCCGCACATGGCGCGCCGGATTGTTGTGCTGATTCTCAGCGTGACGATTATGGGCGCGTGCGTGTCGGTGTTCGACCGCATTCAGTTCGGCACAGACCCTGCGTCCGTGCTGAATCTGGGCGTTGCCAATAAGCTGCACATGCTCCTTGGCACCTACCAGATGCTCTTCTACGGCGCGCTGCTCATCGTCGTGATGGCGATGCGGCAGTGGGAGTTCATCGGCCTGGGGTCGATTGCAAACATGGTGCTTGTAGGTTACTCGAAGGACTTGTTCGATGTTATCTTCAGCGCCCTGAACATCCTCAACCGCGACGCAATGGGCATGACGGAGCGCATCTGCTGGCTTGTGCCGACGCTGGGCGTGTTCATGGTCGCCGTGGCGTTCTATATGGTGGTGGAGCTTGGCAGCGGGCCGTATGACGCGATTCCGCAGATTATCTCGAAGCACGTCAAGAAGATTCCCTATGCCGTGATCCGCATGATTTACGACCTGTCCGCGATTGCCATCGGCTGGCTGCTGGGCAGCACGGTCGGGGTGGTGTCGATTGTTACGGGCTTCTTCCTCGGCCCGATTATCGCGGCGATTGCGAAGAAATTCCGCCCATGGTTTGCGTAATTTCCCGGAGGTGACATGATGCTCGCCGAAAGAATGGATTTGCTGACGAAGCGTCCACGGGGAACGCTTTTCCCTCCGGCGCAGAACCGCGCGGCGTGGGAAGCGCTGCCCGCCGACGACCGCATGGACATGGAAACGTTCATTGCCAAGTGGCGCGGTACGCCGTACCCGATGCTGCTGCTGAGCGACTACGCCGCGTTCGTTCGCACGGGCAGCCGCGCACAATGCGAAACGCCGTATTTCGCGCGTCGGCGGAAGCTCATCGCGGCGGTATTAGACGTGTGCCTGCACGGAGAATCGGCGGATTTGTCCCTGGTGGAGGATGGCTTGTGGTGCATCTGCGAGGAAACGACGTGGGCGATCAGCGCCCATGCGAACCTGACGGCGGCGCACCCGTTTCCTATCAGCGGCGAACCGATACTGGACTTGTTCGCCGCGCAGACTGCCATGGTGCTGTCCTTTACGCTGACGCTGCTGGACGATTGGCTTGACAGCTCCCTGCGCCAGCGGGTGACGGCGGAAATTCAGCGCCGCGCGATTGAACCGTTCCTGCACCGCAATACTGACTGGTGGATGGGGTTCACACGCAAGGATTTGTGCAACTGGACGCCGTGGATTGTGTCGAACGTGATGTTCTCGGCGCGCTGTCTGACGGATGACCCGCTGCCCGTGTACCGCCGCGCCTGCGGGATGCTCGATGCGTATCTGCGCTGCATCCCGGCGGACGGCGGCTGCGACGAGGGCGCGGCGTACTGGAACATGGCGGCGGGCAGCCTGCTGGACTGCCTTGAACTGATGGCGGAAGCCGGACTTAACTGCTGGGACGAGCCGAAGCTGCGGAACATGCTGCGCTTCCCGCTGCTGATGTCGCTGGGGAACGGCTATTTCGCGAATTTCGCGGACTGCGACGCGCGCCCGGTGATGTATGGCGAGCGATTGCAGCGCGCGGGCGAACTGCTTCGCGATGCGCCGCTGACGGCGATGGGGCAGAACCTGCGCGGTCAGCCGACGGACTGCATCGGCGACGTGCCGCACTTTTCGCGCCTTTTGCAGCGGCTTTTTCATCTGGCTGGCGCAGGTCAGCCGGCAGGGGACACGCAGGACACGCTGCTGCCGGACTTGCAGGTGCGCATCATCCGCCGGAATGGGTGGACGCTGTGCATCAAGGGCGGACACAACGGCGAAAGCCACAATCACAACGACGTCGGGTCGCTGATGGTGTATGTGGATGGGCATCCGCTGCTGGTGGATGCGGGCAACATGGTTTATACCGCGAAAACTTTCTCCGATGCGCGCTACACGCTCTGGAACTGCCGGAGCATGTACCACAATGTGCCGCTGATTGGCGGATTCGAGCAGTGCGCCGGGGCGGAGTATGCCGCGCGGAACTTCCGTGCCTTGCCGGACGGCGCGTCGCTGGACATTGCGGGCGCGTATCCGGCGGAAGCGGGCGTGCTGTCGGCGATTCGCGGCGCATTGGTTACGCCGGACGGGGTTCAAATTGCGGACGAAATCACCCTGCAAGCGCCGGAAGCCGTCACGTTCACCATGCTGGCGCGGGAGAAGCCGGAAATCCGTCCGGACGGGATTGAATTTGCGCACGCACGGATGGAAATCAGTCCCATGCTGGCGGCAGCAGTGGAAGAAATCCCCGTCACCGACGCGCGGATGGCGAAGAACTGGCATGGGTCGCTCTGGCGGATTGCGCTGACGGCGGAAGCGGGCAGGCATCATCGACTGTCCATCAAAATCAGCAAAAATAATTTTGCGAATCAGGAATGAGAGCGGCGCTTCATTCGTTGTATGATTGGAAAGCCGATGGAAGGAGGAAACTTCCTTATGAAGAATTTCTGGAAAATTGTGATGCTGACCGTCCTGTGCGTGTCGCTGCTGTGCGGCGTGACGGCGATGGCGGAAGCCGACCGTTTTCAGTTTGAAAAAACAAATTTGACCGTCTTTGAAGGCAATACGCTGGAATTGTCGCTCATCCGGCAGGGCAATTGCGCGGCGGACGGCGAATTGACATTTGTCAGCGGGCGCGAGAACATCGCGACGGTGAATGAAAACGGTGTGGTAACGGGGCTGACGAAAGGGAAGGCGACGATTACCGCGACGCTCAAAACCGAGAAACGGACGTGGAAAGCGTCTGTCACCGTGACGGTGGCGCGCGCCGTGACGGACATTGCGGTGAACGAAACGAGTCTCACGCTCTATGATGCGGCAGATCCGCTCATCAGTCACCTGACGGGCGGCGCGGACGGCCGCGTGCTGCTGCTGCGCAAAGGCAAACAGGTATCGATTCGGGCGACGCTGTCCCCCAATGACGCGAACAACCGCCGTTATACCGTCGCTTCGTCGGATACGGACGTGGTGCGTGTGAGCGGATCAACGCTGACGGCGCGCGGCGCGGGCGAGTGCATCGTGACCGTGGCGAGCGAATCGAACCCGGAAGTCAGTGTGGATTACCGCGCCATCGTCATCACCCCGGTAACGGGCGTGACGGTGACGGCGGACACCAAGACGCTCTTCATCGGCACAACGGCGCAGCTGACCGCGACGGTGAAGCCGGCGGACGCGTCCATCACGGGCGTGAAGTGGGAAAGCACGAACGAGAAAGTCGCCGTTGTGGATGAATACGGCGTGGTGACGGGCGTTGGGCGCGGACAGGCGACCATTCGCGCGACGGCGGCGGATGGCGGCGGTCAGCGCGCAAGCGTGAACGTGACCGTCAAGCAGCAGCCGGAAAGCATCACCCTGAGCGGCTTAAGCGGCAATATCCGCGTGGGCGGCGGCGTGACGCTGAAGGCGACCGTGCTGCCGAACACGACAAGCGACAAGGCGGTTGTGTGGTCTACGTCGGACGCGAGCGTCGCGACGGTGAGCGCGAACGGCTACGTCAAGGGCGTGCGCGCGGGCAGCTGCACCATCACCTGCCAGAGCAAGACGTTCCCGGAGGTCTATGCGCAAATCGACGTGACGGTGTATGCGCCGGTTACGTCCATCACCTTCAACGAGAAGAAACCGTCCGTGGCGGTGGGGCGCAGCATTGCCCTCAGCTGGACGGTGAAACCGCAGGACGCGACGGATTCGTCCGTCAGTTTCTCGACGAACAAGCCGGATGTTGTGTCGGTGTCGGATGACGGCATCGTGACTGGTCTCAAGCGCGGTGAATGCTACGTCTACGCGACCGCGAACGACGGCAGCGGCAAAAAGGCGACCATCCGCGTGACGGTGACGCAGCCGGTCACGGGCGTGACGATGAAGTACACCTCGCAGAACGTGGGGCTGAACAAGTACACCACGAACACCGCTATTCTGCAGCCCGCGAACGCCGACAACAAGAAGATGCAATGGACAAGCCAGGATGAGCGCATTGCGACGGTAGCGGGCAACGGGCTGAATCCGAAGGTGACGGGCCGTGCATGGGGCACGACGACCATCATCGGTACGACGGATGACGGCAGTTATGTCGTCACCTATACCATCAACGTCGGCAGCAGAAAGGATGCGCTGCGCATCACGAATCTGTGGGCGGAAAACAACGCGGCGAAGATTGTTGTTTACAACGCCAGCAACCTGACCATCACCAAATTCTACTACACGATTTACCTTTACAATGCCTTCGGCGAACCGCTGGTCTGCAACACCGACGGGCGGTCCTTCTCCTTCAAGGGCACTTACAACTTCACCCTTGCTCCCGGTGAAGCGACCCGCCACGGGCAGTTCTCCTTCGGGCGCGAGTACATCAAGCCCTACGGCGTGGGGCAGGTGGTCATGCGCATCAATGGCTACGACATTGAGGGCGGTGAGCACTACGATATTCCCGCCAATGACCAGCCGGAATTCACCTGGAAGGCCACGGTTGACGACGGACAAGGGTAATCCCGATGCCGCTTCTGGAAACAGGAGCGGCGCTTTTTAATTGGGAGTGAGAAGTTGAAAACAAGAGGCAGCAAATGGGCGATTTCTCATCAGCGTCAGCAACAAAAGAAGTATTTTTGCAGCTATCTTGACACGCTTTTTCACCTGTGCTACACTGTGAGCGGTTGAAGAATGCCGTGTTCTTCGACCCTTTGCGGTATCCCAATAAATTGGATCTATCAACAGGTAATGTTTTTATTCACAGGGGAGGTCATCCGAATGAATACAACCCTGCTGGCAGCGCTCGCGCTGGGCGGCGCTGCGCTCTCGGTCAAGAAGCCGACGCAGAACCACAACCTGATGCGTCTGCCGTCCTTCCGGGGCATTGCGGAAGTCCGCGCAAGTCTGCCGGGACGGATGCGGCTCTATCTGCCCGCCGTATCCGCCAACCGAGAAGCCGCAGAGGAAATGAAGCGGCAGCTGGAGGCAACCGGCGTGGTGCATGAAGTGGCGCTCAACTTCCGCCTGTCTACCGCTCTCATTCGCTACGACGAGACGAAGGTCGAAGCCGCCGTGGTGCAGGGCGCGGTGCTGAAGCTGATGGGATTGACCGACGCACTGCAGAAAGAGCCGGTCAGCCGAATTCAAAGCGGGTTGAATACGCTGATGGCGGCAATCAACCACGGTTTGCTGGAGGCGACGAACGGTCTGCTTGATGTGCGGACGCTGGCGGGATGCGCGCTGACGTTCGCGGGCGTGAAAAGCCTTGCGGTTAGCGGCGCAGCTGTTCCGGGCGCGATGACGCTGCTCTGGTGGGCAGCCAGCATCTGGAGGCGAAACGACAGTGGGACGAATTGAAACGGCGCTGATTCGCCACTACCTGAAGCCCGCTGTGACCAGCGATCTGCCGGGGCGATTGCGCTTGAGCTTCAAGGGATATCAGATGCTGCCGAAGGAAGCGTTGCCGTATCTGCATTATGTGCAGGACGTGATGACGATGCTGCCGGGGGTGCGGGATGCGCAGGTGAATCCGCGGATTGGCACGGCGCTGGTGACGTATGACGCGAGCATGACCAATCGGGAGAAAATCCTGCGGTGGATTGCGACAGCGGTGGATACGGGGCTGGAATTGGCGCAGGAGATTGACTGGACGAAGAGCAATGTGGGGGAGGAAGAACTGGCGACGATGGCACGCCGCCGCCTCGCCTTGCGGCTGGGACAGACAAAAAAGTAACGGCAAAGACTTGTAAGGGAAAAGCGCCCAAGCCGGGCGCCAGTCAATGGGTGTCGAGAGGGGCTTTGCCCCTTCGCAGGGTCAAGGGACAGCGTCCCTTGTGGGGTTTGGGGCAACGCCCCAACTGTTCCACGGGCGAATAGTATGCCAAACGCGCTCAACAAAAGCGCAGGCAGCGAAGCGTCCCTGCCAGTAACTTCGCGCTTCCTCAGAAGCGCCCCCCAAGCTGCTCTTTCCAACACCTATGCTGTGTCGCGCCAGATGGGCGCGACCGGATTGCTTGACTTCCGACCATAGCTGGTCTTTTCCGCAAGCAGGGGGGTTCGCCTCTGCGGAGGCGACAAAAGGGCAATGGAAACGGACGAAGTCCGCGATCGCCCTTTGGAAACCCTCGGTGCACACTCCTGTTAGTTGAGCTTTTTCACGGCAAGGGTTTGCACAATCGACGCGAAAAAGCATGAATCATTGAATCTGAATTGCCAAATCAAAGAAGGGATAACATGTTCAATCGGGAAACACAGAAAAACTGGATGAAGAGTCAGGTGGCGCATAGCCTTCGCGGGCGGCTGCGGCTCAGAGTAGAAGGGCTGAACTTCCTGAATGACGAGAAGGAAGAAATTGCCCAGATGCTTGCCAACCTGCCGGGTGTGCAGTGCGTGCAGGTGACGCCGATTACCTGCGGCATCCTCCTGCGCTTCGATCCGACCGCGACGGATACGTCGATTCTCTGTGAAGGCGTGGACGTGACGATGGCGCGCTATGCCATGAACGCCTACCGCAATCGTCAGGCAGGCAGCAAGCCGGAAGAACCGGAAGTGTCCATGACGACAAAGCAGCTGACAAAGCGGCTGGCGCTCAACGCGGGTGCGGTGGTGCTCGGTCACACGATTCTGCCCGGCAGCCTGCTCGGCGGCGCGATGGCAAGCTTCACGTCGCTGGAAGCGCTGACCAGTTTGGGACTGACGATGCCGATGGCACGGAGCGCGGCGGCGGGTCTGCGCCGCGATATGCGCCCGAACGCCGATTTCCTGACGGTTACGTCGATTGTCGCAAGTCTGCTGCTCGGTACGCCGCATTCCGCCCTGATGATTCTGGCGCTGTCTGACCTCGCGGAACTGATGACGTCCTACACCATCGAGCGCACGCGGTCGTCCATCAAGCAGATGCTGTCGGTGGAAGACGGCGAGGTCTGGAAGGTGCTCTCGGACGGTCGGCTGGAAAAAACGCCGATTGGTAAACTCGAAGCGGGCGACACCATCGAGGTGCACACGGGCGAGAAAATAGCGGTGGATGGCACGGTGGTGTCTGGCAGCGCGGTTGTTGACCAGAGCGCCATCACGGGCGAATTCGTTCCGGCGGAAAAGCGCAAGGGTGCGGAGGTGTTCGCGGGCACGGTCGTCAAGAACGGCAATATGCAGATTCAGGCGCAGCGCGTCGGCGACCAGACGGTTGTCTCGCGCATCGTCGGCATGGTGGAGCAGAGCGAACTCAAGAAAGCGCCCATCCAGCGCTATGCCGATAAGTTCTCCAACTACCTCGTGCCGCTGAACTTCCTGCTGTGCGCGGCGGTTTGGCTCGTGACGCGCAATCCGCAGAAGGCGCTGAAGATGCTCGTCATTGACTACTCCTGCGGCATCAAGCTTTCGACCGCGACGGCGTTCTCTGCCGCGATTAACACGGCGGTCAAGCGCGGCGTGCTGATTAAAGGCGGCGCGTACATCGAGCAGATGAGCAGCGCGAACACCGTCCTGCTGGATAAGACCGGCACGATTACCGAGGGCCGTCCGCGCGTGACGGGCATGACGATGCTGACCGACACGATGGACGAGGCGGAAGTGCTTTCGTTGGCGATGGCGGCGGAGGAAACCAGCACGCATCCGCTGGCAAGCGCGATTTTGACCTACGGGCGCGCGCACGGAGCGAAAATTCCCCCGCATGGCGAAATTGTGACCGAAGTCTCCCGCGGCAGCCGGACGGAAGTTGACGGCAAGTGCATCCGCGTCGGCAACCTCAAGTACATGAAGGAAAACGGCGTTCGAGCGGACGGCGCGATTCCCGATGCGAACGGCGCAATCCCGAACTACGTTGGCGTGGGGGACAAGATTGTCGCCGTGCTGTACGCCATGGATAACCCGCGCGCAAACGTCCGCCGCGCCATCAACGCCCTGCGCTATGACGGCGTGGGCGACATTGAGCTGCTGACGGGCGATATGGCGGCACAGGCGCAGGCTGTTGCGGAAATGGTCGGCGTGGACGGCTATCAGGCACAGCTGCTGCCTGAACAGAAGGCGGAGGCTGTTTTGAAGCTGCAAACGCAGGGCAACGGCGTCGTCATGGTTGGCGACGGCATCAACGATGCGCCCGCGCTGGCGTATGCGGACGTCGGTATCTCGCTGGGCAGCAAGTCCACCGACATTGCCATGGAAACCAGCGACGTCGTTATCAACCGCGATGACCCGATGATGATTCCCGAACTGCGCCGCCTGGCGCGCGCGACAATGCGCATTGTGCAGCAGAACTTCGCAATGGTCATCGGCATCAATACCGTCGGGCTGATTCTCGGCGCGGCAAGCGGCATCTCTGTGTTGGCGAGCGCGCTGATGCACAACATGTCCACCATCCTCGTTGTGGCGAACTCGCTGCGGCTGATGGTGTTTCCGCCGATGGAGGGGTGACGAATGCACAATGACAACATCGGCGCGGTGCATTTGACAGTGCTGAGCGCTATGCCCGGCAGACTTCGCCTGCAATTGGAAAAGCCGATTGAGGGCGAAGCGATTTTCCTGAGCATTCCGGGGCTGCAAAGCTGCCGGTATAATCCGCGCATTCAGACGATGCTGTGCTGCTACGACAAGGCGGTTATTTCTGAAAGTGACCTGCTCGTGCGCATCGGTGCGCTGTACGCCCGCTTGCAGCAGACAGCGGTGCTGCACGTCAAGCACTCGGAAGAAGAAGGCTTCTCGATGGCGCCCAGCGGCTATCTGGCGCTTGGCTGCATTGTCCTTGACGGCATGATGACCCTCGCGGGTTCGACGCTCACACGCTACACGCGCTGGCTGTCCGCCGGGGCGACGTTGACCGCCGTGGTTGAGCACGCCTATCAGGAGCTGCACACACGCGGCAGTTTTGACCCGGAAGTGATGTCCGTCGTCTACCTGATTAACGCCATTGGCAAGCCCAACGGCTTTCAGGCGAGTCTGCTGGCGTGGATTGTCACGTTCAGCCGCCACCTGCTGCCGCGCGGCCCGCGGGAACAGGTATATCTGGTTCGGAACGGCGAACACACCACGACGCTCACCCCCGTCGTGGGCAATGAGGACGGAAGCGCCTTTGCCGGAAGCATCTTCCGCCGGAGCGTCGAAGTCTTAGCACATAAAGGGTGACCTAATTCGCTCGTCCGGCTGAAAAGCCTGAACGATAGATACTTGCAAAAAATAAGGAGGACAAACATATGTTGAACCTGAACATGAGCCCGATGGTCAAGGGCATTCTGATTGGTGTGGGCGTGAGCGCGGTTGGTTTCTACGCTTACAAGCACAACGAGGAGAAGGTGGATAACTTCCTGCGCAGCCACGGCGTGAAGGTCAAGACGCCCACTGCGGGCTTTGAGACGATGTCCGTGGAGGACCTGATGCGCACGAAGGAGAGCATCGAAGACCTGATTGCGGAGAAGGAACAGCAGGAGCAGAGCGTGACCGTGGAAGCGGACGCGGCTGTGGCGGCGGAATAACATACCATTCGCATCTTGGAACACTCTCATTTGGAAATAGTATCGCAACAAAAAGCGCGGCGCATGATGGATATGCGTCGCGCTTTTTGGGTGGCAAATTATTTTTTTCCGGCAGATAGAAACGTCAAGGCTGGAAAAATAAAACGGATGAAGTCCCTCCGCACGATTGAGCTGCGCGCTTTGCCTTATACTAATTCTCATCTAAAACATGGCATTCACACAGCATCTTTTCCGCCCCGGCTTTGCTTCGTTCCGCTCGTGCGTACCTCCAGTACGCCTCACTTCACTCAGCTTTGCCGGAACGAAAAATCTGCTATGCTCGATGCCATGTTTTAGAATCGAATTAGTATTACTTTGCCCGCATGTTTATCCCTTTTTATCCTCGCTTTCCCTTCCATCGTTCTCCCCCTTATGCTATAATAAAGCCAATCATCCGTGAAAGGAGGTTTCCGTCATGCTCTTCCCCCTGCGCGTCATCCGGCGCATTCATCGCGAAGGCTTTCGCTGCATCCCCGAAGCCATCCGGTTCCGCATCGCGCTCCATCGTCAGCGCCCCTTCCTCCAGACGGAAACCGCCCTGCGTCAAGCGGAGGAAGACGGCTACCAAGCCTTCATCCGCCGCCATGAAGCGCCCCTTTCAGCCCCCTTCACCCCGACCATGCGCTTGTCTTTCCTCATTCCGACTTATAATACGCCGCCGGAGCTGCTGCGCGCGCTGGCGGATTCGCTGCTGCATCAGTCGTGTGGCGCGTGGGAAGCCTGTTTCTATGACGGCGCAAGTACCCGCGCGGACACGCGTGAACTGCTGCAAACGCTGACGCAGGAGGACAATCGCTTCCGTGTGACGTTCGGCGCGGAGAACCGCGGCATTGCGGGCAACACGAACGCCGCGCTGACGATGGCAACGGGGGAGTTTGTCGCGCTCTGCGACCACGATGATCTGCTCGCACCGGATGCGGTTCGCTGCATCCTTGAAGCAGCGCAGGACGGTGCGGACTTCGTTTATACCGATGAGGACAAGGTGTCCGCCGATGGCACGCACTTCTTCGAGCCGCACCTGAAGCCTGATTTTGCGCCGGATTCGCTGCGTTCCGGCAATTATATCTGCCACATCACCGCAGCGTCACGGGCACTGATGAACGCGGTCGGCGGACTTCGCCCCGGTTTCGATGGCTCGCAAGACCATGATTTGGCGCTTCGGCTGTCCGAAAACGCGGCGAAAATTACCCATATTCCGCGTATTCTCTACCATTGGCGGATGCTGGACACCTCGTTCAGCCATCAAAAAGCGCAGACCTGTGCGGATGCCGCCGCGCGCGCCGTGGCGGATCAGCTCCGCCGCCTGCACATGGATGCCGACGTGACGGTGGAAGAGCTGCGCGTCCGCATTCGGTGGAAAACGCGGCAGATGCGCATCGTCTGCCTCCTCTGGGGCGAGGGCGATGCGCCGAAGCTGCCGATGCCGTGCATCCGCGTCCGCGATTTGTCAGCGGTCAATGACCTCGTCCGCCGGACGGACTGCGACGCGGTGCTGTTTCTGCGCGCCGGACTGCGTCCGCTGGATACCGATTGGGTCAGCGAACTCATGCAGTACGCCCAGCGCGCGGACGTTGGCTGCGTCGGCTCGGCGCTGCTGGATGACCGCGATTGCTTCCGTCACGCCGGGTATGCGGTGGACGTCCCCGGCGGCGCGGTCAGCCATCAGGCGGGGCAGTGGCGCTATGGGCGGCCGTACATGCTCACTGACCGCATCGTCCGCAACGTGACGGGCGTATCCAGCGCACTGCTGATGATTCGGCGTGACGTGTTCCTGTCCGTCGGCGGATTTTCGCCGTACCAGAGTGACCTTCGCGGCGCGGATTTGGGGCTGAAATGCCAGCAAATCGGGCTGCTCAACGTCTACACGCCGTATGCGCGGATGGCAATGGATATGCGGTTTTCGCTGCTGCCGCCGTGCCTGACGCAGGGTGCGCCGAAGGGGGATTTGCGCCGCTTCCGCCAAACGTGGGGGGAGCACCCGCCGGAGCGTTACTATTCGCCGCTGTTCCGCCCGGACGGCAGCATGTTCATTGACCTTGACCGACAGGAGGGAACGCCGTGACGAAGTGCAAACCGCCGATTTTCGGCGATTCCGCTGTGCTGAAAAAAGGGCTTTGGGTGACGCTGGTGATTGCGCTGGTGCTGGCGCTGTATGGTGCTTTGTTCGCCCCGACGTGGCAGACGCGGGCGTTCACCATCGACGCGGCGGCGCAGACGCATCTGCATCCGCTGACGGACGGCGAGACGTTCTCGCTGCCCCTGCCGGATGGCGGCATCCGCGAAATCAGCCTGCCCGTTACGGCGCTGAGCAGTGAATCCGGCGGCACAGCGACGCTGATCCTGACACGGCAGGGGTTACCGATTTTCACGCAGACTGTCCTGCTGACCGACAGTATCATCCGCGAAAATTTGACTTTCTCGTTTGAACCCGTGGATGCGGACAAACTTGTGCTTACCTTTTCCGGCAACACGCTCCCTGCTTTGGGCATGAGCAGCGGCAATCAGCTGTGCATCCGCCTGTCCGGCACGCGCCCCTCCTGCGCGATGCTGTACTACGGGATTTTCGCGGCGGTTCTGGTGCTGTTCTGCGTCTGGGAAAGCCTGTTCACCGCACGCTGCGCCGCCGCCGGACGGCAGAACCATCTGCTGCGCCTGCAAGCCGACGTCCGCCGCTACGGCTTCCTCATCGAACAGCTTGTCCGCCGCAATTTTAATACAAAGTATCGGCAGAGTATCCTCGGCGTCCTCTGGAGTTTCCTCAATCCGCTGCTGACGATGCTCGTGCAGTACCTTGTGTTCTCCACGCTCTTCCGCTCCGCTATCGACCACTTCCCGGTGTACCTGATTTCGGGCATCATCGTTTTCAGCTTCTTCACCGAGTGCGTCACGCTGGGCATGGACGCGATTGTCATGAACGCGTCGCTCATCACCAAGGTCGCGATTCCGAAGCTGATTTTCCCGTTCAGCCGCGCGCTGTCAAGCCTTATCAACTTCCTGATTTCGCTGCTGCCGCTGCTTCTGCTGATGCTGCTGACGGGGGTGCGGGTGTCGCCCGCGCTGCTGCTGCTGCCGCTGATGATTGCGCTTTTGTTTCTGTTTGCGCTGGGCGTGACGCTGGTGATGGCGACGCTGAACGTTTTCTTCCGCGATACGCGATTCCTGTGGAGCGTGATTTCGCTCTTGTGGACGTATGCGACGCCGATTTTTTATCCGGATACGATTTGGCCGGAGGGGCTTCGGGGGATTTTCCATTTGAACCCGATGTATCAGCTGATTGATTTTTTGCGGCAAATCGTGATTGCGGGAATCCCGCCGACGCCGGAGCGCTTGCTGGCGTGCGGGGCAGGCGCTTTCGGAATGCTGATGATTGGGCTGGTCATTTTCCGGCGATATGAGAAGAAATTTGTGTTTCACCTGTAAGGGAAAGAGGACAAAAGCGGATAAACACGCGGAAGGAATATGACCGGGCGGCTCTTTCAACTTACGCAGCATTGTCGTGCTGATGGGCGCGACCGACCAGCATAGGGAGCAATTTGTTTCCTGCTGCTGGTCTTTTTTGCTGCAGGGAAAAGCGCACTGCCACAAAAAATCCACCCCCGCAGACGCAAGGGTGGACAAGTTTGATAACCTGTGGATTATTCTTCTTCCAGCGGGGCGACACCAGCATCATCGCCGAGGTCTGCTTCCAGCAGGGCAAGGTCGTCCTCGTCCTCATCCGGCAGCTCGCCGGGATCTTCTTCGGGCGCAATCGGCTTTGCGGGCTTATCCGCAAAAATCTCCTGACGAATAATCGCGTCGATTTCGTCCGTGATTTCGGGATGGTCGCGCAGGTACAGGCGCGTGTTCTCGCGCCCCTGACCAATGCGCTGGTCCTTGTAGCTGAACCACGCGCCGCTCTTGTGGATGATGTCGCGCTCGACCGCCATGTCAAGCAGCGTGCCTTCGCGGCTGATGCCTTCGCCGTACACAATGTCGAACTCTGCCACGCGGAACGGCGGAGCAACCTTGTTCTTGACAACCTTGACCTTCGTGTGGTTGCCGACGACTTCGCTGCCGTTTTTGAGCTGTTCGCCGCGGCGCACGTCCAGACGCACGGAGGCGTAGAACTTCAGCGCACGACCGCCGGGGGTGGTTTCGGGGTTTCCGTACATCACGCCGACTTTCTCGCGCAGCTGGTTGATGAACACCGCGACGCAGCCGGTTTTGTTGATGATGCCCGCCAGCTTGCGCAGCGCCTGGCTCATCAGACGCGCTTGCAGACCGACGAAGGAATCACCCATTTCGCCGTCGATTTCCGCCTTCGGGACGAGGGCGGCGACAGAGTCGATGACGATGACGTCCAGCGCGCCGGAACGAACCAGCGCTTCGACGATTTCCAGCGCCTGTTCGCCCGTGTCGGGCTGAGAGACATACAGGTCATCAATATTTACGCCCAGATTCTTGGCGTACACCGGGTCGAGGGCGTGCTCAGCGTCCACAAATGCCGCGATGCCGCCCATCTTCTGCGCCTGTGCGACAATGTGCAGGGCAACGGTCGTCTTACCAGAGGATTCCGGGCCGAAAATCTCCACAATACGGCCGCGCGGAATGCCGCCGACACCCAGCGCCTCATCCAGCGTCAGGCAGCCCGTGGGGATGACCTGCACGTTTTGCTCCGCGTGTTCACCGAGCTTCATGACGGCACCCTTGCCGAACTGCTTGTCCAAATCCGCCAGCGCGTGCTCCAGCGCCTTGAGTTTCTCCTCCTGCGCGCCCGTCACCGGGGCGGCTTTTTCGGTCTTTGCGGGCTTCTTTGCTGCCATGATACCGCTTCCTTTCTGGATACCGGCGGGGATGCAATCAGCAATCGCCGCCGGGTTTCTTTCGCTTCTTATCGTACCACAGCGAACAGCAGTTTGCAAGGGGAACACGCAAGTTTTTCCTGATTAGGTTTCATCGAAATAATGGTATTTCCCCTTCAGAGCCAACAGGAAGCCAATCGACACGACGAACGCCAGCGCTTCCGCCGCAGAGGCTGCCCACCAGAGACCGTCCACATCCAGCGCCATCGGCAGCAGGATGACCGACGCCGCCTGAAACACCAGCGTGCGCAGGAAGGAAATTGCCGCGGACACGCCGCCGTTGTTCAGCGCCGTGAAGAAGGAGGACAGGAAGATGTTGAAGCCCGCGAGCAGGAAGGCGAAGGAGAAGAGGTGGAAGGCGTGCCGCGTCAATTCGCAGAGCGTCGCGTCATAGCCGACGAAGATGTTTGCCAGCGTCCCGGACAGCGAGATGGCGGCGATTGTCATCACGATGCCCAAGATGCCCATGACTTTCAGCCCCTTCGTCAGCAGGTTCCTCAGCTCCGGGTGATTCTGCGCGCCGTAGTGGTAGCTGATGATGGGCGCGCAGCCGATGGAATAGCCAATGTCAATCGCGACGAAGATGAACTGCACATACATCAGTACGCCATACGTCGCCACGCCGTCTTCGCCCAGAAAGCGCATCAGCTGTGCGTTGTACAGCATCCCAATCAGCGAGCCGGAAATGTTGCTCATCAGCTCTGATGAGCCGTTGGCGCACGATCGCAGCAGCGGCTGCACTTCGAACTTCGTCCAGCGCAGGCGCAGGGGGCTGCTTTTGCTGAACAGGAAGTACATCAGCGGCACAACGCCGCCGACGGTCTGGCTGATGCCGGTCGCAATCGCAGCGCCCGCAATGCCCCAGCGAAATACGCCCACGAACAGCGCGTCCAGCACCATGTTCGTCACGCCCGCCGCGAGCGTAATCAGCAAGCCGAACTTCGGCCGCTCCGCCGCAATCAGGAACGACTGGAACATGTTCTGCAGCATGAACGACGTAAGAAAGCAGACGACAATCCGCCCATAAAGCACGCAGTCATCCACCATGGCCTCTGTTGCGCCCAGCAGAATCGCCATTGGGCGCATGGCCAGCACCCCGACTACCGTCAGGATAACGCCCAGCAGGATGCCGAAGAGCGTAATCATGGAGAAATACTTGTTTGCGCGCTCCTTGTCGCCCTCGCCCAGTACGCGGGAGACCAGCGCTGTGCCGCCTGTGCCGAGCATAAAGCCCATTGCGCCCAGAATGATGAGAAACGGCATAATCAGGTTGATGGACGCGAACGCCGTCTTTCCGGCGAAATTCGACACGAACAACCCGTCCACCACGCCGTAGATGGACGTGAACACCATCATGACAATCGACGGCAGAACGAAGCGGAACAGACGAGCGTAGGTAAAGTGATCAGATAACTGAATCGGGTGCTTCTTGCTCATTTAGCTTGATTTTCCTCTTCTTGATTCCGCACTGTCTGCGGGAAAATGTCTGTCATCAGCGCATTCAGGCGGCGCAAGAGGGAGAATAGCTGATTCGCCTCCTCTTCGCTGAATTGCGCCAGCGCCTGCTGCTCGGTTTCAGCAACGCGGTCTGCGGTTTCACGCGCCAGCGCTTCGCCCGCGGCCGTCAGGTGAATCGTTTTCGTGCGGCGATTTGAACCGCTTTGCAGCGTAATCAGCCCGTCCGCTTCCATTTTCTTCAGTGCGGAGTTGATCGTCTGTTTGGGTTCGTGCAGAAATTCGCACATCCGACTCTGCGTCATTTCGCCCGGCTCAACCCGCAGCGTGTACAGTGCCCACATTGCCATGTCAGTCAGGTTCATCTGCTTCGCCATCTGACGGTAGATATTGGCATTTTCTTTCCATGCCTCGTTCAGCGCAAACAGACGTGTGCTTAACGCTTTCATCACAATGCTCCTTTTCAATTTGTCCGAAATCGGACAGTATCGATTATAGTCCGATTTCGGACATTTGTCAAGAAACTTTTTCCGAAAAAATAACAGAGTGTGTGTAACCGCTTGAACAATTTTTGAACTTTTTTGCCCTATGTCTTGTTATCTCCCTGACTTTCCGATAACGTTTTCTGAAATGCTGTCTGTTTCCTTGACGGATGTTGAAATTGGGCGTATAATGACAGATACGCAATTGCGCCATACAATAGGAAACGCCGCCTCAGAAATCCGAATGTGCCTGTGCCGCCCTGTGATGAACGAAAAGAAAGAGTTATCGATATGAACAGTGAGCAGATCCGGAAGTTTTTCGCTGATTATCAGGTTACCCTCAAGCGGGTGGAGCAGCTCGAAGCTGCCATGCGCATCAAGTCCGACTGGGATACATGGTGCGCCGCCCTTCGGGAGCGCGCTGAATTCTTCCGCACGGAGTATGCGCGCATGAATGCCACGATGCGCAGCGTGACGCAGGAGTTCGCGAAGGAAGAGCCTAATTTAGACGATGACGCATGGAACCAGCTGCAAATTTCGATGATGGACTTCTATCGCGCAGATACGCATGACTTGGCGCTCCTGATGGAACTTGCAAAGATTCTCCAGAAGCACTATGGACACAGCAACAACCTTGCCGCGATGACGGATGTGGATCTGACATTGGCGTACACAAATCTGGAATTCTCCCGCATCCTGCGTGAACCATATGGCACACGCGCAAGGGACTATTACCGCAAGATTTCGGTTTTGTCGCGGAATTTCGGCGCAATCAAGGAGCACAGCGTCCATCAGGCGATTGTGGTGGCCTACGCGAACCTTGTGATGAGCTGCTGCGTGTTAGGCACGGTCACGATGGAAGAAGCGTTTGCCATATGGGAGGAAATGAAGGAACTGCAGGCGTCGGATGCGCTGGCGGCGACGCGCGAAAGCGAGCCGGACGTAGGCAGGCTGCTGGATATTTTCACCGAGCGCTTCCGCACGGACGCTTACGCGCTGGCGAAATCGTTTGACCGCACCATGGAGGCGCACACCCGCTTTGTGCCGCCGGAATTGATGAGTCGGATTGAGCAGATAACGGCAGAATATTACGAAAAGCTGGATAAGCCGGAGGAAAGCACTGCCGACATGTTCCAAATTATCACCAGCCAGTGTGAGTTCGACTGCGAGACGGGCCGCCGCACGGCAGATGAGTGCTGGAAGGAGATTCACACTTTCTTCCGTAAGACAAAGCCGAAGGTGGAGCAGCTCGGTGAAGTGGATGTGCGCGAAATTGACGTTATTTCCTATTACATGACCTGTCTGGACGCGCTGATTTCCTTCCTCGTGGAAACGACGATGCCGATGGAGGATAAGAAACGCTATTTCCGCGAATATCAGCAGGATATCCGTGATTTCATTGCGGATTACGACACGCGCACCGGGCATAGCAACACGCTGAACAACGCACTGGAGGAGCTGGCGTTCTTTCCGAATGCCTATGCGCTGTTCGACACGGCGGAGGAGAAAATCGACTACATCTTCCGGCTCGTTGTCGCGCGGCACTGCACCGCGTTCCTGCATTCGCTGATGGTGTCCGCCTTTGCGGAAGCGATTCTCTCCGCCATCATCGACAAAGAACCGGCGCTGATGGTGGGGTATCACGGCGTGACGTCGCCGGAGGATGTGCAGGCGCATCGCACGGAAATCCTGCAATTTGCGCATGACGCCGCCCTGCTGCACGAGGTGGGCAAGAATTCCATGCTCGCGATTATCGAGACGCAGCACCGCCCGCTGACGGACGAGGAGTTCGGCATCATCCGCTCCCACCCGAACCGCGGCGGGCAGTACCTGAGCATCGACGAGGATTTGGCGCGCTATGTGGATATCGCCCGCGGTCACCACAAGTTCTACAACGGCAAGGGCGGCTATCCGAACGACTTTGATAACACCGCCTCGCCGGAGCGCTTCATGATTGACATCATCACCGTCTGCGACTGTCTTGATGCCGCGACTGACCAGTATGGCCGCAACTACCACCAAGCCAAGACGACGGACGAAGTGATGGCGGAATTCAAGCGCGATGCGGGTGTTCGCTACAACCCGGACATTGTGCGCTTCATCCTGCAGGATTCCGCTCTTCGCGATACCCTGCGCGAAATTTCCGGTTCCCGCCGCCTGACGATTTACTACGACACCTACAAGCACTATTTTATGTAACACAAGGGAGTTCCAAGGGAGTTCCTCCCTTGACCCTTTCGCGCGATTGGGTTGGTGACATTATCAGGCAGTGTCCGCGTGTTTATCTGCCCTTTCAGTCAGCTAAAGGGATCCGCCATAGCGGACGGAGAGGGCTTGCCGCAATACAAGTCAATTCCTGAAAAGTGCAAATCAACAGTCACAAAAAGAGCCGCTTTCCACAAAAGAGAAGCGGCTTTTTTCAGGTTCTTCACGGAATCTTGGGGGAAGAGCAGCTTGGGGGCGCGTCTGCGGACGCGCAAAGTTAGGGGCAGGGACGCTTCGCTGCCTGCACCTTTGTTGGCGGCTTCCTTGGGATTGGTCGGACGCGGAACAGTTGGGGCGTTGCCCCAAACCCCACAAGGGACGCTGTCCCTTGACCCTGCAAGGGGCAGACGAAAAGGGACGAAGTCCCCCCTTGACCCCTTTTCGCGATTGAGTTGGTCGCGCTTTCATGCTCCTTCCGCGTGCAGCTTTTTGGTGCTTTGCCTAAGCTCTTGTTTGCTCCCCCAAACTTTCCGTGAAGAACCTTTTTTCATATCCCCATCCCGCAATGCTCGCACTGCCGCGCAGCCCCTTCCACCACACTCGTGCGCCTCCCGCAGTGCGGACACGTCATAAACGACTGTACCGCCCCATACGCCCGGAGATTCGGCGCAGTCAGGTATACCATCGCCGTCAGCGGATCAATCTGAATGTTTCGCAGATAGTTCCCGCAGAGCAATAACCGCAGCGTCTCCATGTTCGGGCAGTCCGGCAGGAGCTTGGGCATATCCGACAGCGGAAACATGTGCAGCGAGAACGTCGCTAACTGCTGTGCAACGCCGCGCGCCCGGCGCCGGATGATTTCCCCCTGAAGCAGATGCATCCCGGCGTACAGCGCCGCCGTCGCAAGGCAAAGCAGCAGCAGCACCATGCGCGTGTCGCCGTGCTCACCCGCTTTGCAGGTGCGCCACAGCAGCAGCGCCGATAGGGCGAAGAACAGCGCCATCAGCGGATACACCCACCATCGGCGGTTTGCCCGCTGCGTCAAATAGGGATTCATGCGGATGCCTCCTGTTGCCGAATAACATTCATTTCATCTATACAATACCATACTTGCAGGATAATGTCAATCTTGACGCGAAAGAAAAACCGGGAAGCGGCTTCTGCCACCTTCCCGGCTGCTTGGCATTACGCCCCCAGATACGCCTTCCTGACTGCATCGTTGTGCAGCAGCTCCTGCGCGTCGCCGGACATGGAAATCTTGCCCGTTTCCAGCACATACGCGCGGTTCGCGACGGACAGCGCCATTTGCGCGTTCTGCTCCACCAGCAGAATCGTCGTGCCGCTCTTGTGCAGCGCGCGGATGATGTCGAAAATCTGCTCGACCAGAATCGGCGCAAGGCCCATCGACGGCTCATCCAGCATCAGCAGGCGCGGCTTGGACATCAGCGCGCGCGCCATCGCCAGCATCTGCTGCTCGCCGCCGGAGAGCGTGCCGGCAATCTGCTTCTGGCGCTCCTTCAGGCGCGGGAACAGCTCAAACATCTGCTCAATGCTGCCCGGAATCTCCTTGTCGGGGCGCGTGAAGCCGCCCATTTCGAGGTTTTCCAGCACCGTCATCTGCTGGAAGATGCGCCGCCCTTCGGGGCAGAGCGCCATGCCGTGCTTCACCATATCCGACGCATGGACGCGCGCCAGATCCTTGCCGCAGAAGTGGATGCTGCCTTCGCGCGGGCGGAGCAGTCCGGCGACGGTGTTCAGCGTCGTGGATTTGCCCGCGCCGTTTGCGCCGATCAGCGTGACGACCTCGCCCTCATCCACCGAGAAGGAAATGCCCTTGATTGCGTGAATCGCGCCGTAATAAACGTTGATATCGTTGACTTCCAGCAGACTCATGCTTTCGCCTCCTTCTGCTTGCCCAGATACGCCTCAATGACGACCGGGTTGTTCTGGATTTCCTCTGCCGTGCCCTTGGCGATGATACGCCCATAGTTCAGCACGCAGATGCCTTCGCAGATGCCCATGACCAAATTCATGTCATGCTCAATGAGCAGGATAGCAATCTGGAACTGGTCGCGGATTTTGATGATGTTCTCCATCAGTTCCGCCGTTTCGTGCGGATTCATGCCCGCGGCGGGTTCGTCCAGCAGCAGAAGTGACGGATTCGTCGCCAGCGCGCGCACAATCTCCAAGCGCCGCTGTGCGCCGTAGGGGAGGGAACCTGCCTTCACGTCGCCCATGTTTTCCATGCCGAAGATGCTCAGCAGATCCAGCGCCTTTTCGTGCTGCTTCTTCTCGCCTTGCCAATACTGCGGCAGACGGAAGATGCCGGAAAACATGCCGTACTTAATCTGGTTGTGCAGGCCGATGCGGACGTTCTCTTCCACCGTCATGTTGTCGAACAGGCGGATGTTCTGGAACGTGCGGGCAATGCCGAGCTTGTTCGCCTGCACTGTGTTCATGCCTGCCGTGTCTTTGCCGTTGATGAGAACCGTGCCGGTTGTGGGCTGGTAGACCTTCGTAAGCAGGTTAAAGACCGTTGTCTTGCCCGCGCCGTTCGGGCCGATAAGCCCGCAGATTTCTGTGCGCCCGATGGCAAGGTTCACGTCGTCCACTGCCTTCAGACCGCCGAACTCAATGCCCAGATGGCTGGCTTCCAGCACGGGCGAATGATTCACGTCGCGTTCCGGAATGATGCTGCGCGACGGCACGGGAACCATCTTTGTATTGGGCTTAAAACGCTTCAGCGGTTCAGTCATGCCGCGTCACCTTCCTTCACAACTTCTTTTTTCGCGGGGTGGATGCGCTCGAGCACCTGCCGCACCACCGGGGCGTTGCCCAGCAGCATCACGGCAATCAGCACGATGGCGTAAATCAGCATACGATAGTCGCCAAATTCGCGCAGCACCTCCGGCAGCACCGTCAGCAGCGCCGCCGCAATCACCGAACCGCGGATATTGCCGATGCCGCCCAGCACGACGAACACCAGCACGAGGATGGACGTGTCAAACTTGAACTTGTCTGGCGCGATGGAGGAGAAGTTCAGCCCAAACAGCGCGCCAGCCATGCCTGCCAGCGCCGCCGAGGTGACGAACGCCATCAGCTTGTACTTCGTCACGTTCACGCCCATGGCTTCGGCGGCAATGCGATTGTCGCGGCTTGCCATAATCGCGCGGCCGGAACGGCTGTTGATGAGGTTCAGCACGACAAACAGCGTTAGCAGCACCAGCACGAAACCCGCCTCGAACGTCGCAATGCGCCCGACGCGCACCGCACCCGCCGGCCCGTTGTACAGGAGCGTGCCATCAATGCGGGGATTGTTGAAGTTGACAATCAGCTTGCCGTCGCTGACCGCGAAATACAGGCAGTTCATGACGTTGCGGATGATTTCGCCGAACGCCAGCGTGACGATGGCAAGGTAGTCGCCGCGCAGACGCAGCACCGGGATGCCGATCAGCACACCCGCAATCGCCGCGCATACGCCGCCCGCCAGCATGGCCAGCACGAGGCGCATCGTCTCATTTTCCATCTGGAAGGCGTTCAGCAGCCAGCCAGACATGATGATGCCGGAGAAAGCGCCGACGCTCATGAAGCCCGCGTGACCCAGCGACAGTTCGCCGGAGATGCCGACCGTCAGGTTCAGCGAAACCGCCATGACGATGTAGACGCAAATCGGGATGAGCTGCCCCTTCAGGGAGCGGCTGATGGTGACGCCCGGAATCATCTTGCTCAGCGCCATCTGCGTAAAGACGAACGCGATGATGACGATGGCGTAGGTGATCAAGTTGTTCAGAAAGCCTTTTGTTGACTTTTTCATCGTTTTCTTCATCCCGTTACACCTTCTCCCGCATCGGCTTGCCCAGCAGCCCCGTCGGCTTGACCAGCAGCACGATAATCAGCACGGCGAACACCAGCGCGTCGCCCAGCTCCATGGACACATACGCCTTGCCGAGAATCTCAATGATGCCCAGCAGCAGGCCGCCCAGCAGCGCGCCGGGAATTGATCCGATGCCGCCGAAAACAGCCGCCGTGAACGCCTTGATGCCCGGCATGGAACCCGTCGTGGGCATCAGCGTGTGGTAGGTGGAGCAGAGCAGCACGCCCGCAATCGCCGCCAGCGCGCTGCCGATGGCGAAGGTCAGGGAAATCGTCGCGTTCACCTTGATGCCCATCAGTTCCGCCGCGCTGCGGTCTTCGCTGACGGCGCGCATCGCCTTGCCCATCTTCGTGTGGGAGGTGAAGAACGTGAGCACCAGCATGATGATGATGTTCGCCAGCACAGTCACGATTGTTTCGCCGGTCAGAATCAGCTGCCCGTCAAACAGGCTGATGGACGGGATGCTGACGAAGGACGGAAACGACATGGGGTTCGGGCCGAACACCAGCAGCGCCAGGTTTTGCAGCAGGTAGCTCACGCCGATGGCGGTAATCAGCACGGCAAGGCTCGTTGCCTGACGCAGCGGCTTGTACGCCAGCCGCTCGATGACCATGCCCAGCACCGTGCAGACAATCATGGCAATCAGCACGCCAAGCAGCGGGGACATGCCCCAGTACTGCGTGGCACAGAAGGCAATGTACGCGCCAATCATGATGACGTCGCCGTGCGCGAAGTTCAGCATCTTGGCAATGCCGTAGACCATCGAGTAGCCCAAGGCGATGATGGCATACACGCTGCCAAGGCTGATGCCGTTGATGAGGTAAGAGAAGAACTGAAGCATCCTGCCTGCACCTCCAAATGACTGAAATCTGCGGGAAAAGCACTTTCCCTTGAAAGACAGCAAGGCAATCAGCAGCAGTCCGTGTGCACCCTTGCACCAACTGTTGCTGATTACCTTCTGCCTGCTTGCCAGAGACTGATACGCTCATGCCGGAGAAGGAAGCTCCTCCTCCGGCATGAGGAAAACATGTGGAATAGGGGGGGATTACTCCGCTGCAGCCGCCTCAGCGCCGACATACACGCCGTTCTTGATGATGACGGCCGTCGGGGTCTTGGTGACAGCGCCCGTCGCATCCCAGACCATCGTGCCGGTCAGACCGGTGACGGTCAGTTCCTGCATGGCGGCAATCATCGCGTCGCAGATATCTTCCGCCGCTTCGTCGCCCTTCACGCCAGCCTTTTCAGCGGCCGCCGCCAGCGCGTAGATGCCGTCATACGCATCCGCCGCGAACTGGTTCGGCACCTCGCCGTACTTTTCCTGATACTTGCCGACGAAGCTCTTGGTCAGCTCGTCCGGCGCGTCCGCGGAGAAGGGGGTCAGCAGCATGACGTCTTCCGCCAGCGCAACATCGAAGCCGGGCATGGTCAGGATGCCGTCCATGCCGTCAACGCCGAAGAACACCGGCTTGTAGCCCATGGTGTTGGCAGCGTTGAGAATCTGGGAAGCGGGGGTGTAGTAGATGGGCAGGAACACAACGTCCGCACCGGCGTTCTTGGCCTCGGTCACCTGCACGGAGAAGTCCGTGGTGTCGTTGGTGAAGGTGGTCACGGAAACGATGTTCAGCCCCAGCTCGGCAGCCTTGCTCTCAAAGGTCTGATAGATACCGGTGGAATAGGTGTCGGCGTTGTTGTAGATGATGGCGACCCTCTCGCCGACCTTCTTGTTGAAGATGTATTCAGCGGATGCGGAACCCTGTGCCGGGTCCGTGAAGCAGACCTGATACGCATTGTCCTTGTTCGCGATGACTTCCAGCGAGGAAGCGGAAGGCGTGAGCATAAACACGCGCTCGTCATACGCCTGCGCGGAGACAGCAATGCAGGGGGTTGTCGTCACGCAGCCAAGGATGACCTGCGTGCCCTTGTCCAGCGTCGCGTTGTAAGCGTTGATGGACTTTTCAGCGTCGTTTTCATCGTCCTGCACATCCAGCACGATGTTCACCTTGCCGGCGGCGTTGATTTCTTCCACGGCGATTTCCGCGCCGCGCGCAACTGCCAGACCATACACGGCGGCAGCACCGGTCATCGGGCCAATCACGCCGATGTGAATCGTCGTCGTTTCCTCTGCGGACGCGAAGGACGCCATACTCAGCGCCATGGTCAGAGCAAGAACGAGACTAAAGAACTTCTTCATGAGAACCAACCTCCTTATCAGGTGGACGGGCGGAAGCGTGTTCCGTTCGTCATGCAACAATTATACGCATCGGATGGTGTGCCGTAAAGGGTTTTTGTGGATTTTTCGTGTTCTTTTGCTGCACTTCCTGACGAAAATGTTCGTTTTGAGGATGAATTTTGCATTACACGAAAAATCCCCCTGCGCATACGCTGATGCGGGGGAGGTGAGGCGGCGTGAGCAGCATGTGCTATCAGACGCTCAGTTTCGCGGAATGTCTGGAAATTCTGCGGCAGGCGAAGGCAGTCCGCGCGGCGTTCTTTGACGGTCACGCGCCGTATGTTGTGCCGATGGGGTTCGAGTGGTTCGTGAACGGGATGCAGCCGGTCGTTTGCCTGATGATGCCGAAGGAGGGGCGCAAGGCGGAGGCATTATCCGTCTGCACGCAGGTGTGTCTGGAGTTTGAAGCGCCGGATGCGGCGGCGATTCAGGTTGTTCTGGCGGAAGGAAAAGCCGTCCCCCTGCACGAGGAGGACGGCGCAATGGTCTATGCGATTCCGGTGGAAACCATGTCGGGGCGGCGTTATTTTTTGCCTGATGACTGAGCCGGGAAAGTCAGCGTGATGGTCGTACCCTCGCCCAGCGCGCTCTGCATGGCAATCTGCGCGTGATGCACCTGTGCGCCGTGCTTGACGATGGACAGCCCCAGTCCCGTGCCGCCGGTCTGCTTGCTGCGGCTCTTGTCCACGCGGTAGAAGCGCTCAAATACGCGCTGCTGATCCTCCGGCGCAATCCCTACGCCGTTGTCCGCGACAGTCACGATGGCGCGTCCGTCCGCCATTTCTGCCCGCGCCCGGACGTATCCGCCCGCGTGGTTGTACTTGATGCCGTTTTCCAGCAGGTTCGTCAGCATCTCTTCCAGCAGGGCATGGTCGCCAGAAATTAGCACAGGGTCATTTCCGCTGGCGCTGATGCTTACCTGCGCATTCTGCGCGGCGGGCGTCAGCTTCTGGACGCAGTGCTGAATCAGCGCGGTCAAATCGACGGGGGTCACTTCGCCGCGCACACCCTCGTCAAGGCGCGACAGGCGGATGATGTCCTCAATCAGCGTCAGCAGGCGGCGGCTTTCGGCGAGAATCTTCCGCCCGAATTCCGTCGCGTCCTCCGGCTTCTGCAGCATCCCGGAGGACAGCAGCTCCGCGTAGCCGCTGATGGTAGTCAGCGGGGTGCGCAGCTCGTGGCTGACGTTGGCGGAGAATTGCCGGCGGCTTGCTTCAGCGGCCTGTGCGGCGGTGACGTCCTGCATCAGCAGCGCCGTGCCGCCGCCTTCGACATGGCTGCGGGAGAGGTGGATGGTCATGCCGTTCAATTGCATCGCGCATTCCGTACCCTGCCCGTCCAAAAGGCGGAGGAGCGCTTCGTCGCGGCTGACGGCAATCATCGGCTGTCCAACCGGGTCATTGGTGATGCAGAACATTGCCCGCGCCGCGTTGTTCATCGTCAGCACATGCCGCTTCTCGTCGATGATGACGAAGCCCTCCTTCATGCCGCCGAGGACGGTATCAAGTTCATGCCGCTGGGCGGTCAGGGACGCCATCTGGTCAGCAATGCGGGCGTTCTGCTGTGCCATGCGGCGAAGCATGGGCGAAAGCTCCTCGTAAACGTCGCTTTCCAGCGGCTGGTCAAGGTTGACCTCGTTCATGGGGGCGGCAAGGCGCTTCGCCAACGGGCGGGAAAACGCCATCGCCGCGCCGAAGCAAAGCACCGCGCCCAGCAGCAGATACCCCAGTAAATCGCGCACCTGCCGCAGCATTCCGCGCTGCGTGCCCGAAACGCGGATGACGCGCCCGTCTGCCAGCCGTTTGGCGTAATACAGGCTCGTTTGCCCAAGGGTCGCGCTGCTGCGGGCGGTGAACGCCTCGCCGTTTTCACGCGCCTGCTGAAATTCCTCGCGCCCGGCGTGGCTCTCCAAGCGGGACGCATCCACTTCGCTGTCATACAGCACCGTGCCGTCCGTATCCAGATACGTTACGCGCTGGGTGAATACGCTCCCTTGCAGCAGGGAAACCGGGTCATCCGACGCCTCAAGGTAGGAGGACAACTGCGCCGCCTGCTGCCGGAGCTGCTCGCGGTTGTCGGCGGTCGTCTGGAAGTACATGCCCGCGAATACCAGCGCGCACATCAGCAGAAGGGTCAGCAGGGTTACGCCCGACAGCGTCAGGCGCAGACGAGAAGAAAGGCGGTTTTTCATCAGCTTTCACCTGCTTCCGGATGTTCGTCCATGCGGTAGCCGACGTTGCGGATGGTGGCAATCATCCGCCCGCTGTCGCCGAGCTTCTGCCGCAGGGTGCGGACGTGAACGTCAATCGTGCGCGTGTCGCCGGAGTAGGCGATGCCCCACACGTCGTCCAGCAGCACTTCGCGTGTGACAGCTTTGCCCGCGTGCGCCATCAGGAACGCCAGCAGCTCAAATTCCATGTGCGTCAGGGCGATTTCCTGTCCGCCGGCGGTGACGCGGTGGCTCTCGCGGTCAAGCGTCACGTCGCCCAGCGTCATGACGGCGGAGGGCGTTTCCTCCTGCGTCCGCCGCAGCAGCGCACGCACGCGCGCCAGCAGTTCCATCACACCGAACGGCTTCGTCAGGTAATCGTCCGCGCCGTAGTCCAGTCCCTTCACCTTGTCCATTTCCGCGTCGCGCGCGGTGACGAGAATCACGGGCACGCGGCGTGTGCGTGCATCGCGGCGCAGGAAGCGCAGCAGGGACAAGCCGTCCTCGCCCGGCAGCATCACGTCCAGCAGCACGCAGTCCGGCACGGTCTTTTCCAGCGCCTGACGGAACGCGGCGGGGGTCTCGAACCCTTCCGCCTCATAGCCCGACTGACGCAGCGCGTACAGCTCCAGCTCGCGAACGCCGTGATCGTCTTCGACAACGAAGATCATTTCAGCTCTTCTCCTTTATACAGCCCGGTGATGGCGTATACCACCCATTCAGCAATGTTGACCGCGTGGTCGCCGATGCGCTCCAGATACTTGGCAATCATCAGCAGGTCAAGGCACTCCTCCGTCCGGTCGGGATGCCCGCGAAGCCCGGCAATCAAGTCCGCCTTCACGTCGTTGAACAGCGCGTCCACAATGTCGTCGGACAATTCCACCTGCTGCGCCAGCTCAATATCCTTATGAACGTACGCGTCAATCGCGCGGTGCACCATCGAAATCGCCGCCTGCGCCATTGACGCGAAATGCTCCGGGCGCGGACTGCGCAGATGACCCATCGTCGCAATTTCGCAGATGTCGCTCGCCTGATCGCCGATGCGCTCCATGTCGGTAATCATTTTCAGCGCCGCGCTGATGGTGCGCAGGTCACGCGCGACGGGCTGCTGCTGGAGCAGCATGTGGATGCACATCGCTTCCACCTCGCGCTCCTTTTCGTCCACAATGTGGTCGCCGTCGCGAATCGCCGCTGCTTCCGCCATGTCGTCCGTCTGCAAGGCGCGAATCGCCCGCTCAATCGTGTTCTCCACCAGTGCGCCCATCGCCATCATTTGCTCGCCAAGCTGCGCAATCTGGTCATCAAAATGCTTTCTCATCGAAAGACCTTCTTTCTATGATAAACGGTGGTGAAACTCCTGAAAATGCTGATTTATGCGTTGATTTAGAAGTGCGGATTCCGAAAATCTGACGACTTCCGATAAAAATCCAGCCGGGTAGGGGAAACCGAGGGGGTGGAGGGGGCGATCGGAAAGCCCCCTCCTCGCCTCCGCAGAGGCGAAATCCCTGCGTTAGGGGAAAAGCAGCTATGGTCGCAAGACCAGCAATTCAGTCGCGCCCATTTGGCGCGACAATGTGCAAATGGTGGATAGAGCAGCTTGGGGGCGCTCCTGCGGGAGCGCAAAGTTACTGGCAGGGACGCTTCGCTGCCTGCGCCTTTGTTGACTTCTCCCTTGGAGTGGTCGCCCGAGGAACTGTTGGGGCGTTGCCCCAAACCCCACCAGAGGCGCCGCCTCTGGACTCCGCAAGGGGCATTGCCCCTTGACCCTTTTTTGCGTCCCGGCTTGAGCGCGTTCCCCTGCTATCCTTTATCCCTAATCCGCCTATCCTTTCCCCAGCATTATAGCAAAAAATCCTTCCACTAACAACCCTTAGCCGAAGCGGCCCGTGATATAATCCTCCGTCCGCTTATCCCGCGGCATCGAGAACAGCTGATCCGTTGCCCCAACTTCCACCATATCCCCCAACAGGAAGAATGCCGTTGTGTCCGCAATGCGCAAAGCCTGCTGCATGTTATGCGTCACAATCACGATGGTGTACTTCCCCTTCAGCTCCATGCACAATTCTTCAATCTTGCTCGTGGAAATCGGGTCAAGCGCCGAGGTGGGTTCGTCCATCAGCAGCACCTCCGGTTCAACCGCCAGCGCACGCGCAATGCAAAGCCGCTGCTGCTGCCCGCCGGAAAGCCCCAAAGCACTCTTGTTCAGGCGGTCTTTCAGCTCGTCCCAAATGGCGGCGTTCCGCAGGCTGCTTTCCACAATTTCGTCCAGCTGTGCCTTGCGGTGGATGCCATGCGTGCGCGGGCCATAGGCAATATTGTCGTAGACGCTCATGGGGAAGGGGTTGGGCTTCTGGAATACCATGCCGACGCGCTTGCGCAGCAGGTTCACGTCCATGCTGCCGTAAATGTCCTCGCCGTCCAGCGTGATGCTGCCCTCGACGCGGCAGTCGGGGATGAGGTCGTTCATGCGGTTGAGCGTTTTCAGCAGCGTCGATTTGCCGCAGCCGGACGGCCCGATGAACGCGGTGATTTTGCCGCGCTCAATGTCGAGGTTGATGCCGTGCAGGGCGTGGAATGCGCCGTAGTAGAGGTTCAAATCCTTGATGGCAATCTTTACGTCCGCGGGCGTATCAGCCGGATGTGCGGTTTTGTTCTTGATGGCTTTCTGCATGTCGATAATCATGATGCTTTTCCTCCGATTTTGCGGGAAATCAGGCTGGACAGGCTGTTCAGCCCCAGCACGAGCAGCAGCAGCACCACGCCCGTGGCGTATGCTTGGTCGTAATGCAGCCCCTCCAGCGACAGCTGATACATATGAACCGCCAATGTGCGCCCGGACGAGAGCAGAAAATGCTTGGGCATGTCCGCAACCGTGCCGGCGGTAAACAGCAGCGCGGCGGTTTCACCCACGATGCGCCCAATCGCCAGCACCACGCCGGAGAGAATGCCCGGCATGGCGGGCGGCAGCACGATTTTGATGACCGTGCGCAGCTTGCCCGCGCCTAAGCCGAAGCTGCCCTCGCGGTAGCTGTCCGGGATGGAGAGAAGCGCTTCTTCGGTCGTGCGCAGTATCAGCGGCAGCACCATAAGGGAAAGCGTCAGCGCACCGGAGAGCAAAGTCAGGTTGATGCGCAGGACGGTGAAAAACACCATGCCGAACAAGCCGTAGATGATGGAGGGGACGCCCTGCAGGGTTTCGGCGGTCAGGCGGATGGTGCGCACCAGCGGCGAGTTGCGTTTGGCGTACTCCGCCAGATAAATCGCCCCGCCCACGCCAATCGGGATAGCGACAAGCAGCGCAACCAGCGCAATCAGCAGCGTGTTGATGATGGCAGGCAGCATCGACTGATTTTCCGTCGTGTATTTCAGGCTGAACAGCTCCGGCGTCAGGTGCGGAATGCCCTTGACAAGCAGGTCAATGACGATGGCAAGCAGGGCGAAAATCGTAATCAGCACCGACAGGCGGCACAGCAGCCGCAGCAGCGCGCTGGCTGGATGACGCCGCCAGCGGTTGCCTTCATTGCGGAAGAAATTCTTGATGGGATGCGCGCGATACGCGGGGGCGGTCATCATTGCTGTTCCCTCCTTTTCAGCACGGAGAAGGAAGCGTTAATCAGCAGAATAAAGACGAACAGCACGATGCCGGCGGCAATCAGCGCTTCGCGGTGCAGCCCTTCGGCGTAGCCCATCTCGATGACGATGCCGGAGGTGAGTGTGCGGATGCCGCTGAGCAAATCGGAGGTCAGGCGCGGCTGATTGCCGATGACCATCTTGACCGCCATTGCCTCGCCGATGGCGCGGCCAATCGCCAGCACAACCGACGCCAGAATGCCGGATTTTGCCGCCGGGACAGTCGCGCGGAACACGCTGCGTTCATCTGTCGCGCCCAGCGCCAGTGAACCCTCGTAGTAGGAGTTCGGCACGGCTTTGACGGCGGCGGAGGTCAGCTGGATGATGGTCGGCAGAATCATGATGCCCAGCAGCAGCGACGCTGTCAGGATGCACTGCCCGCGCCCGCGGCCGCCGAACATTTCGCGGATGAGCGGCACGAGCGTCGTCAGCCCAAAGAAGCCGTAGACAATCGACGGCACGCCCGCCATCAGCCCAATCATCGGCTCGATGATTTTGCGCAGGCGAACCGGGCAGAAGCGCGCCAGATAAATCCCCGCGAGGATGCCGACCGGCGTGCCGAAGAGCAATGCGCCGCCCGTGACGTAGAGCGAGCCGACAATCATCGGCAGGATGCCGAAAATATTGTTCGCGGGCTTCCACGTCGTCCCGGACAGGAACGCGCCCAAATCATATTTCGTAAAGAACGGCAGTCCGTTCAGAAACAGAAAAACGCAGATCAGCGCGACGGCCGCGATGGAGAACGCCGCTGTCGCCGCAAAGACCCAGCGCATGACCTGTTCCTTGACTTTCATGTCGATTGATTCCTTCTTTCTTTATGCTTTCCCGCTATTTAGGATAGCACGGGAATGTAAAATGCGCGGGCGGGGGAATGTAAAGAGCGTGTAAAATCACAAGCACAAAAAATCCTCAATCTGTTGATTTTGTGTTATTTATATGATATAGTAAGAATAGGTAAGGTGCGTTGCTGTGAAAGGAGGATACATTATGAAGAAATATGCCAAACTTCTCTGTATGGCGCTTTTGTCGATTAGCTTGAGCTTTTCTCTTGCAGCGACTGAACCGTCACAATGTGAGAACTGTGGACAGAAGAGAATGTTTATAGTTTCTTGTGGCGCGTTTAGTCGTTGGAAGCAAGAATCAGCTGCATGTGCAAACAACTATAAATGCACGAAAAGAACGTCTTTATATACGACGATATATACTTGTGTTGACTGCGGCTGGAGTACCATTTCTGGAACACATGAGCATATGGTAGAGCATACGATTTGTGAAGATGAGTTTGTTTGTCCGCTCGGAGATGAATGATTGTGCGGTGGTGCCTTAAGGCGGGATAATTGACTGTAACGCACCTTGCTTTCCTAAGGAGGTATGCTGATGAAGAGAATTTTGGCACTTGCGTATTTAGGGTTCATGCTTTTTTCGCTTTCATCAACTGCAGAAAATGCAATATCAATCAATATCTTAGGCAATGAGCAGGAAGATGCGCGATTTTACTTTTTAGAGTGCAGAGAAGAAATATTAAATGAAACAAAATATAAAATATTCTATAAAAACGCAAATATTGCGGTAGAAGATTTGTCACTTCTGACGAATCGAGAGTACGATGTTGTTCTGCTCTATCAGAAGGTGCTGCAAGCAGCAGTGGAAAGAGATCTGCTGCTGCCTATAAATGATACTGCGTTGAATCACGATTGGACTGCGCTTGCTGTTTATTTGTCAAAAGATGATGTAATGTATGGACTGCCATACTATTACATAGCGAATCTTTTTTCTCTGGATGATACGCTTGCACACCGTGCGAATTTTCAGTTTCCGCAGTCTGCGGGATATTCGCTGGAAACACTGCTGTGCGCTTGCAATCAGTCAGATTTATCGCAAACGGAAGACATATGCTTAATGTACACAAATCTAAAAACCCCACTATTTCTAATGCAATATTTGTCTGCACAGTACAACGAAACTGGTGATTTGCAATTCGATACTGCAGTTTTCCGTAGAACAATTTCTTGCTATGCTGAAATGGTTCGCAAAGGGTACATTATGGATTATGACAATGCTCAGCGGGTTAAGCCGATTCTGCGGTTGACACCAAATCCAGACCACTATGTACCGTTTCCTAACCTTGATGGAATGAATTGCATTGTTGTTGATTTGTATGCTTTGTGCATCCCGAAAAGCACAGAGTATCCTCAAAAGGCGCAGAACTTTCTTTCGGATTTTGCTGATGAAGTCTGCCAAAGTCAGATTGCATTGGGCAATTGGAGTCAGATGGTTTATCAATCGCCTGAAATATATGGAAACGAAATCATAGACAAATTCCCATTTTATTCAGAAAATTTGCGCCAAGAAATGATGAACGATGGCGTTCCGCGCTTCCCTAATACAGAGTTTATTCGTTACTTGAATCAAACGGGCATTATCACAGACTACGTCAATCAAGAAATGACAATTGATGAACTCATCGCTGTGCTTCAACAAAAATGGGATGAAATTGAGTAAAAACGAGAAAAACAGTGTTTTTGAAGAGCCGCCCCGAATTAAGGTAACACCGTACAAATGAGGTGGTCGGCTGGCGAATGGATTTTTCGTCAGATGCAAATGCAAATTTCGAAGGTTTACTGGATGTAAATCGAGGAATTTGCATGCCGCAGATGGCGGAAAAGACATCGCCAGACGCGCCGCCGAATTGTGCGGTGGTGCCTTAACACAATCTTAACCTAACCTGCCTTTCTGCCTTTACATTCCCGCGGTATCATACAGGCGTACCCAAGGAAAAAGACAAGGGCAACAGGACATCAGGAAGGTGTCCCGGACAGAAAGGAAGGTTTTCTGCAATGAAGAAGTTTGCTGCTATCCTGCTTTCGCTCGTGCTGACGCTCACCGTCGCGCTGGCGGACTCCATCTACGTTGTTTCCCGTGAGGACGGCTCCGGCACGCGCGCCGCGTTCATCGAACTGACGGGCGTTGAACAGAAGGACGCTGACGGCAACAAGGTCGACATGACCACTGTCGAAGCCGCTGTGTACTCCGGCACGTCCGAAGTCAAGACCACGGTTTCGCAGGACATCGCCGCCATCGGCTACATCTCCCTCGGCTCGATGGATGCGTCCGTGAAGGCGCTGAAGGTCGCCCGCAACCCCGAAGATGGTGCGGAAGCCGTCTATGTCGAAGCGACCCCCGAAAACGTCGCCAGCGGTGATTACGCCATCGCGCGTCCCTTCAACATCGCTTACAAGGCGGATAGCCTTTCCGCGACTGCGCAGGATTTCATCAACTGGATTCTCTCTGCCGAAGGTCAGGCGATTGTGACCGCGCAGAAGTACGTCGCCAAAGAGCCGGCTGAATATCAGGCGGCGCCCGTGGCAGGCAAGATTGTCATCGGCGGTTCTTCTTCCGTCGGCCCGCTGATGCAGAAGCTCGAAGAAGCCTACGAAGCACTCCACCCGGAAGTGGACATCGAAGTGCAGATTTCTGACTCCTCCACCGGTATGCGCGGCGCTGCGGACGGCTCGTTCGACGTCGGCATGGCTTCCCGCGAAGTCAAGGCGTCCGAGCTGGAAGCGGGTCTGACCCCTGTGACCATCTGCATGGACGGCATTGCGGTCATCGTGAATAACGACAACGCGGTCGAAGGTCTGACGCTTGCGCAGATTCGCGACATCTTCACGGGCGAAATCGTCGACTGGGACGAAGTCAAGTAATCAGCCAAGGACAAATCAAACGCCGAGCAGGGCGAAAGACTTGCCCGGCGCTTTTCAAATACCAAGTGCAATAAAAAAACAGGCGCTTCACGGAATCTTGGGGGAAGAGCAGCTTGGGGGCGCGTCTGCGGACGCGCAAAGTTACTGGCAGGGACGCTTCGCTGCCTGCACCTTTGTTGGCGGCTTCCTTGGGATTGGTCGGACGCGGAACAGTTGGGGCGTTGCCCCAAACCCCACAAGGGACGCTGTCCCTTGACCCTGCAAGGGGCAGACGAAAAGGGACGAAGTCCCCCCTTGACCCCTTTTCGCGATTGAGTTGGTCGCGCTTTCATGCCCCTTCCGCGTGCAGCTTTTGGTGCTTCGCCTAAGCCCTTGTTTGCTTCCCCAACTTTCCGTGAAGAACCAATAAAAAACAGGCTATGACCCATTCGCCATAGCCTGTTTTGCCTGTACCCCTTATTCCGCCGCCAGCTTCATCAGCGCCGCGGCATAAATCTTCATCGCCTTGACCATCTGCGACACGCGGATGTACTCGTTCGCCTGATGCGCCAAGTCCTCATCTTCCGGGAATGCTGCGCCGTACGCAACGCCCTGCTTGAGCACTTTCGCGTATGTTCCGCCGCCAGTGGCGTGCGGCGCGGCGGGCTCACCCGTCACCTCGGTGTAGGAGTCAAGCAGCGAGCGCACCAGCTTGCTGTCTGCCGGAACGTGATGCGGTTCCTTGATTTCCAGCGAATCGACGCTAAAGCCGGGCAGGTGCGCGCGAATCGCGTTCGTCAGCGCGGACAAATCCGCCGCAATGGGGCAGCGCAGGTCGAGCGACGCCGTCACCTTGCCGTCCTTAACATGCAGGATGCCCATGTTGCACGTCAGCGCGCCGGAAATTTCGTCCGAGCACGCGCAGCCCAGCGACGCGCCGTCGTGCTCCATGCCGACCGCGTCCGCCAGCGTCTTCAGCGCGCCGGTCACGCCCATCTCGCGCAGGAGCACCAGCATCATGCCGATGGCGTTGCGGCGTCCTTCGGGATACGCGCTGTGGCCGGGGATGCCCTCCGCCGTCACCCACACGCCATCCGCGGTCACCTCCGCCGTGTAGGGAAGCCCGGTCTTTTCGGCATAGGCCGCCACCTTGTCGGCAACCTCCTGACCGCCCGCGATGAGCGCCTTGGATTCGCCGGGAATGACGTTCACGCGCTCACCCGTCCACAGCTGCTTGACCTGCAGACCGTCCTCCGCGAGTTTGCTCGTGAAGAAGCCGTGAATCATGCCCTTTTCGGTGTTGATGATAGGGAAGGAAGCGTCCGGGGAGAAGCCGACTTCCGGCATTTCCGTGTGCGCGCAGTAATACGCCATGTCTTCCCAGTCGGATTCCTCGTCGCAGCCAAGAATCAGGCGGATGGACTTCTTCAGCGGAATGCCCGCTGCCTTGATGGCGTTCATCGCGTACAGCGCCGCCAGCGCCGGCCCCTTGTCGTCGCTCGTGCCGCGCGCGAAAATCTGGTCGCCCACGCGCGTCGCGGTGAACGGCGGGGTCGCCCAATTGTCGCCCGCCGGAACAACGTCGAGGTGTCCCAGCACGGCAATGGCTTCTTCCGATTCGCCCGGCAGGGTGATGTCGCACGCATAGCCGTCGAAATCACGGGTTTCATAGCCGAACGCCTTTGCGTCCGCCATTGCCATATCCAGCATCCGGCGCACATCCTTGCCAAACGGCGCACCGGGCGCGGCTTCGCCCTTCACCGACGGCACTTCCACCCAGCGGCACAGCTGCGCGGCATAGTCCTCCGCGTGCGCATCCAGATAAGCAAATACTTTTTCGTACATGGGGAAATTCCTCCTTATGCTGAAATCATGGGATCGAGAATGATATTTCGCGGTTGCAGGCGAAAATTCCTGCTTGATGGAAGATAAAAAAGTTAAGAAGGGCTAACCGTACGATTAGCCCTTTCTCTTCTTTTAGTCGCCGTAGTCCGGGAGCGGGGGGAAATCCCGCCCAGATAGCTGCATCAATTCACCCACCGTCACCGGGCGCAATCCCTTCACGTTAATCCAATTATCCAGCGCCTTATCCAGCACCTCCGCCGTATGATACCCATTGATATGGAACTGCACCACGCACCCGCTCGTCACCCGGTCGCTCGTCACGCGGTACACCATCTGATACACCTTATCCTTATACGCGTCCGACCAGTCGCACGCGTCGATTGCGAACAGGCAGTCCTCTACGCCTTCCGCGCGGGCAATGGCGGTGACGATGCTGTTCGTCGCGCCCAAATGCGCACAGAACAACCGCGGCCGTACGCCGAAAGTCTCTTCGCACAGGTCGTTCAGCTCGCGGATGTTCTCCTGCACACGCGCGTAGGAGACTTCGGTCATGTTGATGAGGTTGTTGCCGTGGCTGCCAAGCTCGTGGCCCGCGTCAATGATGCGCTGGATGCGCTCCGGGTTGCGGCGCACGAAATCGCCCGTGACGTAGAATGTCCCCTTCACGCCGTATTTGTCCAGCGTGTTCAGCATGTCAGTCAGCTGCTTTTCTGATGCGCCGTTGCATACAATCATCACGCCGACAGCAGGCTCAGAGGGGGTCAGGCGGGTGACACGCGGCAGGCTGATGTCCGAGAACGCGGCGAAGGAATCTGTTTCGTTCACTTTCTCGCCGTCCAGCCAGACAGACAGCTTGTTGCCGCCCAGCATGTCCTCCGTCACATAGACCGAGAAGGTCAGGTCGTAGCGCGGATTGCGCCAGAACGCGCGCTCCAGCACTTCGCCGCGGTGGTTGCGCAGCTCCAGATACTTCTCCGGCACAGTTGCGCTGCTTTTGTTCTTGCACGATACGGTGATTTTGATTTCGCGGTCGAGATACCCGACGTAGAATCCGCTCTTGAACGTGACAATCGGCGCAACGACGGGGGTCGTGTCCTCTTCGTTCTCCTCCGCGAACGCAGCGCCGCCCAGCAGCATCAGCACCATCAGCAGCAAACTCAGCAGTTTCTTCATTTTGTTACTCCTTTTTATCCAACTTTCGTCCGTGGAAACTATGTTTGCAAATGGAAAGTTACCTTAAACCTGCGGGCGCACAACCACCTGAGCGCCTTCCGGCACCAGCGTCGGTTCAACCACAAACCCCGCCGGGACGGACAAAATCCGCAGACTGTCCATGTCCTCCAGAATTCGCTGATTGAACTTCGTCACGCGGCAGCCCTCGATGAACGCGGGGATGATGAGTTCCGTATCCGAACCGATGTACTCGATGACCGAGTAGGTGCTGCCCTTCTCTGCCTGCCCCAGATACGAGCCGACGATGAGTGTATCGCCCTCTGTCATCAGCCCCAGCCCGACGCGCAGGTCACGCGCATAGGCGCTGAAGGGGGCGGGGAGGGTCAGCACGTTCAGCCGGGAACAGCCCGTCAGCGCGTCATGCCCGATTTCGCGCACGGATGCGGGAATGGCGAGTGCCGTCAGGTGTGTGCAGCCGCGCAGGGCTTCGTGGTCGATGCGGGTCAGGGTGTCCGGGAGATTCAAGAATTCCAGCGACGTGCAGTTCATCAGCGCCTGCATGGGCAGGACGGTCAGCGCGTTCGGCAGGTGGACGCTATTCAGCGCGGTGCAGCCCGAAAGGACAGCACCGCCGACGGCTGTCACTGAATCGGGGAACGCGATTTCGCGCAGCGCGGTGCAGGACGCGAACGCGCGGTACTCGATGGTTTCCAGCCCGTCATTCAGCGTGATGCTTGTCAGCGCCGAGCAGCCCTCGAAGGCACTGCCGCCGATGTGTCGGAGCGTTTTAGGGAGCGTGACGGCGGTCAGGTCGGTGCGCATGATGAACGCGCACAGCCCGACGCTCACAACGGGAAGGCTGTCGAGCGTTTCCGGGAGGGTGATTTCGCCGCCTTGCCCGTAGTATTCCATGATTTCCGCGCCGGTGTCGATGGCGCGGTAGGTGTAGTCACCGCATTGCATGGTGTGTACTTCCTTCATTATAATAATATAATTGTGGAGCGTGGCTGCCGGAGTTGGCTGCTTTTCCAATATAGGTCTTTTATGCAGCAACCAGAGGGCAATGAAAACAGACGAAGTCTGCGGTCGCCCTCTGGACTCCTTCGGATGCACTCCCATGTTTCTTGACTTTTATCGAAACATTTTTAGTTACTGCGCAGGGACGCTTCGCTGCCTGCGACCAAGGCGTCGGGCTTGACTTTTCCTTTGGAATGGTCACACGCCCAACAGTTGGGGCGTTGCCCCAAGCCCCACCAGAGGCGCTGCCTCTGGACTCCGCAAGGGACATTGTCCCTTGACCCTTTTTTTTGCGCCCCGGCTTGGTCGCGTTTCCTTTATGGTTAATTTTCGCGGCTGAGTGCCGCCAGAACCGCGTTGCGCATCTGTCGAACCACCCGTGTCGTACCGGAATCAACCGTGTTCTGCATTGACAGAATCGTCATCTGCTGTTCGGGGAAGTTGGCAAAGTATGTTCCCAGCCAGCCATCCCAGCCGTATTCGCCCGCACAAGCCAATCCAGCGATGCGCCCCGGTTCAGCGCAAATGCGCATCAGGTGCCCGTAGCTGTACCCGTCCAGCGAATCCCACATGTCGCGGCGAACTGCGTCTTTCAGCTGCGACTGCGTCATGCAGGCGACTGTCGCGGGCGAGAGAATCCGCCGTCCCTCGTAAGTGCCGCCCGCCAGCAGCATATCGGCAAAGTGGCTGTAATCCTCCAGCGTCGAAACAAGCCCCGCGCCGCCGGATTCAAAGGCGGGTTCGCGGTCGTAAACGCCGACGGCAAGGTGGGTGCTTGTCCACGGCACAAGTCCGTTTTCCGTGCGCTTGTAGGCGGTCACAAGGCGATTTCGCTTGCTTTCGGGAACGTAGAAGCCGGTGTCCACCATGTCCAGCGGCTCAAAAAACTCCTTGCGGAGAAACTCGCCGAAGCGCATTCCGCTGACGACCTCCACCACCGCGCCGAGGATGTCCGCGCAGGTGGAGTAGCGCCAGTGCGTGCCCGGCTGGAAGGACAGCGGCTGCTGCCCCAAGCGGTTGCAGAACTCCACCGTCGGCACGCCGCCGCCCGCGAGGATTTCCTGCGTTGCTTCGTCGAACACCTTTGCGGCGTACTGCCCCGCCGGGTCGCTGTCGGGGTAGCAGACGCCCGCCGTCATGCCGAGCAGCTCCATCAGCCACGGCGCGCGGGTCGCGGGGCGAATCGTGCCCTGCTTATCGACGACGCGCGCATTCCGGAAGCCCGGCAGATAACGGTCTACGCCGTCCATCAGGTCAATCTGCCCACGCTCCACCAGCAGCATCACGGCGGCGGCCGTAATCGGCTTGGACTGGCTGTACAGGCGGAAGATGCTGTCGCGGTGGATCAGCCGCCCCGACGCAACGTCGGACATGCCCGCCTGCGTATAGAGCATTTCCTCTCCGCAGCGCCGCACCAGTACGCTGATGCCTGCGCATTCCTGCGCTTCGACAGCGGAGGCGAGAATATCGGTGACTTGTTCGTGAAGGGTCATGAGAATAACCTCCTTGCATGTTTTTCAGCAATCATTCGTCGCTTTCGATGAAATCCGGCAGCTGATGCAGCGTCACAAAGCTGCTATCCCGATAAATCGCCCGCAGCGACTCCGGCGTGTTCCCCTTGCTGCTGTCCGTCAGCCAGCTGGTGTGCCACACCATGAAGTACGCCCACGGGGCATTCGTCGCGTCCATCTCCGCGCGGGTCGGAATCTGTCCGCACTCGTGGAACACAATCGGCATCCCTGCCGGGGCAAGCGCGGCACAGCGCCGGTATAAATCCCCCTGCGCACCGCCCTTGTAGCTGTCGCCGCCGAGAATATCCACCACGTCGTCCCCCGAATACCACGGGCGCAAATCCTCCGTCGCGTCAGAGAAGCCCAGCACCCAAATTAGATTCCGCAGGCCGTGAACATGCGTGTAGCGGTCGTGCATCAGCCGCCACAAGCGCACAAAATTCGCCGCGCCGCCGCGACCCCACCAGAACCAGCCGCCGTCCATCTCGTGGAAAGGTCGCCAGAGAACGGGAACGCCATCTGACTGCAAGCGCTTGAGGTAGGGGACAGCGTGGTCAAGCCCATCCAGCAGACGGCGGTTCGCTTCCGTGCCGTCCACAAAAGCGAAAGCCCAGTCCAGTTCGCTTTCGCGGCATTCGGGGTAACCGGAGAAGAAATCCGCGCCCGTGTGCCAGCAGATGGTGGGAATGCCGCCGCGCGCCCACCAGTCCTTCGCGCGCTGCGTCACGCCCAGATAGTCGTTATCCATGAAATCCAGCCCTCGAATGGCAGGCTGACGACCGGTGACATCGGTCAGATAGCTGATTTCATGCTCAGTCGAGCGGCACCATTGGCTTTCCATCTGCCCGGTCAGGCACTTGCCGGAAAGCGATTGCAGGTATTCATAGACGCGCCGAGCGGCGGGCAGCGGATTTTCCGCGCAGAGGGGACGGAACATAATGCTTCTCCTTTGCTTTGCAGGAATCTGCTTGCAGTATAGCAGGAAATGCCCGCCTTTGCAACGGGGTGAAAGAAATTCGTCTTGTTCCGGACGGCTGTTTGTGCTATACTTATTATGGGCGTTTATTGGAATGCTCATGAGCCAGCGGGCATCCCCCGCTATGGGAGTTAATAAATGAAGCTGAAAAAATTGGAGCTGTATGGCTTCAAATCCTTTGCCCAGCGGACGGAAATCGTCTTTGATGAGGGCATAACGGGCATCGTCGGGCCGAATGGGTCGGGCAAGAGCAACATCGGCGACGCGGTGCGCTGGGTGCTGGGCGAGCAGAGCGCGAAAACCCTGCGCGGCGCGAGCATGTCCGACGTGATTTTCAACGGCACGCAGAAGCGCAAGCCGCTGTCGTACTGCGAAGTATCGCTGGTGTTTGACAACGATGACCATGCGCTGGCGATGGAAGCTGCCGAGGTTATGGTCACGCGCCGCGTCTACCGCAATGGCGAATCCGAATATTACTTAAACCGCACCGCCTGCCGCTTGAAGGACGTGGTTGACCTCTTCCGCGATACGGGCATCGGCAAAGAGGGATACTCCATCATCGGGCAGGGGCGCATTGACGAAATCCTCTCCCGCAAGAGCGAGGATCGCCGGCAGGTGTTCGAGGAAGCGGCGGGCATCGTCAAGTTCAAGGCGCGCAAGGAAGAAGCGGACAAGAAATTGCAGCGGACGCTGGAAAATCTGGAGCGCGTCGATGATATTCTGGATGAGCTGACGAAGCGCCTGAAGCCGCTGGAAGAACAGAGCCGCAACGCCCGCGTGTATCTGGAGCTGTCCACCGAATTGAAGGATTTGGACTTGAACCTCTTCCTGATTCGCTCCGACCGGGCGCGGGCGCGCTTGTCCGAACTGGAAAGCGAACTGCTGACCGTCCAGACGATTTTGGCGGACACGGAAAGCAACCTGACCGACAAGACCACCCGCCGCGACGAGACGCAGAACCGCATCGATCAGCTGGAAGAAGCCATCACGAAGGCGCGCACCGAACTGATGGAATGCGCCGAGCATGTGCACGAATCGCAGAAGAAACTCTCCGCCCTGCAAAGCCGCCGCGAGACGCGCAGCGAGAACCGCCAGCGCATCGTCCGCGAGCAGGAGGAAGCACAGGAGCGGCTGGCGGAAATCGAGAAGGATCATGCACGGATTCAGGCGGACGTGGAGAAGCAGCACAGCCTGATTGCCGACGCGGAACAAATCCTCCGGGCGACGCAGGAAGCCGCCGAGAAGGCGCAGGCGAAGGAAAAGGAAGCGGACGCAGCGCTGGAAGCGCAGAAAGCCGCTGTCATTGACCAAATGAATCGCCTGTCCGATGTGCGCAACGACAAGACGCGCCTGAACACGATGCAGGCGCAGATGGAAACGCGCTTGACGGAAATTGAGGAATCCAGCGGGGCACTGCAGGAGCAGGAAGCTGCCCTGCGGGAAGCCTTGACTGCCGTCGAAAAGCAGCTAAAAACAGAAAATCAGCATCAGCAGCAGTGTCAGGAGAAGTTGGCGCAGGCGCGGCAAGCGTCGGATGAGGCGGATACCGCGTATGCCAATTTGCGCGCGGATGTCGAAAAGCAATCCGCCGATATGCAGGCGGCGGCGAGCCGTCATAACGTCCTGACCGAAATGACGCGCGACATGGAAGGCTACAACATGGCGGTTCGCCGCGCGATGACGTACGCCAAGCAGCGCGGCTTGACGGGCGTCAAGGGCGTACTGGCGCAGCTGATGACCGTTCCGCAGGCGTACGAAACGGCGATTGATATGGCGCTGGGCGCGGCGCAGCAGAACATCGTCACCGACACGGAAGAGACGGCGAAGGAACTGATTAACTACCTGCGCCAGAATCGGCTGGGGCGCGCGACGTTCCTGCCGATGAGCGCCATCCGCGGCAAAACGCTCTATGGCAATGAGCGCAATGCGTTGAAGCTGCCGGGCTGCCTCGGCGTGGCGAGCGAACTGGTGCAGTGCGCGCCGGAATATCGCGGCATTGTGGAAAATCTGCTGGGGCGCACGGTGATTGCCGACAACCTCGACCACGGCATTCCGATTATGCGCGCGGGCAATCACGCGTTCCGCTTGGTGACGCTGGAAGGCGACGTGATGCACTCCGGCGGCTCGATGACGGGCGGTTCGGCGCAGTCGAAGGTGTCCAACCTGCTCAGCCGCGAGCGCGAACTGAAGGAATTGACCGCGAAGCTGCAAACCGGGCGCGCGGAACTGGACAAGTGCCGTCAGGAACTGACGCAGCGTCAGCAGACGGCGCAGGAAAAGCGGCAGAAGGTCAGCGACGCGGTGAACGCATTGCATCAGCAGGAGATTGCCGTCGCCCGCGAACAGGCGCGCCGCGAAAGCGTATCCGCCGACCTGAACACCCATTTGCAGCGGATGCAGGAGACTGAGCAGGCGCGCGTGCAGCTGCATCAGTCGCTGGAGGACATTCGCCAGCAGCTGGAGACCATTGAACATCAGCGCACGGGCGCGCAGGGCGACCAGAGCGCGATGGAGCAAAAGACCATTGAAATGCAGAATGCGCTGGTCAAGGCGCGCGCGGAAGCCAGCGCGGAAAACGACCGCCTGATGGTGCGCACGCTGCAATTGTCCGACCTGCGCCACGGCTTAAGCGACTTGGAGCGCGACGAAGCCCACGCGCAGCAGGATCAGGCGCAAATCCTTCGCGAACAGGAGCGCCGTGAGCAGCTGCTGCACGAGATGGACGAACTGGACGCCATTGACGAGAACGACATGAAGCGCGAGGAAGCCGAATCCGCCCGCCGCCAGAAAGAGCAGCTGCGGCAGGAGAGCGCCGCGCAGGCCATCGAGCAGCGACGTTCACAGGCGCAAAGTGACCTGCGTGACATCCTCAGCGACATGGAGAACCTGCACGAAGCCTACAACCGTGATAGCGAGAAGCTGCACAAGACCGAGCTGGCGAAGGCGCGCATCGAGGGCGACCAGAAGAATCTGCAAAACCGCATCTGGGACACCTACAAGCTGACCTACGCCGGGGCAGAGGAATTCCGCCGCACGCCCTTCGACGAGAAGGAAAGCGACCGCCGCGCCGCCGAGCTGCAAGGGCAGATTCGCGCGCTGGGGACGGTCAACGTTGGGGCGGTGGAGGAATACGCCGAAACCAAGGCGCGTGTGGACGACCTGACCGCTCAGCAGCAGGACTTGAAGCGCGCGGAAATGGACTTGCGCGAACTCATTGAGCGGCTGCTGATTCAGATGCGTTCTACATTCGTCGAGAACTTCTCGAAGATGCAGGGGTATTTCGCCGAGACGTTCACGCGGCTGTTCGGCGGCGGTCACGCGGAACTGAAGCTGATGGATCCGGACGACCCGCTGAACTGCGGCATCGAGGTCAACGCGCAGCCGCCGGGAAAGAAATTGCAGCTCTTATCGCTGCTCTCCGGCGGCGAACGCGCGCTGACGGCGATTGCGATTCTGTTCGCGATGCTGAAATTGAAGCCCACTCCGTTCTGCATTCTGGACGAGATTGAAGCCGCGCTGGATGATGCGAATATCGGGTATTACGCGGATTATTTGAAGGAATACTCGAAGGGTACGCAGTTTATCGTCGTGACGCACCGCAAGGGGACGATGGAGCGCTGCAACAGCCTGTTCGGGGTGGCGATGGAGGAACAGGGCGTGAGCCGGATGGTGTCGGTGTCGCTGCAGGACTATCAGGAGTAAGGGAAAACTGAAAGGGGTATCACGGCGGACAAATCCGCCTGATGAAAAAGGAGGCTTTTCGCATGAGTGAGAACGAAAACAATCAGTATCGACTGCTGTCGCCGTGGGCGTATGTGGGCTATGGCATCCTGTTCACGCTTCCGGTCATTGGCTGGATTCTCGCCATCGTCTTTGCGCTGAATGACGACAACCTGAATCGCCGCAACTTTGCGCGCGGTTACTGGTGCGGCGTGCTGGTGGCGGTCATCGTGGTGGTTATCCTGTCGATTGTCGGGATGGTGATGGGCGTGTCGATCATGGATGGGTTCAGCAGCTATCAGTATAACTACCGATATTGATGAAGGGCTTATCAGAAGCAAGGCTGCCTGCCGAGTGCGGGCAGTCTTTTTTGCTGCCCGGATGGCGCAAGCAGCGGAATCCTCTTGTGAAGTTCCACAACAAATTGGGATGCTTTTGTTAGGAATGCCAAAATTATATTATTCAGAAAGAAAATGCTTGACTTTTTTTGAGGGGAGGGTAGAATGAAAGTAAGGAATCACGAGGAAAGGAAATGACGTGGAAATTCAAAGAAAAGGGCTGAATTGGGCATTTATCGTGCTGGCGGTGGTGCTTCGGCTGCTGAGCTTGATTCACGGGGCTCTTCGGCGTTGACCGCTTCTACCTTGGCTACAAACTGCTCACCGCGGGCGGCTTTGGCATTTGGGCGCTGATTGACTTCATCCGAATCGGCGTTGATTCGCTCCGCCCGGCGGATGGTTCGCCGTGGATGGAGGAAACGCGCGACGAGAACATCCGCAGCATCGCCGCCAACATGCAGGCAATCGCCGAAAAGCTGGAGAAGCTGCAAGCGCAGAATGTTCCGGCAGAAGCACCCAAGCCGGAAGCGGACGGCGAAAATCAGGAGACACACAAGGTGTCGCTGAAAAAATAACTTCCTAATGGCAATAACCGCAGGGCTGTCAGGCGCAGGACGCTTGGCAGCCTTTCGCGTGGGGAAAAATCCGCTTGCAAACTGCGCGAAAAACCAGTACAATAGAATCGTATCCCTGAATATCAGCATGAACGAGGTGCTTTTGATGCCTTTGTGGAAACGAACGCTGGCGGCGCTCCTGCTGGCGGTGATGATGATACTGCCCTTCGCGTCGGCGGAGGACGCGGGGGAGGCCGTGCCGGATGACAGCGTGGAGTGGACGGAGGGCGCGGCGAACATCACGCGCGATTTGACCCTGAATGATGAGGGCGACGACGTGTCCGCCCTGCAAACCGCGCTGACGGATTTGTGCTATTACAGCGGCGACGTGACCGGGCGCTATGGCGAGGCAACGAAGAACGCTGTGGAGGATTTCCAGCGAGATTTTGCCCTTGCGGTGACGGGCGTGGCGGACAAAGCGACGCAGGAAGCCATCTATGCGGCGGATTATCGCCCGCTGCGGCTGGGATGCGTGGGCGAGGACGTGCGGCAGGCGCAGATTCGCCTGATGGCGCTGGGCTACTACACGGGCAAGATTTCCGGACGCTATCTGCCCGCGACACAGGAAGCCATCCGCCTGTTCCAGACGGCGAACGCCCTGCCGATTACGGGCGAAGCGGATGTGCAGACGCTGGAACGCCTGTTCAGCGGCGATGCCATCAGCCGGGATTCGTCCGCCGCGGCGACGCCCACCCCGTCGCCCACGCCCGGAATGCACCTCTCGGATGAAACCACCACCCCGACGCCCGCGCCGACGGTGGCGTTCGTTAAGAAATTGCAATACAACAAGTCCAAGGGCGAAGAAGTTAAGCTCGTGCAGACCCGCCTGACGGAACTGGGGTACTATTCCGGCAACATCAGCGGCAATTTTCTGGGACACACGCGCAACGCGGTGAAGGCATTCCAGCAGCAGAACGCGCTGAGCGTGGATGGCATCGTGGGCGAAAACACATGGAACGCGCTGTTCAACGACCCGGATGTGCGTGCCGCGACCGATGATCCGAAGCCTACGCCCGAACCGACGCCTGTGCCGTTTGCCATCACGGTGGACGTCAACAATCAGGTGACGACCGTCTACGGGCGCGACGAAAACGGCGATTACACCGTTGTTGTGCGGCAGATGCTCTGCTCCACCGGCACGCGCAAGAATCCGTCGGATATCGGCACATTCACACTCAACGGGCGCACGGCGCGCTGGTGCTACTTCCCGGAGTGGGGCAGCCACGCACAGTACTGGACGCGCATCAACTCGTCCATTGCGTTCCATTCCGTCATTTACAACACGGTCAACACCATGGATTTATCGGTCAAGTCCTACAAGAACCTCGGCAAGCGCGCGTCGCACGGGTGCATTCGCCTGACCGTTGCGGATGCGAAGTGGATTTACAACAACTGCGGGACAGGGACGGTCGTCACGATTCGCGCCGATATGCCCGATGACCCGGAACTCCGCGCCGCGCTGAAGCTGCCCTCGCTGAACACGAAGAACATGCTGCCCTACGTCACGCCGCAGCCGACCGCCGAGCCGGATTACCGCGCCGGGGCGATGCCGCCGCAGCCTTTCCGGACGCTGAAAGTGAACAGCTCCGGCGAGGATGTGTACTGGATGCAGCGGAAGCTGACGGATTTGGGGTACTATTCGGGCAAATGCTCCGGCACATTCCTGGCAGGTACGCAGAACGCGGTGAAGGCGTTCCAGAAGGCGAACAGTTTGTCTGCGACGGGGACGGCGGATGTCAAGACGCTGAAGCTGCTGTATGCGGAGGAACTGTCGGCGACGCCCACGCCGGAGGTCGCGGCGGATGACCGCACGCCGGAGCCGCTGCCGACGCCGGCGGCGGGGCAGTGAGATTCCCTGCGGGCGCGATACGATTTCCAGATTCACCTGCGCCATCTGCTTGCGCCTTTTCCCTTCTGGCGTCCGCTCATTCCACTTAGCGTAGCGCTGCTACGCTGCGTTTCATTCACGTTAGCCAGAATGAAAAATTCGCGGCGCATCTTGGCGCATTCTTATCTGGAAATAGTATGAAATCCTGCGCGGCGAATTTGAAAATAGTATAAAAATAGAACGCGCTCGTCAGCGGAAAGGCTGGCGGGCGCGTTTGCATTTGCGCACAATTGACGATGCTTGAAAATTGTGCTATATTCCCCGGCTTGGCGCGGAAATCGGCCGTTTTCTTGCTGTCGTGAACGCCGGGGGGCTGGCTGTCATTTTGCGTATGGCTGACCGCAGTATGTGCAGCGCGGCGCGCTGCCGCGTCGGCCGCTGTTCTTCGCGCCGCAGCCGGGGCAGATCCACTGCACGAATGTGCCCTCCGGCGTGTACAGCGCAACCGTGCGCGTCACCGCGTTAATCTGCAGGTTTTGCAGGTATCCCGTGCCGATGAGCGATCTGAGCTGCTCAAGGGCTTTGCTGGAGGAGAGAACCGTGCCCAGCTGGTCAAAGGTCAGGCTTTCTTCGGTCAGCGGGAGGAGCGCGCCTGCGATACGGCGCGCGCAGGCTCTGCGGTATGCATGGCGAAGAATGCGAAAGACAGGCGTTATGAGCGCAGCGAATAGGAAAATACCCATCACGCCGGACAGCGTTTTCCCCTGCGAAAACATCGTTATCGTCGCGGAGACGGTCGCCGCCGCAAAAATGGCACAGACCAGCACAACGGGAATATCCGTTTTTTTCTTGGCGAAGGTCTTTGCGCTCAAGTATGGATTGGTGATGTTTGTCATTGCGCGTCTACCGCCGCCTGACAGGTTTCAAATGCTTCGTAGGGATCGCCGCCGCTTAGTACCGCCACGATGCCGTCGCCGTAGTCTTCCATATAGCTGTGCGGCATGGCGAACAGGTAGAACAGCTCGTTCTCACCGGGGAGAACGTCCTCCACCAGGTTGCAGGAGCGGCAGGAGATATAGAATTCGTCTCCATCCAGATCGAGGCGGAACTGTGCATAGTAGATCTCGTTGTTGACCAGCGTGGTGAACACGGCCATCTTTTCAAAGACCTCCCGGGTTCCGTGAATCGGTGCGTCCACGGACACGGACAGCATATCATCGTAGATATAAACGGTTATAAAGGCGTACTCCATCGAGTTATCGACGGAAAAGGGCACGGTGAAGGTATAGTCGTCATATTCATAGGGGAATTCATTTTCTTCCAGAAAATTCTTCACCAGACTGGCCATTTGATCCTCTTTGCTCATCGGAACAGAATCGGCGAAGGCCACGGAAAACATCAGCAGTGCGGTCAACAGGAAAACGATTATTTTCTTCATGGGGGAAAATCCTCCTCTTTTTGTTTGATCAATGAAAAAGAAATGACGGTCGCTCGTTCCGCGTAGCACAGCGCAGTGCTTCATTCAGAAACGGCATTATTTTGCGGATTCTTCCGGCGCAAAATGGATCAGCATAGAGCCGAAATAGTCCATATCGCAGCCTTTTTCCGTGGGCACGATGTACAGCGCCTGCGTGTAATAGTTGATGACAATGCCGTCGACCTCACCCGCTTCCGTGGGCGCTTTGCCAAAGACCCATGTGAGACCGGGAATATCCGCGCCTGCGATGACCAATTTGACGGTGCCGTCCTCATGGAAGAGAAGGGAATACTCATAATTGCCCAGCTGCGCGGCGGTCATGTTGTAGCCGCTTACATCCGCGTCGGTCATGACGTACTTCTTTTCCAGCATGATTTCGGCGGCGGCGGGTTCGGGCGTGACGGCGGGATTGAATTCCGCAGTTGGTTCGGCGGCCGCTTCGGGGGCATCGCCAGTACGCTCGTACCACAGTGTGAGGTCGCTCATTTCAAGGCTGAGCGTTCCATCCTCGCGCAGCGTGACGGCAGTCTCGCCGTTCAGGATGGAGATGAGCAGCGTGAAATTGTCCATGCGGCAGGAAAGACCGTCCAGCGTCGTACCATGCAGAGTCAGGTCGCAGGTAGTGCCGTAAATAACCAGCGTATCCCCCGCCATTTCAGCGGCTTCAGCGGGCAGTGTGATGCCGTCCGCTGTGACGCGCGCAAGCGTCCAGAAGCCCCTGAAATCGTTGATAATGGCGCTTTCGTTGATGCTCGGGACGGCCGCGCTTGAGGCTTCCGGCTTCTCGCGGCTGAACGTCATGGTCACGCCGTCCATGGAAACCGTGAGGAGCGCGTCCTGCAGCGTGAACGATATGCCGTCCGCCATGAGCACGCCGTCCTGCATGACGCAATGGATGCTGTCCACGTCGCCGTTCGTGTTCATTTCAGCCGCGCCGTCCGCGCCGATGGTGAAGGTCACATCCAGCCCCATGTCAGCCAGCGGATAGGGTGTGCCCCCTATCTCCATGCGCACGCCGTACCACACGCCCAGATATTCATCGGGAATGCCAGCGCTCTGCGCGACAGGTTCGGGAATGGGGGTGGGTTCAGGCGCAATTTCGGGTTCAGCCGCGCCTAACGTGCCGGACTGCGCGGGCGCGGCGGTTTCCACGCTTGCATCCAGCTTCAGGGAGGGGAGCAGCGCAGGCAAATCGGGCAGCGTGGGCTTCGCGTGGGCGCATGGCTCGGTGATTACGGTAACCTCGCTGCGGTTTTCGCTCCAGCTCTGGCAATTCTGAGCGTGCCTGAGGTTTTCTTCGCTCATGCCTTCAGGTACGCGCACGGTCAGCTTGGGCGCGACGTTCATCATCAGTCCCATGGGGGACGCGGTCAAATCGCAGCCGTCGAAGCAGATTTCGGCAAGGTTCGGGCAGTTGACGATGCAGTTTTCGCCGAAGTCCTTCATCTTGCTGGTGAAGTGCAGGCTGGTCAGGTTCTTGCATTCAGTAAACGCGCCGTATTCCACACGCTCCGCGTCGGCGACGAAGGAACTGAGGCCGGCAAAATTGAACGCCTGCTGGCCGATCCTTATGAGATGCTCGCCAAAGTACAGGTTGCCCAGCGGCCCCGCGCTGTCGAAGGCGTAATTGTCGATTTCGCGCACGCCGTTGACGAAGATTACGTTGTTCAGGCTCCGGCAGAGCATAAACTGATTGCCGCCGGTGCTCTCCAGGGGCGCGTAGCAGACGAAGGTCTCCAGCTGCTGGCAGTAGGCGAGCATCATGCCCGGCAGCTCTTTGATTGTTTCGGGCAGCACCAGCGTGCGCAGGCGCACCCATTCGGTGCGGTCACTCGTCACAGAGGAATCTGTATAGTCATGGCACGCGTCAAAGGCGTTGTAGTTTTTGAAGCCTACCACGGTTACGCCGTTGATTTCGCGCGGCACGACCACATCCACGTCAGTTCCGATGTAGGCGGCGATCAGACCGGTATCCGGATCAAACTCAAAGTTCTCGGCGGGAGTCGGCTCGAAGGGCATCTTTACGAATTTGCTTACTTCGCCTTCGCGCAGCATGGGGTCGTACCACGGGCGCTGGAGCGTCTCGTTCCACGCGGCAAGCTGCTCATCGGTCGCGTCGGCGGGCAGACGCAGCTCGGCGCTTGTGCCCTCGACGGCGGAAAGCGGGAAACTGCCGGCGGTGGGGATGACCATCTTCGTCAGCTTTGTGTTCGCGAAGGCTCTCTCGCCCACGGAAGCGGCAGCGTTCAGGCGCACGCGCTCCAGCGCGGAGCCTTCAAACGCACCTGCGCCAATGGCGGTCACGTTCTGCATTTCGGCGGTTGTCAGCGCGGTGTTGGCAAACGCGCCCGCGCCAATGGCGGTCACGTTCTGCATTTCGGCACTTGTCAGCGCGGTATTGGCAAACGCGCTGTCGCCGATTTCGGTCACGCCCGCGCCCAGCGTGAGCACGGTCACGCCGCTGCCCTCGAACATATGCGCCGGGATTGCGCCGAATTCGACGGTCACGTCGCTCAAAGCGGGCAGATTTGCAAACACGCCTGCGGGGATGATCGCCGGATCGCACTGAATCACCAGCTTTTTTAGCCCTGTCAGGCCGTCGAGCGCGCCTTCGCCGATGGTGGTCAGCGAGTTGGGCAGGGTCAGTGCTTCCAGCTGCGTGCAGCCCGCGAACGCCCGCGCGCCGATGGTGGTCACGGAGTCGAACAGATCCACGTTCCGGAGGGAACTGTTCATGAAGGCCTCCGCGCCGATGGTGGTGAATTCGTCGTTGTGGGCGACGGAGAAGTATTCGATGGTCTGGCTGCCCTTGAACACGCCGTCGCCCAGACCGACCACCGCCTCCTTTGAAACGGTGAGATGGGGGTGAATGCGCGTCCTTGTGCCGGTGTATTCGGTCAACACGCGGTTTTCGTACCGATACGCGCCCTTCTCAGGCGATTGGGCAGTCGGGTCCTGCGCGCGCCACACGCGGCAGGGAAGCCCCAGCGCGTCCACATACGCCTGCCACTGCTGCATCTCCTGACGCGTACCGTGTGCGTTCAGGTCGATGTCGTACAGATAATCGCAGCCCGCGAAGACGTCCTCGCCCAGCGTGGGCGCGGTCAGGCTTTCCAGAACGATGTACTGAATGTTGTAGTCGCCCTTGAAGGCGCGGGAGCCAATTGACTCAAGCGTCGAGGGCAGATAGAGATTGCCACCCATGTTGCTGCAGGCTTCAAACGCGCTTTCGCCGATGGTTTTAAGCCCCTCGGGCAGCGTCAGAAAGCCTTTGATGCCAGCAAAATAGAAGGCGTATGCGCCGATATGCTCCAGCCCCTCAGGCAGCTCCAGAATGCTGCTCTTGTAGGCGTTGTAAAACGCGCTGTCGCCGATGAACTTCAGCGTGGAGGGGAAGTGAACGCGGGCCAGCGTTTCGCAGTTATAAAACGCGCGATCGCCGATGGTTTCCAGTCCTTCAGGCAGTTCCAGCAGTGCCAGATAGGTGTGCTGCGCGAACGCCTCGGGACCGATGGCCTTTACCGGCGCGCCGCCGATGGTTTCGGGGATGGACAGATAGGTGGCGTAGCCGTTGTAGGAGGTAATCGTGCCGGTGGAAGCGTCGAAATCGAACTCCGATTCCACATAGCCGTTGTTCTCCACAATCACGGCGTTTTTGCCGCTGGGCTGGACGCTTACTTCACTGCCGGCATTTTCAAACGCCGCTATATAGGCATCCAGCTGGTCGTCCGGGACGTAAGCCGTCGTGCCCTCGGGCAGAAGGCTGAAGCAGTCAATGTCGATTGCAGGGCATGCACCCTCAAAGGTAATCTTGCGCAGCGAGTCGCAGTATCTGAATGAAGCGTCGCCGATATAGCGCACGCCTGCGGGAATGGTAACTTCCGTCAGCGCCGTGCAGCTGAAGAAGTTCATGCGGTTGATGACCACAAGGCTCTGTGGCAGGGAAACGCGGGTCAGATTGTCGCATGTGCTGATGGCGTTGCTTCGAAGCTCCAGCACGGTTTCGGGCAATGTCAGCGAGGTGATGGTTTCCCCGCGGAACACGCTGACGCCGATCACATCCACCGTGAAACCGTCCAATTCGCCGGGCACAACCACGTCGCCGCCCGCGCCGTTATAGCCGCGGAGTATGCCGTAGTTCGCGTCATAATTCCAGTCGGCAGCTTCGCCCGACGCCGTGACGCAGGTCACCAGCATCAGCAGGAAAAGAACCAGGCATAGCCTTCTTTTCATGAATTGATTCCTCCATTTCTTCATCATAGTAATACTATTTCCAAATTCACCTGCGCCATCTGCTTGCGCCTTTTCCGCTCTGACGTCCGGTCGTTCCATTTAGCGTAGCGCTGCTACGCTGCATTCCACTCCCGTTAGCCAGAGCGAAAAATTCGCGGCGCATCTTGGCGCATTATCATTTGGAAATAGTATAATTAGAGGACAAACGTGTTAAATCCGTATTCCTCCATCAGTTGCGCAAAAAATGTTTGATTGCCGAAGCCTTTTCGCAGCACCCCTTGGGATCGTCTTTTCATGGCGGTCGCTCCTTTCTCACAGCGCATCCAGCGCGGCAGTCAGATAGGCGTGGGTAACGGAAGCATAGAGGAAAGCATCAATCAATCGATCCTGCCGGACAATCATCACCCGGTGCGCCAATTCCGGATCGACGTTTTCATCACACAGCAGCACGAATTTGCAGCTCGGCATCACCTTGCGTACGCACGCGATCAGATTCAGTCGATTTTCCAGCGTGTAGGCGGGAAGACGGCTGACCTCCATCAGCAGAATATCCGCCTGCATGACCCGGCAGAGAGAGAAGGTATCGCTGGTTTTTCCGGGCAGAACCTGCTCCAGGCGGAACTCTCCTGTTTCCGCAAGCGTCCGTGCGACGGCCTCTGATAAAAGCATGTTTTGCATACTGACAACGATGCTTCTCATAGAACTCCCCCCTTATACGTTAAGAATAGCAGAAATGAAAGTGCTGCACATCAACCAGATGGCTATTTTTCTCACCGCAAAACAAAAAAGCCGCCCGCAGGCAGCTCTTTTACCATGTTATTCAGTTTTTTCGGTTCAGGATCACCAGCCCGATTTCCCGCGCCCGCACGGCCAGCTCGGTACGATTTCTGAAACCGGTCTTTTCCAGCATGTTGAGGATGTGCGTCTTAACGGTTGCCACGGACATGTGCAGTCGCTCGGCAATCTCCTGATTGGTGTCGCCGCCGGTCATTTCGCGCAGCACCTCCAGCTCGCGGCTGGTGAATTGATAGCTGCTGGCAAGCCCTAATTGCAGCTCCGGCGTTGCGTCCGGATAGACGGATTCGCCCGCCATCGTGCGCGTCATTACGTCCAGCAGGCTTTCGCGCTGCTCCTCCTTGTACCAGAAACTCTCCACGCCAATCTCTCGCGCGCGGCTCAGGTAGGAGCATTCCGGCATGGAGGTCACGATGATGATTTTCATCTGCGGGAAGGTACGCTTAATCCGCTCCGCTGCGTCCAGCCCACTCTCGCCGCCGCGCGTGACCACGTCCATGAGAATCAGATCCACGGGAAAGCGCAGGCAGTATACGTCCGCCAGCGCGGCGTTGTCGATGGACAGCGCCACCTCAAAGCGCTCCGAAGCCTGAATCCGCAGTTCAAACAGCTCGCGGGGCATGGTCTGATCCTCGACAATCATGACTTTGTATTTCATGGAATCCCCTGCCTCCCCTCGAAAAATGTCAGCGTCAGTTCAAAACGCGGGGCGTGAGCAATCTCCATCGCGCCGCCAGCGGCTTCCACCCGTGCGCGCAGCGCGGTCAGACCGCTGCCTTCGACGATGGGGCCTGCCGGCGTGCTGCCGTCGTTGAGATAACGAACGCGCCAGCCGGACGCGGTTTTCCCGCCGATAATCTCCAGCCGTGTACCGCCCGCGTGGCGAACCAGATTCGTCAGGCATTCATGGGCGGCGATTTCAACAAGCTGCGCGCTCTCCGTGTCCTCCGCCGGAAATACGCCGCGGCGCTCGATGGTCACGCCGATGGCGCGCGCGGCGCGGGCAAGCTGATCAAATGTGTCGACAGGCTGTTCATCCGCATATTTTCCCAGCAGCAGCCGAACGTTCTGCCGCCACGCGGCGCGGACGCTTTCCGCATCGCCCTGCGCGCCGGAGAGAAACTGCCGGGTCTGCAGGAGCGCGCGGCCAATCTGGTCGTGAACGCGGGTCTTGGCGCGCAGAATCTCCTTTTCCCGCGTCGCTTCCTGTACGTCCTGCCCATATTGCCGAAGCCGCCGGTTCATGCCTTTCAGGCGAAGATTGTCCTTTTCCACTTCCCGCTGGAGCCGAGCTTCCTCGGTGATATTCGTGCCGGTGATTTGGTAAATGCTTTTTCCTGCCATCTCCATCTGTACGCGCTCAAAGCTCCATGTCTGGCCATTCTCCAGCGTGACGATAGGCTGCGATTCAATCGCTTGCCAGAAAACGTTCGCGTTGAGCAGCGCTTCTCCCGTGAGCAGATGACTCAGTTCGTCCATCTTGAGGTTCTTCAGGCAGGGCAGCCCGTTTTCCCACGCAAAACACAGCGCGCTTGGCAAATGGTCACAACTTTCCTTGATGGAAACCGGCGAAAGCTGCCGTCTGCTTTTGCGCCGCAATAGAAGCAGTGAAGAAAGGCTGAGCACCGTGAGGAGCAGCGCCGCAGCCGTCCATGGCGCAGGCGAGAGCGCCGCGCTTTCCGGCAGACGGGAAAGCAACATTGCCAGTGCCGCAAAATCCAGCGAAACGATGGTCAGGTAAATTGCAAACACAAAGGGCCGATGGCAGCGCACGGCGCTCATGCAGCCGAACAGACCGGCAACCGTTCCGCTTAGCAGCAATGTGCACATCAAACCGGCGTAAAGCGGAGTCATGCGCACTCACCTCTCAGGTCAAAAGCGAGCGTTGCACACAGCGCGCCATCCGCATCGTCAACGGTTATCTTCCCCAGAACCTTGTATTTGTTCACATTCGGCAAACCTGCCGCGTCTTCCATCATCAGGCGAATGGAAAAACGCCTGCCGCATTCCACGCGCACCATCAGCGCGCTGAGCGAGGGCAGCGCGGCCTCCAGACAATCCTCGAAGAAGTCGTAAGCGCTCTGCGCATGGCAGCTGCATACGCTGGCTGTTCCTTCCTGATGGAGCGCGCAGACAGCGCCGTACTGCGTCAAATAAGTCAGCGATTCTCGGAGGCAGTGGGTCAGCTCGTCCGCGCGGACGACCGCTTTCTTATCGCAAATCAGCGCAAGATTGACCCGCCGCTTGACATACGCGCCCAGCAGACAGATCTGCTTTAATTTTTGAATATCCAGCTTTTGAACGCTTTCTTCGCCCAGAAGCTGGTTGATTTGAAGCAGCTGAGGCTGCACGAGCGCAATCATCTCGTCCATGAGCCGATTTTTTTCTTCAATCTGCGCGCGCTGACGCTTCAGCTCGTTTTCCGCCTGAATCAGCTCGTTTTCCTCCGAAAGCCGGGCGTTGATTTCGGCAAGCTGCGCCTGAATCCGATTGATTTTCGAAATATCCTCCACCCAGTACACGCGCCCGTCCTGCACCGGCGCACTTTGCAGCCGCGTGTCCGCGTTCAGCAGAATCGCTTCGCGCGCCGCTGCGTCCAGTTGACAGGCGGTGAGCTCCGGCGCATTTTTCGCGCGGTAGACGGGGACGCCCTGCTCGTCCACAATCTGCGCGGCAACGGTGGATTCGGAAAAGAAATAGCGGTAATGGTCGTTGGTTGGCAGCAGCCCCACCTGCAGGCAGCTCTCCCAGAACGCCGCAAACGTCAGGCAGCAGCATTCCGGTATCTTGTGGAACGTGTAGATGTTAGCAAAACTCAGCGCGCACAACGCAAATCCGCCCAGAAATACACAGAGTGGCACCCATGCGTATCGCCTGCTTTCAGACACGCGGCACTTGCAATAGATAACAGCCCCGGTTGCCAGCAGCAGAGCGACAATCCACGCCATGGCGAGATAGTACACCCAGCCGTGAATATAGTCGGCTGATAGCGTTGCGGCGCCCGGCGCGGCTCGGAAGGCCATCTGGTGCAGATCGTTGGTCAGCACGCCGCCAATCAGGCATATCGCCGGAACAAACAGCAGATACCACCGGAGCGAAAACGTATCGCCCTCGCGCCGCCCAAGCTGCAGCGCGGCGAACAGGCTGAACAGCGGCGCAAGAATCTGCGGCACATAATACAAATACCACAGATAGCGTGTAACGGTATCGTCGTTGAAAAAGCGATATTTGACCGTACGCAGGAACAGCCACAGCACGGCCATGGCGCATCCAAGCAGCAGCCAGCGCCGATCACAGCGGTGCAGAATCCTGCGAGATATGGAAAAGCCCCAGCCCATGGCCAGACCGATGTAAATCAGGTTGGTCAGCAGAAAGAAAGCGGCAGAGGGCAGCGGAGCGCCCACGCGATCCGCCTGGCGAAAAAAACCGGCAAGAACGAACAGACCAAGCGCAAGGCAGAGCTTCGCAATGGATTTTCGTTTTGCGGCAGCCATATATCCACCTCCTGCCCGTATTTGAAAGAACAAATATTATGCTATTTCCAGATTCACCTGCGCCATCTGCCTGCGCCTTTTCATCTGGAAATAGTATTATACCATACAAGCGGCTGAAAAACCAGTGTTTTCAAGACAAACGAATGGGCAGGAGTCTTTCGTAGACTGTCCCGCACTGGTTTATCCGCATGGTATGCCTTGTTCCTCCGCAGAGATGGGCAGTGTCAGCTCAATCACGGTTCCGTCTTTGCCGCTCTCCGTGATGCGCACGCTGCCGCCGTGGAGATGAGCGATTTCCCAGACCAGCGATAAGCCCAGCCCCACGCCGCCCTTTTCCCGGCTGCGGGACTTGTCCACCCGGAAGAAAGGCTGAAACACGCTTTCTCTGAAGTTTTCCGGGATGCCGCAGCCCGTATCCCTGACCTCGATCACCGCGCTGCTGCCCCGGCGCGACGCGGCGACGCATACGCTGCCGCCCGGATGATTGTATTTTACGCCGTTCTCTACCAGGTTGAAAATCGAACGATATACAAGCACGTCGCTGCCGGTAATCCAAAGATCTTCGCCGGCTTGAGAGAGCGCCACGCCGTTCTTTTCCGCCAGCGGCGACAGATCTGCCAGCACCTCCTCAATCATGGGGGCAAGCTGGATTTTGTCCGTGCGCGGCACAGCCTTCAAGTCGCTCATATCCAGCAGCGTCCGCACCATTTTGGATAGCCGCTCGGTCTGCTCCCGCAGCATGGAAATCGTTTCTGCGGTTTCCGGACGATTATCTCCGTGGTCAGTGGCCATGTACAGATCCAGCCGCGCCTGCATCAGCGCCAGGGGCGTGCGCAGCTCATGGGCGGCGTTGCCCACAAACTGCTGCTGTGCGTCGAACGCCTGATTCAACCGCAGCAGCATCTGATTGATGGCACGGCTCAGCCGGCTGAACTCCACGGCTTCATCCTCACTGAGGGTGATTTCCGTCAAACTCTGCAGCTGCACGCATTCTGCTTTTGCGGTAAAACGCTTCAGCGGCTTCAGCGCCTTTCCGCTGACGAAATACGCCACTGCGCCGCCCAGCATCGTCACCGCCAGCGCGATGTACCAGCCGCGAATGCAGAAGCTGTGCTTCGCGCCGCTCAGCTCCAGTACGAAATCCCCATTGAAGCGCTCCGACAGATCCTTCCACTGCTCGTCAGGAATGTCGACGCGGATGGCCTGCGGATCCTCCTGCACATAGTGCATCACATAATTGCCGATGGAATCCATGTAGGCATGGCCAGTGGAGCATAAAAGCGTTTTCATGGTCACACAGGCAGTCGCCAGCAGCAGAATGGTCAGCAGTGTGATTCGCCATTGCAGAGAAAGGCGTTTCAAAAGTCGTTTCATGGTTCACGCCCTCCCATCAGATAACCCTCGCCGATGCGGTTCAGAATCGGGTCATAGCCCAGCGCCGCTTTCAGCTTTTTGCGCAGGGATGAGATGTGCACCCGGATGGAGTTGCTGAAGCTGTTCACGCTGCCGTCCCACACATGCTCCATCAGCTCTTCCTGGCTTACCGGCCGTCCCTGGTTAAGGAGCAGGTATTCCAATATGCCGTTTTCCTTGCGGGTCAGCGCGACGACCTCGCCCCTTACCTGTGCCGTCCGTTTTACCGTATCGAAGGACAACTCCCCGCAGCGCAGCACCGCGTCGTGCTGCACAAAGCTGCGCCGGGTTAGACTGCGCACCCGCGCCTCCAGCTCCTCCAGATGAAAGGGCTTGACCAGATAGTCGTTGGCGCCGCAGTCCAGCCCTTCCACCTTGTCGCTGATTCGGCTGCGGGCGGAGAGAATCAGCACCCGAGTTTCCTGGTCCTGCTCCCGCAGCGTTTTCAGCAGATCCATGCCATCCCGTCCAGGCAGGTTCAAATCCAGCAGAAGCAGGTCGTACTTCTCCGTCAGCAGCCAGTCCAGCGCGGAATCGCCATCATAGCAGGCATCCACCTCGTAGCCCTTTTGCTTCAGGCTTTTGACCAACGTGTCGCACAGTGCCCGCTCGTCCTCCACAATCAAAATCCGCATACTGCGCCTCCTTTGCGCTCGTGTGATCATGTCCAGTATAGCATATCGGAATAAAATGCGCATAAAATTTTCTGTTTTAACGTAGATTTTACCCCCGCTATCGTATAATGAGCCTGCGAGAAGACAAAAGGAGGGAACCTTCATGAATCTCATTTCATCGGCTGCGGGCAGACGCGCCATGAGGCTGGGCGTGCTGATACTGGGCGCGGCGATGCTGATTTACGGCGCGCAGCGGGGCGAGGCCGCCACGGTGCTGTCCAAGGCAATCCGAATCTGTCTGGAGTGCGTGGGCATTGGATAAGAAGAAAAAGAAATCGAAGACTCCACCCGTTTCCGGCTTTCTCGCCCGGTTTCGGGGACTTGGGCAGGCCTGCGCCGCGCTGCTGACAAATCCGCACCTGCCCAATCTGCTGCAGGGGCAGATCTACCGGGGAAAGGGCAAGACCGTCTGCGTGCCGGGACTCAACTGCTACTCCTGCCCCGCCGCAACAGGCGCATGCCCCATCGGGGCGGTGCAGTCGGTAATCGGCTCGTCCAAATTCAAGTTTTCCTATTATGTAACAGGCACGCTGATTCTGCTGGGGGTACTGCTGGGGCGGTTTGTGTGCGGCTTTCTGTGCCCTTTTGGGTGGTTTCAGGAGCTGATTCATAAGATTCCATTGCCCAAGAAGAAGCTGTCCACGAAGAAGCTCAGACCGCTGCGGTATCTCAAGTACCTGATTCTGCTGCTGACGGTGACGCTGCCGCTGATTTTCACCAACGAGGTGGGGATGGGAAATCCCTTCTTCTGCAAGTACCTGTGCCCGCAGGGCGTACTGGAAGGCGCGATTCCGCTGTCCCTCGCCAGTGAGAGCGTCCGAAGCGCACTGGGCAGCCTGTTTACATGGAAGAGCGTCGTGCTGGGCGCAGTGGTCGTCTTGAGCCTGCTGTTCTATCGCCCGTTCTGCAAGTGGCTATGCCCGTTGGGAGCGTTCTACGCGCTGTTTAACCGGGTATCGCTGACGGGAATGCAGGTGGACGCGCACAAATGCGTTCACTGCGGCAGGTGCGCCAAAGCCTGCAAGATGGACGTGGACGTGACGAAAACACCGGATCATCCCGAATGCATCCGCTGCGGCATGTGCGTCAAGGCGTGTCCCACGGGCGCGGTCAGCTTCCGCTGCGGGCTGAGCCGCGGGGCAAAGGAAAAAGAGAATCCAGCCGGCAAACAAGCCGTGGAGAAATAATCACAGAAAAGAAACGGAGGACATTTTCAATGAAGAAGACCTGGATTGCGCTGCTGCTGGCGCTGTGTATGCTGACCACCATAGGAGCGGCGTCTGCCTGCTGCACTTCCGCCTGCTGCACGAAGCCGTCCGGAACGGACGAGGCACAGACCATGGAGGAAACCTGCCCCTGCGTGATGGATGGCAAGAACATGAATGACTGCGCCTGCATGACGGGCATGTGCGATGAAAAGTGCAGCTGCGGGGAAAAATGCGACTGTGCCGAAAAGAAGCTGGAAATGCTGACCGCTGAAATGAACGCCGTGTTCGAGAAAAACATGGATCTGTGGAACCGGTTCTTCGGCATGATGGACAAGCAGCCCGACATGGGCATGAGTTACGCCGATTACCTGACGGAGCAGCTGGAGCTGAAGAAGGAAAAGTTCACGGAGGATGAGTACAAGCTGCTTCAGCAGGACATTGAGACCATCCGTCGGCTGGACGAAGAGATGGAAAGGCTCATGCCGAAAGACAACGTGACGGCGGGCTCCGACATGGCGCTGGAGAGCGGCGTGGTGGCGGCGGAAGGCGGCATCGTCATGGGCGGCGAAGGGATGATGATGACGGACGGCAGCATGGATGACAAGGACATGCGTATGGAAGATGATTCGGCAGAGAAATTCCCTGCTTTCGAGGGCATGGATCTGGACGGCAATCCCGTGAGCAATGAGTTGTTTAAGGAGAATTCCGTCACGGTGATCAACTTCTGGTTCTCTGCCTGCGCTCCCTGCATCGGGGAACTGAGTGAACTGAACGCACTCAACGAGGAACTCAAGCTGAAGGGCGGCGCGGTGATCGGCATCAACGCAGACACCATCGGCGGCGACGAAAGCATGATCATGGAAGCCAAGAACATTCTGGAAAAGAAGGGCGCCATGTATCAGAACATTTACTTCCCTGCGGAAAGCGAGGCAGGAAAGCTGACCTACAGCATCACGGCGTTCCCCACCACCGTGGTGGTGGACCGCAACGGCAACATGGTGGGCGAGCCAATTCTGGGCGGCATCAACAGCGAGAGGCAGATGACGAAGCTGCAAGCCCTGATCGACGAGGCGCTTGCCCGAAACGCGAAGAACATGCTGGTTGAGCCGGAAGGCAAGTAATCGCCGAAGCGGCGCAGGCAGTGTCTGCTGGAAATACGATAAACGCGCTCGTCAGCGGAAAGGCTGGCGAGCGTTCTTTTGATGCTGGAAGGGAAAATTGGGGACGGGGAATTTCAAAGGCGACACCGCACCACTCGGCGGCGCATTTCATTTGACATTTCCCGCAAAAGCAGTATAATACAAATAGAGATTCGCATCTATCGCGCCGAATCCCGCCATCAACACGCAAAAACGAGGGAACAGCATCATGCCAATCCGCATTCCGAACGACCTGCCCGCCGCCAGCGCGCTGCGGAGCGAAAACATATTCGTCATGACCGACACGCGCGCGAAAACGCAGGATATTCGCCCGCTGAAAATCCTCCTGCTGAACCTGATGCCAACCAAAATCGCCACCGAAACGCAGCTGGCGCGCCTGCTGGGCAACACGCCGATTCAGGTGGAGCTGGAGCTGCTGATGGTGAAGTCCCACGTCGCGAAAAACACGTCCGAGGAGCACATGCTTGCGTTCTACAAGACGTTCGATCAGGTGTGCGGCAAGACGTATGACGGCATGGTCATCACCGGTGCGCCGGTGGAGCGGATGGCGTTCGAGGACGTGGAATACTGGGACGAACTGTGCGCCATCTTCGAGTGGACGAAAACGCACGTCACGTCCACGTTCCACATCTGCTGGGGCGCGCAGGCGGGGCTGTATTACCACTGGGGCGTGCCGAAGTACATGATGGAGAAAAAGCTGTCCGGTGTGTACCGTCACCGCGTCGTGCATAAAAACAGCATCCTCTTCCGCGGCTTTGATGATACGTTCATGGTGCCGCACAGCCGCTACACGACTGTCCGCCGGGAGGATATATTGGCGCATCCGGAGATGAAAATCCTCGCCGAAAGCGACGAGGCGGGCGTGTATGCCATTTCCACCCACGGCGGACGGCAGATTTTCATCACCGGTCACAGCGAATACGACGCGGACACGCTGGAGAAGGAGTACCTGCGCGACAAAGCCGCCGGCCTCCACCCCGATGTACCCTGCAACTACTATCCCGATGACGACGACACCCGCGCGCCGATTTGCTCGTGGCGCTCGTCGGCAAACCTGCTGTACTGCAACTGGCTGAACTACTTCGTCTATCAGGCGACGCCGTACGATTTGAACCGCGTTGGCATTGTCGTCATGGATGATTTCAAGGAACAGCACGAATAAAGAACCGCCGCACCTCCAGCAAACGGAAGTGCGGCGGATTTTCTTTACCCCTCCTGCGCGCGAATCTTCTCCAGATAGTCTTCGTAGCCGCAGTAGTAGTCGGCAATCGTGCCGTCGGGCTTGATTTCAATGATGCGGTCGGCGATGGTCGTGATGAACTGGTGGTCCTGCGACGTGAAAATCACGTTGCCGGGGAAGTTGATCAGCGCGTTGTTGACCGCCGTGATGGATTCCAAATCGAGGTGGTTGGTGGGCTGGTCGAGCATGAGGAAGTTCGCGCCGGAGAGCATCATGCGGGAGAGCATGACGCGCACCTTCTCGCCGCCGGAAAGCACACTGACGGGCTTGTACACGTCGTCGCCGGAGAAGAGCATCCGGCCGAGGAAGCCGCGCATGTACGTTTCCAGCTGTTCGGGCGAATACTGGGCGAACCACTGCATCATGTTGAGGTTGCAGCCGTCGAAATACTTGCTGTTGTCCTTGGGGAAGTAGTTGGTGGAGATGGTAACGCCCCACTTGAAGCTGCCGCTGTCGGGCTTGATTTCCTCCGCGAGGATGCGGAAGAGGGCGGTCTGCGCCTGTTCGTTCGAGCCGACAAGGGCGATTTTCTGCCCCTTGGTGACGATGAAGGACACGTCCTTGAGCAGCTGCACGCCATCCTGCGTGTAGTTGAGGTTCGACACCTGCAGGATGTCCTTGCCCGCCTCGCGTTCAGGCGTGAAGCACACCCACGGATAGCGGCGGGAGGAAGCGGGCATCTGCTCGATGGTCAGCTGATCGAGCAGCTTGCGGCGGCTGGTCGCCTGCTTCGCCTTGGACTTGTTGGACGAGAAGCGCTGGATGAAGGCTTGCAGTTCCTTGATTTTGTCCTCGCGGCGCTTCTTCTGGTCGTTCATCAGGCTCTGCATCATCTTGGAGGATTCATACCAGAAGTCGTAGTTGCCGACGTAGAGCTTGACCTGATTGAAGTCGATATCGACGATATGCGTGCAGATATTGTTCAGGAACCAGCGGTCATGGGACACGACGATCAGCGTGCCGGGGAAATTCATCAGGAAATCCTCCAGCCACGCGACGGAGCGGTTGTCAAGGTTGTTCGTCGGTTCGTCCAGCAGCAGGATGTCCGGATTGCCGAACAGCGCCTGCGCCAGCAGCACCTTGAACTTCTCGCCGCCCTTCAGGTCGCCCATGAGCATCGTGTGCATCTCGACGGGCAGCCCCAGACCGGTCAGCAGCGTCGCGGCGTCGGATTCAGCGTTCCAGCCGTCCATCTCCGCGAATTCGCCCTCCAGCTCGGCAGCGCGTTCGCCGTCCGCGTCAGAAAAATCAGGCTTCGCGTACAGCTCGTCCTTTTCCTTCATGATGTCATACAGGCGCTGATTGCCCATGATTACCGTGTCCAGCACAGGATAGGCATCGTACTTGAACTGATCCTGCTTCAAGGTGGACAGGCGCTGCCCCGCGGGAATCGTCACCGTGCCGGTCGTGGGCTCCAGCTCGCCGGACAAAATGCGCAGGAACGTCGATTTGCCCGCGCCGTTCGCGCCGATAACGCCATAGCAGTTGCCCGGCATGAATTTCAAATCCGCACCCGAAAACAGCTTCTGACCCCCGAAGGTCAGGGAAACATTGCTTACCGTGATCATGGGTTTTCTCCTTACATTTCCGTGGTCGTTCCATTATATACAGACGTACCTTTCTACTATACCATATTCATCCCGGAAATGGAAGGGGGTAGGCGAAAATTACAAGGGAGTTCCTCCCTTGACCCTTCCGCGCGATTGAGTTGATGACTTTTTCATGCTGTGCCCGCGTGTTTATGCGGGATTTCGCGTCTGCGGACGCGACCAGAGGGCTTTGCGGTCGCCCTCTGGACTGCTTCGCCTGCACTCCCATGTAACTTGAGCTTTATTGCTGCGCTGCGACCTCATCCGTCGCTGCGGCGACACCTTCCCCAGAGGGGAAGGCGGGGAGTGCTCCGCGGCAAGCTGCTTTTTTCAAGGAAAGGCGGCGCAACGCCCCCCAAACCTTCCCCTCTGGGGAAGGTGCCGTAGGCGGATGAGGTCGTCACCCCTCCGCCAGCGGAAGCTCAAACCAGAACGACGTTCCTTCGCCCTCCTTGCTCTCAACCCCAAACGGCACATTGTGCTTCTCCAAAATATTCCTGACAATCGACAAGCCCAGTCCGCTGCCGATAATCGCCCGCTTATGCGTCTCCTGCGTGCGGTAGTAGCGATTCCAAATCAGCGGCAGTTCCTCCGGCGCAATGCCCTTGCCGCTGTCGTGAATCGTCAGGCGCACCATCTTGCCGATGACCTCCTGATGGATTTCGACCGTCTTGTCCTCGCCCGTGTACGTCAGCGCATTGCCGACTAAGTTGTACACCACCTGCGCAATCCGCTGTTCATCCGCGATTGCCTTCACCTGCGCTGCCGGATGGAACACCACCTGATAGCCGTTTTGCTGCACCATGCGGCTCACGCGGTCGGTAATCGCCTGCACAGACGCGGTGAACGGGTACGGCGCGGGATTGAGCGCCAGCGCGCCCGTCTGCAGGCGGCTGAAATCCAGCAGTTCGTTGACCAAACTTGTCAGGCGCTGCGTCTCGTCGATGATCACCTGCATGTTTTCCGGGGTTGCCTCGCCGGGAATGTCGCGCATCATCTCGACGTAACCGCCAATCATCGTCAGCGGCGTGCGCAGGTCGTGGCTGATGTTGGCAATCAGCTCGTGCTGCAGGTTCTCCACCTGACTTAACTCCTTTGCGGCGTATACCAGCGTGCCGTTCAGCTCCGCCATTTCGCGGTACTCGCAGCCATGCGGGGGAATTTCGTACTGCCCGCGCGAGAGGGAGTGCGCCGCTTCGCTTGTTTCGACGATGGAGCGCGTTACCTTGCGGGAAATCAGCATCGCCAGCAGCGTTGCGCCAAGGAGGACGATGATGGTGATGAGCATCAGCTGCGTCCGCAGGGTCGCGACGGTGCTGTCCAGCGGAGTGATGATGGAGTTGAGCAGCAGATACCCGCCTGTGCCGTCGGGGAGGGTGACGCGGCGCGCGCACAGCAGGCTCTGCTTCTTGTCGTCCTCCATCTTCGGCACGTTGCCGCGGAATTGGTGGCTGTTGTACTGGTCGCCGCCGAATGGGGCGATGTTGAACAGCTCCGTCAGCGTATCGCCGTTTTCGGGAATCATCGAGCACCAGAAGGACAAATCCCGGCTGCTCATGCGGTGGATGAGGCAGTAATGAATGTCATCCGACGACAAAAACACATGCTTGCTGCTGTCCAGCAGGAGGATACAGACGTCGTTCTGCTGCGCGAGCCTGTCCATCAGCGCGGACAGCTGCGCATTGCCGATGTTGCTCTCCACCGCGTCGGCGGCCTGGGTGATTTGCCGCGTTTTGTCCCAGCGGTAGAAGTCGTCCAGCCAGACAATCTGCATCAGCCACAGGAGCGCAAGGACGAACGCGACAAACGCCGCCAAGTAAGCGAAAACTCGGCGGCGAATGCGGGGATGCTTTTTTTCTTTCGGATTTTTGCGCATGGCGAAACACCTCATGGTTTTTCGGATTCTCCCTCAATCAACACGCGGGAGAAGTATGCAGAAGTCACCAACTCAATCGCGCGGAAGAGTCAAGGGAGGAACTCCCTTGCAGGGTGCAGGGACAGCGTCCCTGCCGGAGTCCAGAGGCAGAGCCTCTGGCGCCTCCCCTTAGTCTTTCTCAAAGCGGTAGCCAACGCCTCTAAGCGTTGTAATTTTATCCGCATATTCGCCCAAGGTCTTGCGAAGCAGCTTGATGTGCGTGTCCAGCGTGCGGTCGTCGCCGAAGAAATCGTAGCCCCATACGTCGCTGATGAGCTTCTCGCGCGTCAGGGCAATGCCGCGGTTGCGCACCATGTAGAACAGCAGGTCGTACTCCTTGGGGGACAGATTCAGCTTTTCGCCCTTGATGGTCACTTGGCGCGCGGCGAAATCCACCACCATATCGCCGATGGTCACCCGCTCACCGTCGGACGCGGCGGGCGCATTGGCGGCGGTGCGCTTCAAAACGGCGGACACGCGCATCATCAGTTCACGCGGCGAAAAGGGCTTGACGACATAATCATCAATGCCCAGCTCGAAGCCGTGGATGCGGTCATACTCCTCGCCGCGCGCGGAAAGCATAATCACGGGAACTTGGGATTTGCGGCGGATTTCGCGGCAGGCGGAGAAGCCGTCGAGTTCGGGCATCATCACATCCATGATGATGAGGTCGTAGTTCTTCTGCCGGCACTTTTCGATGGCTTCCATGCCGTTTGACGCTTCCTCGACGTTGTAGCCCTCGAAGGCGGCGTACTTGCGGATGAGGTCGCGGATGCGGGCTTCATCGTCAACGATTAAGAGTGTCATAGGTTAGCACCTCTTGCTCTGGTTTGATGTGCTGAATTGGGTTTCCTACGCCTTCATTATAGCCAAATCCGGGACGAAAAGCAACCGTTATGGGGCGGGGAGATGGATGTCAAGTGTTTTTCCTTTGCGCTGGATGGTGATGACGCAGGGCTGCTGCTGGGCGGAGAAGAAAGCGTCCAGCGCGGTGAGATCGGCGGGGGGCTGGCTGTTCAGGGTGAGCAGCGTGTCGCCCGCCTCGATGCCGGCACGGTCGGCGCGGCTCTGGTCGATGACCGCCAGCACATAGAAGCCCCCTGACTGCCCGTCAAGCAGAATCAGCCCGGCGGACGCACTGCCCGTCAGCGGCATGGTTTCATCCGCCGGAGAACGAAACGCCATAAGCACCGCCAGCACACAGAGCAGAATGCACAGGCTGATAACGTGCTTCCGCTGCATCCGCATACCCCCCCTTTTCTGTCTTTTCAGCGTTTATTCTACATCCCGTGCGTGATGGGCATGTGAAAGTCCCTTGATTCCTGCCTGAATTTGCGGTATACTGAATCAGATTCCTTGCCGAAAGGAGATTCCCCCTATGCCGTCCAAAGACTTCGCCGCGCGCCGGAACCCCGCCATTGCGGGCTGCACCGCCACCGGCGTGCTGAAAATCCTCGCGCTCGTGTTCATGTTCATTGACCACGCGGGCAAAATGCTCTTCCCGCAGATTGCCGAAATGCGGATGCTGGGGCGCATTGCCTTTCCGCTGTACTGCTGGTGCATGGTCGTAGGCATCAGCTACACGCGCTCCGTGCCGAAATATCTGGGGCGGCTAATGCTGATTGGGCTGGTGTCGCAGCCGATTTACATGGTCGCGCTCAATCACAGCTGGAATCAGCCGAACATTTTTCTGACGCTGCTCGTCGCGCTGTGCGGCGTGTGGGGCTTGAAGGCGAAAAAGCTGCTCAGCCACATTTGGGCGCCGATTCTGGCGCTCTTCGCGGCGCAGCTGCTGGGGTGCGACTACGGCTGGCGCGGCGTGATGCTGGTGATGCTGCTCTACGGCGTGCGCGGCAGCCGGGCGGGCATTGCGTGCGTGATGATTGCGTTCTGCCTGTACTGGGGCGGCAGCAGCGTCGGCGTAACCCACCTGTTCGGGCAGGATGTCACGCCGCTGACCTCCTCCGCCATCGGCGCGGTGATTTCGCCGTGGCTGCGGCTGCAAACGATGGCAATTTGGGCGCTGCCGCTGATGCTGCTGCCCATCAGCCAGCAGGTGAAAATGCCGCGCTGTGTCGGCTATGCCCTCTATCCGCTGCATCTGGTGGTGCTGATTGCGCTGGAAGCGGCGCTTGCCCAGCCCATTCACACGGAGAACCTCATCAACGCTTGGAATGCGTTTGTATCCTTATTTTGACGAGGTGACGTATGGACGCTTCTCCCATCACCCCTGACCTTGACGAGGCCCTGCGTTATGCGGGCGTTCACGCGGACGAAAGCGGCGACATGCACCGGAAAATGGCGGAAATCGCCGCGCAGTGCATGAAAACCGTCACGCCGCGCTGCACCTACCGCGTGTCCGAAATCGCGTGGGAAAACGGGATGCCGTCGCTCTTTGGCGGGCAGCTTGTTTTGCCCGGCAGAACCGCCGCGGTTATGCTGCGCTCGTGTTCCCACGCGGCGCTGCTTGTCTGCACCCTCGGCACGACGTTCGATGCGCTGGCGCGGCAGGTACAGGCGCGGGATTTTGCGGATGCGCTGCTGCTGGACGGCTTCGGCGGCGCGTATGTCGAAGCGGGCTGCAACGCGGCGGAGCGCGAAATCGCCGCGAAGCTGCCCGGCAAGTACCTCACCGACCGCTTCAGCCCCGGCTACGGCGATTTGCCGCTGGACGTGCAAAGCCCGCTGCTGGCGCTGACTGACGCGACCCGGCGGCTGGGCGTCACCCTCAGCGAATCGAACCTGATGAACCCGCTCAAGAGCGTCACTGCCGTGATTGGGCTGTCGGACACCCCGCAGCAGGCGCGGATTCGCGGCTGTGACTTTTGCGCGATGCGGACGCGCTGCAATTTGCGAAAGGCAGGAAAAACCTGTGGAACATAAGCTGACTTTTCTGGATGGCGCAATGGGCACGATGCTCCAGCGCCACGGGCTAAAGCTCGGTGAAATTCCTGAGCTGCTTGCTATCACCAACCCGGATTTGCTGACGAATATCCACCGGCAATATATCGAAGCGGGCACGGAAATCGTCTATGCGAACACGTTTGGGGCGAATCGGCGGAAGATGCAGAAAACGCCCTACACGGTGGCGGACGTGGTGTCTGCCGCCATTGCAGCGGCGAAAAAGGCTTGCATCGGCACATCCGCCCGCGTCGCGCTGGATATTGGCCCCTTGGGCGAACTGCTTGAACCGATGGGCACGCTGCCGTTCGAGACGGCGGTGGACATGTTCGCGGAGATTGTGGACGCGGGCGTGAACGCAGGCGCTGACCTCATCTGCATCGAGACGATGACCGACCTGTACGAGGCAAAAGCCGCCCTGCTTGCCGCAAAGGAGCATTCGACGCTGCCCGTGTGGGTGACGATGAGCTTCGACGCGACCGGGCGCACCTTCACCGGCTGCACAATTCCGTCCATGGCGCGGACGCTGGAAGGCTTGGGCGCGGACGCGATTGGGCTGAACTGCTCGCAGGGGCCGAAGCAGCTGCTGCCGCTCTTTCAGGAGCTTTGCCGTGTGACGACCCTGCCCGTGATTGCCAAACCGAACGCGGGTCTGCCCGACCCGGTTGATGGGCATTATGACCTGCCGCCGGAGGAGTTCGCCCGCACGATGGTGGATGTGGTGGGCGCGGGCGTGAGCATCGTCGGCGGCTGCTGCGGCACGAACCCCGACTACATCCGCGCGCTGCACGGCGCTGTGCACACCATGATGCCCGGCGCGCGCGACATTCATCACGGCAGCTTCCTCTGCACGCCGACGATGCCGCTGGAAATCTCCGGCGTGCGGGTCATCGGCGAGCGCATCAATCCGACGGGTAAAAAGCGCTTCCAGCAGGCGTTATTGGCGGGCGATTTGGATTACATCGTCGATGTCGCCATTGCGCAGGTGGACGCGGGCGCGCAGATTCTGGACGTCAACGTCGGCTATCCGGGCGTGGATGAAGTCGCCATGCTCCCGCGCGTGGTCAGGAAATTGCAGGAAGCGGTGGATGTGCCGCTTCAGCTGGATTCCACCAACGCCGCCGCGCTGGAAGCCGCCCTGCGCGTCTATAACGGCAAAGCGGCGGTCAACTCCGTCAACGGCGAAGAGAAAGCGCTGCAAACGCTGCTGCCGGTGGTGAAAAAATACGGCGCGGCGGTCGTCGGTCTGGCGCTGGACGAGAAGGGCTTGCCCAAAACGGCGGCGGAGCGCGTCGCAATTGCGAAGCGCATTGTGGATGCGGCGGAACGCTTCGGCATCCCCCGCGAGGACGTGTTCATCGACTGCCTGACGCTGACCGTTTCCGCCCAGCAGGATCAGGCGGAAGAGACGCTTGCCGCCGTCCGCACGGTGCACCGCGACATGGGGCTGCAAACCGTGCTCGGCGTGTCGAACATTTCTTTCGGCCTGCCGAATCGCCTGCTGATGACGCAGACGTTCCTGATTCGCGCGCTGAACGAGGGCTTGACGCTGCCGATCATCAACCCGAATCAGAAGGAAATCATGGACGCGGTCGCGGCGTTCCGCGTGCTCAGCGGCGAGGACGAGGCGTGCGCGGCGTATGTCGAGCGCTTTGGCTCGGAAGCCGCGCTTGCCGCTGAAAAGCAGCGCGCCGCCGCTGTTTCGTCTGCCCCGACCGCGAAAGCAGCTGCCGCCGTCACCAACCTCGATGATGCGATTATCCGCGGCCTCAAGGCAGATGCGGCGCGCTTGGCGAAGGAAGCGCTGGCGACCGAAAACGAATTGTCGCTGGTTGAAAAGCACCTGATTCCCGCCTTGGACAAGGTTGGCACGGACTACGAGCGCGGCGTGGCGTTCCTGCCGCAGCTGCTGGGCGCGGCACAGGCGGCGCAGGCGGTGTTCTCCGTCATCCGCGACAGCTTGGCGGCGAAGGGCGGCGAACCCGTCAAGAAGGGGCGCATCGTGATTGCGACGGTCAAGGGCGATATCCACGACATTGGCAAGAACATCGTCCGCACGGTGCTGGAAAACTACGGCTACGACGTGCTGGATTTAGGGCGCGACGTGCCGCCGGAAACGGTGGTGGACGCGGTGGTGAAGGAGAACATCCGCCTTGTCGGTCTGTCTGCGCTGATGACGACGACCCTGCCGAGCATGGAGGAAACCGTGCGCCAGCTGCACGCCCTGCCGAATCCGCCGAGCATCATGGTGGGCGGCGCGGTGGTTACGCCGGAGTACGCGCAGAACATGGGCGCGTTTTACGCCAAGGACGCGCGCGCATCGGTGGAGATTGCGAAAAAGATACTGGGTTAATACGATTTCCCGATTCACCTGCGCCATCTGCTTGCGCCTTTTCCCTTCTGGCGTCCGCTCATTCCACTTAGCGTAGCGCTGCTACGCTGCGTTTCATTCACGTTAGCCAGAATGAAAAATTCGCGGCGCATCTTGGCGCATTCTTATCTGGAAATAGTATAAGGAGGATTTCGCCCATGCGTACCCTGCTGATGGCGGATATTCACGGCAATTTCGCCGCGCTTCGGGCGATTCTTTCGACCCCGGAGGCGCAGTCCTGCGGGCGCATCATTTCCCTTGGCGATCAGGTGAATTTCGGCCCGGAAAGCCGCAAAGTCGTCGAAACCCTGCGTTCACTCGGCGCGACGATGCTCATGGGCAATCACGAGGAGCGGCTGCTGCATCCGGATGATTTTGCCGGCTACAACTGGGCGATGCTGCGCGTGACGGCGCGGCAGTTGTCAGGCATTTCACTGGCTGATTTGCCGGTGGATGTCCGCATTGGTTCGGCGCTGCTGACCCACGGCACACCCGGCGACCCGTACCATTTGGTTTATCCGCCGGATTTGCCGGAGGTGCTGAAGGCGCTGCATGGAAACGTGTCGCTGCTGATTTCGGGGCATAATCACCTCTGCTGGGATGTCACTTCCGGGCAGCGGCGGGCGTTCAATCCGGGCAGCGCCGGGCTGAATGAGACAGGCACGGGCGCGCGGGCGATGTTCGCCATTTGGGATGGCGATGAGCTCACGCCGTGCAGCACGCCCTACGACGTAACAGAAAACGCCCGCGCGTACCTTTCCGGCGGATTTGCGCAGGAAGCGCCGGAAATGAGCCGGATGTGCCTACAAGAGATGGAAACGGGGCAGTATCAGGGCGTTTTGCGGCTGATTCGGCATGTGAAGCACGTTGCGGAAGGGATGGGGCTGACGATTGCCGACCGCGAAGCATGGCTGGCGGCGGACGCGGCCGCCCCGTGGCGCGAACCCATTTCAACCGCGGATTTCTGGGCGCGAAAGGAGAAAGAAGCATGAGCGATACCATCGCAGCCATCGCGACCGCGCCGGGACAGGGCGGCATTGCGATTGTCCGCGTGTCGGGCGACATGGCGGAGGACATTTTACGCCGCATCTTCCGCCCAGTCGGCGGGAAACATCCGCTGCCGACGCATCTGCTAACCTACGGGTATATTGTGGAGGATGCGGAGCGCATTGACGAGTGCATGGCGGTCATCATGCGCGCGCCCAAATCGTACACACGCGAGGATGTGGTGGAGTTCCAGCTGCACGGCGGCGGCTGCGTTGCGCAGAAGGTGCTGTCCCTGTGCCTGTCCTCCGGCGCACGCTTGGCGCAGCCGGGCGAATTTACCCGCCGGGCATTTTTAAGCGGTCGCATTGACTTAAGCCAAGCCGAAGCCGTCATGGACTTAATCGCCGCGCAGGGCGAGCAGAGCCGCAAAGCCGCCATGCGCCAGCTGACCGGGGGCGCGTCGTCATTCATCCGCAAGGCGGCGGACGAATTGTACGCCATTCAGGCGGGCGTGGCGGCGTGCATTGACTATCCGGAGGAAATCAGCGAAGAGGAAGCCGCGAGCGACCTTGCGCCGCGCATTGCGCATCTGGCGAAAACGCTGACGGACGCCTGCGACGAGCGCGCCGCGCGGCTGCTGCAATCGGGGCTTCGTGTCGCGCTGTGCGGGCAGCCGAACGTGGGCAAATCGAGCCTGCTTAACGCGCTGCTGGGCGAGGAAAAGGCGATTGTGACCGCGATTCCCGGCACGACGCGCGATTTGGTGGAGGGCACGCTGATGCTCTCCGGCAGCGTCATCCACCTGACGGACACTGCCGGCCTGCATGACACGGATGACCCGGTGGAGCGCATTGGCGTTGACCGCGCGCGACGCGCCTTGGCGGACGCGGACGTGGTGCTGCTGGTGCTGGACATGAGCCGTCCGCTGACGAATGAGGACGAATCGCTCCTGCGCACGCTGCATGGGCGCAATGGCTGTATCGTGCTGAACAAGAGCGATCTGCCGCCGGTGCTGACGGAAAGCAGCCTGCGCGAAAAAGCGGACGGCAAGCCGATTCTGACCGTCTCCGCGAGTGTTCCGGACAGTTTGCAGCCGCTGAAAAGCTACCTTGCGTCCCAAGCCGCCGTCAGCGACCAGCTCACCCTGACCCAGCCGCGCCACATTGAGGCCGCCCGCCGGGCGGTTGCCGCGCTGCATCAGGCGGAGGAAACGCTTCGCAGCTATTCGGTGGACTTGGCGGGCGTGGACTTGCAGCAGGCGCAGATGGCGCTGGCGGAAATCACGGGCGACGAGGTGGAGGAAAAGCTGCTCGATGAAGTGTTCGGCAGGTTCTGCGTAGGAAAATAAACAAAATGGGCAGGCACACCGCAAAAAGCGTACCTGCCTTTTCATTTACTTCCGCTCAATCACCGTCTGGCTGTCGCTGACGCCCGGGGTCGTCGGGTCAATCACAACGCCCAGGGTGCTCAGCAGGGACAGCAGCGCCGCGCCCAGCTGCATCACCTGCTCCTGCGCCACCGTCGTCTCAATGCCGAACAAGTCCAGCAGGTTGAACACGAACGTGCAGACGACCGCCAGCAGCGTCGTCAGCCAAACCTTGTTGCGGAAACGAAGCGACCAGTTGATTTTCATGCAATCATCCTTTCTGTGCAAATCTTTTTCTTCACGCTGGAAGAAAAATGGGAGGAAAATCGTTTTGTTTGTGGAAATGGTACATCATCCGACAACGAAAGGGGAGATTCTGATGAAGAAACGTGTTTTGGCAGCCCTGATGGCGCTGCTCCTGCTGATTCCTGCCGCCGCAAGTGCCGAGGAAGCGCCGATGCTGCTGGAATCCTACGCTTCATGCGGCGCGCGGCAGGTGACGTTCGCCTATCCGGAAGGGTGCACGGTGGACGCGCGCGACAAGGTGGGGACGCTGGTATCCATCGACGAAAACACAAGCGTGTCGGTGGTTGTGACCAAGAAGGGCAACTCCGGCATCGACGAAATTCAGGAGAATATCGGCGATTCGTCGCTGATTCTCACGCTGTCCGACGATATGCAGCTCTACGCCACGCATGGGATTCCGAATTTCCCGTGGATGGGCAGCGATATCGTCGAAGTCGGCATCAACCTGCCCGGCGGCGTTGATGTGGTGGTGACTGCCCAGTGCCTCTATGGCGATACGGCAGTTTACGACCTGCTGCTGACCATCGTCGCCTCGCTCACGGACGCAGCGCCGCTGCAAACGTGGCTGGAGGAAACGTGGATTCCAACGGTGATGCAGAAATGACCATCATGGGCTTGGGTGGACGCGCGTTCCACCCTTTTTTTATGCCGCCATCCGCCCGCGAATCTCCTGCAAGCCATGCTCCGCCTCGTCCATGCGCCCCTCCAGCCGGTAGGTGCGCTCAATCAGGTTGTTGTGCTGGGCGACGCGCTTTTCCAGCTGCGCCAAGCGGTACTGCGTCAGCCGGGAGGACGCCAGCACGCCCGCGCACGACCCCGCCAGCGTGCAGAAACCCGAAATCAGCGCCACAAGCAGCGATTCGCTCATGCGCCGCCTCCTTCCAGCGCCGCCCACGTCTGTTTGCCGACGATGCCGTCCACCGCCAGACCCCGCTCGGACTGGAAGCCCTTCACGCTGCACCGCGTCATCGTGCCGAAAATGCCGTCTACGGCAAGTTCGTAGCCCGCGCGGTTCAGCAGCGTTTGCAGCAGGCGGACGGAATCGCCCCTGCTGCCCGTGCGGAGGGTCGGGCGGGACACGCTGGACGGAGTGGACACGGCGGAATCGTCCGCAGAATTGAAGCTGCTGGTTTCAGCCACGTCCTTCAGCCAGCCCCAATAGCGCCATTTGCCGATTTTGCTGTCCGCCTTGACTGCCATGCCTTCGGTGGAAGCGTGGACGATGCGCAGCGGCGACACGCTCGTGACCAGTCCGATGTGGCAGAAGTCGCCCAGATTGTCTGAAAAGCGCGCGGGCGTTACGGGCTTCCACTTGAACACCGCCATGCCGGGGCAGAGGTCGGCGGCGGATGCAATCGTACCCGAACGGGCGAGGTACTTGCGGAAAATGGTGTTGCTGCCGTGGTAGATGGATGCGCCCTGACGGCGGAACGCGCGGACGAACATGCCGGAACAGTCGATGCCGCGCTCGTCGTTCGTGCCGGGGGATGCATAGGGGAAGCCGATGCAGGCTTCAAAATCGCTGATAAGCTGCGAAAGATTGAGCAAGCCAATCACCTCCTGATAATAATGAGCAATGGGATACTGTGCGTAACCTGTGGATAAACACGCGGAAGCAGCATGAGAGCGTCACCAACTCAATCGCGCGAAAGGGACAAGGGAGGAACTCCCTTGTCACGTTCCCATCTTCTCGATGACCTTCAGCGTGATGACGGAGGTCACGAAGCCGCCGGGGTTTGTGGGCATCATCAGCAGGGAGTGCTGACCGGAATCAACCGCGCCGGTAGACGTGCGGCGGAGGTAGGGGAGCGCATCGAGCGACTGCGTTTTACCCCACACGCTGTACGGAATTTCCGTGCCGTCCACCAGGATGGTTTGGATGTATACGCCGTTGTCCGCCGTCATCCGCATCATGCAGGACAGCACCGACGGGTACTCATCCAGCGTGAAGGGGTGCGAAATCGGGGCGGTGTAGGTGCCGGTCGCGCGATTGCGGAAGGTCAATTCCGTCAGCTTGCCGCCGATGAGCTTGCTCGCGTTCACCTCGCGCAGCAAATCGGCGATTTCGTCGGACAGCGCGGGCTGCCGGTTTGCCAGCGTCAGCGTCACCCTGCCGGGCTGCCCGAACACGTCCGGAATGTGCATGGCGACAATGCGCTCCACCAGCACCGTATTCTCCTCCGGCAGCGCCAGCCGGAAACGCTGCCCCAGCCGGAAGGTATCCAGCGCTTCGCCCGTGATGCGCGAGAGGTCAATGCCATGCAGCTGCACCGTCGCGGTCGGCTGACTGTGCCGCTCCAAGTAGCGCTCCGCCACGCGCTTCAGCGTATCCGCATCCATGATTTGGTCACTGGTGAACGTCCGCGCGGCAATGCCCCACGTTTTCGTGTCTGCCGCGTCAATGTATTCGCGCCCCAGCAGCGGGGTCAACGTTACGCGGTCAAGCCCCTGCCCGCAGCCATAGGGGAACACGCGCGTGCAGAGCCGGCTCGCGTCGCGGGTGACGCGCACGGTGCTGATGTTGCGCGTCAGCCGCCCTTCGCACGAAATTTCCTCCGGCAGCTTGCGCAGATGCAGCTTCCACGGCAGCTTCGTCTGGTCGAACGCCCAGCAGAGGTTCGGGGGCAGCATGTCCAGCAAGCTCGTCAGCGCGGCGTAAATTGACTGCGTTTGCCCAATCGCGGAAATCACCAACCCCTCGTCCGCCTCGATGTCGCCCACCCGCCAGCGGATGCGCGTCTGGTAGCTCAGGATGCGCTTGAGGATGGTCTGCACGTTTTCCGCGTACGTCAGCGCGGGCAGCATGTCGTCCGCCAGCGTCGCCATCCCGTGCTCCAGCTGCACCACGCGCCGCAAGCCCGGCTCTTCGCTGATGCTGGAAACGCGGTAAATCTCGCTGTCCCCGAAGCCGTCACAAAGGCGCACGAAGTCCCGCACACAGACGGGCGCATCCTCCGGCGGCAGCACCATTTCCGCCATCGACAGCGGCTGAAGCGAACGGTCAACCGTCAGGCGAATCGGGTGCAAATCCGCGCGCGGCTTCATTTTGTCGTCCAGCAGACACGGCAGATTCATCAGCAATACCTCCCTTTGCACCGCCCGGACACAAACGCCGCAGCGCTGGCTTCCACGCGGATTTCGTTCAGCACACCCGGCCGCAGCAGCAAATCATCCGCGCTTTCGGGCGTGCGATAGGGCAGAATGGACACTGTACTGTCATCCGACACCATTTCCGCCGCGAAAACGCCTGCGTCGTGGTGAATCCGAATTGCCGCGCCGGGGGCAAGCGTCAGCCCCTGAAAGCTGATTTTCCCCGCGGCGGATATGGTCAGCGTCGTGATGGCAGTGTCGCCAATGTTGCGAATCAGCAGGTTCAGCGGCGTTTCGGGCGCGTCGCCGGGGACGGCAAGGAGCTTAGACGGCGCATCGGACGTGTTCGGCATCAGGAAACTTGTCTCCGCTGCATCCTCCCAGTAGGGGCAGGAGAAGGCGGTGAAAACAAGCGAGAGCGTCTCCAGCCAGTTGAGCGTGCTCATGGCAGGAAACTGTGTGCAGACGACGCGCAGCACCCGCTTGCCGTCCTCGTGCAGCGTCAGCACGCCGCCCGCTTCTGCCCACGCCGCCACAAGGTGCAGCAGCTGATGCCGTGCGGCGATGTCGTATTCCTCAATCAGGAAGCGGACACGCAGGGACAGCTGCTCCCGCTGGCGGCGCAGCAGGTGCAGCCCGCCGCCGATGCGGCTCGCCGTCACCGTCCGTACGGCGGGCGCAAGCTCCTCCACATCCAGCAGGTGAATCCGCGCGTCAAGGTCGTGCAGGGTTGTGCCGTTCAGGGCACAGTAAAGTCGGTCAGCCAAGGGAAATGCGCCTCCTTTCTCATACTAATTCTCATCTAAACCATGTCATTCGCACAGCATCTTTTCCGCCCCGGCATTGCTTCGTTCCGCTCGCGCGTACCTCCAGTACGCCTCGCTTCACTCAGCTTTGCCGGAACGAAAAATCTGCTATGCTCGATTCCATGTTTTAGAATCGAATTAGTATCATGTGTACCTCCGCTGATTCACCTGCCGCGCGATGATGGCGGAGATAATCGGCGTGAGTGCCTCCGCCAGCGCGTCGTAGTCAATGGACGGCGTTTCGGCGGATTCGGGATTTTGCAGGGCGGCGGCAAGCTCGTCAGGCTGCGTCATGCGTCTCCTCCTTCCACCAATACAAGCGCGCGGGCAGATTTACGTCGCCCGGACGGTCATTCTGCGCCAGAAACGTGAAGGGCAGCCTGCCCGCGCCATCAGGCACACTCGTCAGCGATGCGCCGGAAACGCAAAGCGGGTTGCGCAGTTCAATCACCAGCAGCCCCCGGCTTGTCGTACCAATCCAGCATAGGCGGGAAAGCGGCTTGCGTGCCTGCTTCGGCGTGAGGGTTGTCACGCGCTCGGTCATTTCCGTGTCCGACGGCAGCAGGCGCGCCAGATTTTCGGGCGTTACGTCCAGCATTGTGCCGCTGAGGGTAACGCGCCAGTCAATCAAGCGGATGCTCCCGGCAAACGGCAGCCGGTGCGAACCGCTCTCCGGGTCGAACTCGCGCGGCACAGCGCGGAAGATGCCGCCGCCGCACGTCGTGCCGATGCGCTTCGTATCATCCGCGACGGCCTCCGCCATGCAGTCCAGCGGGTCGCGGCTGGAAAGCGCCCTGTCAAGGTCGAAGCCGCAGAGCAGCATCCCTTCGCCCAGCTGCAAGCACTCGGCGGACGCGGGATGATGGGAAATCAGCAAAGAAACTCCTCCTTTCGCAGGGAATAGCATTGATTCGAGTAGTGGGTGAACGCCATCGTCATCCGCAGGACGGTGATGCCGCCCTTCTCATGCCCGATGGCGCATTGGGGGGATTGCAGCAGCGCCAAGCCGCCGCCGTAGTGCACCAAACTGCCGGAAAAGCGCATCACCCGCGCCATTTTCTCGGCGATCCGCGTGTGGCTGTCCCCGCCGCGCTCATAGCAGCAGAGGGTGATTTCGCCCGTGCCGCCGAACGCCGCGGGGATTTTGGCGGATACCACTGCGTATGGGTACGGTGCGTCCGGCGGAACAGTTCCTTCATAATATACATCGCCCAGCAGGGCGGAAAAGCGGCTGACCAGCGCGCGAAGCAGCGTCATGCGTCCGCCTCCATTCTCGCCAAGCGCACCTCGGCGTAGGGGAAACCCGCGCACAGCGGCGTTCGCCTGTCCTCCGGGCGGGAGCAGACGCGGTAGTGCGCGCCGTCCTTCTCGCGGCGGATGATGTCGTCCAATTTCAGCGGCGTTTCCGGCGGGCAAAGCAGATACGGTGTCACGCGGATGAACGGTTTTCCGCCGCGTTCGCCCTCTTCACCCAGCGCATCCGCCAAGGCGGCGCGGAAGGGATGCTCGGTCACATCCTGCTGGAGCTGCCCGCCGCAGGGGTCGGGGCAGGAAGCGGATTTCAGCAGCGTAAACGGCTCGAAGTAGTCCGTCAGCATCAGCCCTTCACCTCCGGAAACATCCGCAAATACGGGCGCAAGCGGCGCTCAAAGACCTTTTCCCACGCACTCGAACTCTGGCTGCGGCTGTACGAGCCGAATTTCTCCGTCAGCAGCGTTTCGTCCGGGTGCTTGTCCGCCCAGTCGCGAATTTCGCGGCACAGGCGCAGGAAATCCGCCGTCGGGGACAGGAGATGGAGCAGTCCGCGCCAGCTCCCATCCGCCGCATCCGGCAGTTTCCCGTTTTCGTCCAGCTGGTGGACGCCATCGAGCGAGCCGGAGCCCTCGATGGCGACCCACGCGCCGGGCGCAAGAGGCGGGTCAAGGTCAATGATGCCGTCCGCAACGGTGAACGTGCCGGTCAAAGTCGACGCAATGAAGTAGTTGCGCATCTGCCGCATCACGTCCTGTACGGTAACGGTCATCAGGGGAATCCTCCTTTCGGATTAAGCCGTAATGGTATGGATATACACGCCGTCGGGCTGCACGACCTTGCAGCCGCACAGGTTCAAGCCCTTCACGCCGTCGCAGAAGCCCTTTTCGGGGCGGTACGCGTCCGTGCGGGCAATCTGGTTGGCGAAGGTGACCGCATCGGGAATCATGGCGATGATTTCGTTTGTCAAATCAGCGCTGACGTAAATGTCAAAGCCTGCCGCGCGCCCGATTGCGCCCTCCGCCAGCCGCGCTTCCGCCGCCGCGGAGCCGTTGACGAACCGCTCGTCCATCAGCAGCTGACCTTCAATCGCAATCGGCACAATCAGCTTGCGCTCAAAGCGCGGGACGTGCTTGAGGTCAAGCGCGTTCTTGATGCTGATGAGCAGCCCGTACAGTCCGCCCTTGTCCGCCGTCGGAATCGCGCCGGACACTTTCGTGCCCGCGCCCTTGCGGATGGTAGCGAGGATGTACTTCTCGGCATCCTCCGCCAGCTGATAGGCGGCGTTGCGCATCGCGCCGTCCATCAGGTCAACGCGCGCCTGCGCTGCGTCCACGTCGCCGATGAGGAAGTTGTAGTACGCGCCGTGGTCGATGGTCAGCACAATGTCCGTGCCGCTGAGGGCTTCCGGTTCGGCGAGGTCCGTCGTCGGGTCGTAGGGGCGGACGGTAATGTCCGACAGGTTGGAGATGTGAACGGTGTCGCCCCACTGGCTGATTTCGCCCTCGTAATTGCGGGAGCAGAGCGAGCCGAACACCAGCGCCTTGTGGAAGTTCTCCTGAAGGCGCGCAGACCAAACCTTGGGGATGAAGCTGGAAATAGCCATATGGTATTAATCTCCTTTCGATAGTACGGAGCAGACACTGCTCCAGTTTCGGTTGATGTCCTCCTGCGACATGCGGTGCACATCCTCCTTTGTCAGCGGCGGCGCGGCGGTCACAGGCGGGGAAACGACGTCGGTCGGCAGGCGCGTCGGCTGTGCGAAGAACGCGCCGTACTGCGCCTTGAGGGGAGTAAGCAGCGCGTCCGGGTCGGTGATTTCGTCGCCGTCAAACGCGCTTTCGTCGGGGTGGAGGGCAAGCAGCAGCAGATCCAGCGCGTGAGGGTTTGCCCCGGCGCTTTGCAGGGCAGCGCGAAGATTCGCATGGCGCGCCTGCTGGTGCTTTTCCGTCTCCACCTGCTGCCGATAGGAATCAAACTGCCCGCCCAGCGCCGACAGTTCCTCGCGGGCGCTGTCACGGGCCTGGCACGCCTCGTTGCGCGCCTGTGTCATTTCGGCAAGCGCCGCCCGGATGCTTTCGAGCTGCGCCGCCTCGCCGCGTGCGGCATCGCGCTCCTGCCGAAGCGCGTCGATGGATTCCGCGTGAGCGGCAATGATGCGTTCCGCCGCATCAGGCGAAATCTGCAATTCCTTTAGCAGACTGCGGGTCAGGGACATGGAAGTACCTCCTTATAAGTTGAAGCGTTTCTGCAAGGGAAATCGTCCGCGTTCCCTTTGCTGCGAGAAAAATCAAGTGGGGAAGTGTCCGCTGCGAAGGGGTCGAGGGGGCGATCGCAGACTTCGTCTGTTTTCATTGCCCCCTCGTCGCCTCTGCAGAGGCGAAACCCCTGCTTGCAGGAAAGACCAGCTATGGTCGGAGGTCAGGCTGCGTGGTCGCGCCCATTTGGCGCGACACTGCATAGATGTTGGGTAGAGCAGCTTGGGGGCGCTCCTGCGGGAGCGCAAAGTTACTGGCAGGGACGCTTCGCTGCCTGCGCCTTTGTTGAGCGCGTTGGGCATACTGGTCGCCCGCGGAACAGTTGGGGCGTTGCCCCAAACCCCAGCAGGGACGCTGTCCCTGCACCCTGCAAGGGGCAGACGAAAAGGGACGAAGTCCCCCCCTTGACCCGTTTTGGGCACCGCGGCTTGAGCGCGTTTCAGCGGCGCTATGGGATAGCGGCGTTAAACCGGGTTCCCCGCGCCCTTCACCAATCCCCCAATCTCCTCATCCGCGATATACGGATTCAACCGCAGCGCCGTCCGCTGGTCAATATCCTGCCGCATATTCTGAATATCCGCCACCAGCTCACTCTCATTGGCAATCGCCTGCCGCTTGAAGTGAATCTCCTCCGTCTCCAAGTGCAGCAGCGTCAGCAGCTCCTGCATAAAGTGCCGCACCTGCCACTCGTACCTGTCCGCCTTCAAATTCAAGTTCGCCATCGCCGCGCGAATCGCCACATTCGTCAAGCTCCCGCCCGTCAGCGAAGCCATATCCAGCGCCATGTAGTCGTTGTACAGCGCCCGCTCCAGCAGATTCAGCGCTGCCTGACGCGCGGCATAGGGCACCTCAATCGTGTGCGGCTCGGCGGTTGCACCGCTGCCCGAACCGTCGGAGAGGTTCGCCACCGCCTTGATACGGCTGATTTCCTCCAGCATTTCGGCAATGTCCTCCGTCGTGCCGCTGAAGTTGTTCAGCACCCAGTAAACGTCGTTGGCGCGGGCGAGGTTGTCCGCAAAGTCGGAGAGAATGTTGTCGTACGCGTCGATTTTCGCCTGAATTGCCGGCGTCAGTTCGCTTTTGCCCTCCTGATTCGCGTAGAGGGGGATGAGCGGCAAGCGCCCGTAGCCTTGACGCTCCACGTCGAGGGTATCGCCGAGTGCGTCGCGGCGGAGCGTGCGCACATACGCCGTTTTCTCCCGGACGACATCGACCTGCTTGCCGCTGACGCGCAGGATGGTCACGCCGTCCTGCTCGAACAGGCGCAGGAACATCGGGCGTTTTGCGCCAAGCTGCCAGAACTGCACGCCCAGCATGAGTTCGCCGGTCATTTCGTCCAGCAGGGGGAAAAATCCGCTGCCCGCCGCCCGTGCCATCTCGATAATTTCCAGATGGTCGGCATTCCAGTAGCCGTAGCTGACCCCGTGCAGCAGGGCGCATTCGCCCAAGCGGGAGAGAAGGTGGTCGAAATCCGCACCGAGACGTTTTTTCGTCTCCTCCGGCAGTGAAACGCCTTCGGAGAGCAGAAACTGGTTCTGCTGCGTGACGAATCGGAACAGGAAGCTGCTGCCGATGCGGTTGCCGACGACGTCTTCCGTTCCCGCGCGGACGTGCCGCCGTCCGTCCGTGCCGCGTGTCTCGATTTTCCGGGCGCGGAGGATGGTCTTGCGTGCAATCGTGGGATTTTCGCCCCGGAAGTAGCTGCTGGCGCTCAGCGCGCGGACAAACTCCGCCGATGCCTTGAACTTCTCGATGGCCTTGCACAGCAGGGCGATTTTGTCCTCCGCGGCGAGGTAGTCTTGGTAGGTGTAGGTGGTAAACATGAAACCTCCTTCATGATGTTAGAAGATGTTGCGCGTTTTGCGGATGTTCCCGTTCTCACAAGCCGCAATCAAACTCCAGTTGCATGGTGGTGCGCTGCGAAGGGGTGTCGGGGGCGATCGCAGACTTCGTCTGTTTTCATTGCCCCCTCGTCGCCTCCGCAGAGGCGAAACCCCTGCTTGTGGGAAAGACCAGCTATGGTTGGAAAGACCAGCAGGTCGGTCGCGCCCATTTGGCGCGACACTGCATAGATGTTGGGTAGAGCAGCTTGGGGGCGCTCCTGCGGGAGCGCAAAGTTACTGGCAGGGACGCTTCGCTGCCTGCACCTTTGTTGAGCGCGTTTGGCATACTGGTCGTCCGCGGAACAGTTGGGGCGTTGCCCCAAACCCCACAAGGGAGCTTCGCCCCTTGACCCCACAAGGGGCATTGCCCCTTGACCCGTTTTTTGCGCCCCGGCTTGAGCGCGCTCGCCTTATTGTGCGAACCTGTTGCCCTTATCCAAAATCCGCATCACGCACGCGGCGCTGTCCGGGGCGTCATCGTGCGCCGCCGTCTCCGAGTAATCCAGTATCTGATCCACATACGCGCGGTCTGTCCCCGCCAAAATTGTCACATTGCCCCACCATTTCCGCAGGTATGTCGCAATTTTGACGTGCTTATTCATCCGCTCGCTGTAGCGCCGCACCAGAAACCCGCGCTGCGCAATCTCCCGCGCCAAATACCCCTTGTCGCCGTTTGTTTCGCAGTAGACCGGCTCACACAGCAATCGCCGCGCCTCCGACAAGGCTTCATCCAGCACAGAATCGACCGGCTTCTGCCAAATCCGCCCGTACAGGTACGCCCGACCGCCGCGGATGCACCCGCACGTCAGCGCCGTGAAGTCCTCGCCGCCGTAGGAAGCGTCCAGATGCGCAATGCCGTCGCGCAGCAGCAGCGGATCCTCCGTCTCCGGCGGATGCGCCTCGAACAGCCCGCCGCCGGTCGCGATGTGCCGCAGCTCGTAGTTCGCGGCGAAAAGCGTCGGTGACATGGCGGCGCGCAGCTTCGCAATCGCGTCCTTCGTCAGCAGCCCGGTCTGATAGCAGTCGTACTTTTCCGGCGGCGGCATCAGGCGGAACGCGTCCTCCGGGTGCCAAGGCGTGCCTGTGTTCAGGATTCGCCCGCCCGGATTGCGAATGTTCTGCAGTTCCTGATACACGCCGCAGATGCGTTTGCGTTCCACGGCGCTGATTCTGTCCTGCAGGTTCACAATGTCGTCGGTGAGGATGATGTCGGCGTGCTTGCCGGTCATCGACCCGCCTGTGCCCAGCCCCAGCAATTGCGGCGCACCGCGGATGGCGGCGTAGCAGTCCGTGTTCACGCTCCACATGTCACCGCGCAGCACCTGCACGGGGCTGCCGTAGATGCGCCCGGTCAATTCCTGCATTGCGTCCGTCGCCAGCAGCAGCTTCACCTGCCGCAGCACCTCCAGCACGTCGCTGTCCGTCTTGCGCAGGAACAGCAGGTTCTTCCGCGGGTACACCACGAGCATCACCGCCATCGCGAAGGATAGGCACGTCGTTTTGTAGCTGCCGCGGTGCGCCAGCAGCGTCATGTCTCCCTGCCCGAAGACCATCTCGCGTATCCAGCGCCCGTGCAGCGTGTCCGTCAGCCGCGTCAGCCCGCATAGCCGCGCCGCTTCCGCGGGCTTTTCCATCAGCAGCATCAGCGCGTCGCGCCCATCCTGCGTCAGCGGGGATTGCTCATTCGTTGGGTTTCACCTCTTTTCGGGATTTTCGTTTCTTTCCGCTCAGCGCGGCAATCGCGTCGTCAATCGCCTGTGCGACTTCCGGCGGGCGCCGGGGCGCTTCGTCCTCCTTTCCGGCGAACAGCCCGTGGTATTTCGCCAGCGCATCCGCTGCCTTCATCTGCTCGGCGGTCTTTTCGCCGCGCATCAGCTGCGTGAATGTCTCCAGCACCTCCTCCTTCGTCGCGATATCCGGCGCACGAACCTGCGTCATGGGATGGCTCCTTTCCGGCGGATGATTTTTTGCCGTTCCCCCTGCCGCCGATAGGGGGGCAGTCAATAGCGAACATATCGGCGCGGGAATATTTGTTCGCTTAATGACGAAAAGAAGTGTACCACCCTTCGGCGCAAAATGCAAGCAAATTTGATTTCATTTGATTTCGCTTGATTTGATTTGAATTGATTTTAACTCGCCTGATTTGTCAGTGACCGCACATACCCCAGCCGAATCTGGTTCACCCGCGCCCCGGTCAGGTTCATCTCCCGCCCGATGGCTTGATCTGTCAGCCCTTTGACGTAGTACCGCTGGATAATCATGAACGTTCGCGGGTCGCTGATTTCCTCCAAAAGCGCCCGCATCGGCGCATTCATCGCCGTCAGCGTCGATTTTGCCTTTGCCTGCAGCGTCTGCGAAAACATGGCGTCGTGGTCGTCCGCGCTCATCATGTGCGCCGCATCCTGCTTTGCAATCACCAGCTTTCGGTATGAGTCCAGCATTTGCTGTCGTGTCATTCTCCTCACCCTCCTCAGTAAGGCGAACATCAATTCGCCTATGAACTTGTGGGTATCATAACACAACATAAGGTTCATGTCAAGATGCATTTTTACCTTTTTGGACTTGATTTTTTGTGCGTATTGCAGTATAATAAACGTGAGGTGATAATCATGTACGGACAAAACATCCGCCTTTTCCGTAAGCAGAAGGGCATGAACCAGCACGAACTCGGCGCTGCCATGGACGTTTCTGCTGTTTCTGTCAGCAAATGGGAACGCGAACAGACGCAGCCCGACATTGAGACGCTGCAGAAGCTCGCTGATTTGTTTGATACGTCGATTGATGAGCTCTGCGGCCGTCCGCCCAAGCCGGAGGACGCGATGGACAACATGAGCGTCATGTGCCGCGCTTTCCGCCAGATGAAGCCGGAGGAGCAGGAGAAGTATCTTGCGGTCGGCAAGGCGCTGTTTGCCAGCGCGTTCGCCCCTGCCGCCCCCGCGCAGGACGACGATGCAGCAGAATAATGGGATGTCCCGCGCCGCGGCAATGGCATATCGTGTGCTGATTCGCCGCGGCGTTTCTGCATTGCCCGTATATCCGCTGGAAATCCTGTCCGCGTGCCGCAATACGGTCGTCTGGGCGGATGTGACCGCGGCGGAGCGGCTGAAAATCCCGCGCGAGGTGCTTTTGCAGCAGCTTGCGAATGCCGAAGCGATCACGTTCCGGCAGAACATTCAGGAGGAAACGCGCTTCATCGTCGTCTATCTCGAGGGCGGCAACCCGGCGCGCCTGCGGTTCACGCTTGCGCACGAGCTGGGGCATCGTCTACTGCACCGCGGGGACGAGCCGAACATGGAGCGCGAGGCGGATTGCTTCGCGAGCCACCTGCTCTGCCCGCGTCCGACGATGGGGCGGCTCTGTGCGCGGGAAAATACCTTTTCGGTGGAGCAGGCAGCAGTGCTTGCGTATGTGTCCGCGTCGGCGCTGCAGCGACTTTCGCGCGTGGAAGAACTGACGGTTTCGCCGGAGATTTTGTCCGCGGCGGATGATTTGCTGGCGGATTGGGCGCAGCGGGTGCCACTCCCGCCCCAAAGACCGGGGCAGCATCGGCTGCAAATCCGAACGAAATTCCTCCCAAAAGCGTGAAAACGCTTCCAAAACGCGAAAGTGATGCGATTTTGCGGTAAATAACGTTCGGAAGACCCCGAAAGTCTCAAAAAAACCGCAAAAACCTTCAAAAAACCTCTTGACGGGCGGGCGAAAAAGTAGTATACTGACAAAGCTGGTTGCGCGAGCCGCCTCAAAGGCGCTTGGGAGACCGGTACGAACCTTGAAAACGATACAGAA